>Ga0210401_10007685_pt1 | contig 10782 bp, 7 predicted proteins | sample IncBWH32MmetaG_FD_150866 | JGI IMG/M metagenome (GOLD analysis project Ga0210401, IMG submission 150866) | Forest soil microbial communities from Barre Woods Harvard Forest LTER site, Petersham, Massachusetts, United States - Inc-BW-H-32-M | ecosystem: Environmental > Terrestrial > Soil >... | reverse complement strand
AGGTGCGCTCGTGGTGAAGTTTCCGATGAACAGGAAGATCTCGGTGAGTTCCAGGGTGAGGAACACCAGGAAGACTGCCGTGTTCAGCTGGGTGCTGATGATCAGCATGTAGGTGTTGAAGATTGCGAAGACCAGCAGGATCCAGCCCAGGTCGCGGTTAAGGGAGACTGGGTGCGCCGCGCCGGTCGGGGCGATGAAGTGCAGCCAGAGGCCGACGCCGATCCAGAACCCGCCGTAGGTGGAGAACGCCGTCGCGCCGAAGACGTTCTTGTTCCTGAACTCCCACATGCCTGCGAGCACTTGGATAAGCCCGCCGTAGGCGATCGCATAACCCCACCAGTCGCCGCCGGTAGAGGTCTTTGCCCAGCCTGCGTTGACCGCCGAGAGCAGGAACGTGGTCAGCGCGAAGGCAGCGAGCCCGAGCGGCGCCGGGTCGGCGATCCCAGAGTCCCCAGTGGCTGCGGCCGGAGCGACAGCTGCGGGAGCATCGTCTGTGGTGCTCAACTGTTTCCTCCTGAGGGGTATGCCTGTCGGCCTCGAGCACGCTGCTGGGGCAAGGCAGGCGTGGTGGATGGTTGAAAGGCCGCGCTATCGGGGCATGCAGCAGGACCGGCCGGGTGAGCGAGTCCGGCAGCACAGGTCTCGCGATCCGTCTGTAACGGCACGAGCATGGCCAACGCCGACCTTCCCGGGTCTTCACAACCGGCTCAGCGGAACCTGGCGGAAGATCTTCGCCCTGAGCGTAACTCCGGTAGCGCGTTTTAGGGAGACCCATTTTCTGGCGTTGAGAGGTGTTTGCCGGAAGTGCTAAATGTCGCGGCGGTCGGGGCCGGGCTGGCGTCGTGCCTGAGCAGACCGGACAACCCGGCCCGGGTGGCCAGGACTACGATCTGGTCGCCTGGCTGGATCAGATAGCCAGGTGGCGGCGACCAGTCGACGCTCGAGCTGCCGCCCCCGGCCGGGGTTGCGCGCCGCATCGCGATGACCCGCAGCAAGCCCGGCTGGTGCACCGCGGCTATGGCCTGCCCGGCCAGCCCGCTCCCACTGTCTGCGGCAACCTCGGCCAGCAGCAGGACGTGCCTGCCGACAGCGATCGTCCGCAGCACTTGGTGATCTAGCACCGCGGCAGCGAACGCTGGGGCAGCGAGATACGACGCTGACCGGGATACCGTGTTGTCGATCGTGCGCTGCACGCGCGCCGCCAGGTCGTCGTCGTAGAGCCGGACGACGATCCGGGGGGCCGCCGCTAGCGCCCTGGCGTTAAGCGCGGTCTCGAGGTTGGCGACGTCGCTATCCGTCACCGAAACCAGTGCCTGGCTATTGCCGATGCCCGCCGCGCGCAGCGTCTCCTCCCGTTGCGTCTCGCCGATGACGACCCGGATACCCAGTCGCTTCGCGACCGCGATGCCTTCCGCCTCCGCGCTCTTATCAACGCCGACCACGTCGATCCCGAGGTCGTGCAGCTGCTCGATGATCCGGGTACCGAGGTTGCCAAGGCCGGCGACGATCACGTGCCCGCCGAGCGGCGGTTGGCCCGCTGCGGCCGCGGCGGGAACGCGCGCGCTCACGATCAGGGCGGTCACGAGTGGCAGGAAGGCCAGTCCGTCGAAGGTCAGCAGGAATTGTGCTACCTCTTCGATTCCTTTCACGCCTTGGCCGGTATACGCTGCCCCGGCCGCGTCCAGCATGGTCAGATACAGCGCGGTCAAAACGGAGTGGTGCACGACGAAGGCCAGCAGCACGAAGCCGACGCCCAGAATCGCTGTCAGTGCAGCGAACACCAGGCCCATCGTGTTCGAGAAGAACCTGCGGGCCGCGCGTAGCAATGTGAGGAGCCGACGACGGCCCTGCCTGGACAGCGGATTGCGCGGCGTGCCGTCAGCGACCGCGAGCACAAGGCCCGCCGCCGGGTCATCGGGCGGAAGCAGGTTCGGTGCATCGGCGTCGCTGCTCGCGGCGAGGCCGCAGATGATCTGGTCTGCCCCGACGTCCTGCCTCCTGGCCACGTACATCGTCCGGCTGGCCATCTGAACGTGACTCGGAGCCGGCTCGCCGAGCGAGGCAGCCACCAGCGACGGTGCTGCCATCTGCGCCGAGGAGAGCACCGCGCAGTCGGTGAAGAAGCTGCGGATCCGCTCCCCGAGCCCGGCATTGAAGATCGCGATGACCAGGCGGAGCTCCGGACTGAGCTCCTGGGCACGCAGGGCAGCGTGCAGGTTGCCGAGATCGTCTTGATTCAGGATCGCCAGGCCACGTGCCGCGGGCAGGTTCGCGGCCAGGAAGGCGTCGGCGGTCAGCTCGGCCCGTTCCAGCACCCGGGCTCGCGGCATGGCGGCCATCCGAACGGCGTGCTCGTCCGCCGCAGACGGAACGATCACGACCACTGCTAACCCGTAGCGAGCGGTGAGCTCCTCCGCCACTCGCGACGCGAGGGTGTTAGCCCCGCACAATATGACGTGGTCCGCGAGTTCGGGCGGATCATCGCCGGACTGCGAGGGCACGAACCGAGCATAGTCGGCCGCACAGTCTGATTGCCGTACAGAACACACCGAGTCTGCCCGCGAACGCGGTTTCAGCGACCGGGTCGCCTCAGCGTCCCGGATTTGCGAGCGGTCTCAGCTCTCGGACCATGGCCCCTGTTCGGCTGCCGCCGGGATCCCTGCCACCGATGCCAGTGCCTCGCCGTAGATATCGTCCGGGTCCAAGCGGCGCAGTTCTTCAGCCAGCAGATCCGCGATGTCCCGCCGCTGCAGCGCGACATGGCGGTCCGGCTGGCCGGGCCGGGAAAGCGTCGCCACCCGTCCGTCCGGCCGGCTGACGGTGACGTCACCGGCGGCCGTGTCGAGGCGTACCTCAGTAATGCCAGGCCCGTCGGAGATCTCCCTGCTGAACGGGACGTGCAGCCGGCAACTCAGCCAGACGGTCAGCAAGTCGGCGGTCGGGTTATGTTCTTCGGCGCTCACCGTCCCGCCATAGATCGGGTCCAGCAGCTGGTCTACCGTCGCCGCCAGCAGCGATCTCCAGGGCGTCGCCCTAGTCCAGCTCAGATCGGTGTCGCCGGGCCGGTAACCCGCGCTCAGCGCAGCCAGTGCTTCCGCGGGCGCCCGCGCCCTGGCCGCGTCGGTGACCCGCCGCTGGGCCAGAACTCCAAGCGGCTGGGCCGACGGCACTGCCGGAATGAGCCCGTGCCACCAGGTGACTACGGGCGTATCCGGCACCAGCAGCGGCATGACGACCGAGTCAGCGTGCTCGCTCATCGGGCCGTAGAGCCGCAGCAGCACCGTCTGGCCCGGCGTGCCCTCGCCCGACCTGATCTCCGCATCCAGTCGTGAGGCGGCCCGCGACTCGCGGGCGATCACCCCGAGTGCGCGCAACGGGTGCTCCCGCCCGGCCTGACTGGCCGCGCGAACAGCATCATGCTGACCGGACTCGTCAGTCATGATGATCAGGTTCAGCACGACACCAGTCGCTGGGACGCCCATCTGGTCCCTGGTTCTGGCCAGCGCCGCGCGGATGTCAGCCGTGGTGGTGTCGGTCATGTCGGTCAGCATGTGCCCGTTGTCCCTTGCGTCACCAGCATCGGGGTACTCATAGCCGCCGCCAGGCCCGGCCGTCGCGCGCGAGCATTTCGTCAGCGCTCACGGGCCCGGCAGTGCCGGCCGGATACTGCTCGGGCTTATCGTGGTCCGCCCAGAACTGTTCGATCGGGTCGAGGATCATCCACGAGAGCTCGACCTCTTCCTGCCGGGGGAAAAGCGGCGGATCACCGATCAGGACGTCGAGAAGCAGTCGTTCATACGCTTCCGGGCTGGACTCGGTGAAGGACTCACCGTAGGCGAAGTCCATGTTGACGTCGCGCACCTCCATGGCCGACCCCGGTACCTTGGAGCCGAACCTGAGCGTCACGCCTTCGTCCGGCTGAACCCGGATGACCAGCGCATTCTGTCCAAGTTCCTTCGTGTCGGTGGCATCGAACGGCAGGTGCGGCGCGCGCTCGAAGATGACCGCGATCTCGGTCATCCTCGTTGGCAGCCGCTTCCCGGTGCGCAGGTAGAACGGCACGCCGGCCCAGCGCCGGTTATCAATGGTGAGGCGGAGTGCCGCGTAAGTCTCGGTAGTCGAGTGCGGCGGGATGCCGTCTTCCTCGAGGTAGCCCCGCACCTCGAGGCCGCCCTGCCAGCCTCGCGCATACTGGCCGCGGGCGGTTCCGGTGGCCAGATCGGCAGGAATCTGCACGGCGGCCAGCACTTTCTCTTTCTCCGCCCGCAGCGACTCGGCAGCGAACGACAACGGCTCCTCCATAGCCGTCAGCGCAAGCAACTGGAGCAGGTGATTCTGGATCACGTCGCGGGCGGCGCCGATGCCGTCGTAGTAGCCGGCCCGGCCGCCGATGCCAATGTCCTCGGCCATGGTGATCTGGATATGGTCCACGAAGCCCCGGTTCCAGATCGGTTCGAAAAGCGCATTGGAGAACCGCAAGGCAAGCAGGTTCTGAACGGTTTCCTTGCCCAGGTAGTGGTCGATGCGGAACACCGCGTGCGGCGGGAACACAGGCGCCAGCATCGCGTTGAGTTCCCGCGCGCTGGCCAGGTCATGGCCGAACGGCTTCTCGATCACCACCCGGCGCCAGGGCCTGGGACCGCCGCCCATGGGCTCGGGAGGACTCGACAGGCCGGATCGCTTGAGCTGCTCGACTACGACGGGGAAGGCATCCGGCGGGATCGAGAGGTAGAACGCGTAATTGCCGCCGGTACCGCGCTCCGCGTCCAGTTCCGCGACCGTTCGCGCAAGATGGTCGAACGCCTCGTCATCGGAAAACTCGCCTTGCACGAACCGGATGCCTTCGCGTAGCTGCTGCCACACCTCCTCTCTGAAGGGCGTGCGCGCATGCGCCTTGACGGAGTCGTGCGTGATCTGTGCGAAGTCGGCGTCGGCCCAGTCCCTGCGGGCGAAGCCCACCAGGGAGAACCCCGGCGGGAGCAGCCCGCGGTTGGCCAGGTCATAGATCGCCGGCAGCAGCTTCTTGCTGGCGAGGTCCCCGGTGACACCGAAGAGAACCAGCACGCACGGCCCGGCGAGCCGCGGGATCCGCCGGTCCCGCGGATCGCGGAGCGGATTGGGTTTCATGTAGTGGTGCCGCCCGCTGACATCTCGCGGCTGATGGTGTCCAGTAGCTCGATCCAGGAGGTCTTGAACTTCTGCACGCCCTGCTCCTCCAGCACCTTGACGACGTCGTCGTAGCTGATGCCGAGCTCTTCGAGCTGCCGCCATGCCTCGCGGGAAACGTCATACCTGCCTTGGATGGTGTACCCGTGCAGTCCGTCGCCTGCCGCGGTGGCGTGCATGGTCGCCTCGGGCATCGTGTTGACCGTATGCGGCGCGACCAGTTCAGTGACGTACATCGTGGCGGCGAACGACGGATCCTTGACACTGGTCGATGCCCATAGCGGCCGCTGCACGCGGGCCCCCCTGGCGCGCAGCGCGGCCCAGCGCGGTGCAGTCTCGTCGAACCGCTGCTCGAACAGTTCGTAGGCGAGCCTGGCGTTGGCCAGCGCAGCCGTGCCACGCAACGCCCTGGACTCCGGAGTCCCGATCTTGTCCAGCCGCTCGTCCACTTCGGTGTCGACCCGGCTGACGAAGAACGAGGCCACCGACGCGATGCCGGCCACGTCCCGGCCGGACGCCGCCTCCAGGCCCGCCATGTAGGCGTCGATGACCTGGCCGTAGCGTTCCAGCGAGAAGATCAGCGTGACGTTGATGCTGATGCCCTCCGACAGGCACTGGGTGATAGCCGGCAGGCCCTCAAGGGTGGCCGGGATCTTGATGAACAGGTTCGGCCGGTCCACCATCCACCACAGCGCACGGGCCTCGGCGATGGTCTTGGCCGTCTCCCTGGCCAGCCGGGGGTCGACTTCGAGTGACACGCGGCCGTCGAGGCCGTTGGTCGCGTCGTACACCGGCCGGAGTACATCGCACGCCCAGCGGATGTCGTAGGTGGTGATTGCGCGCGACGCCTCATCGACGGACACGCCGCGGACGGCGAGATCGGCCACCTGCTCGGCGTAGGCAGACCCGCTGGCCAGTGCCTTCGCGAAAATGGTCGGGTTCGAGGTCACGCCGCGCACGTGCATGTCCCGCATCAGCGAGGCCAGGTTACCGGTCGACAACCGTTCCCTGCTGATGTCGTCGAGCCATATGGATACGCCCATCTCGGTGAGCTGGGCTAGCGTGTCTTGCTGTGCTGCCATGTCAATCGCACTCCTCGCCTCGCGCCCTCTGCGTGCCCCTGCGGCGCCCGCCGCTATCTACTCCTACCGCGCCGTGTAACTGATTATTTCGCCCGAGAGCCGGCCCGTGAGCCGGCCCGAACGCCGGCCAGACTGTCTCTCGCCGCCTCGGCGACCCGGCCTGCCGTGATGCCGAACTCGGCGTACAGCCTCTGGTAGTCAGCCGACGCGCCGAAATGCTCGATGCTGATGCTGCGGCCCGCGTCCCCGACGAACTGCCGCCAGCCCTGGGCTATCCCGGCCTCCACGCTGACCCTCGCCCGGATGTGCGGTGGCAGCACCTCGTCCCGATAGGACGCGTCCTGCTCTTCGAACCACTCGACGCACGGCATGGACACCACCCGCGTCTTGATGCCGTCCGCGGCGAGCAGGTCCCGCGCCGCCAGCGCGAGCTGTACCTCGCTGCCGGTGGCGATCACGATGACGTCAGGCTCGCTGTCGCCAGGATCGGCAAGTATGTATCCGCCCCTGGCAGTGCCCTCGGCGCTGGCCAGGCCGGTGGCCGCCGAGCGATCAAGCACCGGCAGGTTCTGCCTGCTCAGGCAGAGACCGGCCGGGTGATCGGTCCGCTCCAGGATGGTTCGCCAGGCAACCGCAGTCTCGTTGGCGTCGCCCGGCCTGACCACATCCAGGCCGGGGATCGCGCGTAGCGCCCAGAGGTGCTCGACGGGCTGGTGCGTCGGGCCATCCTCGCCCAGCCCGATGGAGTCGTGCGTCCATACGTAGGTAACGGGCAGTCCCATCAGCGCCGCGAGCCTGACAGCGGGTCGCATGTAGTCGCTGAAAACCAGGAACGTGCCACCGTACGGCCGGGTCATGCCGTGCAGCGCGATGCCGTTGAGTACGGCGCCCATCGCGTGCTCCCGGATGCCGAAGTGCAGCGTCCGGCCATAGGCGTTGCCGGGGAACATCTTGGTCTGATGAATCTGCGGGATGAACGATGGCTCGCCCTTCATCGTCGTGTCATTGCTGCCCGCGAGGTCTGCCGAGCCGCCCCACAGCTCAGGCAGGACCGGCGCCAGCGCGTTGAGGACTGCGCCGGAGGCCTTCCTGGTCGCCACGCCCTTCTGGTCCGCCGGGAACACCGGCAACGCACCGGTCCAGCTGTCTGGCAGCTGCCGTGCTGTCAGCCGGTCGAACAGAGAACGCTGCTCAGGATTCGCAATCGACCACTCGGCGAATCGCGCGTCCCACTCGGCGTGCGCTTGCTTGCCGCGGTCCGCGACTCTGCGCGCATGCTCGACCAGCTCGTCCTCGGCCGGGAACGACACAGCCGGATCGAAGCCGAGAACTTCCTTGGTCGCTGCCACCTCGTCAGCGCCGAGCGCGGCACCATGCGCCGCGCCAGTGTTCTGCGCATGCGGCGCAGGCCAGGCGATGATCGTCCGCAGTGAGATGAACGATGGCGCTGTGGTGGTCTCTCGCGCGGTCTGGAGCGCGTCGTAGAGCGTTTGGACGTCCTCGTGGTAACCGTCGGCCTGTCGCCAGCTCAGTCGCTGCACGTGCCAGCCGTAGGCCTCGTACCGCGCCGCGATGTCCTCGGACTTGGCGATGTTTGTGTCGTCCTCGATCGAGATGCTGTTGTCGTCGTAGAGCACGATCAGGTTGCCGAGCTGCTGGTGGCCGGCGATTGCCGCCGCTTCGTGGCTGATGCCTTCCTCCATGTCGCCGTCGGAGACGAAGGCATAGATGAAGTGGTCGAAGGGGCTGGCGCCCGAATCGGCGCCGGGATCGAGAAGGCCGCGCTCGCGCCGGGCGGCCATGGCCATGCCGACCGCGTTCCCGATCCCTTGCCCGAGCGGACCGGTAGTTGTCTCGACGCCGGGAGTGAGGTGATTTTCGGGGTGGCCCGGGGTTTTGCTGCCCCAGGTCCGGTAGTGCTCAAGGTCGTCAAGAGTGAGCCCGTACCCGGACAGATAGAGCTGGATGTAGAGGGTCAGGCTGGAATGGCCGCAGGACAGCACGAACCGGTCCCGGCCTGGCCACATCGGGTCGGCAGGATCGTGCCTGAGGATCTTCTGGTAGAGCAGGTAGGCGGCCGGCGCCAGGCTCATCGCCGTACCTGGATGGCCCGAGCCTGCGCGCTCTACCGCATCCATCGCCAGGACGCGGATCAGGTCCACCGTCCGCGCGTCATTCTCTGACCAGTCAAGCGCTGCTCGTGCCTCGCTGCTCACGCTGCCTCAGGGCCCCTTTCGCGTTAGACGCTGCCTCGGATTCGACCCTATCGCTGGCGGCACCAGCAACCCTGCCCGACGCGGGTTAACAATCGGCGTCAGGCAGGTCAGTGGGCTGCCGGGGCGGGAAGCGCGGGCGGGTAGCGGTGGCTGAAGCGCGGGGACAGGCGGAGGGTGGGGATGGGCGGGCAGGCCGGAGCCTAAGACAGCGAGCGCAGGAACTTCAGCATGGCGACGTTGACCTGGTCGGGATGGCTGAGGTTGGCGGCGTGCGAGCCGCCTTCGACGCCGACCAGCGTGACCGGGCCAGCGAGCCCGTCTCGCACCACCTCAGCGCGTTCCATCGGGATCGCGGCGTCAGCGGTGCCGTGCAGGATCAGCGCCGGGCAGCCGATCTCGCCCAGCCGGCCGGTGACGTCATCGCGGTCCATCAGGCAACGGAATGCCAGCCGGAGTTCGTCGCGGTCGGCAGCGGCCCACTTGGCGAACCACGGCTGGTAGTCGACGGGCCCGTCCGCCGGGCCGAGGATGATGGCAGCCACGACGTCCTGGACCGGCGCCGGCCCGTGCTCCATCCAGGCCTGTTCCATCTGCTCGTAGGCCGGCGCGACATCGGGGTTCTCCAGCCCGGCCTGGCTATCGATGAGGATGAGCGCGCTCACCCGGTCCGGTGCCTTGAGCGCGGCGCGCAGGCTAAGGAAACCGCCCTGCGACATGCCGCCGAGTACCGCTTGCTCGATGCCGAGATGGTCGAGCAGGCCGATGACGTCGCTGGCCAAGTCCCAGTAGCTGAACGGACCGGTGGCCCGCGTGCCGCCGAAGCCGCGCTCGTCCCAGGTGATGACGCGATATTCGGAAGCCAGGGCCGCGACCTGCGGGTCGAACATGGAGGAGTCCATGAGGTAGCCGTGGCTGAGCACCACGGCAGGCCCGTGGCCGCCGCTGTCGGTGTAGGAGACGGTGATGCCGTTCACTGTTGCAGTCGCCATGGCGGAAAGCTATCGCGGGTACGGCGGCCCGGATAGCCCTGATCTCCGCCGGTCAGCCTGCCTCAGCCGCTGCGGCGGTCGGCTGCGGCGCGGGTCCCGGGCGCGCTAGGTCCGGATCGGTCACCGACCCTCGGTCGCGAAGCGCGTACGGGAGCAGCAGCGCCGTGATCCAGATGCCTACCGAGCCGGTCACGTGGCACCAGACGAGCCCGGCTGGCAGGCCGGTGAAGTACTGCGTATAGCCGATCACGCCTTGCAGGCCGATGAGCCCGAGGAGCAGCCAGCCGAGCCGGACAGCTTTTGGCGGCGCCGCGGTGAGCCGGAGACCGAGCAGCAGAGCGGCCATCAGGCCCGCCAGCAGCCAGCCGATGTCCGCGTGAAGCTGGGTGACACCCTCTAGCGGCAGGTGGTAGCGGGCCACGTCGGCTGCGCCGGCCAGCGGGCCGGTGCCGGTAACGACGGTGCCGGCCGCCATCATCAGCGCGATAGTGCCGACGATGCCGATGGCAGCAAACCGCACCGTCCGCGGGACGAACGGCGTTGGCCTGCTTGTGCCCTCCTGGCACCGCATGTACAGCCCGACGGTCGCGGCAACAAGTGCTACCGACGCGAGGAAGTGAACCGACACCAGTGCCGGGTTCAGCTTGGTGAGGACGACGAGGCCCCCCAGGGCTGCCTGCACCACGATCGCGGCGGGTTGCGCGGCGGCCAGCCAGATCAGATCGCGGCGGCGGCCGCCGCCCGGCGCGCGGAAGCGCAAGGCTGCCATGAATACCCCGATCGCGACCACGAAGATCGCTACGGTGACCAGCCGGTTGCCGAACTCGATCCAGCGGTGAATTAGCGGATCCCCGGTGGTATCGGCGGCGCCGATGCTGTGCGTTGTGCAAGCTGGCCAGTCAGGGCAGCCGAGACCGGACTGACTAAGCCTGACAGCGGCGCCGGTAAGGATGATCAGCGCCGAGACGACGACGCCTGCCAGCGCCCAGCGGCGCACGACCGCTGCCGATGGCGCCACGAGCACGCCAGCCCAGGCAGGCCACCGACCCGGTTGTACGGTCCCCGCACTGCCTGATGTCCCCGTGCTGCCGGACGGCAGGCCGGGGGAGGCGACGGAAGCAGGCACGCACCCATGGTAGAGGGCCGGGCCGGATCGCGTAGAACTGCCTACTACGACGGGTAGGACCCGCCGGGGTCATTGAGGGGGAGTGTGGTGTCCAAGGTGGTGCCGGCCCCTGGCGGGCTGTGCAGTTCGAGGTGGCCGCCGAGGGCTTCGGCGCGGTCTTTGAGCCCGAACAGGCCGGTTCCGTGGGTGAAGTCTGCGCCGCC
>Ga0210401_10007684_pt1 | contig 10782 bp, 10 predicted proteins | sample IncBWH32MmetaG_FD_150866 | JGI IMG/M metagenome (GOLD analysis project Ga0210401, IMG submission 150866) | Forest soil microbial communities from Barre Woods Harvard Forest LTER site, Petersham, Massachusetts, United States - Inc-BW-H-32-M | ecosystem: Environmental > Terrestrial > Soil >... | reverse complement strand
GCTTTCCCAGAAGCCCGGCTTGTCGTGCGGCATCAGCGTTAGGCCCTTCACCCATTTGGCGCTCTTCCAGAAATAGAGGTGAGGGACCAGAAGTCGTGCGGGGCCGCCGTGTTCGGGGGCAAGATCCGCGCCATCAAATTTGAATGCGATCCATGCCTGCTTGTTGACAACATCTTTCAAAGGAAGGTTTGTTGTGTAGTCCCCATACGAACGGAACATTGCATAGGGCAAATCCGCTTTTATATCTGCAAGCAGGACATCAAGCGAAATCCCTTCCCACGATGTACCAAGTTTCGACCATCGCGTTACGCAATGGATATCAACCGTGATGGTCTCGGTAGGCAACTCGCGGAACGACTTCCAATCCCATCGCTTCAAGACTTTGCTGCCGTCATCGATGGTGAATTCCCACCGATCGAGGGATATGTGTGGTGTTGGTCCCGCGGACAACACCGGAAAATCCGTAGTAAGGTATTGACCGGGCGGGAGCTTAGCTTCCGCTGCGCTGCGTCGACCTGCAAAACCTCGCGAGATGATAGCCATATGGATCCCTTCTTGAATGTTGTGCTCAAGCGGCTTGTTCGCCGGCTGGCACTTCAATATGTCCGCCAAATTGAAAACGCATGGCCGATAGCAGCTTGTCTTGATAATCCGCCTCTCCGCGCGAACTGAATCGCTCGAAGAGTGCGGCCGACAAAACAGGCACAGGCACGGCTTCATCGATGGCGGCGGTGATTGTCCAGCGTCCTTCGCCTGAATCCGAGACGCGACCTGAGAACTTGGAAAGAGTCGGGTCTTCGGCGAGCGCTGCTGCTGTCAAATCGAGTAGCCACGATGCGATGACACTGCCGCGCCGCCACACTTCAGCTATATCCCGCAAGTCAAGTTGGTATTGGTAGTGCTGTGGATTCCGCAGCGGGGTAGTCTCGGCGTTCACTGCCGTCTTTTGTTTCCCGATGTTTGCCTGGCGCAGGATCCCAAGCCCTTCGGCGTAAGAAGCCATCACGCCATACTCAATTCCGTTGTGAACCATCTTGACGAAGTGGCCAGCGCCGTTCGGGCCGCAATGCAGATAGCCCATCTCGGCGGTGCCACCAATCCCTTCCCGTCCCGGAGTGCGCGGGATATTTCCCACTCCAGGCGCGAGTTGCGAAAAAATCGGATCCAGTCGTTTGACGACCTCACTCTCACCTCCGATCATCATGCAATAACCACGTTCCAGACCCCATACCCCTCCACTTGTGCCGACATCGACATAGTGAATTGTTTTCGCAGCGAGTTCCTTCGCCCGACGGATGTCGTCGACGTAGTATGAGTTTCCGCCGTCGATAAGAGTGTCCCCGGTTTCCAGATCAGAGACGAGCTGCGAGATCGTTTCGTCCACCGCCGCAGCCGGTACCATCAGCCAGATGGCACGCGGGCTTACCAGCTTTTTCACGAGATCTTTGAGATCGGTCGCTCCCAGGGCACCTTCCCTGATGAGGGCTTGGATTGGCTGCGGCGAACGATTGAAAACCACGCATTCGTGGCCTCCCCTGAGGAGCCTTCGCGTCATGTTGGCTCCCATTCTTCCAAGTCCCACCATTGCGATTTGCATAGACTGATTTCTCCCTTCCAGAAATAGCAATCGAGCTTCCAATCGATCTTGCCCTTAGATTCTACGGCTGCCTGCTTTTGGCAAGCTCCCGAGACGAGTGCAGTCGAAATAGCGTCACCGCGTCTAAATCTCCACGAGATTCGGAAGAGTCATTGGGGCCGTCATCGTGTTATGAACAGCCGCTGTTGCGCTTTTAAGTCCAAAGGCGGAAGAGCGTAGGACTGAATGGCTCCGAAGAGTCCTTCCGTTGGAATGCCAGTTGCTCATGATTCGTGCTGGTGCTGATGCTACCGGATGAGGCAGACACCAAATTGATTGACGACGACGGCGTGATTACGCGCACAAAGGAGCACATTGAACCTTATCGTAAGAGCTTTGATTAAGCTCGGTATTCTCAAGAATGATCTCGATTACCACTTGCTTCGTGCATCGATGGTCATCATTTTTCTCTTCTTTGGCTATCAGAAATGGTTCGATTATGAGGCGCAGGCTCTGCTCCCCTATATCGGTCACGGACCGCTCATCTTTTGGATGTACGCAGTCTTTGGCGTTCGGGGGGCAACCTATTTCCTCGGAGTTGCAGAGTGGCTGTTTGGGGCGCTTTTGTTCGCTGGATATTGGAACAAAAGGGTGGGGATTATCGGAGCTCTTGGCTCATGTTTCGCATTCGTCGCGACCACGACGATCATTCCATTTATGCCGGACGGTTGGGCCGCTTCCGCTGGCGGATTCCCAGCCATGACCGAGAAGGTTGCTTTCCTGATGAAGGATCTCGTCCTTCTTGCTGTGTCTGTCTATTTACTGCGGCAGGACGTGATAAGGGCTTCGCTGTTCAAGACGTCGGCCTCCGATTCCAGAGCCACAGTTCGGCAGGATGCAAGTCCGACGGGAGTAGTCGCAGGTGCTAGTGTTCCCGTTCATCCGGTGAAGAACGTCTCCGAGAGACCTCGGTGGCTCTGTCTTGAATTCTCATGGCGCAGGTGAGGGCGTCTGGTTCCAGACAGCCCGTTGTCAATAGGACCCAATCGTGATCGAGCAACTCATTCCGCTTGATCGCGGCGTCGGAAAGCAAGGGACAATAGCATGTCTTCAACCTCTTTCAATGAGCCCGGCGCCGACAAAGTTGTGCCAACAAACCGTTCAGGAACGCGGATGGCGACTGAGCGAGCGAGTTCACAAGCTGCTCGCCCTGCGCTGAAACTTAACGTGAAGAGGCTCGAATCGATCGGCCGCAATCTGCTATTGGCAATCGGCGAGGACCCGAACCGCGAAGGGCTCAAGATGACGCCGAACCGCTTCGCGCGGTGGTGGAAAGAGTTCATAGACTACGACCCTGGCACGATCGAAACCACGTTCGCATTCGAATCATTTCGGACGGATCAGATGGTCGTCTGCGCCGGAGTCGCGGTTTTCAGTCTATGCGAGCATCACCTGCTTCCCTTTAAGTGCGAAATTTCCATGGCCTACATCGCAACCGAGCACGTTCTCGGGCTCTCGAAGTTTGCTCGCATCGCACACAAATATTCACACCGCCTGCAAGTGCAAGAACGGCTGGTTCATCAGATCGCTGACGAGATTACGGCCATCACAGACGCGCGTGACGTGGCAGTCCTTGCACGCGGCGAGCATCTTTGCATGCAAATGCGCGGAGTCAAAAGCGATGGACTGATGTCGACGAGTGTAATGCGCGGTCTTTTCAGAAGCACCGATGCACGGGAAGAGTTCTTGACATTGGCACTTGGGAAGAAGAACGGAAAGTGATGACATGGCGGCCAAACATTCGGATGATTCTCCCGGCCATCGATCTGAAATCGAATGGTGCGACGATCTTCTCGAAGATCGCCACCGGTGATTTTAGATTCGATGCAAGCCAAAGCAGCTCTGCCGAAGTGGTGTTTGATGAAGATTCACCTGGTAAAGCCCTGAGGTATAACCTTACATGTTGACCCTACCAAGACAGAAAACCGGAGCTGAGGGAACTCTGCAACACGAGTCCTCGACGCGTGCGGCCTACAATCAGCCCACAATCGATGAATATCTGCGCAAACGGCTAATGCCTGTTGAAGGGGTCATTCCGCATCTGCCTGGTATCGAGATGTACGGGAATTCCATTCCTGCGGGAACGGTCGGCGGAGACCTTTTCGAGTACATAAATTTTCAGCAACGCTATGACATCGATGCTCGCATCCAGCGGGCCGTAAAACTGTCGAAGGAGTTTCTTGAACCGTTACGAGCAGGTGAGCCTCCGCGTAACTCGGTTGACGATCATGTCGGGTGGTTACAGTCCAAACCGGGATTCAGAACCGAAATGGAAACCGAGTACCGGACGGCGCGGAGTTCGGAACAGGTGCGGGTGGCAGAAGACTTGCACGAGCTTTATACCACAGCAGGCGTGCTGCTGGTAGACGCTCAGGGGCACGGCATCATCTCAGCCAAGATCGCATCAACGGTTCACGACACATTCCATGCATTGATGCTCGCCGAACTTGACCGGCGCGGAAAAATCACGCCAGAGCTATTCGAGAAGCTGAATCTGCGATTGGCGCAATCAGTGACCGCGCGCAATGCGCTTGGCAGAAGTGAAGACGAAAGTAGTCGTGAGATCGCCACGATGCTCTATGGCGAATTGCGCCCGAACGGTCATTTTCGTTTTGTGAATTTTGGGCATCCGCCACCTCTGGTATTCTCGGCCGAGTATCGCAAGTTTATGGAAATTGATAAGAGCCGGATGGTGCAATTCGCGGCATTGGGCCTGCAGATTCCCGATGATCACCCGGACCATACTCGATACTTTTCGCTGCATTCTCGCCAGCGGGCGGCTTCGTCTGATGTGGCCGAGATTACCCTGATGAGCCCAGGAGACATTCTCTTCCTTTACACCGATGGCGTATACGATGGTAGCGATGCCCAAGACCGCGCCAAACTTGAAGCAGTACTGCGCGAACACTGCCTGCTGTCAGCGAAAGACATCTGCAATGCTTTGCTTGAACTCTCGGTGAGGAAAGACGACGATTTGCTCCAAACTGGAAAGGATGACGAGATTGATGACAAGACAGTATTTGTCATCAAGAAAGACTGAAACTGCTCCAACGTCGCCGGCCATCCCGTCGCCATTGATCTCCGCTGATCTCGCCGCCACTCGTCGTGACGCTCATTACGGTCTTACTCGAAGCCAAAGTAGAACCCAAACACTGCCAACGACAATCAGAAGACCCAATGTTGCGATTATCGTGGCTGAGTTGACTTCCTTGTCCTTCTCCCGTTCGTCAGGGTCCAGATAGCGAATAGCCGACCAGACTTCTTCTTTATCAATCATTTCATCTTCCATGAGACTCTTCTGAACTGCTCGATCAATGTTCCACTTCCGATTTCAGCATGTTGGGGTTGTACGGCGGCGGGCGTCGTTCGGATAGAAACGCGATATAAAGCACTTCACTTGATTCCGCTCCTTTGCTGTATGCAACTGATAGTCTTTCCGAAGTCTTCGCAGGAAATGGCTCGCTTGATTCCGTGTGCAAACCATACCAGGAAGGCTACCTGCGACAGTGATTCGTGATTTCTCGTTCCGGTTTGTCATTCAAGGTTCTTTAAGCGCTCTGACCTCGCGCTTGTTGCCAATCTTTCTGATGTGAACCATCATCAGTGTTCACAAAACTAAAAGGAAGCTCCTAGCATCATGCGGATCACTACGGACACGATGTTCTTCGAGTAGAAGAGGGCGATGACCGCCGCAAGAGCGGGTTGCAGAATCCTTTGCAGGATTCCGCGATGCTTCACGAGGACCCGCCAGCTCGGCAAGTCACTGTTCTCGTGAGTCGCGTGAAACATTGCGGTGATTCGAGGCTTTTGCTTTGAAGGAGCGACGGTGGATGCGAAGCTTTCAAGGTTCGCTATTGCTTCCTCGCGTGAAGCGAAGCCGAGCCCGAAGATGCTTGGCGCAGCTATGAGATCGCGCAAGCAATCCTCATCTTGATAGGCAATAACCAATCGTTCAGGCCTGTCCTTGTTGTTGCATGCCTGTATGACCGCATAGCGTACGTCTGAGCAATGAACGTGGACTCCCATAACATCACCATCGGTTTTGGCTTCAACAAGCCCTAACACGCTGGCTGAAGCAAGTCGAATTCCAAATGTGTGATGGGTGAACAATCGGAGTTGGACCACATGGCGAGGACGAGAAACGATCTCGTCACGTACTCGATCCGTTCTCAACTGCAGCGGCGTTGGGAACAGGCGTCGGAGCGTCACTTGTCTTAATTGCGACTCGCGCGATGAGACGACGTCTCGAGTAGCTAAGAGACTCTTCCAGCCAGCGGTCGTATAACTCTTCTATTCGCAAGCTCGGTGGCGCGAGTCGGCCTGCTGCGTTTTGTTTGGCAAAGCGAGTGCATTAGTCACATCGCTATGCAACGACGAAATGGGTTTTGCGATTGCAGTACTCGACCGATCAGCGGGTTTCGTGGCGATGCATTGAGGCACTTCTGGCGTAGCGCTCATTTGTTGAGCCGACCCGCATGCCTATTGAGCTTTGCGCTGGCCCTGATATCTGTGAGCCCGTTGTTGGCTCAAACAAACTCTCCTGCATCCGATGGCGGAGGCGAGTTGCTTGAAATGCGACCGCGCCAGTATTTATTTGGCGACTGGGGCGGCAAGAGAACGGCCTTGGAAGAAAAAGGTGTCAAGTTCGATTTTTTCTACATTGCCGACTTGGAGGCTAATCCGAGCGGCGGCTTGCAGCAGACCAAAGCCGGGTGGGAAAGAATTCGCGGAACGATCGACGTTAACTTCGATGAGTTGATGAAATGGCAAGGGCTCAGGTTTCATGCCACGGGACTCTGGCAAGTGGGGGCCAACCTGGGGGCCAAAATTGGGACCCTAGCCAATCCGAGTGATCTGGTTAGCGCTCATACCACTCGCCTGGATTCCTTCTGGCTCGAGCAAAACTTCCTGAACAGCAAGGTCAGAGTGCGCGCCGGACAGTTGGCGGGTTTGGACTTTTACGGCAATCAGGAATACGGCGGCTCGTGGCTTATCGAGCCCATGGGCTATGCGTTCGGCAACCTCTTCAGTTCAACATTTGAATCATTCAATCCTGCGGGTACTCCCGGCGCCGAGATCCGGCTTGCGCCCAGACGGAACTTCTACGTTAAGAGCGCGGTCATGGCTGCGAACAGGAATCCTTATCAGCAGGACCCAACTGGAACCAACTTCCAGATTCGCGATACTCCTGATTTCCTCTTCGAAGCGGGTTATCTGGTTCACCCACCAGACGGCACGCAAGCAGCGGCATCTCTGGGAGGAGGCAAGTCCTATCCCGGCGCTTACAAATTTGGCGGCGTGTATAACGGTGGCAAATTTCCTGACCCAGCGGGGCACAGGAGCAGCGGGAACTATCTGATCTATGGTATGGCTAGCCAAGCCGTTTTCCGGTCCGATGCCGGATCGAATCGTGGCCTGGATGCGACATTCGGCTTTGACTATAGTCCGGGTGACGTGAGCCGAGAAAACGTTCAGCTCACGGCAGGTGCGCGCTTCAACGCTCCGTTTGGGCGCCGGGAAAAAGACCGCATTGCATGCGCTTTCGTGTACAGCAAGATTAGCGATCCGTTCCGACAATTCAATGAAGTGCTTGGCGGCGCGCCGCTTGGCGCCGAGAAAGCATTTGAAGTGAACTATGCCCTGCAGGTCACTCCGTACTTCTTGCTGCAGCCCACGTTTCAGTACTACATCAGCGTAGGTGCCAACCCTAATTTGTCAAATGCACCAGTCTTGGGATTCAGGACCAAGGTCACCTTCTAACACATTGAGGGCCCGATGAAGACCAGAGCCGAGGAGCTGCGAAACATTTCGGGGCAAGAGTTCGAACTATGCGTCATTGGTGGCGGCGCCACCGGATCGGCCTGCGCGCTGGATGCGCAACTGCGTGGGATTCGAACTGTGCTGCTAGAGGCAGGCGATTTTGCCGGTGCAACATCCAGTGCAGCGACCAAGATCATTCATGGCGGGGTGCGGTACCTGGAAGAGGCAATCAGGGGACTCGATTTTCAGGAATACCACGTCCTGGTGCGCGCTCTGCACGAACGCGTCCGCATGCTGGAAAACGCGCCCCACCTCACTCGAATGCTGGAGTTCCTTGTACCAAGCTATCACTGGATTGATGTGGGCTACCTCGATATTGGGTTGAAGATCTATGACTGGCTTGCGGGACCAGGCCGCATCTCTCCGAGCAAGTTCCTATCACGAGACGAAACTTTGGAGCGCATGCCGCAGTTGAACCCAGAAGGCTTGGTTGGTTCCGTCGCGTACGCCGATGGTCAGTTTGATGATGCGCGATACAACATTGCTCTCGTCGAGACGTTCATCAGGGCTGGCGGCAACGCACTGAATTACGCCAAGGTTACCGATTTTGTTCGCAATGCAGATGGGCAGATTTCTGGCGTCATATTCCAGGATCAACTGACCAAGAATGCGTCGGCAATAAACGCCCATGCGATCGTAAACGCCACTGGTCCTCTCTCAGACTCCATTCGCCAATTGGCTAATCCTACGTCCCAGAGGCGGATGCGGCCCAGCAAAGGCTCACACATCCTTCTACCCTTAGACATATTCCCGGCAGAAGACGCGTTGCTGATTCCGAAGACAGAGGATGGACGTGTTCTGTTTGCCGTCCCCTGGGGCGGAAGACTGCTGGTCGGCACGACGGACGAAGAGGTTTCACCGGATGCCGAACTAGTCGTCACTAAGCAAGATGTTGAGTACTTGTTGCGGCACCTCAATCAATATCTGGCCACGCCGGTCACTCCGAACGAAATAGTTGCCGGCTTTGCGGGCGCACGGCCACTAGTGGGATCGGAAGGTTCAACCGATACCAAGAAACTGGCCCGCGACGATGTGATTGAAGTGGAACCAGGTAGCGGACTCATCAGCATCATGGGAGGCAAATGGACTACTCATCGCGCGATGGCGGAAGACACGATTCATGTTGTGCAGCAAGCTCTCGGCGTTCCCCAGACGGAATCTTTGACTCGCAACTACATTCTCTACGGTGGTGAGGGCTTCACCGACGACTATTGGAAAACATCCTGCCGCAGGCACCAGGTTTCCGAGGGTACTGCGCGTCATCTGGCTGCCAAATTCGGGACTGCGTCCGAAAGGGTTCTTAAGCTGACAACCGAGGATCCGGCTCTCCTGCACACGATCCTTCCGGGAGGCCGAGCAATCCGGGCGGAAGTCGCCTATGCCGTCCGCTACGAGATGGCGACCACGATTGAGGATGTGCTTGCTCGCCGAATCGGGATGCAGTTCTATTCGTGGAGCGACTGCATTGAAGCCACGCCTGTGGTCGGCTCTCTCATGCAGAAGGAGCTGAAATGGAGCAGCGGATATACCCGCGATGCAATGCGGAACTACCTGGAGAAGATCTATCACTTGATGGACGCGGCGGGCTTGTCCGGCAAACGCGATCTATCTTCGCTCAGCGGCCAACCGCTGCTGACTGAGCGGTAGAAGGCATGCGGAGAAGTCCGCCGCGATAGTCGGAGAGCGGCGAGAGCTTTGTGGAGGAATAAGTTGGCAGACTATATCGGAGCAATTGATCAAGGCACGACGAGCACGCGTTTCATTGTCTTCGAGCGCTCAGGACGTACGGTGGCAATCTCACAGAAAGAACACGAACAAATCTACCCGAAGCCGGGATGGGTGGAACACAACGCCGAGGAAATCTGGCAAAACACACGAGCGGTTATCGCGGAGGCGATGGCGAAAGCGAAGCTCCGGCCACGAGATCTTGCCGCGATCGGAATCACTAATCAACGCGAGACCACCGTGGTTTGGAATCGAAAGACCGGCAAACCGGTGGCAAATGCGCTCGTGTGGCAGGACACGCGGGTCTCAGACTACGTTAGCGAGTTGGCGAAATCGGGAGGGCAAGATCGATTCCGCAGCAAGACCGGGTTGCCGCTAACCACATATTTCAGTGGACTGAAAATCCGCTGGACCCTCGAACACGTAAAGGGTACCCAAGAAGCCGCCGAAGCAGGCGACCTCATGTTCGGGAACATTGACAGCTTTCTGGTTTGGCACCTGACCGGCGGCGTCGAGGGCGGCGTCCACATCACTGATGTTACAAACGCCAGCCGTACGCAACTGATGGATCTGGATACTTTGTCCTGGGACCGCGAGATCGTGGAGACGTTTGGAATTCCGCCCGCGATGCTGCCAAGAATTCGCTCTAGCAGTGAAACCTACGGGTTGGCGAAGGAACCTGCGGTGCAAGACGTACCAATCGCCGGAATCCTCGGTGACCAGCAAGCTGCACTCGTCGGCCAGACCTGTTTCGAGCCTGGAGAAGCAAAGAATACGTACGGTACCGGCTGCTTTTTGCTGATGAACACCGGCACTCGAAAAATCGATTCCCAGTTTGGCTTATTGACAACGATGGCTTACAAGCTGGGCGACCAGCCGGCACACTACGCGTTGGAAGGAAGTATCGCGATCACTGGTGCTCTCGTGCAATGGGTCCGCGATAATCTCGGCCTGATTGAGAAGAGTTCAGACATTCAATCGCTTGCACGCACTGTGAATGACAACGGCGGTGTCTATTTTGTCCCTGCATTTTCCGGGTTATACGCTCCGTATTGGAAAGACAGTGCACGCGGCGTAATTGCTGGGCTGACACGTTACGCGAACAAGGGGCACATTGCACGGGCGGTAGAAGAGGCAACTGCGTTTCAAACCCGGGACGTTGTAGAAGCCATGGAAAAAGACTCAGGCATCAAGCTGGACGTACTCCGCACCGATGGCGGCATGGTTGCTGACGATCTGCTGATGCAGTTTCAGGCGGACATTCTCGACAGACCTGTCGTTCGTCCAGTAACGAAGGATGCGACAACTGCACTGGGCGCAGCCTACGCGGCTGGGCTCGCTGTCGGGTACTTCAAAGATCTAAAAGATCTCCGCGCAAACTGGTCGGTTGACCGCACTTGGAAGCCGAACCTGACAAACGGAAAGCGCGACGCGATGTACAGCCTGTGGAAGCGGGCGGTGACCAAGTCCTTCGATTGGGTGGATTGAATCAAGCCGGATTCTAGGGAAAGAGAGTCTCACATGTTGGGAAAGTGTTTCGGAGAGTTCATGGGTACGCTCGTACTGATACTGCTAGGCGATGGCGTAGTTGCGAACGTCTT
>Ga0210401_10007682_pt1 | contig 10784 bp, 13 predicted proteins | sample IncBWH32MmetaG_FD_150866 | JGI IMG/M metagenome (GOLD analysis project Ga0210401, IMG submission 150866) | Forest soil microbial communities from Barre Woods Harvard Forest LTER site, Petersham, Massachusetts, United States - Inc-BW-H-32-M | ecosystem: Environmental > Terrestrial > Soil >... | reverse complement strand
GAGCTCGCCAGGCGCACGGAACGACTGAAGCTGACCAACGTCATCTTCGCGCTGGGCGAACCGCACGACCCGCGCCTGCCCGCTTCATTGCTCGATGCCGCCATCCTCGTGCACATGTATCACGAGATCGCCCAGCCCTATGCCTTCCTCTACAATCTCGCGCCCGCCTTGAAGCCGGGCGCGCGCATCGGAATAGTCGACCTCGAGCGTCCGACCGCGGAGCATGGCACGCCAATCGAGCTCCTGCGTTGCGAGCTGACCGCCGTCGGCTATCGCGAGATCAGCACATCTCAGCTCGCAGGCGATGGCGGGTACCTGGCGGTGTTCGCGCCGCCGGCGAAAGCGGCTCTGAAATCCCCACGAGATATCGTTGCCTGCGCGGATCGCACCGGCACCCGCTGATCAGCTGGCGGACATCGGCACTCAAATGCGTGACGATATTTGGTTGAATCGGTCCCTCCGCGGCAACAGCGCTCACCCCGCCCTGGAGGGAGGACCTTTGCGAGTTACGTTGATCGAACCTCATCTCGACAAGCTTTAGCAACGATGGTCCTTAAAGCGTTGCTGGTGGCGCAGCTCAAGCGCGAGACGAACAAACGTCGCCGAGATCGACCAGGCCGCCTTGATGCCGGCAATGAGATTGCCGGAGACCTTGGATACGCCGCCGATCCGGCGCCGCTGCCCGACCGCAATCTCCCGTGATGGCAGACGAGCGGCTGCGACCCGCATCAGCATTTCCAGGTTCCAGCCATAGGTCTGCTCCTTCATGCCGAGACGCTGAAGTTCATCGCGCCGGATGGCACGAAACGGCGACAGGTCGCTGAAGCCTGCACCATAGACGAGGCGCAGCAAGAGCCTGGCGACATGGGCCGCGACGAGTTGCTGTGGCGCCAGGCTGCCGGGCACGCGCGGACCGCGAACGCGCGAGCCGAGAACGAAGACGGCCGGCCCCGCGACGATCGGCGCCACCAGATCAGGGATGAATTCTGCGGGATCGCTGCCATCGCCGTCGAGAAAAACCAGGATGTCAGCGTCATCGCGCACGGCGGCGATACCCGCCTGGATGGCACGACCATAACCACGTCGCGCCTCGATAACCACGCGTGCTCCGGCGGCCTCTGCTCGTTCCGCCGTACGGTCCCGCGAGCCTCCGTCGACAACGACGACCTCGCCCACATTCTGCGCCAGCGCCGCGGTGACGACCTGGCCGATGGCCGTTTCCTCGTCGAGGCACGGAATGATTACCGAAACGACGGCCACCGCGGTCACAGGCTCCAGCGCAGGCCGCAATTGGCGCAACTTTTTGGCGGCTTGTCCGACAGCAGCGCCGTACGAAAGTCCCGATACGCAGGCCCGTTCCAGATGTCCCGCAACGACTGCCGGCCAGCATCGCCCAGCGTATAGTGGTCGTAGCCATGCTGCGAGAACGGCGCGATACAGCATGGTAACGCGCGGCCATTGGCCGTGAAATACATCAACGACCACGGCCGTCGGCACAGCGACCACGGCGAACCGTCACCATTGCCTTTCAGACTCAAGCCCGGCTGTGTCGCAGCGCCCGACGCGCTGAACGTCAAGCCGAGGGAGCGAGCGAGATCCTCGGCCTGTTTCAGAGAAGCCGCCTCCGCCTCAGTCAGTCGCTCGAACAGGGCCTGATCCGGCCGTGCCTTGCCAATGGCCGATTCATCGAAGAATACGAGCCGTTGCAGATAGACCTCCCTGACCCCGATCTCGGCTGCGACTTTCACGAATGCCGGAAGTTGCTCGACCGTCTCTCGCAGGCCGGTGAGCCAGACGGAAACAAGCGGCCTTGTATGTCCCTCCCGCTCCTGCAGCTCGCGAAACGCGCGCACATTGCGGATGATGCGGCCGAAATAATCCCTGCCACGGATCGCCTTGAAACTATCGCGGTTCGACGCGTCGAGTGAGACACGCAGTTCGTCAAGGCCGGCGTCGATCAGCGCACGGCCGTTCCGCTCGCTGAGCACCGTTCCATTGGTGTTGAACAGCACGTAGACGCCGCGATCCCTGAGATATCCAACCATCCGCGGCAGGTTCGCAACCAGCATCGGCTCGCCGACGCCGTGCAGAACGGCCCGCGCAAGATCCGGAACCTGGTCGACGATTGAGGCGAACAAGTCCCAGCTCATGTCCGCCGGCGGTTCGAGCTCTTCGTAGGTGCGAGGACACGTGGTGCACAGCAGATTGCAGCGGTTGGTTACCTCCAGATAGAGGCAGACCGGCGGACGCCGGGCGACCTCGGTGCGCTCTCCGCTGACCTGCTCGTGATAGCGGCGTGGATCGAACGGTGCACGAGGGCCTGGGGCTTCGCCGGAAAGACTCATTGCGATGACCCTATGTCTGCGGCGGCCCGCTGCATGCGGGTCCTCCAGGCCGTGAAGGCCCACGCCAGCAGCAGTCCTCCGAACAAAATGGATTTTGTCACCATCCTTGGGATGTAGAAATCCCAGTCGAGTTGTTCGGACAGCAACAGCGCTCCAATCGAAACAACCCATGTCGGCGCGGAGCCGCACAGGGCGGCAAACGGCGTGATGACGAGAAAGTACCAAGGATAGTTGGGCGACACCAACAGCAGGGTCAGGAGTAACAGCATGTTGATGTCGGCAAGCCTGGACGCGACGGTGCGATGATAGCTGCTGGCCACGGAGGACGCCTTGACCATGAGGACCAGCGCGGCGAGTACAACGTAGGCGACGACATCTCCTTGATGCTCGCCAACGACCTGCCGCCAGAGCGACAACAGCCAGAGATCGTTGCCGGCGCCGATGCCCTCTTCTGTCAGATAGCCCTTGGTCAGGAATCCGAGAACATCCCAACCGACCGAGAGATAGGGAAGATAGCAAAGTGCGATGGTGGCAATCACGACGAACGGCATTTTGAGGTCCCATGGACGCCAGATCCCGGCAAGCACCGGCGCCACATAGGGTTTGACCAGCATCGAAAACGCGACCAGGACCGCTCCGCGAAGCGCATGGCCCGTCAAGGCGATCCACAGGCCCACCAGCATCAGCGCGACCATCAGCGCATCGACATGGCCGCTGTTGGCGATCTCCCACAAGGGAAGCGGATGCCAGAGATAGGCGATCACACGCGTTATCGGGCGGTTGATCCGCCACAGCATGAGCATGATCGTGGTGACGGTGACGGCCTCGCACCCCAGCAGCGCGAGACGCATCACGGTCACGCCGTCGCCGAGCCGCGTGACGATGAGGAAGAAAAACTGCGCCACCGGCGGATAGATGGTGACGGCGGTCTGGGCCCGGTTGATGTGAGGAAAAATCGCGCCGTCGCGCAGAAATGCCAGCGCCTGATCTGCCGGCACATAGCGATAGGGATTGATGCCGGCTGCCTGCACCCTGCCATCCCAGACATAGCGATAGATGTCGCTAGACAAGAGCGGCTCGAATGCCAGCACATAGGCTCTCAGCAGGATCGCGACGCCGAAGATGAGCCACAGCGTGCGCTGTGTCTGCGCACGCTCGGCCAGCCCGGTCGCCGCAATCGTCAGCAAGCCCGCGGGGATAGTCAGCGCCATGAACGCATTGTCACCGAGAGCCTCGAAGATCAAGGGGGTGACCAGGGTCAGGGCGATGATGATGACAGCGATGCCTGCCAGCAGAAGAAATGGCGGCACGCGGTTGGCGGCACTCACCAATCGACCGATCCGGCTTGCAGCGGCCCCTTCCATTGGCGTCACGGATTGTTCTGCGGCGCGGTTTCGAGGAAGGCACGGCTCGCCGCAGCAAGGCTACCGCCATGAAAGCGGGCAGAATGGCCGGCCAGTTCGTCCTTGAGCCAATGCAGGGTTTCAACGTCGTCGATATCGTACCATTCCGGAAGCAGCGTCGTGGCAAGCCCGATTTCAGCAGCGCGCTCCTGTGTCGCGCGCGCGACGGTGTCCGTTCCCCATGCGATCCGCGTGAACAGGTGTCGATGTGGGTGTTTCAGTCCGATGAGGTAGTAACCGCCGTCGCTCGCCGGCCCGAGCACCATCCGGTCGCCGGGCTCGCGCATGGCTTCAATGGCCTGCACCAGGAAACGCGTTGGCAGGGTCGGGCTGTCGCCATTGACAAGCAGGACGCAGTCATGCCCGTCGCTCAGGAGATCGCGCGTGGCACCGAACAGCACGTCGCCGAGATGGTCGCCAACCTGGAGTTGAAGCCCGAATGTAGCCGGAAGCAACTCCCGCATGATGTGCTCGACCCCCGCGGGCGCATACACGCCATAGCCGCGTCGGCCGAAGCTCTCCGGAACCGCATCGATGGCCGCGGCGACGTCGCGCAGAAAGCAGGCCGATAGCTCGGAGGCTGCAACCGCGCCAACGGCCGACGCGAGCCGCGTCTTTGCGCGGCCAGGCTGCGGCGCCTTGCAGATGATGCCGATCGCCGCGACGCTCACGGCAGCAGCCAGGACCGCAGGCGACCCGCGGCGATCCCGTTCAACTCCAACGCGTCACGGCTTCCGCCCGCTTCGCCCTTCTCAAAATCGCCATCGACGCGCCCCATCTGATTTGTCACATGAGCAAAACACAGGACAGGCTTTGGTCGCGCTTCTGCGAAGGCATAAAGCGCAGCGGCCTCTATTTCGACGGCCTTCAGGTCTCTTTCCATCATCGCATCGATAGCCGGCTGGGTTTCACGGAACTGCGCATCGGAGGTCCAGGTCACGAGATGTCGCCGTCAGGATCGAGAATATAGATATCCGGGATGCTGGAACCCGCAATCCGCTTCTGCCTGCGTGCCTCGCGCAGCAAATTTTCCGGCGCAAATGCCGAGGGCTGCGTGTGCTGTTTTTGCGCAAGGATTGGCGAGACTCCGCCATCGTTGACCGCCATCACCAGACAAGCCTCGTCATGTCGTTACCGGTTATTGGTAGCGTTCTCCTCGATAGCGGGCAAGCGCCGCCCGCTGGCTGTGGCTCGGAAGAGGACCACCGACGTCACAAAAAAGATTCCCAGTGATGTAACAAGTGGCTTTTACAGACGTAATTCCCGCAGCCTATGCTCGCTGCTGGAACGGCAAGAGTTTGCCATATCCGAAGCCAGTCGTGTTGATCCGACGATGCGGGTCGCGTAGCATCGGTCGTAGAGTGAGCAGGTTCGCTGTTGTCGAACGTCGTCGGCAGCGCTTAGGTATCGAGGGTCGCCATGAATCACGAGACCGCTGTTTCGAATGCCAAGGAAATCGCCGATCGAATTCTCGCACCGACGGCCAGGCAAAACGACAAGGAAGCTCGATTTTCGTCCGAGGCAGTCGCGGCATTTGGTCCGGCCGGGTTGCTGGGAATCATGCTGCCCACCGACGTCGGTGGCTCGGCGCTGGGACCGCGGACCTTGGCCGCCGTCATCGCGACGCTCGCGGAGGCGGACGCGTCAGCCGCGATGGTTTACCTGATGCACATGAGCGCCACTGCGACGATTGCGGCGGCCCGTCCGGGTGCCATGGTCGCGCAGACGCTGAACGACATAGCGGCGGGCCGACACCTGACCACGCTGGCATTCAGCGAAGCCGGATCGCGCAGCCACTTCTGGGCGCCCGTCTCGCGAGCGCATCGCAACGGCGCCGGCGTGCACCTCACCGCCAAGAAATCATGGGTCACGAGCGCCGGTCACGCGCAAAGCTATGTCGTCTCGGCGCTCGCTCCCGAAGGGAAGAGTCCAACCGATTCGACCCTATACCTCCTTGACGGTGGCACGTCTGGACTGTCGGTCGCCGGCCCATGGGACGGTCTCGGGATGCGCGCCAATGCTTCGGCGCCGATGATCCTCGAGGATTGCGAAGTCGAGCCTGGTCTCCAGCTGACTGACGACGGTGCCGGCTTCAAGGCGATGCTGGAGATCGTGCTTCCACTGTTCAATCTCGGAACATCGGCCGTCGCGCTGGGCCTGTGCCGGGCTGCGGTGGCGGGGACCGCGGCGCATCTCAACGGTGCTCGCTTCGAACACCTGGGCCAAACCCTCGGAGAAAGCCTGCCGACGCTTCGCGCGCAGCTTGCGACGATGCAGATCGACACGGATGGGCTTGCGGCGCGCGTTGACGATCTCGTCGATCACCTTGAGCGTCCCCGCGAGACGACTATGCTGCGCGTGCTCGAGAGCAAGGCCGCGGCAGGCGATGTTGCCATCGCTGTCACCTCGGCGGCAATGCGCGTGTGCGGAGGCGCCGCCTTTTCCAAGCATCTGGCCATCGAGCGATTATTCCGTGACGCCCATGCAGGCGCTGTCATGGCGCCGACGGGAGATGTTCTGCGCGAGTTCATCGGTAAAGCCGTCTTGGGAATACCGCTATTTTGAAGGCGAGAAGCAATCATGAGCCGGACGATCTGGGTAGGTGCCGTCGCATATGATCCGAAGGTAGTCGGCATCTGGGAGGGCATGCGACGCTACTTTCACGACGAAGCGCACGTCCCGGTCGAGGTCGTGCTGTTTCAAAGCTACGAAGCGCAGGTCGCCGCCCTGCTGGCGTCGCCTGGCGAGCCGCTGCCGCACATCGATATCGGATGGAATACGAACCTGGCGTTTATCCAGGCCGATGCCTGGAGTGACCACCGGTGTCGACCGATCGCGATGCGCGATACCGATCTGGGCTGGAAGACGAAAATCGTCGCTGTCACCGGGGGGCCGGTCGCAGCGCTCGCCGATCTCAAGAACCGCATTCTCGCGCTGGGCAGTCGCGACAGCGGTCATGCGGCAATCCTCCCGGTTCATTTTCTAGAGCGCGAGGGACTGAAAGAGGGGAAAGATTACCAGCCGCTGCGTTTCAACAGCGACGTCGGCAAGCACGGTGACACCGGCACGAGCGAGTCCGAGGTCGTTCGCGCGGTGCTCGATGGCCGCGCCGATGCCGGCGCAATCGGCAGTCCCTTCTGGGATGCCGTGCGTACCGAACGCCTGGTGCCGGAAGGTGCGCTCACCGAGATCTGGGCCTCGCCGCCCTTCAATCACTGCATGTTCACGGCCCGGTCCGATCTGGATCCCGCGCTGGAGCAACAATTTGCCAAAGCGCTGTTCGGGATGAGCTACGACAATCCGACCCATCGCTCCGTGCTCGAGGCAGAAGGGCTGCGCCAGTGGATCGCGCCGCAGCTTGACGCCTATGCCGAGTTGCGCGAAGCGTCGGCGCAACAAGGCTTTTTGACGCGTCCGTTGGCCCAGAACTGATGCGCCCGGTAAGCGCACCCTTGGCCTCCGATTAGGCGCAATTGAAAATCATCGCCAACCGGCGCTGATGCTCCTGTTCTCTGTCGACGGCACGGCGCACCGCTGCGAAGGATTCGGCGAGCGGAAAGATGTCGCGGCTGACCAGCAGATCGTTATCCTCGGCACCGACCGGATGCCAAAACACGCCTTCCGCCGTAATCGTCACCTCAGGAACCAAATCTGCCCTTGCCAAAGCGATGCCCTCGGTGGCGGAGCCTCGGAGCACAATGCGCCTGATCACCCGATTCTCCTCGCTCACCTGATGGGCGTCAAGGAAGCTGCGGAACTCCTCGGCCTCCGCGTCAGTTGAAACTGTCGCCGCCAACCGCACGCGGAATCCTTCGGCGCGGGCCCGCTCGATTCCGTTCCAGGTCCGTACCCATGTTCCTTTTCCACGATGCCTTTCGTGGCGTTCCGGCGTTGGACTGTCGAGGCTAATCTGGAAGGTTACACGCTCGCGCCGCAACGCGCGCAGCGTTTCGAGATGACTTCCGGCAAACAGCATGCCGTTGGTGAGGACCGTGGTCGGCGCCGCCGCAGCGCATGCCGCAAGGATCTCGCCAATATTCGGCAGCATGAATGGCTCACCGCCGGTGACAAAGATTTCCCTTACGCCGAGCTCCGCCGCCTCGATAGCAATCCGCCGCACCCGATCGATGCCAAGCGCCCGCCGGGGTGCTTTGGGCGATGAGCGCACGCAGCAATAGTCGCAGCTCAGGTTGCAGTCGAAGTTGGTGTAAAGCCATAGGCGGGAGCCGACCGGCCGATCTTCTCCGATATTCTCAGGAGCCTCACCGTACCGGAACACCCAACGGGTGCGACCTTCTTCGATTGCTATGTCGACCAAACTGTTGCGTGTGAAGCGACACCATGCCTCGAGCTCGGGCCCGATGTCCGGATCGCTGCTGATCACAGCCACGAGATCGCCCTTACGGCTACGACGAAGCGCAGCTATCAAATCAGGCAGAAGGCCAGAAGCAAATGTCTTGCTGCCGGCGTTGAGTTCAACGGTCGTCCTCATGAACCAATCCAAGGTGATACAGACGTTCCATTTGGACCGCAGTCGTTTCGCAGCAAAAGCGGCGTCACTAGAACACAATGAACGGGATCAGTCTCTGACGAAAATGCAGCAAAATCAATGATAGCGTTCTCGATCTGCGGCCGCCGGCGTCGAGGATCGTGGTTAGCACAAGCTCGTCTAGACGGTCCACGACGAGTGACCACTCCAATAAGATGGAATGTTGGCTTTCACTCTATCGCTCTGGCGTCAACGGGACGCTCGAGCTTACACATAAGGCCGATCCGGGATCGTCAGAACGCCACCACGGCGCGCGCAAGTTCAAATCTCCGGCTCGCGACAGCCGGTTCTTATCCTACGATTGGTTGAACAGGCGTTTCGTACAGGTTCTCAGGTATTTGCCCAGTGAATGAACGTACCTACGGCCGCCCCAATGAACAGCAGAAAACACGCAGTCGACTGTATGAAGAAGCCGGGCAGCCGCTTCTCCACGGCCTTGCTGTAGCCGGCGAAATACAAAGCGCGGCCGACAATCCAGACGAGCCCGAGCACGGCCGCGGCGACATCGTTCAGGTATATTGCGCAAAGCCAAAGCGGCACCAAGAAAGTCGGCATCCATTCGAGCGTGTTCACATGCGCGCGGTAGATGCGTTCGAAGTCTGGATTTCCCGTTGTTGCCGGGAGTTGAATGCCGAACTTGCCGTGTGCCACGGCGACGCGAGTCGCAAGAAAGAAATAGAAAGCTACGGCCAGCAATGTAACGAACGTGGTGTAATGCGGCATGGCGACATCCTAGGCCGAAGATCATCTGGCGACTGGAAATAGCGGCGCGCCTTCTACGGCCTTGCTAAAGCCGCAGCGCGTTGCGCGAATGCCGCGAGAAGCCGCCCCCAATCCCCTGTCTTGTCGAAAATCGTCCGCATCTCATCACCGCGCTCGCCATAGCGGTCGAGCCGCCGATGCTCCAATTCCACGCGTGTCCGCGAAGCCCCCTCCGCGATGAAGCGCACCTCGATTTCCGTCTGCAGAGCCGGGTCGTACTGCCAGTCGGCAGTAATATCCCAGGAGAGTACCAGTCGCGAGTGCGGTTCCCATGCGAGCACGCTGCCCCAATCGCACGTGCTTCCGTCTTCGCCACGTTCGTACCAGCGGCCACCGATGCGGGGCTCAATGATCGCGTCGACCGCGTTGGCCTTGCCGATCTTGTACATGGCCAGTGGCCACCAGGTTCCCATCTGTTCGGTGAAGACCTGCCAGGCGACGTTCTGCGGCGCCTCAACGTTCACGGTCTTTCGAACGCTATTGGGGTCAAAGCCGCTCGACATAATCTGATCAGCCATCATGACTTCCTCGCTTTGCTTGCCGCTCGCTCGGCGGCCTCTTTGAAAGCGCTTAGTGTTTCACTCCAGAATCCGTCGAGCCATCGGCGCAAGTTTTCGATGCCGCGCGTATCAACCTGATAAAGGCGCCGCGTGCCTTCGGCCCTGACCGCGACCAGGCCCGCCGCCCGAAGCACCTGAAGGTGCTGGGAAACGGCCGAGCGCGTGACCCGCATCCCTTGCGCCAGCTCTCCGGCATAGCAGGGCCGATTGCGCAGTCGCACAAAGATGCGGCGGCGGGTTCGATCTCCGAGCGCATCAAGGGCGCGTTCAGCGTTGACCATCGCAGTCGTCTATTGCACCAACAAATTTAGCCATCCGAAACAGAATGACAGTATAGACTAACGAAAGTGACGGCTAAAATATGACATGCGGCGGCGGATCGTCAAGCCGGCGGTCCGACGCGGCCAAGCAGTCGCCAACCCACCTGATCGTGCGTTCGCAGATGTCGGGCTCGCTTGACCGAGCCAGGCTAAACTGGCGCGCGCCAGCGGGTGCCACAACAGAGCGCGGAAGATGAGCAGTATTCCGACGGCCGCAGGGATCAGCCAATACGCAATCGGCGGAAGCTGGTTCCGGACCGGCAAGTTTCTTCCCATTGTCGACGTAGAAGGCGGTCAGGAGTAAAATATAGGACGTCCCCATACCAGTGACGCGCAGTCTAACCCAATTGACCCAGCGTTGCCGCCGAGCCTCACGGCCAAGGCATGCCGCCGCCAGTGACAGCAGGCCAAGAATGATCAAGTGTTAGTCCTCCGCCCAACGCACAGAAGCCAAGCCCGTCATTGTCACGAGGACGCCGACCAAACACCAAATATCGCCCTCACCATTCCCGACCGGCACTCTTACTCTTTGTACCCGACACTCCCCATGCGCGCTGCGGATGGGAGATCTGAGGCTGCGACCGCGGACTCCGTGACCAGCGCTTCAGGGTTATTGATTCCACCACTGCTGTTCGACAAACCGTTGCCTTCCCATATGATCGGCATTCTCTCGGTGGTTCTGCTGGCGATCGCCTTTTTTGCGCTTTAGAGCATGAAGCTCGCCGGTGCCTGGCGCTGGATCTACGCGCTAACCGCGCTCGTCGCGCTTCATCTCAACGTATTCGTGCTGGTGATCCAGTCCTTCGTGAAAGTGCCGGCGCTGCATGCGCAGGCGCCAAGCGTGC
>Ga0210401_10007680_pt1 | contig 10785 bp, 11 predicted proteins | sample IncBWH32MmetaG_FD_150866 | JGI IMG/M metagenome (GOLD analysis project Ga0210401, IMG submission 150866) | Forest soil microbial communities from Barre Woods Harvard Forest LTER site, Petersham, Massachusetts, United States - Inc-BW-H-32-M | ecosystem: Environmental > Terrestrial > Soil >... | reverse complement strand
CAAGGGGATGCGGCGCTCAGCATTTACAGGCTTGCGCTCGCCGCGTAATACGTATTCGATACTGAGTGGCGCAGGCTTTTTACCTTGAGCATCTCTGAAGGGCAGCCTGTGGGTTTTGAGGCTTGCGAGGACTAAACCCCGCAGGCTGAAGCCCGCGCTACTAAAACCCGCCAGCTTCGGTTTCTTGAATTTGCTACCTACTTCTTTTTGTTGAACAGGCCTTTCAGCGTGTTCACATCGTCCTGCAACGTTGGCTGCTGGGTGGAAGGCGTGGCGGAAGGCGTTGAGCCCGAAGCGCTGGCGGGCGCGCCGAAACTCGGGATGCCCTTTCCAGGCGCCACTTTCGGTTTCTCAATCGTTCCCGCGAGCGCAAACGGTACAGTAATTTTTCCTACACGGCTGCCGATTAGTCCGCCCACCACATCCCCCACTGCACCCTTGCCAAGCGCTCCTGCCGGATTCACCGCGACCGAGCCCTGGTAATCCAGTGTGCTGTCCAATCCCAAACTGCCGCGAAGGTCTACAACACCAGCGGAAGAATCCAGGTGGATCTGTTTGCTCGTGACTCGCTGGTCCCTAATATCGAGGTCGCCTTCCAGAACTGTAAACGGCGTGTCGCCGCCAACCCCAGCCATTTTGGCGACGGATTCCGCGGCGCCGGCCAGATTAACTCCCGGTAAGTGGCCGTTGCGAATGGCAAATTTGCCTGCGCCAGTGAGCGTTTTCTTCCAATTGTCGCTCAAGGCGCCCGACAAATTCGGCAGATCGAGTTCAGCCGTGCCACCCATTTTTCCGCGTGCCGCGGGAGTTACATCGAGCACCTTGGCAACATCCAGATTGCGGATCTGAACGTTGGCATTGAACCCCGCGGGTTCGGTCACGCGATCGACACGGGCCGACAATTGCAGCGTGCCCCCGTACATCCCCATGGAAATCGGCCACAATTCCGCGCGATCGGTGAACACACGAATCTCCACATTCGCCGGTCCCAGGGCGTAGGGCTTCGTGGTGATCTTTTCGACGTTGATATGCCCGCGCGCGACAAGTTCGCTCTTTCCCTCAGGAGGATTCGCTGGGGGCTTTGCCGACCCGCCCGCAGCCGGTTTCGGGGGCGCGGAAGCGGGGCTCGCTGGTTCACTCGGGCCGCTGCCCGCAACCGCGATCAGTTTATCGATGTCGAGCTGCGATGAGCTCATTTCAAAATTCGCCTGAGGATGCTCGAAGTCGGGCACGCTCAAGGTCCCTTTGATGTCCGCGGCCGTGGCCAGGTCCGCGACAAATTGCGCGTCGAGTTTTCCGCCCGCCAGGGTGAATTTACCGGCGTGAAATGCGATGGGATCCTTCCAGCCGCTGAGGGCCAGCGTCACGCTGGAGAGATTCGATTCCGCCTGCCAGTCGTGCATGCGCATGGGGCTGACGGCGAAATTGTGCAGCGTGACGTTGATGCCCTTGGTATCGGCGAGGGGAGCGATTGCGCCTCGTATGACGCTGCCCATCACGATTTCGGCGCCGGTCAGGTTGATGCTATCGATCTGGTCCAGCGTCACGCTGGAGGAGGATTCGTCTGATTTTGGCGGGGCTTTCTCGGCCGGCTCTGTGGGGGTAAAGGTGTAATTGTTTTTCCCGCTGCTGTCCGTGAGAACGGTCAGTTTTGGGTTCACGAGGTCGACCGAGTTGACGTGAATAATCCCATGCAGCAGAGGAGAAAGCGCTACATTCACGCGAATTTCTTCCGCTCCGACCAAATCGCCTGTGGGAAAGTTTGAGGGATTGCTAATGTGCAGGTCCGAGACGCTGACGCCGACTCCGGGAAAGAGGCGCGCATGAATCGGACCGAGGGTAACTTTACGCCCAGTTTGTTTGGCGAGGGCGGAAGAAATCGTGTCGCGATAGCGATCGACATTCAGGAAATAGGGGAGGGCCAAAACAATCAGAACAAGCACTACAAGAATACCAACGAGGACTTTGGCCCAAAGGGGGAAACGACTGGACTTTGTATCTGGGGAAGAAGTAGCCATGGCAACTCACATTCTCCGGCTAACAAATAGCGTAGCGGCATTTGCGTCCGGTGGTCGTCGAGACCCCTATCGTGGCAAATCATTTTCCGAACAGCAAGCCATTAGTAGGAGAGACCTCCGTCTGTCGATTTTGATTCTTCATGTGTTACGCTTCTCCAGCCCACCCCGACAGGCCAAAGCCCATCCTACCTGGCGTATAATCTCGCGGGGGCCATTCCGTTTGCTTGAGATCGCTCATCTGCATGAAAGGGCGAGTACTGCTCTTCCGTTCCACTCTTCGCGGAAGTTTCGTCCGCCACGCCTGGCCCTCGAAAAGCCGGGCACGACCGAAGAGTTCTTCTCCAGCCTGATCGCGGTCGTAAAGGGACCAGTGCCGCCAGAGGAATTTTCCGGCGACGCGTACTTTCGCGATTGCTGGATCGACCAAAGTTTCCCGAGGGCAGCCTTCGTTGCCGCGATCGGATTGCAGGCGCTCCTCATACTTTACCCTCCCCCCATCTGGAATATTCGCCCGGCGCACACCGTTTCCGAAGCCCCCCGGGCTGAGATCACTTGGTATGATCCGGCGAAAGATTTTCCGGCCATCCTCCCTGAAATTCGTCCGGTCACACCTACCGCTCGGAAAGTGGCCCCCAAAACACCGACCCCTCGCGGCGCGGATGCGTTCCATCCGCGGCAAACCATCCTTTCTGAGCCGTTGCATCCGACACATCCCCGGCAAACGCTCGTCCAGACAAACGCGCCAAAGGAACCGCCGAAAATCTTGCCGGCGCTTCCCAACATCGTTCAACTCGCAAGTTCCCAGCCGGAACCCCCGAAGCTGCAGCTCAGCGCGACGGAGCTCACGTCTTTGCGACCTAAGACTCCCGCATCACTTTCGGCAGCGAACGTCGCCGCGCCTGAGATTTCGGCGACGGAAAAACTGACCGGAGCGATCGACATTGCCGCGTCCTCGCACGCTCCGGCAAAGCCCCTGCTCCCTGTGAATCCAATGTCCGCGCCTCACGCAGCGATGCAAAAAACAGAATCGAATTCTTCCGCTCCAGAGATTGGCGGACGCCCCGGCGATTCCGAAACGCTTATCGCGCTTTCGGCAACGCCCGCCCCGGTGGCTCCGCCTGCAATTCCCGCCGGAAACCTTGCGGCGCGAGTTTCGATTTCTCCGGACGGACCCAAAACTGGAACTCCGTCTGGGTCTGCGTCGGGCGGCGGGCCGAGCGGGGGAACGGCGAGCGTTGGAGGAGGCCATGGGCCGGAAGGCATTTTCATCAGCGGCGGGAACGGCGCGAACAGCTCTCCGACTTCAGGGTTGGGGATTGGCCCCACGTCGCGGGAAGGCGGCAATGCGTTGCCTTCGCGGGCGATTCCACGCGTGCGCATGGCGCCGGAGGGATCGAAATCACTTTCCGCGGATGCGGAAGGGGCCGCTCAAGCGGCTCCGAAATTAGGATTGTCTCCGCAGGAAGTGCTCGGCCCGAAGCATGTTTACACTTTGCATGTCAACATGCCGAACCTGACCAGCGCGTCCGGTAGCTGGATCCTCAATTTTGCGGAGCTGAACGAGTCGATGCCTGGCAACGGTATGATTACCGGGCCTTCGGAATTGGCAGGCCCTGTTCCCCTGCGAAAAGTGGATCCGAAATACCCGCCGGAGCTTCGAACGTCGCACGTGGATGGCGAAGTTGTGCTCTACGCCATTATTCGCAAGGACGGCAGCGTGGACAGCATCCAGTTGGTGCACAGCGTCGATCCGCACCTGGATGCGAACGCGATGGAAGCACTCGCGCAATGGAAATTCCGCCCAGCGGAGAAGCGCGGCGAGCCTATCGACCTCGAAGCAGTCGTGCACATCCCGTTTCGTTCGCGCGGGCCGGTGTTTTAAGGTCTTCGTGGCGCCGGCGTCCCGCCGGCGATTTTTCTGAAATTCCATGAAGCGCAAAGCCGCCGCCAAGATGCCTGCGCTGTGAAGTTCGCACGCCACGCTCAACTCGCCGTAAAATTACTGCATTCTTTGGTGCAGAATTTCGCTCAGAAATGTTCTCGCAAAGCGCGGAAGTTCGTGAGGATGAGGAGGCGGCCGGCCCCGCTGCGCACTTCTTCATGCTCGAGCTCCCAAGTGGCAGGGTGCGGAATGAAAACGGCGTTCAGCCCGGCCTCCAGAGCGGGATTGATATCGCTCCGAGGACTGTTGCCCACCATCCAACCATGCGATTTCACGACGTGGTGCCGGTTCACCAGTTCGCGGTACGTGGCGGCATCTTTTTCAGGAACAATCTCTATGGCCTCGAAATGAATCTGAAGTCCTGACCGCTCGACTTTGCCCGCTTGCTCGGCAGCCTCCCCTTTCGTGAAGAGGATTAGGCGGTGGCGCCCTGCAAGATAGGCCAGAGTTTCGAGAACTCCGTCGATAATATTGGGAGGCGTGCGCTCGAGTTCCCGTACGCGAAGGTGGATATTTTTAACGGTCGTGCCTTCGGCCTGGTGCCCCGCAAGTTTCATGTAGGTTTCTTCGAGCGACCGGCCAAAGCTGCGCACGCCGTAGCCGTGCTGGCGGATGTTGCGGCGCTCGGTTTCGTTCAGAATGTGGCGGGCGTATTCGCGCGGATAACCGAAGGGATCAAGCAGCGTTAGAAATTCCTCGATGGTCCGCTCGAAATAAACATTGTTTTCCCAGAGCGTGTCGTCGGCATCGATTAGAATGGTTTCTCGGGGCATGATTTCAGGCGCGCCTGGAAGATTTCGTGACCCCGCCAGGGCGGATCTACTGCGCGGGTTGATTTCAATCCTGGCGCGATTTCTTGCGATCTACGCTTTCTCGGCCTCGCTGGCCGCAAGCCTTTCCAGAATTTCAAGCGCGACCTTTTGCGTCTCGCCGTAGTGCGCAAGGTAACTCTGAAATTCGCGATTCAGTTCGAGCGCTTCGCTGGCCCCGAGCGGTGTCCTCAGGATCATATCGCGCAAGCGCACCGGGTGAGGCAACAGGGCATCTTCCCTGAGTTCATCGAGCGCCGATTTGACATCATAGGGTTCCATCGTTCCTCCTGGTCGCATTCTTCGCAGATGATTCTACTGCGAAACTAGGGCCAAGCGAAAGCAAGGGCAAAGAGGCGCATGGCCCCGGATTTCATCTAGGCGGCGCGAACGGCTTCCGCTCATAAAAATGTGCGCCCACTATGTCCCGTGCTTTTCGGGACGTAGCGGGCACATTCATGGTTAAGCGATGTCGGTACCTGAAGGTCGGAAACGGCGCGGTGGGAGTTCCGAAAGATCAAGCGACCGCGGGCAAGAACTCGTAGCGGTCGATGCGCGCGGCAATGCCTCGCGTGCCGTCATGGGGTTCGACGCGCACAATTTCCGCAAAGCAGCGAATGTGGACGTCACCGGCCATGGTAATTTCGCGAGGCAAGTGTAGAATGAATTCGATGGGCGAACCGGGAGCGAAGTCCGCTTCAATCAAAAAATAGAGGCCGCGGAAGCTGACGTCCCGTGTCTGTCCTTGCCGTTCGTTTCCGCCCGGCTCACTGGAACGAACCGTTAACGGCAATGTCATCGTAAATCGCCGCGATGCCCGGCGTTCTGTCGATTCTTGCATCACTCCCCCGGAAGAGGGCGTTCCAGGTCCACGACACCCTAGCATCGCGTAAATAAATTGGCAACGGAAAACAAGATACACCTGTGAAAATCCATTCTCTTTGTTTGAGGGCAAATCGTGAATTGTTCTTTGCCTTCGCACTGTGGTTACATTATTTCCTGTATGTCAGTTCAACCTCATCGAACAGTAATGGTCTCCGGCCCCGCCGGCCGCTTGGAATCGATTCTGTGGTCCCCTTCGGAGGCGGGAGAAGGCGTGCGGCCGCCGCTCGCCGCCATCGTGTGCCACCCGCATCCGCTGTTTGGCGGGACCATGCATAACAAAGTCGTTTATCAGGCCGCGAAAACGATTCATCGTTTTGCGCTGCCCGTCGTACGCTTCAACTTCCGAGGAGTGGGTTTGAGCGAAGGAACGCACGACAAAGGGCTCGGGGAGGAAGGTGACGTCATTGCGATGATCGACTTCCTGGCTTTGGAGTATCCCGGCGTGCCACTTCTCCTGGCCGGTTTCAGTTTTGGTTCCTGGGTTGGATTGCGCGCCGGCTGCGGCGACCCGCGGGTGAGCGAACTCCTCGGTCTAGGTCTGCCGGTCGCCGATCTGGACAGCCGCAGCTTTTCTTACCTCGAACAATGCGAAAAGCCGAAGCTCTTGGTCTCCGGTGAATTCGATCGGTTTGGTCCGCCAAGTAAACTGCAGGCGATGGTCGAGCGATTTCCTCTGCAAGTCCAAGAAAACACGAGGGTGACGATCATCAGCGGCGGGGATCATTTCTTCACAGGGCATCTGCCCGAACTGGATCGTTCCATAGCGGGATGGTTGCTGGAACGCCACCCGGAATTCGCCGCGCGCGAAATCCAAACCTAAGTTTCAATTGCGCCAACCTTTGGATTGGCTTCCTTCAATCAAGCTCATGCGTGCCTGAAGAACCTGTGTGGTAGGGTGACATTTTGTAAGGCACAACCTCAACCCTGCCGCAAAGGGGCCGGAATCATCGCTGCTTCAGCTGCTGGATTGTCCAAATTTTCAAATTGCCAGACTTGATCTGGGTCAGAGGCTACAAAATCCAAAAACCGGCATGCTAGCTTGGTACAAATCTTGTACCACTTGGTCCCTTAGAAAAAAAAGAATCGCTTTCGCTTGCGGTATTGGATCGGTTTGGCGCTCGGGTCAGCCTGCTCGGGCTCATAGGGCAAGCTGCGGCCTTCAAATGCGGCGAGGGGGTTTTCATGGAAAAGGGCCCGCGCGACCTGTTCGCCGCGGCGCTGGGCGACGGCATCGTATGCCTCGCGGAGCTGCAGTGGGCGGCCTTTCAAATTGTGCGCGTCGCTGGCGATGAAGTGCACGCGATCCTCGTCCAGCCACTGCTCGGCGCGTTGTTGCGCGGAGGTTCCGAACCGCCCCAGGACGGATTGCGCGGTGATCTGCACGTAGCAGCCCTGGTGCAGCCAGCGAAGCATCCGCTCGGGCTTGGTGCGCAACATGGCATTGCGCTCGGGATGCGTGATGATGGGCGATAACCCAATCAGATGCAGGCGATGCATGGTGTCGTCCATGGAAGGCGGAATGGAAAAGTCCGCGAACTCCACGAGCAGGTAGTTTTTCTGGTTGATGGTGTACTTCTGCGGATTTTTCTCGAGATCCTGCAGATTCTCGAAATTCAAATGAAAATCGCAGCCCGTCGCCAGTTTCAAGCGGTCGCCTATGGCCGCCTGCAGTTCGTCCCGACGTAGGCGGATCATTTCGGGATCGAATTTGTACTGCGAATTGGCGTGCGGCGTGCCGACTACATGAGTGATCCCGTCCGCTATGGCCGATTCGGCCATCTGAATCGAGGTCTCCAGTGTGTCCGCGCCATCGTCCAGGCCGGGAAGGATGTGACAATGAATATCGACCATGGGTCTCCGCTGCCTGTGAAGATACCCGAACCCGTTGGCGGGAACAACTCTTATGTGGTAACTGGTAAACAGGGATGGGTAACCAGCGAGTACTGGTAGTCGGGTAACTCCACTTTAGGATTAGCCCGTTGGCTAGCTGTTTGAAACCAGAAGTCCCCGAGGGACGGCACATCGTAGCCCGCGCCGGTAGCTACGGGAAACCGCGGAGTAGCACCCACTTCCAGGCGGGCACCTTTGGATCGAGGCAGGAGAACACCAGTCCCCTGCTATAATCTTCGGCGCTATCTCGCGTGGCGCGCGCGATGCGGGAATTTCAGCGTAAAACAGGCTGTAAATGGCGACCTTTTTCATAGAGCAATTCGGATGTCGGGCGACGCAGGCCGATGCCGCAGCCATCGGTCGGCAACTGATCGAGCGCGGCTACGCAGCTTCGGCCGATGCCAACACTGCCGACGTCATTGTGGTCAACACTTGCACGGTGACGGCCGCGGCGGACTTGCAGGCCCGCCAGTCCATTCGCACGATCCACCGGGAAAATCCAGGGGCGCGGGTCATCGTCACGGGCTGTTACGCGCAGCGCGCTCCGGAAGAAATTGCCGCGCTGGAAGGCGTTTCCTGGGTCGTCGGAAATTCCCACAAGCCGGAAATTCCGCGCCTCATTCAGGAAATGGGACAGGCGACCCCAGGCGTTTCGACTCCCGCCCCCCGCCAAGGATTCGTTCGCATTTCGAAGATGGCCGGCGGCGCCCTTTCGCTCGACCGCACCCCGGTCGGAATCCTGACCGGCGACATTCAGGAACAGCGCGAACTGCTCGTCGCGCCGGTCGAAGCAGGCGAGGCCGGCCATACACGCCCGGTGCTGAAAATTCAGGACGGCTGCAACAAGCGCTGTTCGTACTGCGTGATCCCGCAGGTACGCGGGCGCAGCCGGAGCCTTGCGCCGCGCATTGTCGTCGAGGAAATCCGCAAACTGTGTGACGGCGGGGCCCGCGAAGTGGTGCTCAGCGGAATCGATCTCGGCAACTACGGCCGCGATCTCGCACCGCACGCCGCGCTCGGGGAATTGTTGCGGCGCATCCTGGATGAAACGGCTGTCGAGCGTCTGCGGGTCAGCTCCGTCGAGCCGATGGACGTGACGGAAGACCTGATCGCGATTTTTGCGTCGAGCGAACGGATGGCGCGCCACTTCCATATGCCCATGCAATCCGGATCGGACCGCATCCTTGCGGCCATGCATCGCTGGTATCGCGCCGAGCATTACGCGCGACGCGCGGAACTGGTGCGCCAGTGGCTTCCCGACGCGGCCATCGGGGCCGACGTGATCGCCGGATTCCCCGGTGAGACCGAGGAAGATCATCAAGCTACGCTTTCGCTCGTCGAGCGGCTGCCGCTTACTTACTTGCACGTGTTTTCTTTTTCCTCGCGCCCGGGGACAGCGGCGGCGGACCTTGGTAACCAGGTTCCAGAACAGGTGATCGCGCGCCGCGCACGCGAATTGCGAGCGCTCGGAGGGAAGAAGAAAGCAGCGTTTCAAACAGCGCAAACGGGGCGCACATTGCGCGCTCTAACTCTGAATCGCAGCGGTGAGGATGCTTCCGGGCGGTGGACCCGCGCGCTCTCGAGCAATTATCTCGATGTATGTGTTCCAGGCGTGTGGCCAGCGAATAGGTTCCTGGCTTTGCGAATCAGCGGAGTGAGGGACGACCGTCTCACAGGCATCATTGTCTAGGGGCACGGCAGACCCAACATCGTTCACCACAGAGAACACAAAGGGCACAGAGTAAATCTTCAAGGTTTGGCGCTTTTGCCGGGATGGATCACAACGAATTCAGAATCTTTGACGCAAGACCGAATGAGGATGTTGTGTCGAAGCGTCGGCTTCTCATCGGCGGACTTGTGTTCCACGCTGCACAAAAACGCCGGCGAGACGCCGGCGCTACGAAAATCTTTCCACGGATTTCTACGATTCGAAAATGACTTGGGCGAGCGCGGTGTTTCCGTCATGCGTGATGGTGACGGCAATATTCTTCACGCCCAGGCTGTCGGCGATAGCGCGAGTCACACCTGACAATTTAAGCGTGGGCTTGCCGCTTGGCTCGCGCACCACTTCAATATCGATCCAGCGCACGCCGCGCGCCCAGCCCGTGCCGAGGGCTTTCATCGCGGCTTCCTTGGCGGCAAATCGCCCGGCGAACCGTTCGGCGCGGTTACGATGCCTTTCGCAGTATGCGATTTCCGAAGGCGTGAACAGCCGCTCGAGTAAGGCGCGGCCGCGGCGGTTGATGGCCGCTTCCATGCGATCGACTTCGGTGATATCCACGCCCAGGCCAACGATCATTTGTACTCCCAACGCGGCCACGCTCGTAAGCTGCGCTCGAATGAAATTATACCGTGTCCGCAGGAGGCAGACAGAAGCTGCGGCGTTACGCTAAAGTGGTGAGTAGGACACACCACAAGTATGGCGCGCGCATTGAGAACTCGATCTTCGGGACGCAGCACGGTCACTCACGGAGACCGCGCGACGTTGCAGAGCAACGACGCGGCGTGGCCGATCCGCCAGGTGCGCGGCTGGAAGGTGGTGGAGTCGCCCGCGCTCGGAATACTCGGCTGGCTCGCGCACGGATTCAGCACGCGCCCCGGTGGCTTGAGTTTGCTCGATGGAAAACCTGCGCTAAATCTTGGCTTCACGGAATGGGATGAGCGCGAACGCGTCACGACGAATCGCGAAAAATTCGTGGAGGCGCTCGGTGCTCGGGAGATGCCGCTGATCACCTTGCGGCAATTCCACTCGGACGCAATTCACGTCGCCGCTGCGCCGTGCCCGGAACCTCCGAAAGCGGACGCGCTCATCACTGCTAAGCCAGGTTTGCTGCTCGCCGTGCAGACTGCAGACTGCGTGCCAATTCTTCTCGCGGATACACGGCGTCATGCGGTGGCGACAATCCACGCCGGCTGGCGCGGCACGCTTGCGCGCATCGCCGTAAAGACCCTTGGCCGGATGCGCATGGAATTTGGGACGCATCCGCGCGATGTGGTCGCCGCGCTCGGCCCGGCGATCGGGCGCTGCTGCTACGAAGTCGGCCCGGAAGTCGCGCAAGCTTTCGCAGCGCAATTTCCACCCGCCGCGGAGTGGTTTGACGGCCCGTTCGAACAATTGGCGCATGGCGAAGAGCCGCTCTCGCTCCCCTGGCTGTCGATGATGCCGCCGGGGCACGTCCCTCCCCCTCCTCGCGTGCAGCTCGATCTGCGCGCCTCGAATCGCTGGCAATTGATCGACGCC
>Ga0210401_10007679_pt1 | contig 10786 bp, 6 predicted proteins | sample IncBWH32MmetaG_FD_150866 | JGI IMG/M metagenome (GOLD analysis project Ga0210401, IMG submission 150866) | Forest soil microbial communities from Barre Woods Harvard Forest LTER site, Petersham, Massachusetts, United States - Inc-BW-H-32-M | ecosystem: Environmental > Terrestrial > Soil >... | reverse complement strand
TTTGCGGCCTCTCGCGTCGAAACATCGGTCCCGTGTAGTACAGCTTTACCGGCTGCGGCAGCGCATGCATCCCGTGCTCGATATAGGCGCGGCACACACTCGCTGTCGCCTCGGGGCGCAACGAGAGCATTTCCCCGAGCTGCATAGTTTGCGCAAAGTGAATGCACTCCATGAGGAGAGCTCTGTAGGCTCGGGGAATTGGGTCTGCACCTGAATGCAGGCCGGTTTCCAGTATGCTGGACACTTTGACGAATTCGTCGAACTTGGACCGAAAAGTTCTGACAGCATCTCGATTCGAAGGCGTGGAAGGAATTGTCTCCTTCCTAATGCCCTCTTCTATCGCAAGAACATAGTCCCCCAACTCCATGAATTTTCGTGGGTCAGGGATTCCTGTCGGCCGATCCTCAAACGAGTACATCTCTTTCGAAACAATATCCGTCTCGCCGCCGACCGCGCGGGCGAACAGTTCCGTCGGCTCAAAAATGGGTGGCCGAATCTCTCCGAATCCGTAGGTACTAAATACTTCGCGCGCCGTCTGCTCTACCTGGTTCCACAACTCCGTCTCCGGTGGAAGTAGATCGCGCGTACCCTTAATTGCCTGGAACTTTCGTTTTTCCGCCATGGGGAATGCGCCGGCCAAACAACTTAGCCTTTGTAATTGCTCCAATCTACGTTCTCGCCCCGCTCTGTCGCTTCGGCGCGATAAATTTCTTTGTATCCCGCATAGCGCGTGGCATACATCGCAATCGTCTCGATATCCGCCTGCGACAGTCCGCGCTTCACTCTGCCCGGCGAGCCCATCACGAGACTCCCCGGTGCAATTATCGTGCGCTCCGTTATCAACGTCCCCGCCGCGATGATGCTGTTCGTTCCAATCACCGCGCCATTCAGAATCGTGCAGCGCATCCCGATGAGCACGTGTGACTCAATCGTGCACCCATGCAAAGTCACCGAGTGCCCTACGGTTACCTCGTCGCCCAGCACCAAAGGGTATTGATCCTTCATCACGTGCAGCACGCAGCCGTCCTGAATATTGGTGCGCTTGCCGATGCGGATGTAGTGAACGTCGCCGCGCGCCACGCACATCGGCCACACGCTAGACTCTTCGCCGATCACCACGTCGCCGATAATCACCGAGGCGCGGTCGACATACGCTGAAGACGCAATTTGTGGCCACTTGCCGCGATACCCGCGGATATCCGGTCGCGTACTCATAGGGCGCCTCGAAAGCTCGTAAGTGATTGCTGGTCAATGATATAGACTGCCCTGCGTTGCCTGCCAGCACACACTGAGTATTTCAAGATATCACTGGCTTCACCCTACTGACAAGGAAACGCGTGCTCAGCCCCAGCGCTTGATTTTTGGCCAGGCTTTTTCCAGGTCGCCGAATTTCGGACGCCGGCACAAATACACATCGAAGTGTTGATAGGGCATCGACAAGGGGTGCGCCACGGCTCCAACCAACTCCACGCTTTCAAACAACTCGCGCAACCGCTCCGGCCGGTCCCCCAATACGATCAAGCACTCCCCGGTGAAGCCGTGCGGTCCCCAATAATAATAGTTCTGGTGGCCGGAAATGGCGGGAGGTAATCCCATTTTTGCGCCGAAGAAATCGATGGCGCCAGCTTGACCATAGTTTTGTCCAAATATCCCGCAAGACTTCTGTTCTGCGGGCGACAGCTTGTGATACGCGTCGGCGACTACTTGCGCCATTTCCTTCCAGCCAAATTGATCGGCGTAAATCTGCGGCAACGGGCCCATCTCATGATTCTCCAGACGCACCGGCGCAAGATGCATGAACTTGGAGTACGCAATGTACTGATCCACCGTCAGCATCGGAAAATATGCGAAGGGCGCGAGGATCAGGCCAGTCGCCACGAGCAGAGCGACATAAGCAGGCATGAGCCAGCGGCCGCTCAGCAACCGGGTGAACCAGCGCTCGAACACCAGTCCTCCCGCGGCAAACAGCATGGGATAGGCGGGCGCCGGGTAATACATTCGTCCGTGCATCGTGAGCATGCAAATCATCAGCACCACGTACGCGATGCCCAGCACGCGCCAGCCCTTGCCGTCGCGATCGCGCAGCAGCTCCAACAGACCAGCAATCCACACCGCCGCGGCCAACGGATGCAGAATGAAGGCCTGCACCAGCAGGAACATCCCCGGTCCCATTTCCGTGTTTCGGCCGCTCTGTCGCACATTCTGCAGCAGTTCCACTGTAGGAAAGTGACGATGGATTTCCCAAAGCAAGTTTGGTAGAAAAATCAGGAACGCGATCAGGCCGCCCAGCCAAATCCACGGCTTCGTGAACTGCTTCCTTTGCGAAGTGAGCAGCAAGCCAACGAAAAGACCAAAGCCAAAGAGCAACATGGAATGCTTGTTCAGCAATCCAACGCCGCAAATCGCGCCAAACAAAAGCCAGAGCTTTTGGCTTGCGCCATTGAGAATCTTCAGGACAACCAGAGCCGCGCCCATCCAGAAAAGCGACTCGAATACGTTCATGGTCAACAACGAATCGAGTCCCAGGTAAATCGGCGCAACGGCTACGCAGACGCAGGCCAGCGCGATGCCAAATCTCCGGGCGCCCAGTTCGCGTGCAATCAAGCCGGCCAGCAACACGCGCAAGCCTGCCGCCAGCGCAGGCAGAAAATGCAGCGCCGAGAGCGAATCGCCCAGCGTCACTCGTTCCAGCCAGGTAATTACCGCGATCAACGGCGGCTGGTCCACGTATCCCCACGCCAGGTGATGGCTGCAAGCGAGGTAATACAACTCATCCACAAAATAGCCATAGCGACCGCTCACCAGCATGTGCGCGGCGAACACCAAAAAAGACAGCCCGCCCAAAAGTGCCCAAACTTCTGGACGGGCGTCTCGGGTGCGTTCGCGAGGATTGGATTCGACCGGTGCGGATCCAGTCATAGAAGCGCCCTCATTTCTTGGAACGTCCAAAATCGCAGGAAAGTTCCGTAGAGAATCGGGAACGAACGGGAAAATCGATCAGAAAAGGAACGATAAGAACAAAACCGCGGTTCAGTCGATCTGGACCGTTGGTCCGCCGGACGTGGCGCCAACTTCGGCCAGCCGCGCGGCCACCGCTTTCGCCACACGGTACAGACTCTGCGCCGCCGGAGCCGCTTCGCCCTGCGCTGCAACGGGCTTTCCGGTGTCGCCGCCAATGCGGATGCGCGGATCGATTTCCACTTCGCCCAATAGCGGTACGCCGTATTCGATAGCGGTTCTCGATCCTTCGCCGTGGCCAAAGATATCCACCGGCTTGCCGCAGTGCGGGCAACTGAACGTGCTCATGTTTTCCACCACGCCCAGCACTTCCACGTTCACCTGGCGAAACATCTCAATGGCCTTGCGCACGTCCGCCAGCGCCACCGTCGACGGCGTCGTCACCACCACAGCTCCGGTCACCGCAACAGTTTGAATCAGCGTCAACTGAACGTCGCCCGTCCCGGGCGGCAAATCAATCACCAGGTAATCGAGTTCGCCCCATTCCACGTTGCGTAGGAACTGCGTGATCACGCTGTGCAACATGGGCCCGCGCCAGATAACCGGCTTGTCCCCCGGATTCAGTAGACCCATGGAAATCATCTTCAAGCCTTGCGCGTCCACGGGAATAATGCGCTGTTGCCCCGCCGTCATTGGTTCGGTCGTTGAGCCCAGCATGATCGGCACGTTTGGCCCGTACACGTCGGCGTCCAGCAATCCAACTTTGTGCCCAAGCTTTACTAGCGCCAACGCCAGATTCACTGCGACGGTGGTCTTCCCCACTCCGCCTTTTCCGCTGGCGACCGCAATTAGGTTCTTCACTCCCGGAATTGGCTGGCGTTCCGGCATTTGTCCTGGCTTGGTGCCTGGCGGCATGGTTGAATCCTTCCCCGTGAAGACGTTTGTTAACCACACTAATCTGGCGTTCTTGAATTTTCCTTACATCACTACTTCTTTACTTCTTTGCGTTTTTCTAGGAATTCGCGCCGTGGCACTTCTTGTACTTCTTTCCGGAACCACAAGGGCAAGGATCATTGCGCCCCACTTTGGCGCCGGCGCGGACTGGCTTCGGGGCTTCTGCCTGGCCAGCGCCTGTCTGATACTGCAAATCGCGTTGCTGCCGTTCCTGCCGACGCTCCAGAGCACGCGCAAAATCCGGCAACCGTTGCGGAGCCGCATCCTCGGCACGCGCCGCAGCGCTCGCCGCAGCCGCAATCGCTGTGGAGGGACGCGGCGGCCGCGGAGGCACAGGCTGAGGCGCTCTGGGCTGCGCAGGTTGCGCCTCCTGCTGAATCTGCACGTGGAACAAATAGCGCACCGTTTCATTGTCGATGCGCGCCATCATATCTTCAAACAGGATGAATGCTTCTTTCTTGAATTCGACCAGCGGGTCTTTCTGCCCGTACCCGCGCAGCCCGATTCCTTCCTTCAAGTGGTCCAGGGAGAGCAGGTGGTCTTTCCACTGCGAATCGACCACATCCAGAATAATTCGACGCTCCAACCACCGCAGCAGGTCCGGGCTGAACTGCTTTTCTTTCTCCGCGTAACGCTCCCCCACCGCATTGGCAATTGCATCCGACAACTCTTCGTGATTCAGCGCAGCGGGATCCGCGCCCGCCGCTTTAGCATCGATGCCAAACTGGCTGTGCACCTCCGCCAGAAATTGCGCCGTGTTCCATTGCCCCGGATGCTGCTCCTTTGGGCAATAGGTGTTCACCAACTCGCGGGCGACGTCTTCCGCAATCCCCAGCACGTAGTCTCGCTGGTCTTTGCCTTCGAGCGCGGAGCGGCGAATGGCGTAGATCGTCTCGCGCTGCTTGTTCATGACATCGTCGTATTCCAACAAATGTTTGCGCGCGTCGAAGTTTTGCGCTTCCACGGACTTCTGCGCATTCTCAATACGGCTGGAGATCATCCCCGACTCGATGGGCACACCTTCGGTCATTCCGAGGCGAAACATCAGTTGCTTTACGCGCTCGCCGCCGAAAATGCGCATCAAGTCGTCTTCCAAGGAAAGGAAGAAGCGCGAGGAACCGGGGTCGCCCTGGCGGCCTGCGCGTCCACGCAACTGGTTGTCAATGCGCCGTGCTTCGTGCCGCTCCGTCCCCAGGATGTGCAGGCCGCCCAGCGCCACCACCTCGTCGTGCTCCGCTTTGCACTGCTGCGCAAACTGCTCGTACATCGGCGCCCACTGATCTTGAGGCACCTGAAAGATTTTCCCCTCGTGCTGGAACAGCACCATCGGCACGGTTGGCTGAATGCCTGCGCCGTCAGAGCTTTCCGCCCCAATCACCGCGGGAGCCGCCGCATAGGGTAACGCCAGCTTGTTCTTCAAGAAATACTCGCGCGTCATGGCTTCGGGATTACCGCCGAGCAGAATGTCGGTGCCGCGGCCCGCCATGTTCGTCGCCACGGTGACCGCACCCTTGCGACCAGCCTGCGCGACGATGCGCGATTCGCGCTCGTGCTGCTTGGCGTTCAGTACCTGATGCGGAATCCCCGACTTCTTCAACAGTTCCGCGATCGTTTCCGATTTTTCAATCGAAATGGTGCCCACCAGCACAGGTTGCCCGCGCTCGTGATACTGCCGAATCCCGTTTGCAAGGCTATTGTCTTCCTGCAGGATGCCGTTCACCACCGCTTCGAACTTCTCTTTTTCCGTGCGGTACACTACGTCGCGATTCTCAATGCGAATCAGCGTGCGATTGGTCGGCACGACCACTACATCGAGGTTGTAGATCTTGCCGAACTCCGCCGCTTCCGTTTCCGCCGTTCCGGTCATGCCCGACAACTTCTTATACATGCGGAAGTAATTCTGGAAAGTAATCGTGGCGAGAGTCTGATTTTCGCGCTCGATCTTTACGCCTTCTTTGGCTTCTACCGCCTGGTGCAATCCGTCGGACCAGCGGCGTCCGGGCATCTGTCGGCCCGTGAACTCGTCGACGATGATTACTTCACCGTCTTTCACCACATAGTCGACGTCCAACTTGTAAAGCGAGTGCGCGCGCAACGCTTGGTACACGTGGTGCATCTGCTCCACATTGGCGATATCGGAAAGGTTGGTGATTCCCAGCAAGCGTTCGCACTTGTTGAAGCCTTCTTCCGTCAGCGTGGCGGTGCGATGCTTTTCGTCCAGCGTGAAATCGATGTCCTTGATCAGCTTGGGAATGATCTTGTCGATTTTGAAATACTTGTCGGTGGACTCTTCGGAAGGCCCGGAAATAATCAGCGGAGTTCTGGCCTCGTCGATCAGGATCGAGTCGACTTCATCGACGATCGCGAACTGGTGTCCGCGTTGCACGCAGCTCGCCAGGTCGTACTTCATATTGTCGCGCAGGTAATCGAAGCCGAACTCGTTGTTGGTTCCGTAGGTCAGGTCAGCCGCATATGCCGCGCGGCGCTGCTCGTCGTCCAGATCATGCACGATCACGCCGACGGTCAATCCCAGCGCCTTGTAGAGGGGGCTCATCCACTCCGCGTCGCGTCGGGCCAGGTAATCGTTCACCGTCACTAGGTGAACGCCGCGGCTTGCCAGCGCATTCAGGGCCGCAGGCAGCGTTGCGACGAGCGTTTTTCCTTCGCCCGTCTTCATTTCCGCGATCTTGCCGTCGTTCAGCACCATTCCGCCGATTAGCTGCACGTCGAAGTGCCGCATCCTAAGGAAGCGACGCCCTGCTTCGCGCACCAGGGCAAACGCCGGAACCGTTGCCGGCCCCAGGGCCTTCTGCAATTCTTCCTTGTAGGAAGGCTCCGCTGGATCCGCGTCCCTCAGCTGCTCCTGCACTTGCGTTCGGAGTGCCGAGAAGCGTTCCTTCAATTGCGCGTCGCTCAGCGCTTGGACCTCGGCTTCTTGCACATTGATTGCCGCAATGATTGGCTGAAGCTTCTTAATGTCGCGTTCGTGCTTCGTTCCGATAAATCGGGCTACGACGCGGTCGAGTATTTGTGCTGCTTCCATGGAGGTTCGCCGTCTCCTGACGGGGATGCGTGAATTTCCGCGCTTGCACAAGCCGGTAAAGCCAGGCTGCTACAAACACTTCATTGTAACTGGTTAGATGCGCCACCGCCAAGATTCGCCACTCGCTCCCACTCGCTCCCGCGCCGATGGCGCAAACAGAGACTTCGTTTGGCCGGCCCGCGAAACAGCCGTCAGGGCTGCGCTGGGAATGAAGTGTATGGACCTGGCGTCCCAGGCACCGGCGGCGGGTCGGAAAACTCACGAGGACGATACTGCGGGTCATATTCGATGAAGGGTGGAATGCGCTCGTCTTGGGCAATACCCGCACGGATGATGGCCAAGTTGCTCTCACGATACGCCACAAGTCCGCATAATTCCGGTGTGACGTCTGCATCGCCACCGGACTCGGTACGCTGCCCAAGCAATAGGATCAAGCGACCTCCAGGAAACGCTGAAAGAACCTTCCGTGAACGCAAGGGCCACATCCTCTCCCAACTCTACGTTTCGCTGGAAACCCAATTGATTGTGGCCCGACAACCCTAAACGATCTTCACAAGGTCCGTCGGACAATCGCGCAAATTCTCCATAGAAATGTTTCTCTCGGACTTAAGCGCGTCCTCCGCCGGTACCATCCCAAAGGCGCGGTTGCGTCCTTCGCGCTTCGCCACATAGAGCGCCTTGTCTGCAAGCTCAATCACGTTATCAATCGAGAGCAGCCCCACATCCTCTTGTAGCCATGGGAACGGCGCCCAGCCGATCGAACACGTCTTGTGAATTTCCACGGCGTTGCCCACATCGAAAGGCAGTTCGCGAACCGCCTCCAGCACTCGTTCGCAGAGCATCGACGCATTTTCCCGGTCCGTTGTTCGGCACACCAACAGGAATTCTTCCCCGCCCCAGCGCACCAGGTCGTCCGAACGCCGCATCACCGAAGCGATTCGTTTGGCCACTTCCTGCAACAGCCGGTCGCCGGCAGCATGACCTAACTCGTCGTTCACGCGCTTGAAACGATCGATATCCACCAGCACGAAGATCAACTCCTGCCGCGGAGCCGGCGTTGCGGTGGGATCTAGGGATTTCAGGTGCGACCGCAATGTCTGGGCAATGTCCGTTGAAATCGTTTCGTAGAAATAGCGCCGATTCCGTGTCGAAGTCAACGGGTCGGTCAGTGAAATCTCCTCCAGCTCCTTATTCTTCTGCATCAACTCGGCGTTCCTTTGCGCGACGGCCTGTTCCAATTCTCTGCGCCTGCGGCTTTCTGTTCGCGTTCTCAACGACACAAATCCCCACACGGCCATCAGGAAGAGCAGTATCGCCGATCCTCGCGCCCACCACGTCTGCCAGACGTTGGGACGCACCCGGAACTTGAAGCTGGCTTGCGACGCAAGGGCCCGCGTTCCCTCGCGCCAGCACTGAACGGAAAACTCATATTTCCCCGCGGGGATAGCGGCGTATCGGATTTCCCGCAAGTCCGTTTCTGTGGCCAGTTCTTCCATGCCCTTCAACTGGTACTGGCAACTCGTCCTTGAAGGACTGTCCAGGTCCAGTGGCGTGAACTGCACCGCCAGCGTGCCATCCGACGCGGATATCTCGGGGAGCTCGGAGACCTTCCGTTCCACGCCCCCCAAGGTCACGGCAGTGAACATCACTTTGGGAGCCACCTCCCGTGCCGCGCCAGCTGTCGGCCGATAGCGCGCTAGTCCTCGCGAAGTCGCTACGACAAAACTCCCGTCTTTCTCTTCCCGGACCCCGGCCCATGGACTGATGTCGTTCCAGAGCAATCCATCGGAGTGGTTGAGCCGCTGTAGTCGGCCATTGGCGTCGAGAATGGCGAGCCCATCTGTCCCGTTGAACCAGACGCGGCCTTGCGAATCGCGGAGGACCACGGTCCAGTCCCAATTGCTATGCTCGAAGTGCGCAATGCCGTTCTTTGCCAAGTGCAGATGACTGACGCCCACCACATCGTTGTAGCCGATCCATACCTCATCATTATTCACCGCCGCAAGACTGGTTACAGTTTGTCCACGCAATCCGTCCTTCGACGTGATGGTCTTCCATTCTTTGCCGTCGAAACGATACAGCGCTCCCGGACCCGTTCCCCACAGCACACCGCTGGGTGCGAACGAGAGAAAGTCAATTTCACCGGCCCCGGAAGGCAGCACGATATCTTTGGGTTCGGCGAGTCCCTTGCCGGGTGTAAATCGCACCAATCGCGTTCGCGTACTAGCCCAGATACTCCCGTCTGGCGCGGCATAAACCGTCGAAAACGCGCGCCCGAAGTACACCGGGCTAACCGTTGTGGAGAAGTCTTGGGGGGCAATCCGCACCAGAGCTCCGGTCGGCGTCACGCCCCAAACCGCTCCGTCTCCGGCCAGCTGAATCTGCCGGATCTCTCGCGGGCCATTCCCCAAGGTGACTCTGTCCCAGTGATGAGAGGTTTGGTCCCAAACTCCGATTCCCTTTCCAGTGCTGACCCACAATCTCCCGCTGTGATCGCGGATTGTTGACCACGTGGAATTGTCTGGCAATCCCTCGGCAGTGGTCCACGCGGACCACTCGCGCACTCCTGGCAGCCGGTCTAAGCCGGTTCCGGATCCTGCTATCCACAATGTACCTTCGCGATCCTCAAGCGCACACTCCACATCATTGCTCGTGATTCCTTGCCTGTCCGTCAATGCCTGCCAGCGGCCTTCTTGTTTCCAATACAGTCCAGCAGAGGTCGGCACCAGCAATCGGCCCTGTTGGTCGATTGACGGCTTGCCCTCCTCTTCATTGGAGCTGGCCGTCACGCCTGTCTCAAAAGTGAGCTTGTGCATACGAGGGTCGAGGCTTGCCAGGTGTGTCGCCGTTCTCAGCCACATCGTCTGACTGCCGTCGAATAGCAGCGCTACCACGCGATCCTTGGGCAATCGGATTTCCGGGTCCACAACAAATGCATTGCCGCCCGGATCCAAATGCGCCAGATGCGTGCCAAAGGTGATCCAGATTGTGTCGCCAGGCGCGCGCACAATTCCGGCGGCGTTTTCCTGAATGTTCTCGGCCTTCCCAAATACGCTAGTGCTGGCAGGGTTCTTTGGATCGATTCGCAGTACTCCACCCTTGAATAGCAGGACGAAGGCGACGCCTTGACCGTCCACCGCGAAAATCTGATTTCCGGTTCCCAAAGGCATCATCGCCGGCGAAATTGCGAGTCGCTCGAATTCTCCGTTTTTGAGGTGCGCGATTCCACGGTTTCCGGCGAACCAGGGTGTGCCATCCGGAGCAATCAGCATGTCCACGATGTAGTGGCCGGTGATTGACTCAACCTCGATCATCTTCCGCGCTCGCGCGCCATCGTAACGGTAAAGCCCGGTTTGCGTGCCGATCCACAGAAATCCCTGTGCGTCTTGCCCCATGCAGGTGGCAGTCACCGCACCCATTCCTAACTGATCTTCCAGTCGTTCGACAGTAAATCGCGGATTCGCTGGAAAGGAAATTCCCGGCGCTACGCCCATTGCTCCGCACACAAACGTTGCCGCCGCACACAGCAGCAGAAAGATTCGCGATGGGAATCCCTTGGGCAAAACAAAACCACCCTTTGAACCGATCATTAGCCCCGGTGCAGCGAGCATCTAGACGCGGTTCTTTACCGTATAAGCAGAGTAAGAGGAGAATCGGTAGGGAGTAAATCGAACAAAGGTACCGTAGTATAGTACCTATGACGAGTTACGAGGTAAGTACGACAGCCAGCAGCGCAGTCAACTTATTATAAATGCATGGCTTATGAGGATTCCGTGGACCCTGGAGCCGGTCTAGTCCCCGGCTTGGTTCCTCTTTCCATGTGTTCCAACA
>Ga0210401_10007670_pt1 | contig 10791 bp, 5 predicted proteins | sample IncBWH32MmetaG_FD_150866 | JGI IMG/M metagenome (GOLD analysis project Ga0210401, IMG submission 150866) | Forest soil microbial communities from Barre Woods Harvard Forest LTER site, Petersham, Massachusetts, United States - Inc-BW-H-32-M | ecosystem: Environmental > Terrestrial > Soil >... | reverse complement strand
GCGCGTGCCGCAGGCCTTGATTGTCACAGGCATGGCGACGCACACACCTGGGTATGTCGACGCCGGGCTGCGATCCCTGCGTTGGCTGATGACGCAACAAACGACATCGACCGGCCATTTCCGTCCCGTCGGCACGGCCGGTTTCGGCGAGCTGCGGAAGCCTCCTCGCGCCTTTGATCAACAGCCGCTGGAAGCGAGCGCGACCATCTCGGCCTGTTTGGCCGCATGGCGCGCGGATGACGATGCCGAATGGAAGACGATCGCAACCAGGGCTTTCTCCTGGTTTCTCGGCGGCAACGATCTGTCGGTTGCGCTCGTCGATCGCGAGACCGGCAGTTGCCGCGATGGATTGCATCCCGATCGTGCCAATGAGAATTGCGGGGGCGAGTCGGTGGTGTCCTATCTGCTGGCGCTGGCCGAAATCCGTCAGCTCGCGCGCGTCAATGTCAACCCGACAAAGCCCGTGGCGCTTCGCGCCATCGGCGCTTGATCCAGCGTTCGTTCCGGCGAACGGAGGGCACCTCGTTGCAGGCCACTTTTCTCAATCGGCAGGCTCTTTATCTGCGTCCCGACCCCGCGCGCGTGATCGTGCGCCCGTTCAAGCCGGCGACCGAACCGCGCGATCTCAACCCGACCGACAAGACGCGCGCCAATCATATCGTCGAGCGCGTTCTCGCGCTCGATGCGAAGGCGGCCGCGAGCCAACTGGCGGACGTGCTGGAGAACTTCCAGGGCCGCCACCGCAACCTCCTGAAGACGTTTGAGCTCCGTGCCGACGAAATGGAAGAGGCCCTTGCGGCGCACGGCACTTTTTCCGAAGTCCAGCGTCAGCTCATCGGCGCCTATTTCTTGCATGAGTATTCGTTCGAGGCGTCGGCCCTGTTCAATCCGAGCATCGTGCCGCACCCTGACCAGTCGGGGACGCCGACCGGCAGCCTGCGCTTCATTCTCAGCCTCCGCGCCGTCGGCGAAGGACATGTGTCTTCGCTGACGTTTCGCGCCGGCAGCATCGCGGCCGACGGCAGCATTGCCGTCGATCCGACCGCCCGGCTCGCTTCGAGTCCCCGGATTGGGCATCGCGTGTCCGGACCGAGCGGCGACGAAGTCGAGGTCATCTTCAACCCGGGCCAGGACATCAGCGAACGCGTGATCTTTCCGGTGACGGAATCGCAGTCGAACGGCATAGAAGACGCCCGCTTTGTCGAATTCAGCGATGGTGGTCGGACGATCTACTACGCGACCTATACCGCCTACAAGGGCACTGCGATCCGGTCGGAACTGATCGAGACCAGCGACTTCCTCTCGTTTCGAATGTCGCCGCTGCACGGCGCCGCCGCGCGGAACAAGGGCATGGCGCTGTTCCCACGCCGGATCGACGGCAAGTACGCCATGATTACGCGTCAGGACAACGAGAATCTCTATCTGCTCTACTCGAACGATCTCTACACATGGGAAGACGGCCAGGCGATCCTGAAGCCGCAATTTCCCTGGGAGTTTGTGCAGATCGGCAACTGCGGATCGCCCATTGAACTGGAAGAGGGCTGGCTCTTGCTGACGCATGGCGTCGGTCCGGTCCGAAAATATTCGATCGGCGCGGTTCTGCTTGACAAGCGCGACCCCTCGCGGGTACTGGCGCGTTCGACCGAACCGCTATTGCGCCCCGAACCGTCCGAGCGCGAAGGATACGTTCCGAACGTGGTCTATACATGCGGCGCGATGCGGCACAATGATCAGATCATCCTGCCCTACGCAGTGTCAGACACCTTCTCTAACTTCGCGACCATGAAGATTTTTGCGCTGATGCAGGCAATGTCCTGATCCGGTGTCACTCCGCTTGCAATCCGGCCGCGACGTCAGCAAGGAACGGCGTGCGGAACCTTATCAGCGCTCGATCCAGACTGTCATGCCGGGCTCGAGGTCTGAAGGATCGCCCTGAGGGTCAAGACGCATGCGCAGCGTATTGCGATCGTGATCGCCAATGACCCTCTCCGCTTGCCATGTCGCAAAGCTGCCGAGCGGTCGCAGCTCCGTCACAAGGCCTTTTGTCGTGGCGGCACCGCCGTTGCGCGCGACGTCGACCGTTGCGCCGACCGCAAGACCGCGGAGATCATCTTCGCGGGCGTTGAACGACATCCATTGCTTGCCGGTCTCCTCAATCACGAGGATCGGTTGACCGGCGCGCACATTCTCGCCGATCTCCGCCGCGATAACGCTCACGACGCCATCGGCAGGAGCACGCAGGACCATCTTTTCCAGGCGGCGCTCAAGCACCGCGACGGCTGCGGCTGCCGCCTGGACCTGCGCCTCGGCAATGGCGCGCTCCTCCTTGGTCGGGCCGGCAACCGCGGCATCATAATTGGCCTGCGCCTCTGCAACGTTGGCACGAGCCGCGGCCGCATCGTTTTCAGCCTGGTCGAGCGCCTGCTGAGTCTCGAAGTTTTCGCGCGCCAGCGTCGTGGCCCTCGCAAGCTGCACCTCCGAATATTCCAGGCCTGCCTTCGCCTTGTTGATTTCGTCCTTCAACGAGTCGATCTGTTCGCGCCGGACACCGGCATAGGTGTTGTTGCGCGATGCGGTTGCCTGCGCGAGCGCGGCCCGCGCCTGGTCGACCTGCGCCGTCAATTCGATCGCCGAGAGCGTTGCGACGATATCGCCGGCGTGCACATGCGCGCCCTTCTCGACGGCAATGGAAGCAAGCTGGCCCGTGACCTCCGGTTCGACGCGAACTTCGGTCGCGCGAACGACCCCTATGATCGGAGCCTCCGCTCTCGAGCTTCGCACGGGATAGATCAGAATGCCCGCAACGAGAACGAGTCCGACCGCGAGCGCGGCAACACGATCAGGCCTGCCCATGGACCCGCCTCCGCTTCACAACAAACGCAGAAATGACCGCCAACACGAAATAGATGAGCGCCAGACTCCAAAGTCCCATCCAGTCACGCGAGACTTCCCAGATGCTTGCACCCAGCTGATTGCTGCGGACGAGCCCATCGATGGCAAGATCCGCCGGGAAAATGCGCCCGAACGCTCTTGCTGCGGCAGGGATCGCCTCGCGCGGCCACGCGAAGCCCGTGGTAAAAAATTGCGGCAGGCTGGTCGCGAGCAGGATGATGGTCGCGTTTTCCGGACGCGTGAACCAGGCACCGACCGCCTGTCCCAGAAAGCTGGTCGCCAGCAGGAACACCGAGGCCAAGGCCAACAGCTGCCCCGGATCGCCGAGGGTCGAGAAGCCGTAGAACCGCGGCAGCACGATCAAATAGAGCGCGACCGCAGGCAAATAAATAGTCAGGTGAGCGATGCCGCGGCCGAACACGCCCGCAAACGCACCGCCGCCTTGCCTCAAGGCGACGCCAGTCAGCATCGCCGCGCCGATCAGCAGCGTCTGCTGCAGGATCAGGATAAAGGCGGCGGGCACGATGTAGCTCGCATAGCCGCCGACCGGATTGAAGACCGGCTGCAGCAGGACGTCGGCCGGGCTCACACTCGCCAATTTGGCTTTCGCAAGGCTTCCGTCGGACCGCGCGCCCCGCGCGACGAGCTCGGACGTCAATGCGCCGATGGCCGTGGAGACGCCGCTCGAGGTCGATCTGAACAAGAACAGGTACGTCGCATCCGCATAGATCGGAACATGAGCGGAAATGCCCTTGAGCACGTCATGCTCGGTGTCCGGCGGGATCTCGACGGCCGCGAACGCCTTGCCGTTGTCAATTGCAGCTCGCGCCTCAGCCAGCGTACGCGCGCGAACTGCCACACTCAGTGATCCGCTCGCATCCAGCGTCTCGACGATCCGCCGGCTGAGTTCGGTCTGGTCGTTGTCGACGACCGCGATTGGAAGTTTGCGAAGGATCTGGTTGAGATAGGGCTGCGGATAGTAGATGCCGTAGAGCAGCGGTCCGATGAAAAGCAGGCTGAAGGCGGCTCGGGTGCCGAGCACGCGCCGCCACTCGGCCAAGAAGGCGCCGCCAACCCCACGAGGCGAGGTCGCGATCTCCTCTCCCTCGGGAGGAGCGGCGGTCGCAAATCGCCGCCGCCGTTGCAGCACGCTCATGCGAAACAGTGCGAGCGCGACATAGATCGCGGCCAGCCCGGCGAGCACGGCGAACGGACGTGCCGACTCCTGCACGGGCAGCCCGCGAGCCGCCTGCCCCAACAGGACCGCCATGTACCAGCGCAGCGGCAGGATCGCGCTCCAGCCTTGCGCGAACGCGTTCATTGCGAGAATCGGAAAGCCTACTCCGGCGTAACCGAATGCCGGCGAGACGACGATGCCTGCGAAACCGAGCCCGGTCGCAAGATCGAGCGTCAGAAGTTGCAGCAGCGCTCCAAGCGCCAGATAGCCGATGATCAACAGGCATCCGGCGGCGACCATCATCGGCACGTCCCCTCTGAAGGGAATCTGCGAGACTCCCTCCAGAGCAAACGACTCTGCCAGCATGATGAGGACAAAGATCACGAACAAGGGCGCGAGCTTGCCGACGAGTGCAACAACCGGATTGCCGCCGGCGCTTTCGAGCCAGGCCCGCGCATCGCGCCGGTGAAATTCAGAGCCGACCGAATAGCCCGCAGCGAGCGTGATCACCACGTGAATGATCATCGGCAGCAGGGCGCGGAGCAGGAACTGCGCATAGTTTTTTTGGGGATTGACGAGCACGATCGTCTCGCCAGTCAACGATCCGACGCTGGCAGGCGTGGGCGCAGCCTGGCTGCCGGGAGCGGCAGCCGCCGCGGCGGCAGACAACGTATCGCTCAGGCCCGACGCGGCGATGCCCGCAGCGGTAAGGTACTGCTGGTTGTAGAACCCGACGACCTGCGGCCGCCGCTCGGCTTTCAGATCGCGTTCGAAATTCGCCGGAATATAGATGGCAGCGATCGCTTTCCCGGACCGGATGTCTCGCGCAGCCGTCGAAAGATCGCCGGAGCGATCGACGATGTGCAGGCTTGGGGACGCCGCGACGTACTCGACCAGAGCCCGTGACGCGTCTGATCGATCCTCATCGGCGATCGATACTCCGAGCCCGCGGATGACAGGATGACTGAACACCGTGGTGAGAACGACGAACGCAAACAGGGGCACGCCGAGGATCAATATCAGCGCCACGCGATCCCTGAGCAGCCATTGGCATTCCCGCTTTGCGACCAGCAGGAACCCGGGTTTTGGCGCAGCCGTCATTGACGCGACCGCCAGTCGAGATAGGCGCTCATGCCCGGCCGAAGTTCCGGCACGGGGGTAACTGGATAGGCCCGGATCGAAAACGTCCGCAGATCGAAATCGCCCGTGGCCCGGGTGGCGCGCCAGCTCGCATATTCGCCCTTGGTCGCGATCAGCTTGACTTCGACCGTGATGCTTCGGTCACCGAGGGCCGGAATGCGCACGTCAAAGCGATCGCCGACCTTCAAGGTCTTCACGAGATCTTCGCGAAGGTCAAAATGAACCCAGACGTCGGCCAGATCGATCAGCGTCACGAGGGGCACCCCTGGCGACACATATTCGCCCGGCTCCACGTTCCGTTGATACACTTGTGAGGCGACGGGCGCGTACACCGCCATCTGATCGACGATGGATTGCACCGCGTCGATGTCCGCCTTGGCCTTTTCGACATTGGCCCGGGCAATCTCGCGTTCTTCCTTTGTGTAGCCGTTGATCGCCTGCTCGTAGGCCGACTTGGCCTGATCGACGGCCCGCTCGCTTTCATGCAGATTGTCGGTGACCTGGTCGAGGCGCGCCTGCGGCGCATTGCCCTGCCCTGCCAGAGTCTGGACGCGCTCGAAGGTCTTTTGCGCCAGCACCTGCGCCGCCTGCGCGCGCTCGAGCGCGGCTTTTTTGGCCGCAAGGACTTCCACCCGCGTCCCGACGAGGATGTTGGCAAGCTGAGCATCGGCGACAGCCTTTGCCGCCGTCATTTGCACGTGCTTGGCCAGCGTTTCGGGGTTGTCGATGCGTACCAGCACGGCCCCTGCGGGGACATTCTGGCCACGCTCCACAGGTATTTCCTTGACCCGCCCGTCCACGCGCGCCGCAATATCAAGGCGCGTCGCATCGACCTCACCTTGAACGAGCAGCGGGACCGGTCGCAACAGATAGTATGCTGAGAGGGCGATGACGACTGCGGCGACGGCCGCAACGATGATGGCAGGAACGCGCGCAGCGGACTTCGGAGCCGCTTTCGGCTGTGTTGGCGGCGCCTCGGGCTCGGTCTGAGCTTCTTGAACAGGGGTTTGCATTTTTCAATGACTCGCTCAACTTGCTCGAAGGTGATTTTTTGACCCGTCTCGGCTGCGATCGTCGCTCGAGCTGCGTCCGGCTTCTGGCCGCGATACCACCGACCGAGTTGGGCTGCCAATCGACCTTTTCCGTCGCGGGCCTCGTCGCAGCATATACCCCCTCCCTACGCGCCTCAATCTCATCGCGAGCTTCTCTCGACGACGGCCGTTACGTCTTCGGCTCTCTTGCTCGAACTGACGGCTGAGCAAATTGTCTTGAGATCGGCTTCATTGCGCTTGCTCCGTCGGAAGCGGCCGCGGGGGTCTCGAGCAGACTCTACCCCCGGAGCCGACGACGCTTGAACAGACTTCTGCAAATTTGGAGAAAACTTGCATCGGAGATCGTTTTCACCCGCGTCATGAGGCAGGTTTTGGTCGGAGGTCACAATTATCTTTCGGAAAACGCAAGCCAGCTCGTGGATCCCAGGGGCATGGCGTGCTTGCGCGACACAGCGTTCGGGCGTGGCTGCCAGTTATTGGTCCATCCGAACTGACAACATGCTTCCCCTGAGCCCAATCCCGCCAACCGGTTGACAACCGGGACTCTGGCCACGCGATTCGATCGACTGGTCCCTGCAAGCCTGCGCTTGATTTGCGCGGCTCGATGCCGAGTTGCGGTCAGCCGGGTGTCCGGGGTCAACTGAGCCAAAGCCTCGAAACGGGGTCTGCCCGTCGTTTCCCCAGGCTGCGGCAGAGCCGGCAGCGCTGCAACCGGTGGTGCTTCGCCGGCCGGCGGCGCGATCGTCGGCTGACTGGTATCGAACTCGATTTTTTCCGGCCATTTGCGCTCGGATTTGATCCGGATGGCCGCCGTCGTCATGATCCGCGGGCGATCGTCGAAAACCGCCAACGGCGCGGGACAGTACCAGCTGACGATCAAGAGCAGAGCACCAAGCGTGCTTCCGACAAACACAAAATACCTGGTCACGGGCAAAGCCCAGCACTCCTGCAAATCGCCGATTTCCGCTTTCACCCATGACCGCGATCCGGGCGGACGAGTGCACGCAGAGATCCCGGCCGCGGCGCTATCGTCCCGTCCGACGAGCCCTCAGATGAAGTTCTCTTTCACCATTTCCCAGACGTCCCCTCCCCGGCCGTGCAGGATCGCCCGGGTCGAATACAGCGCCATGCCGATCGCCGGTTCGACGGCCATAAAGGGCGGTACGACCAATTGCATTGGATTGACGTGGACGTGCAACAGTGCAGGCCCCGGTTGCGCCAACCAGTCCTTGACCGTGCTCTCAAGTTCGCCAGCTTTGGATACCGATTGGCCCCAGAAACCCAACGCCCGCGCGACCTCCGCAAAATTCGGATTCTTCAATCTCGTGAACGTATCGAGCATCCCTTCGGCCTTCTGCTCGATCTCGACAAAGCCAAGCTTGCCGTTGTCATAGACAGCGATCTTGATCGGCAGATCGTGCTGAACGATGGTCATGAGGTCGCCGAAAAGCATTGCAATGCCGCCGTCACCCGCCAAACAGATCACCTGGCGATCGGGCTCCGCTTTTTGCAGTCCAATGGACGACGGCATGGCATTGGCCATCGTCCCGTGCAGGAGACTGGCAAAAATGCGGCGCTGACCGTTGGCCTCGATGTGGCGATAGGCCCAGGCGGCCGGGGTGCCGTCATCGGCCGTGAACAGCGCATCCTTTGCCGCATGCTCGTTGATCACCCTTGTCAGATAGCTGCCGGGAATGCTGCCGTCGTGGCCTGCCACGATCTTGGTCTTTTCCGCCTCCTTGTATTTCGCGTAGCGCTTCAGATACCCATCTCGGAACGAGCCGTCGCGGCGCTCGCTCAGTCTAGGCAGCAACGCCTCCAGCGTCGACTTCACATCGCCGACCACGCCCTTCGTGACCGGATGGCGTCGCCCGAGATGCGTCGGGTCCAGATCAACCTGCACGATTTTTGCGTTATCAGGATAGAATTGCCGCCAGGCAAAGTCTGCCCCCAGCATCAACAACGCATCGCAATTCAGCAAGGCATGAAAGCCTGCCTCATTGCCCAGCATTCCCGTCATTCCGATGTTGTACGGATTGTCATATTCGAGGAAATCCTTGGCACGCGACGTATGTGCGATCGGGGCCTTTAGCCTGTCGGCGACCGCGAGGATCTCCTTGTGCGCGCCCTGGCAGCCGGATCCGCCGTACACGGCAATCTTCTCGCTGCTGTTGAGAATTTCGGCGATCTCCACGAGATCGGCATCGCTCGGCCGAACGACCGGCTTTGCCACGTGAGGGGCATACGGGATGTCATCGTGCACCGTTGAGGTGGAAATATCGACCGGCACGATCAGAACGGCGACGCCGCGTTTCGCCAAGGCGGTCTGGCAAGCGATGGCCGTCTTGCGGCGCGCCTGCGCCGGTGTATGGATCATGTCGCAAAAGACGCTGCAATCCCGGTAGACCTGCTTGAAATCGACCTCCTGGATGAAATCGAAGCCCAATTCGTCACGGACGATCTGGCTCGCGATCAGGATGACGGGCGCACGGTTTCGATTGGCCTCGAATATTCCGTTGATGAAATGCAGACTGCCGGGCCCGCAGCTTCCCGCGACCGCGGTCAAGCGACCGGACACTTGCGCTTCCGCCTGCGCGGCGAACGCGCCGGCCTCCTCATGTCTCATGTGCACCCACTCGATCTTGCTGACCGCGATAGACTGCGCGATCCGATTGAGGGTGTCGCCGACGACGCCATAACAATGCCTGACGCCCGCCGTCTGCAGCGTCTCGACGATGATATCTGCAACCTTCTTGCTCATGGCATGCGATCCTGCGCGACCCCGTGGCGCAGCATGCGCGGTGTCGCAAAATTGGGCTTGCAGGGGACTGCGAGGACTTGGACGCGACTGCGCAGGCAGCGCACTACCCGACGGGCTCGTTGTCGGATTGGAGCCGGTTGAAGATTTGCAGGGCGCGCTCGTGAGCGGGGAACGCAATCCGAGCCGGCATTCGATCAAGGGCCGCCCGCAGATGTTCGGATGCTTCTGGCACGCGATCCCGTGTCAGCAATAGCTCGGCAAGGTCCGTCGCAGCCTTCAATTCAAAGAGGGTGGCGGACTGGCGCTTTGCCCAGTCGACGGCCGATAGCAGACTTCGTTCCGCTTCGGAATAGTCCGCAGCAGATCGACAGGCCAGCCCTTTCACCCTGAACAAGGCAGGCATATGCAGAAATTTGCCAGTGCGCTGTTGTTGCTCGATTGCATTCACGGTCAGGGTCAGCGCCTGCTCGTGTTCGCCAAGGTCGACAAGAGCCGCGGCCAGGTCACAAGTAAAATCCATATTCAGCATCTCGTGACGCTGGGCATGAAGCTGCTCCAGCGCTCGCTTCAGCAATTGCACGCCATCGATGCGATTGTTTTGAAGGAGCAACAATTGACCCTTCAGGCCAGCCGCGATGGCCCGATACGGTATCATGGAGTGCGAGACGGAAAGATCGCTCAGTTCGTCGATGTATTGATCGGATTGCCTCAAGTCCGCCACGGTCAGAAAGACGGGAAGGATCAAGGCCAGGGATCGGCAAAACGTGGCGGGGTGGCCTGACCTTCTGCCTTCCTCTCTGGCGCGGTTTGCATAGTCGAGCGCTTCGTCGAGCATGCCCCTGTACAGGAGAGAACGTGTCATGCCGACGAGCAGGAAGCTCGTATAATGGAACAGATATTGTTCGGCTCGAAGGCGCGGACCCGACGCCAAAGATCGGAGGCCCGCTTCGCAATGCAGTTGTGCGGCGAGGTGATTTCCCATCAGATGATCGGAGGCGGCCAACATTGCTTCCGCCAGCGCGATGTCGCCGGGGTCCCCCGTCTTCAACGCGAGTTGCTTGCTCCGGACGGCGATGTCGGCCGCACCCCGAAGGTCCATGGTCCAGTGCGAATACATGAAGAGCCCGCTCAGCAGCCGCAGCTCGTAGCCGACGTCTCGTTGCACGGCCGCTACGTCCAGCGATCGAGAAAAAGCCTCCCGGACGCGCTGGTCGCTTCCCTCCGTGTGCATGAGCGCCAGGGACAATGACGCGTAGATCTCCAGCTCCCGGCGAGAGTTCTTGTGACGATCATCCAGGCGCGCGATCGCCCGCTCTGCCCAGCCGCGGCATTCGATCAATAGCGACAGTTCCAGAAACAGCTGAGTTGCAACGACCGCGAGCCTGGTCGCGATCTCATTGTTGCCCTGTGCTCCAAAGCTCCATTCCAGCGCTGCCCGGACGCTGCCCAGTTGGCTTGAATAGAACGCCACTCTCTCGGCTCTCGCCTGCGTCGCCAAGACCTCTCTTTGCGATTCGAGGTGTTCCGCGACGTGCTGCGCGTGGCGCAGGAGCGTTGCGTCCAACTCGTCGTGCTCCTCCAACTTCTCCAATGCGTACGCCCGCGTCGTGTCCAGCAATCGATACTGGACTTGCGTCTCGTCAATCCGTGTTGCCAGCAACGACTTCTCGACCAGGCCTGCGATTGCATCGAAAATCTCGCTATCGCCCGCGCCGAGCTTGCCCGCAATATATTGCGCACCCTCCACGGTGAAATGACCCCCGAAAGGA
>Ga0210401_10007669_pt1 | contig 10792 bp, 5 predicted proteins | sample IncBWH32MmetaG_FD_150866 | JGI IMG/M metagenome (GOLD analysis project Ga0210401, IMG submission 150866) | Forest soil microbial communities from Barre Woods Harvard Forest LTER site, Petersham, Massachusetts, United States - Inc-BW-H-32-M | ecosystem: Environmental > Terrestrial > Soil >... | reverse complement strand
CGCAGGTCAGCGGCGGTTTCCAGAACTTCGTCTCCTTCCCGAGCTTCCACGCAACGGATGTCAATATCAAGACGCCGTACACCATGAACTACAGCATGTCGCTGCAGCAGGCGCTGTCCAATAACATGGCGGCCACGCTCAGCTATGTCGGCAACGTGTCGCGTCACCTCTCCCTTTACGGCGCGCCCAACACACCTCCGGGCCTTTTTGCTCCCGGCACCAATACCAATCCATACCAACCCTTCCCGGATCTTGGGGGAATCGGCCAGATACACTACGCCGGCGTAAGTACCTATAACTCGCTGCAGGGCAAGATAGAGAAGCGCTACTCTCACGGCTTGTCCTTCCTGGCGACTTACACCTGGGCGCACGCGCTGGATGACGCAAGCGACGCGGCCGGCAATTTCACCGCAATCGGCGATCGCAACCTGGCGCTGATCCCGTTCATCGACGAATTCACCAACTCGGTCTATGACGTCCGCCACCGCTTCACCTTCAACGGCAACTACGAGCTGCCGGTCGGGAAGGGAAAGACCTTCCTCAACAACTCGCGGCTGGTCGATGAGACGGTCGGCGGCTGGTCGTCCAGTTTGACCTTCGCTGCGCAGACCGGCACTCCGTTTACCGTGTCGCCGAACATCAGCACGGCATCCAATGGCAGCGCCAGGGCTATTCTGGTCCGCGATCCGTTTGGTGCCGGCGGTACGCCCGATCCGTCGAACCCCGACGTGACGTGCGCGCCGAAGACCAGAACCAAGGCGAACTGGTTCAACCCCTGCGCCTTCCGCAACCCGCTGCCCGGCAACCTGATTGGTACAAACGGGTATCCGTCGGTCATCACCGATCAGCAGACTGCTATCGCTTTCCTCGGCGGACGGTCGAACAACGTCTACGGGCCCGGCTACTACCAGGTGAATATGTCGCTATTCAAAAGCTTCCCCACCTGGCGGGAGCAGTATCTGCAGTTCCGCGCGGATGGCTTCAACGTGCTGAACCACCCAACGTTGGGCAATCCGAACAGCGGCATCAACAACAACGGAGGCAACATCACCGGCCCGAAGTTCTTCCAGAGCAACACGCCGGATGCGCGCTTCTTCCAGCTCTCCCTGAAGTACGCCTTCTAAAGGCTCTCCCTCCGCGGGAACAGAACAACCCTGTTCTGTTCCCGCGGATCTTTTGTTCCCTACTTTTTAGGCGGGTGCGCGTGCCCCTGGCGCTTGCCGGGTGTTCTTCCGCCGATCGCCGCGGTGATCTCTCGCGCGGCCTTCTTCAGGCTCGCACCTACCTGGGCAGCATTGGCGATCGACTCGATGTGCTGGATGTATGGCACCGTCAATGCTCCGATGGCCGATCCTCTCGCATCAAAGACGGGATAGCTGATGTTGGTGACGCCGCGCACCTTGTAACTGGGGCGTGACTCATATCCCTGCCGCTGGATCCGGGCGAGATGCGCCGGTAGATCCGACGGCAGCTCGCTTCGCGTGATGCGCCTCCACTCAGCCAGGGTCCGCGCACGATGCTCATCATCCTGATGCGCAAGGATCACATAGCCCGTGCTGGCCTCCATGAGCTCCACCGATGAGCCGAGCTTTACATAGAAGCCGACGGTGGTGGGCGCATTTACCTGGGCAAGGATCGCCACCTCCGCGCCTTCAATGATGCCCAGGTGGCACGACTGCTGCGTCTCATGCGCGACCTGATGCATCACCGGGAGGGCTTCGGTGATGAGCCGCTCTGTAGGCGGATGCTCCTGCACCAGCTTGAAGAGCTTCAGCGTGAGCGCGTACCGTTCGCCGTCCGTCTGCGCGATATAGCCGCGGCGCTCCAGGCAGAGCAGCATGCGAAATATCTCGGAGACGGTCCGCTTGAGCTCACGCGAGATCTCACTCTTGGTGAGCCCGCCCGGCTGGTGCGCGAGCAGCTCGATGACGTCCAGGCCCTTTTCGAGCGCAGGCGTGGCATAAGAGTGTTTCTCTTCGGGGTCACCTGGTTGCGACTTCACATTGTTTTTGGCTGACATTCGTCTAGTGCGGCGTCCAGTGAGGATGTATAGCGAAGAGCCCGTCTGTGATGGCGATCTGGAAGGTGATGAACAGCCCGAAGGCAATGCTCAGCAAACCTGACGCGATCCCGAGACTGCGATTGAAAGGAGCAAAGCGCCCGCGCGTGTAAGCGAATGGCGCGCCAATCATCATGGTGATCACCATCATGCCGGCGATGGTGCCAAGACCGAAGATCAGAAGATAGGCGATGGCCCAGCGAGGGTCGCGAATCTCCGCGAGCACCAGCAGGGCGACCGCGGCTGAGCCTGCAAGCCCATGCACCAGCCCCACCGCCAACGGGCGAAGAAACTGGTAGAGCCCAAGCTTCCGTAACGCTGCCTGAAAGACGCCTAGGGGCTTCTGCTCTCGGCCGGCATCGTCCTCCGCGCCCAGGTGCATGTGTACCTCCGGGCTGTGGCCGTGAATGTGTTCGTGGACGGTGCCATCGTGCTCGTGACGATGCGAGTGCACGACGGCGCCATGGCTGTGGTCTGGTGTATACCGGTGCGTGATGCGTCGGGTTATACCGGTCAGATTGAAGATGCCGAGCAGAATCAGCATCAGGCCGACCGCCAGCTCCATGGTGAGGCCGATACGCGGCGGAATCACCACGTTGAACAAAATAATGGCGGCGCCGACGCAGAAGATGGTGATGGTGTGTCCGATGCCCCAGAGGACACCAATAGCCGCGGCCTGCCGGATGCTGCGCTGCCGGCTGACAATCGTGGAAACAGCGATGACGTGATCGGGGTCCGTCGCATGGCGCATGCCGAGAACAAATCCCAGACCGATTGCTGCCAGCAGATTCACCATGCGGCTATCTCAACTCCATAGGCTGAAGCGGGACTGCGTCAGGAGAGTTACCCGATCTCATCATACGCATGACCCGGTAAGATTGACCCACGCGGAGCATGCGAAAGTTTTCGCCCAGAGGTGATTGGCAAGATGTACGGAACCATGCAGCAGTATCTTCAGGAAAAACTGGCCGGAATTCAGAACGCAGGTTTGTACAAGCGTGAGCGCGTCATCGCCGGGCCGCAGCAGCCGCTGGTCTCCGTTGCGGATGGTGCCGCATCGCCTAACCCGGTGCTGAATCTCTGCGCGAACAACTATCTGGGGCTGGCGAATCATCCCGACGTCGTCGAGGCAGCGCAGCAGGCGTTGCGGGAGTGGGGATACGGCCTGGCCAGTGTGCGTTTTATCTGCGGCACCCAGTCCATCCATAAGCAGCTCGAGGATCGTCTGAGCACCTTCCTCGGCATGGATGACACCATTCTGTACAGCTCGTGTTTCGATGCGAATGGCGGCCTCTTCGAGACGCTGATGGAGGCCGAGGACGCCATCATCTCCGATGAGCTGAATCACGCCTCCATTATTGATGGAGTGCGGCTCTCGAAGGCCGTCCGTCTCCGCTATCGCAACGGCGATATGCAGGACCTCGAAGAGAAGTTGAAGGAGGCCAGCGGTGCGCGTCACCGGCTCATTGCGACGGATGGCGTCTTCTCGATGGATGGCTACATCGCGCGGCTCGATAAAATCTGTGACCTTGCTGAGAAGTACGATGCGCTGGTGATGGTTGATGACTCTCATGCGGTCGGCTTCATCGGCGAACACGGTCGTGGAACCCCCGAAGCATGTGGTGTTGAGGGCCGGATCGACATCCTGACCGGAACCCTGGGCAAGGCCCTCGGCGGCGCCAGCGGCGGCTACACCAGCGGCCGCAAGGAGATTATCGATCTGCTTCGCCAGCGCTCCCGTCCCTATCTCTTCTCGAATTCCGTGGCGCCGCCCATCGTTGCCGCGTCGCTGAAGGTGCTGGACCTGGTCGCGCTCTCCTCCGAGCTCAGGGAGCGGCTGCGCGAGAACACCCATTACTTCCGCGCGCAGATGACCAGTGCCGGCTTCAACGTCCTGCCCGGGGAGCATCCTATTGTGCCTGTCATGTTCGGCGATGCGGTGGTGGCGGCAAAGGTAGCGGAGCTTCTGCTCAGCAAGGGCGTATATGTAGTGGCCTTCTCGTACCCGGTTGTGCCCCAGGGCAAAGCGCGCATCCGAACGCAGATATCCGCCGCACACACCCGCGAAGAGATCCAGTTTGCTATCGATAAGTTCATCGAAGCGAAGCGGGAACTGAACCTCATCTGACTGCGTTGGGCCTGACAGCACTGGGCTGACAGTGATGCAGGGCAGGGAAGTGTGAACAGGCAATCGATTCTCTTAAAACCTTTAATTTTTCCCTCTCGGGAAGCACCCGAACGGGAACTCTGCGCGCAGATTCATCGCTAGCGTCACCCTTCAGCATCGACGGTCGATTGTCTCCAGATCGCCGTCAGTCTTATCGGGCAATAGACCATTCTTTTCGGATGATCGACATCACTATAGGTGGACTGGTACCACCCGAACTCCGGCGGTGAGCCGGAAAAGCGACGAAGCTCTCTTCGCATGCCCATCCCAAATCCGAACCGCCATGCCCGATGCCAACAAGGGCGTTGCTGCGCTGTTGACCGCATAACGACTGCACGCACGTGACCTCGTGCATTTCCCCGTCGCGGTCTCGGCACGGGCGGTCTGACGGCTTGACCGGTTTGCAATCTCTCATGGAAGCTCGCGGTGGCGCTGGCGCAGTCAGGATGGAAGACACAGCGCGTGCTGGTCTCGGCCCGATTCGGCACGGATCGGCACGATAGGTCGGCGACTCGCCAGAGAGGCTTGTTTCGTCCGGGTAAACGCGGCTTGAAAATCTGTTGACAGCGTTTGTGTCGACATGTTCAACTCATCGCCGATCCGAGTTAAAGGTTTAAATATCGGACGACCACCAATGGTGATTTCAAGGGAGCGCCGAAGATGAAATGGATGAAGTGCCTGCTGGGTGTGCTCTTCGCAGCCGTGATGACCACAATGATTTCGCCAGTTTGCCTCTATGCTCAAGTGGATCGCGGCGGCATCAAAGGGCAAGCTGAGGACACAAAGAGCGCCAGTGTTCCCGGTGCGAAGATCACGCTGAAGAACGAAGCGACGGGGGTCTCCGCAAGCGCGGAGTCCAGCTCGTCCGGTGAGTTCAGCTTCCTGAATCTCGCACCCGGCCTCTACTCTGTCACCGCTGAGGCAACGGGCTTCGACACCTCCGTGCAGCAGCATATCGTGGTGGGAGTCGGCAGCACCGTCGCCATCACCGTGATCCTCCATCCCGGCGGAGTGCAGCAGACGGTCACGGTTTCCGCTGCGTCCGCAAGCGTTGATACGCAGACTTCAGACATTGGCACCACCATCACCCCGGAAGAGATCAAAAACCTGCCTCTCTCGCTCAGCGGCGACATGCGCAATCCGCTGAACTTCGTCCTGCTCACGCCTGGCGTTGCAGGTTCCACGCCCGGCGGCACTCCCGACTACCGCCTGCACATCAGCGGCTCGGTCAGCTACTCCAATGAAGTCTTCGTCGACGGCATCCCCATCGTGAATACCGAGCTCTCCGGCGATATCAGCCAGAACCATCCTCCGGTCGACGCTATCGGTCAGTTCAAGCTCATCAATAACAATCAGAGCGCCCAGTACGGCTTCTCCAGCGGTGTCGTGGCCTTCGCCTTCAACTCCGGCACCAATGCCTTCCACGGCAGCCTCTTTGAGAATCTGCAGAACGATGCTCTGGATGCGAACGGTTATGACAACAACAAGCTCGGTCAGCCCAAGTCGCCGCTCAAGCAGAACGAGTACGGCGGAACCTTCGGCGGCCCGGTCTGGATTCCTAAGGTCTACAACGGCCGCGACAAGACCTTTTTCTTTGTCGACTACACCGGCTTCAGCTACCGGCCAAGTTCGCTCAATGCCGCGCTGACGACCTTCCCCAATGCCTTCCGCACTGGCAACTTTGCCCCGGTGTTAGGTGGGCCGCTCACCGACGCGACCGGTGCTCCCATCAACGACCCGGCAGGGCGCCCTATCCTGAATGGCCAGGTCTACAATCCCTTCTCGGTCCACACCGTCACCGGACCGGATGGCCAGCCCTATCAGGTGCGTGACCCCTTCCCCGGCAACGTTGTTCCCGCAAACTTCTCAGGTCTCAGCACAGTCTCTCAAACCATTCTGCAGAGTTTTCCGACGGCCAACAGCAACGCCATCAATGACAACTTCCTTCGTCTGCAGACCAACAAGATCGATGAGCATCGCACCGTCGTGAAGATCGACGAGCACATCAACGACAAGCACGCTCTGTCGGGCAGCATCTTCCAGGGCGGCTACACCAATGACACGAACGGCACTCTGAATCTTCTCGATGCCAACGAAAACAACACGCCCACTCTGCAGATTCGCCTCAGCTACAACTACACACATTCGCCCACGCTGCTGAACAACCTCAACATCGGCTTTCTCCGCGACACCGGCTTCAACGGACCGCTGCAGCCCGGCCCTGGGCTCGCCGCCCTGGGCATCACCGGTCTGCCGCCGCTCGATCCCAATAGCCCTTATCCGGCTATCGGCATTGGTACCGCGCAGAACGGCATCGGCTCCACCAACGCCGCTTCGGATACCGAGAATCGCTACATCCTCAACGACAACGTGACCATGGTCCGTGGCCGTCACACCTTCACCTTGGGTGGTGAGGGTCGCTGGCTGCAGCGCAACGAGGAGGGCATTCCTACCGGCTCCTTCACCTTTGAGCCCTCCGAAACCGCGCTCAACGGAACCGGCTTTGTCGGCAACACTTCTGTGCCCATTCCGGTAGGCACCGGCAACGCCGCTGCCAGCTTCCTCTTCGGCGGCATGGACTTCACACGCTTCGACTATCCCGCGACACAGAACTACCGCTGGTGGCAGATCGGCGGCTTCGCGCAGGATGACTGGCGCGTTCGTCCGAATCTCACCTTGAACCTCGGACTGCGCTACGACGTCCAGGTACCCCGCACCGAGGCGCACAGCAACGTCTCCACCATGGATCCGACGTTACCCAACCCTGCCGCTGGCGGGCTCCCCGGCGCCTTCACCTTCTATGGCAAGGGAGCGGGCCGCAACGGGCAGACACGCATTGGCAACATCGACTGGAAGGGCATTCAGCCCCGCATCGGTTTTGCATACTCTCCCGGTGCAGATCAGCGCACCTCCTTCCGCGGCGGCTTTGCCATCACCCGGCCGGTCGGCAACGACAACCTGGAAAATGGAATCGGCAGCGGGGAATACGCGCTCGGCTTCGCGGGTCTCGCGACTGCCAATCGCGCATCGGATTATGTCGGCTCGCCTGCCTACTACTGGGACAGCAGATTCCCACCTGCCTCCATCAGCGGCGCTACGCTTGATCCGGGGCTGCTCGTCGGCAACGACAATCCTCCGCTGATCTACCCCAAATCCGGCGAGCCACCAGCGCAAATGTACTGGAGCTTCCAGATGCAGCATCAGTATTCCTCAAGCATCGTCGGCAGCATCGGCTACGTCGGCATGCACACCTATCATCTCGGCGTCTGGTCCAAGCCAAATCAGATCACACCCGCCACCATCGCCAAGTACACGCCGGCCGCCGCTGCTGCCGGACTGCCGATCAGTGCCTTCTTCGCACTGCCCATCGACGATCCGCGCGTGCAGGCAGCAGGCATCAACAATCCCTGGCCCGGCTTCACGGACGCGTTTGGTTCCGGTGCCACTGCCGGTCAGGCGCTGCGTCCCTATCCACAATATGGGGATGTCGATAATCCGCTGAACCCCATCGGCAGCGTCTCCTACAACGCCTTGCAGAGCAGCCTGCAAAAGCGCTACACCAACGGTTTGACTTTCCTGCTCTCCTACACCTTCGCGAAAACCATCGGCAGTGTGGACTCCAACGACGGTCCTACCGCCGGCGCCGAAAATGCAATCTATGCTGGCTCCTTTGCGCAGGATTACTACAATCCAAAAGGGGAGCGCGCTGTGACCAGTTCCGACATCCCGCACGTCGTCTCGCTCAGCTACACCTATGAGCTGCCTCTCGGTCACGGCAAGCGCTTCCTGAATCACAACGGCGTGGTCGATAAGGTGGTGGGTGGCTGGTCCGTCTCCGGTCTGCATCAGTACCAGAGCGGCCGTCCCATCCACATCGAATACGATGCCACCGGCGGCTCCAACCCGTTCTTTGCCGCTGGCGACGGATTCAGCTTCCGTCCCAACATCGTGCCCGGCCAGCCGCTCAAAAATCCTTCGTACAATCGCAGCTGCTCAGGTCCGATCCTGCCAACGCAGGTCGGCCGCGATGCCTGCCAGTTCTACATCAACCCGGCCGCCTTCTCGCTTCCGGCAGTCGGCGCCTTCGGCAATGCGCCCAACCTGATCTCGGCGCTGCGCATGCCGGCCTATGCCAATGAAGATCTGTCGCTCTTGAAGCGCACCACCATTCACGACAATCTCAACCTGCAGTTCCAGGCGAACTTTTTTAACGCCTTCAACCGCACCATCTTCTCCTCGGGCGGCAATGCGCAAACCTTCATCGTCAACGCTGCGCCGCCGGACCTCAGTCAGTCGTCGCTGGCGAACTCACAGACCGTCTTTGGCATCATGGCCGCCCAGCAGAATGGCGCCAGAAGCATTCAGTTCGGTCTGCGACTGGAGTTCTAGACTCATGGTGATGCTCGCTGCAAAATTCGTTCTTGCAGCGAGCATCGCTTTGCCCCTGGCCGCGCAGTCCGTCTCCGCGCAATCTGTCTCCGATGATATGGCTGCTCATGCGCAGGCAGCGCGTGCAGCCGAGCAGCGAGGCGATTTCTCAACCGCTGCGCATGAATATGAACTCCTGGTGCAGAAGCTGCCGCGAAGTGCGGAGATGCAAAGCAATCTGGGTGTGGCGTTGTACTTCGATCACCAATGGGAGCGTGCCATCGCGGTTTTCCGGAAGGCCAACGCGTTGAACCCGAATCTGCTGGCGCCGCATCTCTTCGGCGGGCTCGCGTGGTATCAGCTCTCCCGTCCCGATTCGGCGGTGCCGGAGCTCGAAACCGCGGTACGACTGCGCTCTTCCGATGTGATCGCGCACACCTGGCTCGGATACGCCTACGTGTCGCAATCGAAATACGACGCAGCGGCAAAGCAGTTTGAAGAGGTCTGCCGCCTCGCGCGGGACAACATCGACGCCTGGTATGCGCTGGGCCAGGCCTATCTGCAGATCGGCAAAGACAGCACCGTCGAACTCTTGCGAGCCGCTCCGAACGGCGGAAGGGCATGGCAATTGGCCGGAGAGCAGTATGCATTGCGAGGAGACCGCAAGAAAGCCCTCGACGACTTCGAGCAGGCCAATGCGCGGCGGCCGGACGTCTCCGAGCTCCGCACCGCGGTGACGGAGTTGGGCGGCACGCCCTCGCCTGCGGCTCCCACTCCCGGCGCAGACGCCGCGCGCGAAGATGCGATCTACGCCAAGGCCCATGACGCAGAGCAGAAATCGCGCGACGCGTTCGAGCATGTTTTGTCTATCGCGCCCGACTCGTATCGCGCTCATCAGATCATGGCGGATGCATTCGTTCTGGAGCAGCAGGAGGACAAGGCGATCGCGGAGTACCGCGTCGTCCTCAACCTCAAGCCGGACCTGCCGGGCATCCACGAAGCGATCGGCAGCAGCCTGCTGCGCAGTGGAAAGTCAGCCGAGGCGTTGACCGAGTTCCAGGCCGAGCGTCAGCTCCAGCCGCGCTCCGCCGCCGTGAACACTCTGCTCGGGCAGACGCTGCTCCTGCTGGGCAAGGACGATGACGCGGAAAAAGTATTGAAAGATGCTCTGCTGATGGACCGCCCGCCGCCGGACGCCTATCGCCTCCTCGGCAAGCTGGATCTTCGTCGCAATGACTATCGCGCGGCCGTCGACCATCTCAGCCGCTACCTGTCGATCGAGAAGAACGACGCCACGGCGTACTATCTGCTCTCACGCGCGTATCGTGGGCTGGGCGAGAAAGAGCAGATGAATCAGGCATTGGCTCAATTTGAAAAAGTGTCTCAAGATGTCAAAGCGCGCAGCCACGCACAGGGTGAGCTCGAACGTCTCGACAATCAGAATCACGTGGACGAAGGAATGGTGAGAGATAATCCGGCGTCAACCAGTCCGTGACATTCGCCGGCACATCTTCGGATACCATGCCAGTTACACTTTGCAGCAATCTGAGACACATAACCGGGAAAGGGTCGTATCCATGTTACGTTCGCAGTCACGTTCGCATGCAGCCTTACCATTAAAGAAGGTTGTTCTCATCACCAGCGGAGATCTGCGGCAGTCCGCGAATCAGGTCTGCTGGCCTGCGCAGGAGGATCTGGAGCGCAGGCTCACTGCCGCCTTTCGCGATGAGGGTGTTGCCGTTGAGCGCGCCTTTCCGGTCGATGCCGCGAAGGGCCATGGCTTCATCTCCAGCCAGCGCATGGGCATGGATGTCTTCGCCGGCATCGACCCCGAAGCCAGTCTCGTCTTCGCCACCGCCGCGTGGCAGTACACGCATCACGTGCTCCCCGGCATGCGCAGCCATCGCGGCCCCATCCTCACCGTTGCGAATTGGTCCGGTCAGTGGCCCGGCCTGGTGGGCCTGCTCAATCTCAATGGCTCGCTCGTCAAGGCCGGCGTTCCCTTCGACACCCTGTGGAGCGAAGACTTCAAGGATAGATATTTCCTCTCTCGTCTGCGCGAATGGATCCGGCAGGCAACTGTCACGCACGATCTCTCGCACGTGCGCGATCTCGATCCACATGCGCTGCCGCCTTCTGCGCGCAGCACCGGCGAAGAGCTGGCCGCAAGGCTTCTCGAGCACAAGGCCATCCTCGGT
>Ga0210401_10007667_pt1 | contig 10793 bp, 8 predicted proteins | sample IncBWH32MmetaG_FD_150866 | JGI IMG/M metagenome (GOLD analysis project Ga0210401, IMG submission 150866) | Forest soil microbial communities from Barre Woods Harvard Forest LTER site, Petersham, Massachusetts, United States - Inc-BW-H-32-M | ecosystem: Environmental > Terrestrial > Soil >... | reverse complement strand
CTCCGCTTGTTTGATTGCGGTATCCGCCCGCTCAATGGGCGTCACCGCAAGCGATGGTTGGGCGGCCGGAATGGCGGCGCCCGCATTGCTGGCCCCGCGCAGCTGCTCGATATAGACCAAAAGATCGGCAAGACCGCGCTCGACACCTTCGAGCAGACCGAGACGCGAATCGGACGCATCCAGCCGTTTTACCAACGCCGCAATTCGGTCCTCGAGGTGGCCCAAAGCCGTGCGATCGGTATGGGTCAATTGCACCCATTCCAGCTTCTCGACCAATCCGGACAGCAACTTCTCAAGCTCGCGCGGAACCGCATGACCCGCTTCCGTCGAGGCGTTGAGCGCACTGGCGAGAATATCGATGCGGTTTTCCAGCGCGGCGAGCGTCGGCACGTTCGACCCGCCGCCGGCGACGTGATCGACCTTGGCGGACAGCGTCCGCACGTCTTCGGCGACTTTGGTCAACGCCTCATCGGAAGCGACGCGCGAAATCATGCCGCGCAAGACGTCCATAGCCGCTTCCAGTTGTTGCAGCGCCGCTGGATCGTCCTTCGCGCCGATGGCATCGACTTTGCTGGCAATCGCCTTGAGCGCACCGTCGAAGCCCGCCAAGCCTTCGGCCGGCATCAGTCCGCGCAAGGCCTCGCGTACCTCTGCCAATCCGTGCTCGACCCCGGCCAGCGCCGTTGAATCCACGCCCGCTTGACGGCTGCGATCGATCCTTTGTCCGAGCGCCTTCACTTCAGTTTCGAGCGACTCCAAAGCGCGCCGCGGCAGCGCTTCGGTAAACGAGCGGCTGACCTCGGCAAGATCGGCGCGCAGGCCTACGATTGCGTTTTCAAGTTCGTTCGATGGACGCAACGCTTCGATGCGCGCCGTCATCTCGCGCAACTGTTCTTGCAAACCGCTGATATCGATCGATGGCTCAGGCGCAGTGCGCGGAGTATCAGGTGCGGCGCGCGTCGCCTCCGGCGCAGTAGGCGGAGGCGCGGCATGGGCCGCCTCCGCTACGCCGTGCGAACGCCAGCCCTCGGGCCAAGGAGCGAACACCCTTTCAGGCTCCGCCGGCCGCGCCGGCGCTACCGTTCGCCGGATCTCCGGTTCAGGCCGTTGTGGTGCGTGTGGCTGCGACTCGCTGATCAACGGTGCCGGAGCGCGTTGGGCATCGAGGTGCCAAGATCGCGCGCCTTCTCGCGCGCTTTCAACGGCACGCTCCTGATCGAGCGCCTGCTGCCGCGCCGCAATCTCGGCGACGGCTTGATCGATCGAGCTTTGTCGCCGCTGTTCCGCGGCCGCGCTCACGGCGGCGCGCTCAAAAATTTCCCGTTCGCGACGCTGACGTTCCGCGCGCGCCTGTTCGTCGCGCAAACGGCGGATTTGCTCTTGCTCTTCAGCGCGGCGCCTTTGCTCTTGCTCTTCAGCGCGTCGTTTTTGCTCTTGCTCTTCAGCGCGGCGCCTTTGCTCTTGCTGGTCAGCAAGATGCCTTTGCTCATGCCGTGCGGTATAGTGGGCGCGCTCCGCCGGGCGTTCGTCGCGGTATGGCTGTTCCTCGCGCGCAGGCGGCCGCCACGCGGCATCTGCCTCCCATCGCCGCGGCAGATCATCGGGAGGTGAATTCAGCCTTTGGTCATCGTCGAAGCCGCGGTCGCGATAGCGGCGCGGCGCAGCGTCGGGGCCTGCGAACTCTCGATCCTGGTCGCGCGGACGCCATTCTGGTTCGTCGCCCGCCTCCCATTGGCGCGGTCGTTCGCGGCGATCGCGATGACGTTCGTACGACGCATCGCCGGCCGGAACGAATTGCGGCTGCGATTCATCGGCGTCACGGTCGCGAAACCGATGCTTTCGATTGCGATGACGCGAGCGCTGCTCATCCTCGCCGGTCCTGGCGCGCCATTGTCGCTCGTCGGATTCGCGGTCGCGATGCCGCGGCATCCGATCGCGATTCTGTTCGACCATGCGGTCATTGTCGTCTTGCGGACTCTTGGGGCGCGGATCGTCCGACACATATTCGCGCCGGCGCCGAGGCGGCTCCTCTTGGCGCCGTGCTTCGCGATCGCGAAATTCTTCTCTGCTCCGTCGCACGGAACGATCGGCGGACCGTTCTTCGCCGTCGTTTGACCGCCAGGTCTCGTCATCCCCCGGTTCTGTCGGCTCAATAACAGTATTGAGCCACTCGCCCACGGACATGCCCGACCGGCGTGCGGCATCCCGCGCAGCGGCGCGCGCATCCGGACGGAGACCTCTCAAATTCCACGGACCGCCCGATTTCATTCTCACGTCCAAGTCACCTGCGGAGCAGGAGTTGCTCGTTGATTCGAGCTGACGCCCTTAGAACCCAAGACGCCGAGGGCGCGTTTTCGGTCTTCACAGAGAATGTTGAGGAATAGGGTAAAGAAGCCGTTAAGACACCACCGCCCCGTTACCGCACCTGGCTGCCGGCAAATGGTGCGGTGGCACCGGCCAAAAGTTCCGGTAACCGTTACGGTTACCGAAGCGTTGTTTTCGGTGAAACCAAACGTATGCGAACGTAGTTCCAGGAGGTCGATAAACCGCAAATTTACCAAGTTAAGGGGCGCTCATGGCGGGTAACGCGTCGCACCAGAGAGCCGGCTCGCCGGACGGAGGCCCGGATGTGGGCGCTGTCAATGGGTCCAGTGATCGGTTCAGTTCACACGACGCACGAGAAGAACGTTCGCTAAGCGACACCAACAGTGATCGGCCTTTGACCATTGGAGAGGTCGCGCAGGAATACGGCATCACGCTCCGCACCTTGCGCTTCTACGAAGCGAAACGCCTCCTTACTCCTTACCGCCACGGCGCCACGCGGCTCTATCGGTCCAGCGACCGCAAGCGTCTCAGCGTCATCCTGACGGGGCGGCGACTGGGGTTCACTCTTGCCGAGATCAAACATCTGTTGAACCGGCCCCACGATGGCGGCTTGCACCTCACCCGCGAGCAGTGCGTGAAACAGATCAAAATGCTCGAGCAGCAAAAACGCAGTATCGAAACAGCGATCACAGAGTTGCGGCAGATTCACACCTCGTTCTACCAAAGACTTCTCGAAGACGCGGGTGAGCACTCGCACTAAACGATCCGCGGTGCGGCTGGTGCGAAAGCGCGCGTAGCGCTCAGACGCGATGCGATGCATCATCGCTAGCGGTGCGCTCGCTGTCGGCGCGACAGCGGGCCTACCAGTGCATCTTGCAACCGCCTCTCGCAATCACTTCTTCAGACTCGACTGCGATCCTCCGTTGACGCAAAACGGCAACGCTATACCTTCCTACGCGGCCACCGGCCCGCGCAGGGCCAAAAAGATCGAAGGCCGAGGCCCGGAGAACGATATGCCGACCTACAAGGCTCCCGTTGGGGACGTGATGTTTCTGTTGAGCGACGTGTTTCACATCGATCGCTACAACAATTTGCCGGGCTTTGCTGACGCCACACCAGATCTCGTCGAGGCGGTGCTCGATGAAGCGGCCAAATTCTGCGAGGACGTGCTGACGCCCTTGAACCGCGTCGGCGACAAGGAAGGCTGCGAGCGCCATCCCGATGGTTCGGTCACGACGCCGACGGGTTTCAAGGACGCCTACAAGCGGCTGACGGAGGGCGGATGGATCGGCGCATCGGCGCCTGCCGAATTCGGCGGGCAAGGGCTGCCGCGCGTGCTCTCGCAAGCCGTCGGCGAATTCCTGGTATCGGCGAACATGGCTTTCGCCATGTATCCCGGGCTGACGCAAGGCGCGGCCGCGGCGCTCATCGTCCATGGCTCGCCCGAACAAAAGGCGCTCTACCTGCCCAAGCTCATCGGCGGCGAATGGACCGGCACGATGAACCTCACCGAGCCGCAGTGCGGCACGGATCTCGGCCTCACTCGCACACGCGCGGTGCCGCAGCCGGACGGCAGCTATAAGATCACCGGCACCAAGATTTTCATTTCCGCGGGAGAGCACGACCTCGCCGAGAACATTGTTCATCTCGTGCTCGCCCGCATCGAGGGCGCACCCGATGGGGTCAAGGGAATTTCGCTGTTCATCGTCCCCAAATATCTGCCGACCAAAAACGGCGGCGTCGGTGCGCGCAACGGCGTTTCCTGCGGCTCGATCGAAGAAAAGATGGGCATTCACGGCAACTCGACCTGCGTCATGAACTATGACGACGCAACCGGGTGGCTGGTGGGCGAGCCCAATCGCGGCCTCAACGCCATGTTCGTGATGATGAACGAAGCGCGGCTTGGGGTCGGCGTGCAGGGGCTGGCGATGTCGGAAGTCGCCTACCAGAACGCCGCAGCCTATGCGAGGGAGCGGCTTGCGGGTCGCGCGCTCACCGGTGCCAAGTTCAAAGACAAGCCCGCCGATCCGATCATCGTGCATCCCGATGTTCGCCGCATGCTGATGACCATACGGGCTTTCAACGAGGCCGCGCGCGCGCTCGTATTGTGGACTGCGCTCAAGAGCGACGTCGCGCATCGCTCGGGCGACGCCAAAGAACGGCAAGCGGCGGACGACCATATGGGCCTGATGACGCCGGTCATCAAAGGCGTGCTGACCGATCAGGGTTTTGCCAACACCGTCATGGCGCAGCAGGTGTTCGGCGGTCACGGCTACATCGCCGAGCACGGCATGGAGCAGTTCGTGCGCGATGCGCGCATCGCCATGATTTACGAAGGCGCCAATGGCATTCAGGCACTCGATCTGGTCGGGCGCAAACTGCCGAAAGACGGCGGCCGCGCCTTGCAGGCATTCCTTGCCGAGGTGTCCGGCTTTATCAAGGAGCACGGCGACGATGCGAAGCTCGCGCCCTTCGTCAAGCCGCTGGCGCAAGCGGTCGGCGAGCTGCAGCAGGCGACGATGTGGTTTATGCAGAATGCGCTCGGAAATCCCGAGAATGCCGGAGCGGGCTCGACCGATTACATGCAGCTGTTCGGGCTGGTTGCGCTTGGTTACATGTGGTGCCTGATCGTCCAGGCGGCCTACGCCAAGGGCGCAGGAGCCAACGGCGCCGGCGATCCAATGGCTGCGAAGCTTGTCACTGCGCGCTTTTTCGCCGAGCGTTTGCTGCCCGCCGCGACAACGCATCTCGCCCGCATCAAGGCCGGCGCAGCCAGCACGATGGCCTTGCCGGCCGAGGCTTTTTAGGGCCGAGCGACGCCCCGCTGCAATTCCGTGGAACTTGGACTATATGGAGAGTCCAGTTTCACGGTCGAGTAGTCCAACGGCTCCTGGTCATCGGCCGCTCGGCCGCCCTGCCCATAGCAGGTCCGGGACATATTAGCGAAGGAAACGCCATGCCCGACGCTTTCATCTACGATCACGTGCGTACACCGCGCGGCCGCGGCAAAGTGGACGGTTCGCTCCACGAAGTGACCGCGCTCAATCTCGCAAGCCAGGCGCTCGGCGCAATCAAGAACCGCAACGACCTCGATCCCGCGCTGGTTGATGACGTGGTGTTGGGCGTGGTCGATCCGGTCGGCGAAGCCGGCGGCGATATCGCGCGGGCTGCGGCGCTCGTGGCCGGCTATGGCGACAGCGTTGCCGGTGTGCAGATCAACCGCTTCTGCGCGTCCGGTCTCGACGCGGTGAATTTCGCCGCCGCGCAGATCATGTCGGGCCAACAGGACATGGCGATCGGCGGCGGCGTCGAGTCGATGAGCCGCGTCGGCATCGGGGCTTCCGGCGGCGCCTGGGCGGTCGATCCGACCATTGCGGTGGCGCATTATTTCATGCCGCAAGGTATTTCGGCGGATCTGATCGCCACCAAATACGGTTTCTCACGCGATGACGTCGATGCTTATGCCGTGGAGAGTCAGAAGCGCGCCGCCGCCGCGTGGCAGGATGGCCGCTTCAACCGCTCCGTGATGGCGGTCAAGGACGTCAACGGGCTGACGATCCTCGACAAGGACGAGCACATGCGGCCGGATGCGAGCATGCAGTCGCTTGCAGCGCTTAAGCCTTCGTTCGTCCAGATGGGCGAAATGGGCGGCTTTGACGCGGTCGCCGTGCAGAAGCATCCGGAAATCGAGTCCGTCAACCACGTCCACCACGCCGGCAATTCTTCGGGCATCGTCGACGGCGCCGCAGCCGTACTGCTCGGCAACAGTAAGGTGGGAAAGAAGGCCGATCTGAAGCCGCGCGCCCGCATCCGCGCCTTTGCCAATATCGGCTCTGAGCCGGCCATCATGCTGACAGGACCGGTCGAGGTGACCAAGAAAGTCCTCAAACGGGCCGGCATGACGCTCGCGGATATCGACCTTTTCGAACTGAACGAGGCGTTCGCTTCCGTCGTGCTGCGCTACATGCAGGCGTTCCAGATCGATCCTAACAAGATCAACGTCAATGGCGGCGCGATTGCCATGGGCCATCCGCTCGGCGCCACTGGCGCGATGATCCTCGGCACCGTGCTCGACGAATTGGAGCGGCGCGGCTTGTCGACCGCGCTTGTTACGCTGTGCATCGGTGCCGGCATGGGAACCGCCACCATCATCGAGCGGGTGTGATAGCCCGCTCCGCGCGTAAGCCGGGATGGGGGTAAGAGGGGGAGCCGCGCGGATGCCCAAGATCGACATAGCGAGCCTGCCGATCGACAGCCGCACCAACTATCCGGAGCCGTTCAATCGGGTCGTCATCGGCCGCTCGCGTAAGCGGCTCGGCGTCGCCGCCGGCCTCGATCAGTTCGGCGTCAACCTGACGACGCTCAAGCCCGGTGCCGCCTCGTCATTGCGGCACTGGCACGAAAGGGAAGACGAGCTTGTCTATCTGCTTGAAGGCGAGGTGGTGCTGATCGAGGAGAACGGGGAGACCGTGCTCAAGCCCGGCGACGCCGCTGGTTTCAAGGCGAACGTGCCGAACGGTCACCACCTCGTCAACAAATCGGAGCGCGACGCGGTCTATCTGGAAATCGGCTCGCGCTTCAAGCTCGAGCGCGCCGAATATCCCGACGTGGATTTGCGGATCATTCGCGACGATGCGGGCGCCCGCTACACGCACAAGGACGGCAAACCTTATCCCAAGTGATTTGTTGCCCTCTGCCGGGCAAGACCAAAATCAGAGAGACGACGGAGACGCGTATGACGTTCCAAAATTTCACCATCGACACCGACGCCGACGGCATCGCGCTCGTCACCTGGAATATGCCCGGGCGCTCGATGAACGTCATCGACGAAAAGGTCACTGAAGAACTGGCGGCGATCGTTGAACGGGTTGCGACCGATGGCGCCATCAAGGGCGCCGTGTTGACCTCCAGCAAGGACTCGTTCTGCGGCGGCGCCGACCTGACGATGCTCGAGACGCTCAGCCGTACCTTTGCCGAACTGACCAAGTCGCAAGGCGAGGAAGCCGCAAACAAGCGGCTGTTCGACGAAAGCCGCAAGCTTTCGCAGATCGCCCGTCGCATGGAAACGTGCGGGAAGCCCTGGGCCGCTGCGCTCAACGGCACCGCCATGGGTGGCGGCTTCGAGTTGGCGCTCGCCTGTCATCACCGCGTCGCTGCCGACAGCGATAAGACGCGGCTTGGCTTGCCAGAAATCAAAGTCGGCCTGTTTCCCGGCGGCGGCGGCACGCAACGGATCGCGCGCATGCTGCAACCGGCGGACGCTCTGCAATTTCTGCTCAAGGGCGATCAGCTTCGACTCAACCGCGCCAAGGCGATGAAGCTTATCGACGCGGTGGTACCGCAAGCGGATCTGGTGCAGACGGCTAAGAACTGGATCAAGGCCGGCGGCACAGGGAAGGCGCCGTGGGACGTCGACGGTTTCAAGCTTCCCGGCGGCCTGGTCTATTCGAAGAATGGCATGATGGTGTTCCCGGCGGCGAACGCGCTCTACCGCCGCGAGACCTACGACAATTATCCGGCGGCGCGCGCCATTCTGCAGGTGGTCTATGAGGGCCTGCAGCTACCGATGGATCAGGCGCTGCGGGTGGAATCGCGCTATTTCGCGAAAATCCTCCGCTCACCCGAGGCGGCGGCGATGATCCGCTCGCTGTTCGTTTCCATGCAGGACCTCAACAAAGGCGCGCGGCGGCCGGCAGACGTGCCGCCGAAGCCGATCAAGAAGGTCGGCATCCTCGGCGCGGGCTTTATGGGCGCCGGTGTCGCCTATGTCACCGCGCAAGCCGGCATCGACGTCGTCCTCATCGATCGCGATCAGGAAGCCGCCGACAAGGGCAAAGCGCATTCGCAAAAGCTGATCACCGATCAGATCAACCGCGGCCGCGCAACGTCCGCCGATCGCGATGCGCTGCTCGCGCGCATCACGGCGACGCCGGACTACGCGGCATTGGCGGACTGCGATCTTATCATCGAGGCGGTGTTCGAGGATCGCAAGATCAAGGAAGAGGCGATCGCCAAAGCGCAAGCCGTGATCCGCAAAGACACGATCTTCGGCTCCAACACATCGACCCTGCCGATCACCTCGCTGGCGACGGCGTTCAAGCCCACGCCGCGTTTCATCGGCATTCATTTCTTCTCACCGGTCGACCGCATGATGCTGGTCGAAGTGATCATGGGCAAGAAAACCGGCGACGACGCGCTGGCGATGGCGCTCGATTACGTGCGCGCCATCCGCAAGACGCCGATCGTGGTCAATGACTCGCGCGGCTTCTATACGTCGCGCGTGGTCGGCACCTACATTCGCGAAGGCCATTTGATGCTGACCGAAGGCGTACCGGCGGCCATGATCGAGAATGTCGGCCGCATGGCCGGCATGCCGGTCGGCCCGCTCTCGCTCAACGATGAAGTGGCGGTCGACCTCGCCTGGAAAATCTTGAAGGCGACGGAAGCCGATCTCGGCGCCGACAAGATCGATCAGCGGCAGAAGGCGCTGCTCGAGGACATGGTGGAAAAGCGCGGCCGCTACGGCCGTAAGAACGGCAAGGGATTTTACGATTATCCGCAGAATGGACCGAAACGGCTGTGGCCGGGGCTCGCCGATTTACAGGCGACCAAGCTCGATCCCGACACGATCGACATCGACGAACTCAAACAGCGGCTATTGGCCATCCAAGCGCTCGAATCCGCGCGCTGTATTCAGGAGGGCGTGGTCACCGATGTGCGCGAGGCCGATGTGGGCTCGATTCTCGGATTCGGCTATGCGCCGTTCACCGGCGGCACTATTTCCTATATTGACGGCATGGGCTCGAAAGCCTTTGTCGAGCTCTGTAACCGGCTGGCGAAAAAATATGGCGACCGTTTCAAGCCGGGCAAGCTCCTGCGCGACATGGCGAAGACCGGCGAAACCTTTTATCACCGCTTCCCGCCGGAAAAGCGGAAGGCCGCGTGATCGTCATCGCTACGTTTAAGCCGCCGCTTTTTGATTTCGGACACCATGGCGCGTGATCAAGTCGACCTGACGCCAATCGAGCGGCGCGATGAGCTCGTCGATTGGATCGCGCAAGGCGCCAAGCCGAAATCGCGTTTTCGCATCGGCACCGAGCACGAGAAATTCGCGTTCACGCTCGATGACCACCAGCCAGTGCCCTATCAGGGGCGCCGCGGCATCCGTTCGCTGCTTGAAGGCATGGAGCACCTGCTCGGTTGGCAGCCGATCACGGAGGGCGACAATATTATCGGCCTGTTCGATGTGACCGGCGGCGGCGCGATTTCGCTCGAGCCTGGCGGTCAGTTCGAGCTGTCCGGCGCCCAGCTCGAAACCGTGCACCAGACCTCGAGCGAACTGATGGCGCATCTCGCGCAGGTGCGCGAGGTGGCGGAGCCGTTGCGCATCGGCTTCCTCGGCATCGGCATGACGCCGAGTTGGAGCCGCGCCGCCATGCCGAAAATGCCGAAGGGGCGGTACAAGATCATGACCGCCTACATGCCGAAGGTCGGCAGGCTCGGCCTCGACATGATGTATCGCACGTGCACGGTGCAGACCAATCTCGACTTCTCGTCGGAAGCCGACATGGTCAAGAAGCTGCGCGTTTCGATCGCGCTGCAGCCGGTCGCGACCGCGCTGTTCGCCAATTCACCGTTCACCGAAGGCAAGCCGAACGGGTTCTTATCGTATCGAGCCGAAATCTGGCGGGACACCGATGCCGCCCGCACCGGAATGCTGCCGTGGGTGTTCGAGCCGGGGATGGGTTACGAGCGCTGGGTCGACTATGCGCTCGACGTACCGATGTATTTCGTCAAGCACGGCGACGAATATGTCGATGTCGCCGGTCAATCGTTTCGCGATTTGATGGTCGGCAAGCTCCCGGGCATGCCGGGCGCGCATGCGACGATTTCCGATTGGTCGAACCACATCAGCACGATTTTTCCGGAGGTGCGGCTCAAGCGCTATCTGGAAATGCGTGGAGCCGATTCCGGGCCGACGCGGAACCTGCTTGCTTTACCGGCCTTTTGGGTCGGCATTCTTTATGACGACTCGAGTCTCGATGCGGCATGGGATCTCGTCAAACACTGGAGCGCGGGCGAGCGGCAGAAATTGCGTGACGACGTGCCGAAACTAGGCCTTGCCGCCAAGATCCGCGGCCGCACCGTATTCGAAATCGCCGGTGAGCTTCTCGCGCTCGCGCGCGGCGGACTGGTGCGCCGCCACCATCTCGACGCAAACGGTCAGGACGAGACGCACTATCTCGAAATCCTGGAAGATCGCCTCGACCGCGGAACGACGCCGGCGCAAGACCTGCTCGATAAATTCAACGGGCCATGGGCTGGATCGGTCGATCCGATCTATACTGAACAGGCGTATTAGAGCGTTTCATTTTTTGACGGAAGCGTATCCGGCGTTAGCGAAGTAGTTGTTGCATTCGGTGGGATCGATGGTTTCGACTAGGCTGCCGATGTGTCGCCAGGCATCT
>Ga0210401_10007664_pt1 | contig 10796 bp, 9 predicted proteins | sample IncBWH32MmetaG_FD_150866 | JGI IMG/M metagenome (GOLD analysis project Ga0210401, IMG submission 150866) | Forest soil microbial communities from Barre Woods Harvard Forest LTER site, Petersham, Massachusetts, United States - Inc-BW-H-32-M | ecosystem: Environmental > Terrestrial > Soil >... | reverse complement strand
GCCGAAATCCACCTCGAAGATCTCATCGCCGATGAGCAGGTCGCCGTCACCGTCAGCCACTCCGGCTATCTGAAGCGCACGCCCATCTCCACCTACCGCATGCAGCGCCGCGGTGGCACAGGACGCACCGGCATGAAGACCCGCGATGAGGATTTCGTCGAGCAGCTCTTCGTTGCCTCCACCCACGCCTACATCCTGATCTTCACCAGCGCCGGACGTGTGTACTGGCTGAAGGTTTACGAAGTCCCCGACGTCGGCCCCGCCGGAAAAGGCAAGCACATGGGCAACCTGATCTCGCTGCAGGCGGGCGAGACCGTGCGCACCATGCTCGCCGTCCGCAATCTCGAAGAAGAAGGGAAGTACGTCTTCTTCGCCACCCGCAACGGCACCGTGAAAAAGACCGAGCTCAAGGATTTCTCCAACGTGCGCTCGATGGGTATCATCGCCATCAACATCGAAGAGGGCGACGAACTCGTCGCCGCCACCTTGACCGATGGGAAGCAGATCATCTTCCTCGCCTCCCACGAAGGTCAGGCAGTCCGCTTCGAAGAGGAAGACGTCCGCTCCATGGGACGCAATGCCACCGGGGTTCGCGGCATGAACCTCGCCGAAAAAGATTACATCGTAGGGATGGCCACCACGCCCAAGCCTGGAGACTCTGGAGCCACGGGCGTCTCGCCTGCTGCTGGCACGGCCGCCGTCTCTGAAGGTGTCAAGCCGGAGGAAGTTGCTGACCTGATTCCGGTGAAGGGCTCCCTCATTCTCTCCGTCACCGAAAACGGTTACGGCAAGCGCACGCCTGCTGACGAGTACCGCCTCACGAACCGCGGAGGCAAGGGCGTGATCAACGTGAAGACCACCGAACGCAATGGCAAAGTCTCGACGATCGCGCAGGTCTCCGAAGACTCCCAGGTCATGCTGATCAGCCAGTACGGCAAAATCATCCGCATGGACTCGAAGACCATCCGCGAATCCGGCCGATCCGCCCAGGGCGTTCGCCTGCTGCACCTCGAACCCGGCGACCGCGTTGCCGCGGCCGTGGTCATTCCGCCCGATGAGCCCACAAACGGCAACGGCTCGCTGCTTCAGTAACGCTACGTAGGGGCAGCCGCCTTCGGCTGCCCAGTCGAGCGCAAGCTCGACATGTTTCAGGGTGCCCCACTCAAGCTTTGCTTGGGTGGGGATTTTGATTTTCCCTTCAGCTAGAGCGTCCCTTCAGCGAGAGCGTAGGAAGACTCTCGTACCGACCGTGACACAGGTTCGCGCGCGCTCTCTGGGGCGCTAACCTGGGCCATTGCTCGGCCATCAACGACCCATGCGAGGCCTAATGTCTGTACCGGACTCGCCGTTGCCCATCCAAGCTAGTGCCTCGCCGGGGATTGTTCGTCAGCCGACCATTAACCAAGGATAATCGGCCGACCATTTAACTCCGCATAAGCTAACTACTGGCTGTGACGTGGATCACGCCGGTAAAATCATAGTAGCCAATCAGTGGATGCAAACGCCCGAACTCGGCTCCGTGCTCCTTACGTCCTGGTTGCTCAAAAGCTATTCTTTGCGTCCTTCGCGATCCTTTCTTCGCGACCTTTGCGGTAAAAGTCTTTTGTATGCCCGCTTCAACGCGAATTGACACGTCTCCCTCCGAACCCTGTATCTTCATTGCATCGGTACCCTCATGATCATCGACCTCAGCCACAAACTCGCCCCTGGCATGCCCGCCTATCCCGGCCTGCCAGCCCCGAAATTCCATGTCTTCCTCGCCCACAACGATGCCAGCCGGCAAACCCACTACGCTCCCGGCACCACCTTTCAGATTGCCTCCTACGAACTCGGCGGCAACACCGGCACCTACGTCGACGCCCCATTCCACCGTCACGCGGCTCTAGACGACCTGGCCACCCTGCCGCTCGAAAAACTCGCCAACCTTCCCGGCATCGTCATTCCCGCCCCTGAGGATGGCCCCATCGAGCCGGCGATCTTTTCCCCATTCGCCCTCCGCGGCAAAGCCGTCCTGGTCCACACCAACTGGTCGCGCCATTGGGGATCCGGCGACTACTTCCGCTCTGGTCCCTACCTCACCGCAGCAGCCTGCGAGCACCTTGTTCATGCCGGTGCGGCGCTCGTCGGCATCGACTGCGCCAACATCGACAACATGAAAGATCCCGCCCGTCCCGCCCACACCTTGCTGCTCGCCGCCAGCATCCCGATCGTCGAGCACCTGCGCGGCCTCGACCAGTTGCACGCCCGTGAATTTCACTTCTTCGCCGTTCCCCCAGCCATCGAAGGCGGAACGTCGTTCCCGGTGCGCGCACTCGCGGTGTGCGAATGATTGGCTAGGTGTGAGTACTTAGGGTACTCAAATCGATCAGCTGATTAGCCGGATGCCCCATCCTAGCGCGCTCTTTGCGCTAGGGTGGGATTCCACGACCCGGCATCAATCTTGGTCTTCCTCGAACCCTGCCGAAGTTCAACAGCCCCATCCGACATCCCGCCCGCTTTCTGATACGCCTTCTCACTTGCCCGGGTGCCCCACCCTTCCCGCGTTTTGTGCGGGAGGGTGGGATTCCACGCCCCCCCTCAATCTTAGGTCTTCATCGAATCCTGCCCAAGTTCAACCCCCCTGACATCCCCGCCCTCTTTCTGATACACCTACTCACTTGCGAATCCACTCCGCCATCGTGCTCTTGGTCGCCGGAGTCCTCGGGGGCGCGCTCAACGCCGTCGCCGGCGGCGGCAGCTTCGTCGCTTTCCCCGCTCTCCTCTTCACCGGAGTCCCGCCCATCCCCTCCAATGCCACCAACTGTTTCGCGCTCTGGGTCGGCACCACCGCCAGCGGCGGAGCCTACCGCAACCGACTCGATATCAGCCGCCGCGTTCTCGTTCCCCTTCTCCTCATCAGCGTCGTCGGCGGCGTCGCCGGCGCCATCCTCCTGCTGAAAACCCCCGCGCACACTTTCATGCAAGTGCTGCCCTGGCTCATGCTCGGCGCCACGCTGCTGTTCGCCTTCGCCAAGAAACTCACCGGCAACCGTCCATCCGGCCTCGCCCACGACGCTTCCACCACCGCCCTCTTCTGGGCGTGCGTCTTCGAATTCGTAGTGTCGGTCTACGGTGGCTACTTCGGAGGTGGAGTCGGCATCATCAATCTCGCCATGCTGGCCGCCCTCGGCATGACCGATATCCACGCCATGAACGCGCTCAAAGTCGTCCTCGGCGCAGTCATCAACGGTGTTGCGGTCGTCACCTTCATCGCCGCTCACGCCATCTATTGGCCGCAAGGCATCGTCATGACTATCGGCGCCATCCTCGGAGGCTACTCCGCTGCACACTTCTCCCAGAAGTTGCCGCAACCCTGGATTCGCGCCTTCGTCATCCTGGTGGGCTCGGGGATGACTGTCTACTTCTTCTACGTGGCGTACCTGGTGTGAACTCGCGGGACGGGCGGGCGCCCGTCCCTTCAACTCACTGCGCCGGGACTGAAATATGCTCGTGCACGATCAGCCACTTCCCGTTCTGCTTCTCAAACACGACCGTCCATCGGAAATTCCCCATCTCGCGCTTTCCCGATTTCATCGTCGCATCTTCCTTCACCGTCGCCGTACCCCAATAGATCGGCCCGGCAGCATGAAGCTCCGCGTCGTCATTCACCGTCAACGTCGCCGTTTTGAAATCGGCCAACACCGCGACCACGCCCTTCTGATACTCGTCCCAGCCGCCGTACTTCAGCGGCGCGAGATCAAAAAACACATGCGGCCCCGGCGCATAGAAAGGCGCCGCATTCACCGGATCCAGCGTGCTCCACGCGTCCCAGATCTTCTGCATCAGAGCCCTGTCCGGAACCCCGCCCGCCGGCTTCGCCGCCTCCTTCTTCGCCTGAGCGAAGGTCAAGCTCGACAGCAAGATCACACCAAGCAGCGCCGACCCGATCCTCTTTCCCATCGGAATCCTCCCCATCGCAATCCTCCCCGCAAGAAGATGTACCCGAAATCAAGCGCGGCATTGTCGCATAAAAACGACAATCCTCGCGAACCGCCTGATCCAACGCGTGCTGCTCAACAAAGCAACACATACTTCCAAAGTGACCCCATGGGCTCCCCGAGGAGACTACACAGGAGCTCCCGACAAAACCATAGCGGAAGCGTAACGAGCCTCCACTCCGCTTTCCGCCACGACTCCGCACGCCGTCTGCTACCCCGCCCCCGAACGGCATCCGAATATTTCTCTGCGGCCAAACGGCTCCGAATACTTGTCTGCTACCAACCACGGCTGGTAATCGGGAGTCCGGCATACACCGCTCCCGATTTCGCAGGGTCGGCCATGACGATCGCCTGGTTCGGATTCACCTGCGGTGCCCAGCCGCTGATCGTGCCATCCAGCGGCCGAGAGCCATCCGATGCAGGAGTCCCGAAGGGACCGCATAATCTAGCCCCGGACGTAAGCCCGGGGTATGCAGCCGATTGGCGACCAAGCCCCGTAGGGATGACACACCCTCGACGCGCGCGTACGCCCAGCCCGACGCTCGCCAAAAGGGAAGCGCTGTTTCCTCCGTGACCTCTGTGGTGGAAATGGGTTTCGTTTGACCGATTTCCATACCACCTCCCAACGGCCCGCTCGCACAGAATCTAACCGGATCTCCCACAAAGTCGTGGGAATCACTCCGCGACCAACCTGATGCTCGCCAAAAGAAACCCTTGCTTCCTCCGTGACCTCTGTGTCTCTGTGGTGAAATGGGTTTCGTTTGACCGATTTCCACGCCACCTCCCAACGACCAGCTCGCACAGAATCTAACCGGATCTCCCACAAACCGTAGGAATCACTCCGCGCCCACCCTGAAGATCGCCAAAAGGGAACCCCTTGTTTCCTCCGTGACCTCTGTGCCTCTGTGGTGAAATGGGTTTCGTTTGACCGATTTCCACGCCACCTCCCAACGACCAGCTCGCACAGAATCTAGCCGGATCTCCCACAAACCGTGGGAATCACTCCGCGCCCAGCCTGATGCTCGCCAAAAGGAAAGCCCTTGCCTCCTCCGTGACCTCTGTGCCCTCTGTGGTGAAAAATGAGTTTCGTTTGACCGATTTCCACACCGCACGCTAAAATAATCAGGTTTGCCTGTATCTGCGGACCCGTTCTGGGCCGCCCGCCGTGGCTCAAGCGCCAAGCGGCAAAGCACAGCAAGCATAAGACTTCAGGGCCCCCGTCAAAGCGCTCGTGTGCGCCGGGGACAGCAATTTTTCGGAGGCGACAGTATGTACGCGGTCATCCGCGCCGGCGGTAAGCAGTACCGGGTGGCGCCCGGAGATGTCATCCGAGTCGAAAAAGTCGGCACCGGGACCGACGGCCACGTCGAATTTAACGACGTGCTTGCCGTCTCCGCGTCCGAAGGCGAAATCGTCCGCCCCGCCAGCGAAGCCCGCGTCGTCGGTGAAGTCGTCGAAGAAGGCCGCGGCGCCAAAATCCTCGTCTTCCACTACAAGCGCAAAAAGCAGTACAAGAAGCTTCGCGGACACCGCCAGCCCTTCAGCGCCGTCCGCATCACCGAAATCGCCTACGACGGCCAATCCTTCAAGGCCCCCGAACTCCCCAAGAAAGAACCGAAAGCCAAGAAGGCCGCCCCCGCAGGCGAGACCAAAGAAGCCGCCCCGAAAGCCGCCAAGAAGAAGGCAGCCAAAAAAGCTGCGGCCAAGAAGTCGCCCGCAAAAAAGAAATAACTCGGTGGGCTCGGAGTCGCGCGGGCGAAGCGTGCCAAGGTTTTAGCCAACGACCGACGACCGACGACTGATTTTCAACGACCAACGACCAAGGACTGATTTTCTATGGCACACAAAAAAGGACAAGGCACATCCCGAAACGGCCGCGACTCGAATTCGCAGCGCCTCGGCTTTAAGGCTTTCGGCGGACAGGTCGTCCCCGGCGGCACCATCATCGTCCGCCAGCGCGGCACCCGCGTGAAGCCCGGACTCAACGTCGGCCGCGGCAAAGACGACACCCTCTTCGCCAAAATCACCGGCCGCATCATCTTCAAAGACCGCGGCCAGATGGGCAAGTTCGTCATGGTCGAACCCGTAGAAACGGCGAAGAATTAATCTATTGAGCGACGGGCGTCCTCGCCCGTCGAAACACCTGGCCCCTTGCATCTGAGGGGCTATTGTTTTTGCAGATGTTTTTAACCGACAGCCCACAACTGACAACAAGGCTCGTGCCAACGACCAAGGGCCAACAACCAACGACCAACGACCAACGACGATTTTCCTAAGACCTAACACCTGAGACCTGACCCCTGCTCCTCCATGTTCATCGACGAAGCCACAATTCGAGTCAAAGCCGGCGACGGCGGCAACGGCTGCCTCGCCTTCCGCCGCGAAAAATTCGTTCCCCGCGGAGGTCCTTCCGGCGGCGACGGCGGCAAGGGCGGCGACGTCATCATGGAATCCAGCGAGCGTCATAACACCCTCGTCCACTTCCGCTTCAATCCCGAATACAAGGCTGAGCGCGGACGCCACGGGGAAGGTTCCAATAAAACCGGCCGCGAAGGCGCCGACATCACCCTGAAAGTTCCGGTCGGCACCATGGTCTACGACGAAGAAACCGGCGCCAAGGTCTGGGATTTCGCCCGCCCCGACGAGCGCATCATCATCGCTCACGGCGGCCGCGGCGGCCGTGGCAACGCCCGCTTCGCCACCTCCACCCACCAGGCCCCCCGCGAGCACGAAGACGGACGCCCCGGCGAAGAGCGCATCTTCCGCCTCGAGCTCAAGCTCCTCGCCGACGTCGGCCTGGTCGGATTTCCCAATGTCGGGAAGTCCACCCTGATCTCGCGCATCTCCGCCGCGCGGCCGAAAATCGCCGACTACCCTTTCACCACGCTCGAACCCAATCTCGGCGTGGTCGTCGCTGGCGACAAGAAAAACGAAATCAGCTTTGTCGTCGCCGACATCCCCGGCCTCATCGAAGGCGCCCACGAAGGCGCCGGCCTCGGCACCCAGTTCCTCCGCCACATTGAACGCACCCGCCTGCTCGTTCACCTGGTCGACGTCTCCGACGCAAGCGGCCGACCCGACGTCGTCAACGACGTCGAGGTCATCCTCGGTGAACTCGACAGCTTCGGCGCCCATCTCGCCGAGAAGCCCATGCTCATGGTCGCCTCGAAAATCGACGCCGCCAACAAAGACAAACTCGCCAAACTGAAGCAATACTGCAAAAAGAAGAAACTCCCTCTGTACCCGATCTCCGCCGTCACCGGCGAAGGCATCGAGAAACTGAAATTCGCCATGGCCGAAAAAGTAGAAGCTCTGCGCGCAGAAAGCACCCAGTCAAACGTCGCCAATCCTCAGGACAGCCTCCCCTAACGTTCCACCCCAACACTGTCATCCTGGGCGATACACTAACCTTTGCGCCGGCCTTTCGTGTTTGCGCGCAGAAACGCCGCGTACTCCATCTCCTTCATCCTTCCGTCCGCCAGGGCGAAAACAGCTCCTGCCGCCTCTTCCTCGGGCGCGTTAAAGACGTATCCGTTCAGCTCGAGGAAAAGTACCCCCAGAACAAAGCCCACACGTTTGTTCCCGTCCACAAAGGGATGGTTCTGCACAATGCCGGCCGTGTACAGAGCAGCCAACTCGATAGCATCGGTCTTTTTTCCGTAGGCAAATCGTTGTCGCGGACGCGCCAGGGCCGATTGCAGCAATCCGAGGTCGCGAATCCCTCGTGCGCCGCCATGCAGAACCAGCACACGATCATGAATAGCAATCGCGTCGCGCTCCTCGATCCAGACTGGCGTCTTCACTTGGAGAGCGCGTGCAGGGTGTTGCGATAACGAGCCATGATTTTCTCCGCCCGCGTCATCCTCTCCACAAACTCGGGATCATACGGCGTCAGCTGATAACTGCCGTCCGCAGCCTCGATCAGGTATAGCGGCTTGCCATCGCCGGTGTTCAAACGGTCAATCACGTTCTTGGGGAGCACAACTCCAAGCGAATTGCCAAACTTGCGGACTTTCAGCTGAACCATTCGCCCTCCAATCGTATGTCATAACGATTGTAATAACATGCGCTGGCCGAAAGCAAAAACAAAAGCCGCCCGCGCGGGCGGCCTTCGTCGGCTGGAACTCTCCCCCCCCTTTTATTTAGCGATGATGACGCCAAACGTTCCCGCCAGATTGTTATCGGGACCGGCCGTGAAGAACAGCTGATTCGTCCCGCCATCGTTGGGCGAGCCGCCGCCAAACGTAATGCCCCAGAGTTGATTGATCGTGATCGGCTTCCCCGCATCGTCCTTCATCAAACCCACGAATGCTCCGGTGATGCCGTCAAAGGCATTGATGTGCCCGTTGTTCGTGTTGTTCGACACCAGAAGCGTATTGCTGAACGGCCCGAAATTCTTTGGGGCTGCGGTCATGCCCCAGGGCTGATTCAGGCGCGTGTCTCCCGTCAGACGTTTAATGAACGTCCCATCCTCGGTGTACATGTCGATAAATCCGCCCGGCCCGCCCGTGACATCCGCAAACGCGACATAGATCACGTGGCTGATGTCTTGAATCCCGAACGGAGTGAAATTCGCGGGCAGAGTCTTGTCGGTGAAAGAATTCACCAGCTTGAACGTCCCGTCATAGATGTCGACTTTGTTATTCGCCGTGTCGGCCGCGAACAGCAGGTTCCCGCTCGCGTTGCTGGTAATCGCAAGACCGGTATACACCGCCCCCGATTTCGAATTGTCGACTTTGATGATCGCCTGGTTCGGATTCGCCTGCGGTGCCCAGCCGCTGATCGTGCCATCCAGCGTGGCAAACAGGAAGAAGGTTGACCATCCTTGAATCATGAAGTCCGACGATCCGTTGAACACAATTCCGGTCGGCGAGCCCGGCCCCTTGCCGTTCTCGCTCGGAACCACCACCTGCAAGGTGCGCGGGACGCCGGCGCCGTTATACAGCGTCGACCACCCGCTTTTATTGTCGGCGATCCAGAAGGGACCGCCGGGACCATACACGAGCCCCCAGGCATTTACCAGAAGCGGGTCTGTGTGCGATGCCGCGCCGAACTGATTGGAGACGAGATTAGTGAGCTTGTATTGTGCGTGGACCGCCCTGGGCAACAGCATCAGAACGAGTCCAAGGCAGGCTGGGAGAACGAGCGGGCGTGAGCGCATGGCAGAAATCTCCTTGAAGCACGAAAAGTCAGGGGAGGGTTCACGACCTCTGGAATTCCAGGCTGGCCTGAACCGACTTCTACTCCGACCTGCAGAGAAGGCGATGCTAGGCCAGAAGCCGCAATCCATTTGTCAGGGAACTGTCAACAGTTTGCACAATTCTGGTTTACGTTCGGAAGGGTTCACATTCCGTTACAAGCTTCGCCAGAGCCCGCGCTCTTTCCTCACAATTTGTCATCCTGAGCGAAGCGAAGGACCTATGCATTTTGGCCAGCAGGCCGCGAAGCGCCCATCCTTAAAGGCCCCCAATGGACTGCCCAACCCACTCTGTCTGAAAAGGGAGTTCGCTGTGGGAAACTCTTCGGGTCCGCCCAAACGGTGAGCGTGGCCCACTCACCGCAGAACCTGGGAGAACTTCGCCGGACCAGCGTCCAGCTTGACCGACCTTGCATCGGCCGCTTCCTACTTAGGCCTCCGATACACGCGAACCGTGCTGGAAGTGATACTGCAGGATTTTCGCTGCCAGCGCCGGACTCGTTGACGCCCCTTCGGTTTCCACGGAACGCACTACCTCTCCGCGGCACACCACTTCGGTTGGACTGAGTCCTGCGATTTCTGCTGGCAATACCAGGTTGATTTCCAGTTGTACGTTGGGCTGCAGGACTTCCTCCGCATTGAAGAGAAGTCCGGACCGACTGATGTTTGACGTCGTTCCTTGCCGCCATCCTTGTTCACCCAGTTTCCGGTAACGCAGCGGCAAATGCAGATTGAACCGCTGCGCGCGAAAACGTTGAACTCTGTCCCGGGCCACTCGGGCCTCGGTGCCGATTACTGCTCGAGCCGACATCGCAACCTCCAGGGGGAGCGTGGTTTGGTCCAGCACCTCACGCACCTTCGCCTTCAGTGCGTGCAGGGTAAAGGGCTTCTGGAGCAGTGTGATCCCCGCATCCAGCGTGCCGTTGTGGCCGATTGCGTTTTCCGTGTACCCGGACATGTACAGCACTTTCATGTTCGGACGTATTTCGGAAACGCGTTGTGCGAGTTCGCGTCCGTTCATTCCCGGCATGATGACGTCCGTCAGCAGCAGGGCAATCAACCCCTGGTGAGCTACACAGATCTGTACCGCGGCCGCCCCATCGGCGGCCTCCAGCACCGTGTAACCCTGGTTCTCCAGGAATTGACGCGTCAGGCGGCGCAGGTTCGCTTCATCCTCCACCACCAGAATCGTTTCCCGCGCGCTCTCCGTTGGCGTGGTCAGCGTGGCCACCGGTTGATCCACCGCTGCCGCATCTTCCACCGTGACGTGCGGGAAATAAAGTTTGAAAGTCGTGCCCCTGCCGATCTCGCTGTAGACCCAGATGTAAGCGCCGCTTTGCTTCACGATGCCGTACACGGTCGAAAGGCCCAGCCCGGTTCCCTTCGTCCCCTTGGTTGTGAAGAACGGTTCGAAGATGTGCGTCTGGGTTTCATTGTCCATGCCCACGCCGGTGTCGGTGATCGCCAGCATCGTGTAGTCCCCCGGTTGCACCGGCGCATGCAGCCGCGCATAAGCCTCGTCGAGGGTAACGTTCGCCGTCTCAATCGTCAGCTTGCCGCCCTGTGGCATCGCATCGCGGGCATTCACGGCGAGATTCAGAATGACCTGCTCGATCTGCCCC
>Ga0210401_10007662_pt1 | contig 10801 bp, 7 predicted proteins | sample IncBWH32MmetaG_FD_150866 | JGI IMG/M metagenome (GOLD analysis project Ga0210401, IMG submission 150866) | Forest soil microbial communities from Barre Woods Harvard Forest LTER site, Petersham, Massachusetts, United States - Inc-BW-H-32-M | ecosystem: Environmental > Terrestrial > Soil >... | reverse complement strand
TCGGCATCCTTTCTGCCATGGACGTTGTCGCGTTTACTCGTCAACTAGTCGATATCGAGTCAACCACCGGAAATGAAGGTCGGGCGGGGGATTTCATTCACCGCGAACTCAGCCGCCTCGGCTATCGCGCCAGCAAGATGCCAGTCGAAGGCGAGCGCTGCAATGTGTTTGCGACTTCTCCGCAGCAAGCGCGACCGGAGATTGTCTTCTCCACGCACATGGATACGGTTCCTCCGTTCTTTCCGTCGTCGGAAGATGAAACCAGGATTTATGGGCGCGGGGCTTGCGATGCGAAGGGGATCATCGCCGCGCAGATAGCGGCTGCGGAGCGGCTTCGCCAAGAAGGTGTTTATGTTGGGCTGCTCTTCGTTGTGGGAGAGGAAAAGGACAGCCTGGGCGCGAAAGTTGCGAATCAGCAGGCACCGGGTTGCAAGTTTCTGGTGAATGGCGAGCCGACAGAAAACCGTATGGCGTCGGCATCGAAAGGGACGCTGCGGGTAGAAATCAGCGCCACGGGGCGAATGGCACACTCGGCTTATCCGGAACTCGGCGAATCCGCGATTGACAAACTCTTGGAAGCGCTGAGTCGCCTCAGGGCGATCAGGCTGCCTTCCGTCGAGGGGATTGGGCCATGCACGGTGAACATTGGCGTGATCGAAGGCGGGCGCGCTCCGAATGTGATCCCCGATAAAGCGCGGGCGCATCTGCTTTATCGTCTGGTGGGGCCGTCAGACAAATTACGGGAAGAAATTGTGCGGACCGTGGCAGGTCTGGCGACCGCCGAATTTGTGCTGGAGATTCCATTCGCCCGCCTGCGCACGCTGGATGGCTTGCCCACCATGGTCGCTGCGTTCACTACGGACATTCCGTGGCTGGGGAATTGGGGTGAGCCGTTGCTGGTGGGGCCGGGATCGATTCACGTGGCGCATACGGAGGGCGAGTACATTGAGAAACGGCAATTGGAAGATGCGGTGGAACTGTATTGTGGGATTGCAAGGCGGCTGGTTACAGCAAACTAAAGTCGGGCGTGTTACGGACGTTATATCGTTCAGTTGGTGGTTATAAAAACCACCATCACGCTCAAGCTCGACAAGACCCTGCTCCGCGAGGCCCGAGTCCTGGCCAACGAGAGGGGCGTTTCTGTCAGTTCCCTGCCGTCGAGCTGCCTTGAGCAGATTGTCGGCCAGCGTTCGGCTTATGCGTATGCTCGAAAACGGGCATTGGCGCGGCTGCGCAAAAGGCTGGATTTGCATTGGACGCCTCCCCGCTCGCGCGACGAACTTCACCAGCGATTCTGACGCCGCTTCGCGGCTCTTTCGCTCAGGAGCGCTGCTCCGCTCCACCCGCTCGGAACAGTTACACTTAGAGCATGACCACGACCACCCTCAACTCCTTGTCGAAGGCCTCCTCCGCCTACCTGCGCTCGGCCATGCACCAGCCCATCCGGTGGCGGGAGTGGGGTGAGGAAGCTTTTGCTGTGGCGCAGAGCGAGAACAAGCCCATTTTGCTTGATATTGGCGCGGTATGGTGCCACTGGTGCCACGTCATGGACCGGGAGTCGTACGACAACCCGGAGATCGCACAGATCGTGAACGAACGCTTCGTGGCGGTAAAGGTGGACCGCGACGAGCGTCCTGAAATTGACAGCCGCTATCAGGTGGCGGTGAGTTCCATAAGCGGGCAGGGAGGATGGCCGCTGACCGCATTTCTTACTCCCGACGGCAAACCGTTTTACGGTGGAACCTACTTCCCTCCTGACGATCATTACGGGCGCCCCAGTTTCAAGCGGGTGCTGCTTTCCATCGCCAACGCTTATCACGAGAAAAATGTCGATGTTATGGAGCAGGCGAAAATGGTGGAAAGTGCGATCTCACAGGCAGAATCGTTCGCTGGAAAGAGCGGCGATTTTTCTCCGGCGGTGATTGATGCCATTGTGAAATCGGCGCTGGGAATGTATGACTCGCAGAACGGCGGCTTTGGCAGTGCGCCCAAATTCCCTCATCCTTCGACTTTGGATCTGATCATTGACCAATATGCGCGTTCGGGCGACACGCTGTTGCGCGACGTATTCGTCAGCACGCTGGAAAAGATGGCGCGGGGCGGCGTGTATGACCAACTCGCGGGCGGATTTCACCGCTATTCGGTCGACGAACACTGGATTGTGCCGCACTTTGAAAAGATGTGCTACGACAACTCTGAACTGCTGAAGAATTATGTGCATGCGTATCAAGCTACAGGTTCAGATTTCTTCGCTGCGGTGGCACGCGACATCATCCGCTGGATGGATGAATGGCTGAGTGACCGCGAGCGCGGCGGTTTCTATGCCTCTCAGGATGCAGATCTCTCGATGGACGACGACGGCGATTACTTTACCTGGACTTTGGCGGAAACGCGGGCCGTGCTGACCGAAGAGGAAGCCGGCGTGGCGTGCCTCTACTACGACATCAACGAAATCGGCGAGATGCACCACAACCCGGCGAAGAACGTGTTGTATGTGAGAACGTCGGTCGAAGACATCGGCAAACGACTAAGCCTGCCGTTTCCGAGAGTTGAAGCCTTGCTGCAGTCGGCAAGACAGAAAATGTACGCCGCACGGCTGCAACGGCCGACTCCCTACGTGGACAAGACGGTGTACGTGGGCTGGAACGCACTGTGTGTGTCGGCTTACCTTGAGGCGGCCAAGGTGCTCAGGCTTGATGCGGCGCGGCATTTTGCGCTGCGCAGTTTGGACCGGATTCTGGCCGAGGGCTGGCACGCGGACCACGGGTTGTTGCACATTCTCACCTATTCGGATGCGGCGGCCGAAAGGCGTGTGGTTCCCGCCGTGCTCGATGATTACGCTTTCACTGTAGTAGCTTGCCTCGATGCCTACGAATCGACCGCGGACCTGAGCTACTTCAACTTTGCGCGGCGGATTGCCGACGCCATGGTGAGCCGGCTGTTTGATCCGGTCTCGGGCGGTTTCTTTGATACCGAAACCAGTACGCAACCGCTCGGCGTGCTGGGCACGCGGCGTAAACCTTTCCAGGACTCGCCTACGCCGGCCGGGAACTCAATCGCAGCCATCGCCCTGCTCCGGCTGTATGGCTACACCAATCAGCAGGGAGATTTCGACAAAGCTGAACAAACCCTCGAGTTGCTGGCCGGTGTCGCCGGCCGGTATGGGCTGTTCGCGGCTAGCTACGGGATTGCGGGAGTGCATCTTTCCCAGCCGCAAACGCAAGTGGTGGTGATCGGAGACGGCGAGGTTGCCGAACAACTCTATAGCGCCGCAGTGCGGCCCTTCTCAGTCAGCCAGGCTGTGCTCAGGCTGTCACGAGAACAGGCAGTGCCACAGAATTTGCCGCCTGCGTTGGCGGAGACAATTCCCCAAGTACCGGCGATCAACGAAGGTAGGGCTGTGGCGGTTATCTGTTCGGGATTTTCATGCCAGCCGCCGATTCTTAGTCCGGAAGAATTGGCGAGAGTCTTGCAGCGAAACATTGCCGACTAACAGCAATCAAAAAATTGAGGCTGGCGATTCGTGAATCGCCAGCCTGCGAAGTTTCAGTGCCACGATGATTGTGGCGCGAACGTTACATTGCCACTACCGGCAATGCCCACCAGAACCCGGTGGACATAACGGCGGCGGTGCTCCATCCAATGACTGAGTCATTGCTGGAGTGGCAAGTGCTGTGCCTGCGCACAACATACCTACCATCAGGAATAGCATCCTGAGCGCACGTTTCATGGATTGATTCTCCTTGTGCGGGTCCCCTGGGAGCGGAAACCCTAGATGGCAGAGAATTATACCCGCTCTGTCAAGACCGGCCCACAACGATTTACTGAAATCCGAAGCGCCGCGAGAAAATACCTAAGTCCGCGAAGACTCCAGTCTCGTTGCTTCACATTGATTCTTAGGGATGTAGCAGCAAGAAGGGGCAATTTCACCGAGCGAAACTAACCGCGGGTCAGGATGGTGTTGGTGTACAAAATTGAGACGAACGCGGTTGCCGTCACTTGCGCGGAGGTAAATCAGGCAGAGGTGGAGGCGTCTTACGCGCGGAAAGTTCCGAGAGCAGTTCCTTGGCGGAGACCGGCTGACGATCGCCTTCAGTCCGGGAGAAGGCGCGGTCGACCATCCCTTCAAACATGGGAATCAGAGAATCAGCAGCCGCCGGACGCTGTAAGTCACCGAGACTCTGCTCCCAGCGCTGTGACATTACGAGATTGGTGGCGGCTTCGCGCGATGAAGCTTTCAAAGCTGCGTATCCCAGCCACACCAGAATGGCACAACAGTAGGCGGCAGTGTCGAAAAAACCTACGGTCGAGTTGTTGATTTGTCCGCCGGAATTGAGCGCATTCGCCGCCAGTTCGATGCTGGCGAAACCACCGAACCCCAGGGCGATCCCGAAGCTTTGCTGCCGCCAGGAGACTCCCAGGTACTTGGAGAACACCAGCAGGAAGAGGATCAGGCCGCACTGGATGACGCGAACACAGCGTTGTACCGTGACCACTGCCTGGACGATGGGCGATTGCCCGGCGGGACTTGCCGCAGCGACCACCAAGGCCACAAGAAACATAACCAGCGTGGCCCATTTGAACAGAACAGTTCCCAGATCACGGAGCGTGTGGTAGGGGCGAAAAACGTCCAGGAAGATCTCGTGAATGACGTAGAATCCGATGGCCAGGCTGATGACGGCGCCGATCCAAAAGCTATAGAAATACAGATCGTAATTGCCATACTGATGAATCGGGAACAATACCCCGAAACTGAATAATTGAAAAATAATGTAGGAGAAGAATACCGGGAACGTGCGATGCAGCTTGCGCCAAAGCATCGCCGCGGCCAGCAGAAGTTCCAAGGCTGGGTGCGAAAGCCATAGCACGACTTGGACTTTGGCATTCAAATGGGGCCGAATTCTCTCCCAAAAGGAAGTTGAAGTGCCTTCCTGCTTACACTAAAGTTAGCAGGTCTACCTTGATGGTCAATGTACCAAAGTAACGCGACGGTAACGGTTACTGAAGGGGTTCCCGGCCCATTCCGGATCGCGGGAAGCAAATGAAAGAACAGGGGTTTACGGATGCGGATGGTGCTGGGAACCTCAACCTGTCTCGGCTGGAGAGTTGAAGCTGCCCGCATTAATTTTCCGTTAAATTCGGCCGGCATAATTGACCGGGCTGTGGGCCGGCATTAACCTGCAGTGGCTATGAACAAAGCGAATCTAGATCAATTACGGCTCGCGTACAAAGACGCCGTCGATCAATGGGTTGAGGCCATACGGGCGGAAGAAGCATTGGCCACTCCTGACCATTCCATGATCGCCATGGAACACTGGGATGCCGCGCACTTCAAGGAACATGACGCACACGGCAGAGCTAGCGCAGCCCGTGATGCCTACAAAGACGGACTTCGGGCCGTGAACTACGGCATCTAGGGCAACTGGTTCATCAGCGCAGATCCGCTCAGCACGCTTCAACCCGCGGTCAGGCCCTTCTGTCCCACGAACACAAAATAAGAGCAGGCCCAGAGGGCGGTAGGAATGCTGCCCCGGGCCTGGGTAGTGAGGATGATGTTGTAGTCGTCCGATGGCTGCAGGTTTTCTACCACGGATCGTGAGAACTGTGGCGTCACTGAGGCGAGGTAAGCGAGGAAACAATAGAGGTCGTGGGCGCCATCGTAGCCTTGGGCAACGAAAGACATTTGGGTATTCTCCGCGGCAAAATGCCAGCTCAATGAGGCTGCGAGCGCAACGGCGTCTTCATAGCTTTTCTCGGTAAGAACTCCAGCAGCAGGATTGTCGAAGACAATGCGCAACTTGCGCTCATCTTCGCGGCTGAATTCGCGCACTTTAAGCGAGCCTGACTTTGCGGTTGCTTTCCAGTCCACGTGACGGGCGGAATCTTCAGCCGTATATTCGCGGATGCGGTAGAGATCTGATCCGCGGCCGCGAGTGAAAGTAGCGAATTCGCCGGTGATCAGCGGAAGCACTTCGAAGAATTCGTCGGCCGGTTCTACCGGCGGATAGACGATGATTTCGCGGGAGAGAGGAACGCGGCGCGTCTTGACCAGGAAGGCAAAGGGGAAACGGGTTGCCAGTCCAAAGGTGGTCTGCTGGTAGAGTCCGCGGCGGGGGAAACGCAGTGACAGGTCGACCGTGAGTTCCCTTCCGGCAGAGATATAGGGAAAGTAGGCTGAGCCCTCAAATATACCGGGCGTGGTCCTCGCCTTTTCCATGCGATGCAGTTTGCGGTCGGGCAAGTTGATCCATTGCTCCCCGGGCGGGCGTTTGGGGGGGAAAGTGAAGGTTGCAGGCACCCATCGCCACCGCTTCTGGGTTTCTTGTTTTATGGCTACGACATTCACGGAAAATGAAGGCAGCCAGCGTCGGGGATTGCGCAGCCCAACCCGCCCGAGAGCCGCACGGCCGGCGAAAACGTGTTCCGGCAGACGGACGTCGAGTTCGAGATCGCGCAAGACAACTGCCGAAGCAACTCCGGACACCAGAATGGCGGCGAGCATTGCCGCCACGATGATATAGAGCAGATTGTTTCCAGTATTGAGCGCGGCGATTCCTATAAGCAGCACGGTGACGATGTAGGCGATGCCGACACGGGTGACGTCGTAGTCAAAGACGTCCCGCAGACGGGAGACGGCAACCCGCCGGGCAAGATAGGGCACAGTGGTCAGACCTACGATCACCGCCAGCAGCAGCGCCACCGAGGCCAGGATCAGAGTTCCCCACAGGCTTCCCGATTCGCGAGCCACCGTGGAAAAAAGCGCAGCCGCGAAAGCCAGGACCAGTCCGACGATTGCCAAAAGGAAGCGCACCCAGACCTCGGGGATCTCAACGTGTAGGGCACGTGCAAGGCGCTGGGGTAGGTGCATATTGGCCGACTTCGCTGCGGCGGGCATCCGGAGTTGCTGTTTCGAGGGTAGCATCGGGAAGGGTGAGCATCAATTGTCTATCGAGCAACGCTCGTCAAGAATTCCTCTGCCAGGAACGTAGCAACGGCCCGGTTAAATTCGTCCGGCACTTCCTCGTAAGGCAAGTGACCTACCCCTTCCCACATCAGAAGGCGGCAATTTTTGAAATTCGCTTGTAGCCGATAGGCGGAAGCAGGTTCCACGGCGGCGTCGCGGTCTCCCCAGACGAGCAGCGTGGGAATGTGGGCAATGCGCGGGATGGCGGCCCGGAGTCCACTCATGTCTTGCTTCCAGGTGCGAAGCACGCTCAACCCATACTCGAATGACCCGGCGGCGCGCAATGGTGCGGCATAGCCCTCCAGTGTTCCAGGGCGGATGCGCCGGGTATCGCCAAATAGCCGGCGGAAGTAGAACTCATGCAAAATGCGCAGCCGAGGAAATATCTGCAAGAAAAGCGGAGCGATCACCGGGTTGCTGAGGAATGGAATCAGAAAGCGAGCATAGGCGGACCAGGGATTGGCGGGCGCAACCAGGATCAAGCGCCTCACCCGCAGCGGCGCCAACGTGGCCGCCATCATCGCCAGGGCTCCGCCGTGGGAAGTTCCTAACAGATCGCAAGACTCGATGCCTACCTGATCCATGAAACGTAGCAACCGTTTGGCGCTGGCCGCCTGACGGCAATCCATGGCAGGCGAGCGGTCTGATAAACCTGTGCCCGGCAGGTCGAGGGCGTAAACCGTGGCTTGCCCGGCCAGGGCTGGAATGGTATGGCGCCAGGAAAACGAATATCCCATGAGACCGTGCACCAGAAGCAACGCCGGACCCGAGCCCGCACGCTGGAAGCGGCAGCTGAGTCCGTCCAGATTCATCCGCAAGTCTTCGACGGGAACGTTGATTCGGCCCGGTGTAGGGTTGACAGTTGCCATTACGGAGTTCAGGACAACCCGTTATGCTTTACGCCGCTTCTTACCCAGGAACTTCTTCAGGACGCGAATACCTTTGTCCACATGCTTTTCTTGCAGCAGGAAAGGCGGAAGGAATCGCAGTACGGTGTCCTGGGTGCTGTTGAACAGCACGCCCTCACTGAGGGCCTGCTCCACGATGGGACGGGCTGGGGTATCAAGCTGCAAGCCCTGAATCAGGCCCCGGCCACGCGCTTCCCGGGCGACAGCGTAGCGTTCAGTCAGCAGTTTCAATTGCTGTTGCAAGTAAGCACCGACGCGGGCGACGTTCTCCAACAGCCTTTCTTCTTCTACTACCGCGAGATACTCCAGCGCGACACGGCAGGCGAGCGGGCCGCCGCCGAAGGTGGTTCCGTGTTGCCCGGCGGAAATCGCCGAGGCGAATTCCTCTTTCGCCAGGAACGCGCCCAGCGGCAGACCGGCGGCGATAGGCTTGGCGATGGCGACGATGTCAGGGATCACACCAAAGGTTTGGAATGCGAAGATGGTGCCGGTGCGTCCCAAGCCGCATTGGATTTCGTCGAAAATAAGAGCGGCGCGATGATGGTCAGCCAGCCTCCGGCATTCCTGCAAAAATTCTACCGAGCACTCGTATATCCCGCCTTCGCCGAAGATCGGCTCGAGCACGATGGCGCAGGTATTGTCATTGACGGCAGCCCGCAGAGCTTCAGCATCGTTGCGAGCGACGAAGGTCACTTCGTCCAGCAAGGGTTCAAAACCTTTGCGGTACTTGTCCTGTCCGGTGAGCGACATGGAGCCAAAGGTGCGGCCGTGATAAGAGCCCTGCAGGGCCACCAGGCGGCTCTTCGTCTCGCCGCCCGCGCGATGTCCTGCCAGCCGCGCCAGCTTAATGGAGCCTTCGATCGCTTCGGTCCCGCTATTGGAGAAGAAAGCGCGCTGCAGTCCAGAGAGGCGGCACAACTTCTCTGCGAGCAGTCCCTGATATTCGTTGTAATAAAGATTCGAGAGGTGAATGGCATGGGCTGACTGCTCGCGGATAGCCTTAAGGATTCTGGGGTGCGCATGGCCCAAAGCATTCACACCCAGACCGGCAACGAAATCCAGGTAGCGTTTGCCGTCGAGGTCAAAAAGGAAAACGCCCTTGCCGCGGGCGATTACGAGAGGATACCGGCTGTAGGTCTGGAGTAGGAATTGGCGTTCGCGCTGGATGACTTCTTCGCTGGAGCTCATAGGAGAGTTCAATTCTATCGGATTCGAGCGATTTGAAGATGTGACAAACGGGATCGCTAAGAGACACTTAAATCAAACAGTTACCAAATTTCACAACATTGTTTCCAAAAAACATATCTTTGCCAGTCGATACTATCTATAATATTGGAAGTAGATGTTTCCAAGCCACTTACTGGCGATCTTATGGCTGTGATCGTGGAAGCGAACGTGCAACACACGGGGCGAGAAAACTCCAGCCCGCGGCTGGTTCCGTCACCGTCCATGAACCGGGACTTCCAAGTCCGCTCCACTGTAATCCTGCTGGCCTTGCTGACAACGGCCGCCATCGTATACGCCGGCTACAACCTGCAAGCGGAGCACTCGTTCCAGCTGCCCACGGACGGCGTCTGGTGGGTGGAACAGGGCGGAAGCCTGGTGGCAGCTCGCGTGGACGAAGGTGGCCCGGGAACCCGCGCGGGGATCAAAGTCGGCGATCAACTAACGGCGATTGACCAACATCCCGCCACCACTACCGCAGCCCTCAGTCGCCAGCTCTTCCGTGTCGGCGCCTGGTCCAAGACCACATATTCGCTGGTTCGGCAGGCGGTCCCGGTAGATGTAGTGCTGATTCCGGTGCCGGCGGAGCGCTCCCAATACAACTGGCTAAGGTTGATCGGCCTGATCTACCTCGGGGTTGGGCTTTACGTGCTGTTGCGGCGCTGGACGGCACTGGGCTCGACGCACTTTTACATTTTTTGCCTAGTTTCATTCATTTTTTACACTTTCCATTACAGTGGCAAGCTCAACCAGTTCGATTGGACGATCTATTGGGGAAACGTCGTCGCCTGGATGTTGCAGCCGGCGCTGTTTTTGCATTTCGTTCTGACTTTTCCTGAGCGCCGGCAATTCGTGCGCGATCATCGCTGGGTAATTCCCGCGATCTACCTCCCAGGTGCGCTGTTGTTGAGCGTGCATATCGCCACGTTCCAACTGCTGCGGGCAAGCGAGGTTTTGCGCTGGAACCTGGATCGGCTGCAAATGGCCTATCTGGCGGTGTTCTTCATGGCTGCGGCTGTGGTGCTGGTCAACACGTACCGCTGGGCGGGTACGCCGATTCTTCGGCAGCAACTGAAGTGGATCACGCGGGGAACCATTCTCGCGATTACCCCGTTTACGTTGTTCTACGTGATTCCCTATCTGGCAGGAACGCTGCCGGAAAACACCATGAAGGTTTCCGTGTTGTCGCTGGGAATCCTCCCTTTGACGTTCGGATACGCCATTTTCCGTTATCGGTTGATGGACGTGGATCTGATCTTCAAGCGCGGCATGGTGTACACGCTGTCGGCAGCAGCCATTATCGGTGCGTACTTTGCGGTGGTGGCTGCGGTAGCCGAACTGGTCCACGCCCGCGTACCCAGTTCCGGACCAATCGGGCTGGTGCTGGCGATAGTGGTCACGGCGCTGGTGTTTGATCCGGTACGAAAATGGATCCAGGAGCGCATCGATCAGTTTTTCTATCGCACTCGTTATGACTATCGGAAGACCCTGATTGAATTTGGCCGTGATCTCAGCGCGGAAACTGACCTCGACGAGATGTTGAGTTCAGTGGTAGATCGTTTATCGCGCACGCTTTTAGTGGATCGCATGGCAGTTTTCCTCTCCGCGGGGGAAGGGCCGGTACGTTTTCAACTATCGAAATCTTTCGGCATGACCCAGACCAGCGGGTTCGACTTGAGCTTCCTGGCGGCCCCCCGGCCGGAAA
>Ga0210401_10007661_pt1 | contig 10801 bp, 22 predicted proteins | sample IncBWH32MmetaG_FD_150866 | JGI IMG/M metagenome (GOLD analysis project Ga0210401, IMG submission 150866) | Forest soil microbial communities from Barre Woods Harvard Forest LTER site, Petersham, Massachusetts, United States - Inc-BW-H-32-M | ecosystem: Environmental > Terrestrial > Soil >... | reverse complement strand
AAACAAAGAGTCTACGACACGTACCGCCGGTGGGACAGACGACATAGACCACGACATGGATAAACATTATCAGATTTCGAAATCCCGAAGAGATCCCGTGAACATATATACTTATGTTCTCGCAAAGCATCAGTAAAACACCTCGTCTCTTGACGAGACTTGATGTCACTTGGGCACCCTTGAGCCAACTTTTTGCACCTTGACACAATTTATCACACTTTTTCTCCTTTTCTCAAGAGATTTATATTCTACCAAGTATACTTAGGCTTCACAAGCATGTTCAAGTACTTCTCAAGTGAAATAAGTGAAACCAAAGTGTATTGAGCTATTAATTAAGTGAGACAAAAGTACTACACTACTTGTACATTGCCCCAGCCTATGTCGGCTATGTTGCCCCAGCCTACATCGCTTACGTCGCCCCGGCCTACATCACTTACGTCGCCCTGGCCTGCATCGCCTATGTCACCCAAGCCCGCGTCGCTTACATCGTCCCGGCCTGCGTCGCCTACGTCATCCCGGCCTGCGTCGCCTGCGTCGCCTACGTTGCCCCGGCCTACATCGCCTACGTCGCCCCCGGCCTGCGTCGCCCCGGCCTACATCGCCTACGTCGGCCCCACCCTACATCGCCTACGTCGCCCCCAGCCTGCGTCGCCCCGGCCTGCGTCGCCCCTCAGCCAGCCTGCATCGCACATCGCGCATCACCTCCTTCGTCGCGCCTCACCTCCTGCGCGCCTCGCCTCCTGCGTCGTGCCTCATCTCTTGCGGCATGCGTCGCACCTTGCCTCCTGCATCGTGCCTTGCCTGCTGCGTCGCGCGTTGCTTCCTGTGTCGCGCCTCGGCTACTGCGTCGTGCATCGGCCGCTGTGTTCCAGCGCTCGATGCTAAATCCGGAACCCTGTCGACTATGTAAGTATCAAAGGAAAAAAGCAAAACAGCTCGCGATTCTTGTGTATCGCCGTGGCCTTGACATGACTGTGACGCCGTATGAAGCAGATGTAACGAAACGAACTAAGAAAAGTATTGTGTGAAATATGTGGGGCACGGAGATAGAGTCAGACTCACTCACAGTAAGGCCTATTCAGTGTCCACTTCGCCCAATTCGATGCCCCTTCTTGTAAAGGTAGATCGCCTTGAAAACCGATTTAATCGTTGTGCTCGCAGGAATCACGGCGGGGTAGTAAAAGTAAAAGCCATCTTATCCATTCTAAACTATACCAATTACAACCACTGAACCTAGGTTGAATTAGGCGCATACAGCGCGAGGGGGAAGGGGGTGGTCTTCAGCTCCACGAGGACGACTTTTGATAGACCTTGGTTCTAATGTGTCAGTCAATGTCAGAATAAAATAGAGTGTTACTTACACAACGAGCTCTACCACCGTAAAAGGAACGCAAACAACCGACAGTTGGGGCCCTCTAAGGCCCCTCGACGCACCCAAATGACGCCTAAAATGTTACGAATGAGGCGGACGACTCTTATGAAGACGCCGTCCTCGTGGATGGACAGGATAAGCCTGAATAGAATAATGATAGCAGCGGCGGTCGAGGTGAGGAAGATTAGGTCTTGGGCGCCTTCTTTGTTCATCGTGGGTGGGTGGGGTGATAGAATGATTGCGAAGGGTTATGCCAGTGGGGAAAGAGGGGACCGCACGAAGCGTGAATGTGAGAGCGCGAGGGAATTGGCAAACGGGTGTAGCGATGAAAGTTTCCTAAAGTATGGGTCGCACGAATTAGCTAATGAAGAGAAAGAAAGTAGGAGTCTTACGCTTGAGGTGTCACACGTGGAAAATTTAGAATGGTAAGCACCCCCGCTTCACAGGGATACAAAGGCATGGTGGTCGACAAATCTATTAAGGTAGAAAAGATTGAATGTATCGAGTGAGGTGTGCATTGTGACAGACCGGTCGACAAAACGAGTGGTCTTTGTGACGGGCATGAGATGAGCGGCGCGAATGATACAGTCAACGTGGATGACCGCAACGTGAGGGGACCCGCCGTCCCGAATATCTGGCTCAATCACCCAACAGCCTGTATCCTCGTCGGGTTCGGTACCCACGAAGGTATACCATTGAATGAATGCACACGGATACTCTTTGTCGCCATGTAAAAAAGAGAAGAAAAGGAAAACTCGGGCCACCTCGAATCCGCGGGCACCGTCAACATCGGGTTTGGCATTGACGAGGACACAATCGTAGCGTGCAGGGCCATTTCTCCAAGATAATGTCGCTCGAATGTATTCACGACGCATGCCAGCGATGCCACTGACATCGCTTGGGGCATAGAATTTTGCGATAGCTGATTTGAAGATGTGGATTTTGCCTTCGATGACAGGGTACACGTCTTCTATCATGTCGGTGGATGGTATCACAGGATTCGGGTTGAGTTGATCAAAGAGGAATCTCCGGACGAGGACCGGGAATTCGGTTCGTTTAAGGAAACTTGCAGCTTGTTTGAGAGTCCATCGTTCTTCTAAGAAAAAAACCCCGATTGATAGCGTTCAATAAAAACAGAAAGGAAATATGACTTACGGACGGTGGAAGGCAGCGTTACCTCTGCCGTTCCATTCCTCTCATCGACTACTTCGTTGTCTGGATCCTCATCTGGCACTGTTCTTTGCCCATCCTCGTTGGCATGTGTTGCCGCTTCATTTACTGAGCCAGAAGTTGTTGTCACTGTAAAAAACCTCGTTACCAGAAAGGCGTCCACAAGAAGTTGAGAACTTACGACGCTGAAAGAAGTCTCGAGAGGCTGAGCCATCAAGCATGCCCCGTTTCACAAAGTCAGAATGAGCAGCAGCTAACTGCACAGTTCTTTGGTTCGAAGTTAGTATCTGATCAAGCGCATCGTTTCTATTTGACCGCCGCCAAGGCTCCTTGACTGCGCGGATATGTTGGGACTCGGTGATTGATGAACTGATTCCATTTGGTGCCCCAAAAAGCCGGATAAGATCGGGATAGTGGGTGGTAGCATGTTGTCTCGGTAATAAAAAATCTTCTCGGACGCCAGAAGTAACAATAATTTCGCGATTTGCGTTAAAACGCGCAAGAGCATCCCCCAGTGCAGATAAATCAGTTTCTGTGATGACGTTTTTCCGAGCAATATAGCAGAATTCCAAGAACGCACGAAAGGTGCGGATCAGTTGCGATGGTACATGGCCTTGAATCGCTGGTAGGTATACCTAGATGCATTAAAAGTTGAAGAAACTAGAGCGTTAGCTTTGAACTTACTTTCATAAGTGCCTTCGAGTCATTTCCTGTCCACTGCTTAAACCCACGGCCCTTTGGAAAACGTCGAAGGCCCGAGAATGGTGGCGCATTTGCGATACTGGCAAAGCAATGAGCCAATTTCCTTGGCACATGAATAAAACTCACCGTCGATCGATGTCGTCCAAGATCTTGCTTGCCTGACGCTTCCCATGCTCGTGCTCGAGATATGCTTCTACCCAGGACACGAGATGGTCCTTAAATGTCCCTTTGATGACTTGATGTAGCAAATCTGGGGCGATGAGCTCGTGGATGTCTGCGCGTTCGAAAGAATTTGTGAAGGGCTGCAAGTTTATTAGAAATGCAGAGACAGGAGACAGGCTACGCATCGGACGTACGACCACAGAAGAAACTATGCCATAGTTTCCCCATAACACTTTCTCTTGGAGCTTTTCGATAAGGCCTTCGGTGAGCGCACGAGTACGCGGAAATTGGGAGAGGTCACTGTCAAGATCACCTTTAAGTGCCTGGCACCTGGTAAAAATACGTGGATTAAAGCGCGTCGCGAAAAAAATTGATGTTTACTCACTTCGGACACCAGCCCTGTACAACGCACGCCAGCAAGACTTGCTCCGGATAATCAGCGATATAAGGACCAATTCCCCATACCACGCGTCGAAAATTCCCATCAGGGCATTTATACACTTCAGGGGTCTTCTCGCCGTGGCGAAGAGATTCGAGGATGAGTGCCAACGAGGAATGAAAGAGCCTACGCCGAAATTGGCGGAAGTTGGGACAATCGGAGTGTTCTTTATCGGCTGGCGATAAAATATTAGAATGATAGGCGGTTGAGAAAAATATATATAGCTTACTCTTCGGAATGGCCAGAAATGCCACAAGGACCAGTCCCGAACCATGCGCACGTCGGGAACTATTGTGTATGTTTCCTATCGAGGCATAAAGTGGCCAGTACTCGGTGTGGCCAGTTGCGACAGAGACGGTCGTTTTATCGCTTCCAAGAATAACCGGGACGAACATTGCACCATGTGTTTGGGGATCCCGCGAAATTATATCCTAGGAAATACTTTAGTAACGACAAACAGCAGAACTCAGAATTACTCACAGCCTGTTTCCAAGCCCAATTGCCCGACATAACGTTTTCATATTGGCGATCACCATGAGCATCGTATTGTCGAAATGGCGCGTAATCAAAGAAGTCCTGAAACTCAGTGTTCTCCAACATATCCTTGAAGAGCAGCCGAGGGTCCCTATACCAGATTTCGTGTGTACTTTCCATCCATGAAGGCGCATCGTCGGGTCGCGGTCCATTGTAAGACAAGTTAATGCTTTTCCATGCGACTCCTCCGACAGTTGTCTTATCGATTGTTCGACAAAGCTCAGCATAGTTGGAAAACGGCGGCGGGATATCGTTTGGCAGAAGAGTAGCTCCCCACAACTCACACAGCGTATTGAAGTCGCCGGCAGACATCTGGTTGCGTCTGTATATGAAGTCAGCAAGCTCGAAAGCAATACGACTACCATACGGTGTCCAGTCAGTAACATCTCTCGCTTCAGCCACAAGGGGTGGTGAGTCGGGGCCCAACGGACTTCCATTACCATCACAAGGTTCACCTAGAAATGCTCGTCAGAACTTCATACAAACGACAAGTTCATGGCTTACCATTGATGAGCGGGTGATACTCGGTAAGTCCTTCTTGAAGTGACTCGTCATCATAGGGGGATGAGGCCAAAGGAGTATCAGACCTCGCGCTCTCTGCACGACCGGGAGTGAAGCCAAAAGTTTCCCAATCTCCGGCATCAGGAAAGTCGCTCATACGTGGTATGCTTAAGTCATCAGGAGGGGGCGGGCTTGAGTGATCATCGAGTCCAACGGGAGGCGCATGAGGTTCTATCCATGGTTGTAGGTCAGCAACGTCGAGATCTCTATGAATTGCTTGGACGTGTCGGGTGAAACCGGATTTGCTCCGAAGTCCTTTACGGCAACCCTGAACCGGGCAATATAGCCTGGGTGGTGGATGGTGTAATTTTCGCCGACGGACCATTCGCCGATGGACCATGCTATATGCAAGAGCAAGAGGGGATTGATACACCAAAAAACCAGACGCGGAAGCGGAAGTCCTGTTGATCCGTTTCGCTAAGTCCGTTACCGAGTCTCCGTCTGACTTGAACTTTTTCAAGTCGCGTCATACATGAGGCATACACGTGGCCTTCCCTCCCTCGACCACCACACACCACCCCTCATGCCGCCCCGCAAAAAAAAAAACACCGAGCCTCAGCAAGAGTCGGGGCCTGAGCCAGAGCCATGTCGTCCTCGTACAAGGGCGAAAAATGCCACTCAACGCCCTGGGATCGAAGCGGAGAAGCGGTTACGGACTCGCAGGGATCCGGCAGTCGTCCAAGAAGAAAAGGATGCGCGGAAAAGGAGAAAAGAGGAAAAGGAGCGCGCACGACAGGAAGAAGCAGTCGATAACGAAGCCGCTGCACGTTTCGTTGAGGAGAACCGCGCTCAACAAAAGGCCGCCATGGCCGAGGAGGAAGTTTCAATGCCTCGTCGCAGGTCTCAAGGTATGCGATACTTCTATTTCTCTGCTTTCAGTCATCATCTAACTTGTGTACCTTGAACAAGTTGTGCCATGTCACTCTAAAAAAGGCCCTGTTACGACCACAATACCTACCTCACCGACTATGAAGACCTCCGAGTCCAGTACGATGTCGAATTCTCACCAGAAGCGCGGCCAGAAGCGAGGAGCTGGTGCCAGAGATCTCTTCAGCGATATGATTGTGCTTCGCAACAACGAGCGGGAATGCCCGCCAGCAAAAAAGGGAAAGCCTTCCCTAAATCCCAATGAGGAAGCCACCGGCCACTTGGAGACGCCCCGTCGTCCTAGAAAAAAGTTGAAAACGCAAGAAATCCAGCGAACGGGTATGTTTACTCAGAACATTTGATTGTACGACATAGTGATGACACTGTCACAGTCTCTTCTAGCAACGACGTCTTGGAAATGGATGAGGACGCAACTCCATGTCAACGCGACTTCCGTGCAGACGAAATATCTGAGGCATCTGATGACGAGCCCGTTGTAGTGCCGAGCGAAGTAGAAGACGAACCCTGGCCGACACCATCTGCCCTTAGAAAGGGCGATTCGCCCCGAGACGCATTCCAAAGCGATATGGACAGCGATTCCAACTCGGAAGGCGAACAGGTCGAGAGGGGCACAGGGAGCAACAAGACAATCAACATGGTACGTCTGATGAAATTTGCGTTTTGATTTGTTGAATGTTGAATGGAACGTCCATAAACAGAAATCATCAACTGCCAATCGGTACGTCGCTCTCCTCCTTAGATTAGATAATGCCTCACGTCACGGATCACACCGGGAATTGGTATTCAGAGCCCGCTCCCCACAACCTAGTACTAGCACCAACAATGGCCGCAACGCTCGTGTTTCTTCCTCTGTCGCCAGGAGCACTACCTCAGCAATTGTCTCATCGTCATCGGCAACCGGATTAAAAACAACCACATTGAATGGCGTGGCTGCTACTCGAACAAGTGGTGGCCATGTGTCTTCCCCAAAATCAAGATCAAAGCGACCGAGGATTGTGCAGAGCGTAGGTACGACCGAGGATAGTGGTGCTACTGATGATGTGTCTGCGATTGGTGGGTTACGGGACGAAGATGAGTCGCTTGAGCATGCAGCGGCTCTCGCAAGTCCTATCAAGGGTTCGGATTCTCGGAGGTTAACCAAGGTCAGTTCAACACGTGTTTCTGAATTTCTCGCTCACACAAACACTGTTGATTTAGGATCATGTCAAGGCTTCGTATAATAAGTTGCCATGTGGTAAATCGTCCGGTGACCATCCACGTGCCAAACCTCTCGATCCGAATTACAAAAGCATCCTCCTTCCATACTGGACCCAATTCCGCATGGCCCAGGACGACCCCTGGAAAGAAGTAAACCCGAATGACGTGGACTTCGTTAAGCAGTTCTGGCCTCGTGTCTTTGGTACACCACTGCAGGATGAGATCGTGAAGGAATCGCTGGTCTTCAAGAAGGTATGTCCTTGGTGTCTTGAAGAGCACATCCGAGGGCGCGTGGTCTCCCTTTGAGGGCGCGCGGTCTCTCTTTGAGGGCGTCGTGGCTAACGATCTTTTTCTATACAGCTCCAGGCACGGCTCTGGGATTATCGCAACCGCATCAAGGCCAAAGCCGAACAGGTTGTTCTCGAACGCTTCAAGAAGCTACATGGTGACAACGCGGATGCAATTCAAGATAGGGCAAAAAGGGTCGAATTCGGCACCAAGTGGTGCAACCCCAATGGGAAAGAGTATAGATTCATTTGGCAAGGTTACGACAAATCTCCGGTGAGTCACGCAAACTGTGTCTTCTCCCTCCCCTTACATGATTTCGACAACAGGGAAAGCGTACAGGGAAGTTTGCCAGTTCTTGCATAATTGAGACGCTTTCTGTGCACTTCCAAATGGCCAAACCAATGAAGGCAGTCCCGAACATTTCAACCCTTTATCCAATGTGTGGTTTTGCACTCGTTCTTGCTGCGGTGAGTAACAAGTACTTATATTATTAATATATGCTAATCTCTTGACAAGCTTGAGCGTGCCTTTTGTCTCTTTCGAGACGACCACTATGAATACAAGGATGGCCACCTAGTGGCCAAGAGACTCCTGTTGGAAGATGTTAAAAGGAAGCCAACATCACACAGAGAAAACCAGAAGCCACCTCGGGATGCAAAGCTCGATTTCAGTTCTACCAACTACCACAAGATGACGCGCAATTGGTTGGGGGCAATCAAGTCCAAGAACAAAGTCGACTCCAACACTCTCCTGGCCATTTACCAGCGCGCTCTTATGGTTGCTGGTATCAATTGTGAAGAGCAAACGGACGATGATATGGACTCTGAGGAAGAGAATGTCCGCGCTGATATCGAGAGTGAGACAGATGATACAGAGGACGACGTAGGCTCAGAAATGAGCGCTTTATACTGAATCACTTTGGCTTATCTCAGAGCATCGCCCGCCATGCCTCATTTTTGCTTTTATCACCACCGATCAATTCCATCGCCTACTTCCCCTATATTTCTGCTCAAGTCCCTCGCTGTGCACCACCCATTGCCAATTCTATTTAGATCGCCCCCCATCGCTGGCCGATGCTACAAGAGCGTGCCGCCTCAAGCCATGAGACCGACATCGTGCATGTCTCCTTGGACTCCCTTACTCAACTGTTTTCTTGGACTTCGTCTCCCTACGACGCCGTGCGGGTCTGTTGCCGGCAACACATTTCTCACTCCAGCCCTCTTCTTTTTCCCTTCCCGCGCGTAGAGTAACTTGTGCCTCCCTGCTTTTGAATGGACGTATGAATGTTTTCGCTTGGCCTCACCGGAAACACCTTCAACTCTTGCCCGACTGACTGATGACAGCTCACATTGCTCGTCTCCGTTTTGCAGACTCGTATGTTTTGCATTTATCTCTGACTTCCATCGTTGCAGATCGCATTCCCTCCACACGAACGCTGCACATTTACATGAGCTCCATACAAAGCAGCGACGCCTATCCGTCTCTCTGTGGTTGCTCACCTTTGTCTCCTGTCCGGTGCGTGACACCTCCCCAACCCTTTCTCATCTGCGTGCTAATTATTATTATTATATGGTTTCTATCTGTCGTCGTGTGGTGACGGTTGCGGTTGCGACGGACGCGTGCAGAATTTCACACACCAGCCGACTTCGAGGCTATTGTACTGCCACTCGCACCGGATCCTGCGCGACCTCAAGCCGCAGAATCTCCTCATTGATAAGAGGAACAATGTGAAGCTAGCCGAGATTGGTCTCGCCTGCGCGTTTGGCATCCCCATGCGCACGTACACGCACAAGGTGTGCAGGAATTTCCTGGAAACCGGCGCTCTTACGTTCTTCCCAGCCCATCATGCCCAAAGAAGAAGAACATGGGCAGGAACACAACGCCTTGGCTAATGTGCATCCACATTTTGTTTTCTCCTTTAGGCTCTGTTATGCGCTCACCTTTGGCATGTATCTATCGTCCTTCTTGAAGGATATGGTGTGCTCCCCGAGGCCCTACGCCCCCCCCGGTCTCACAACTTTGTAAGAATCGTGCGATATCGTTGTCCGTCCGTGCCGAGACTGATGACCGCCCTAGCTGTCACAAATCATCACTTAGAATACGGCCTTCCCTCGACCCATTCTATAAATTGCATGTCCATGGCGCTATATCTGGGCTCGCACGTGTACGATCTCCATCGTGCTGGATCCCTCTCGACCGCAGCCCTCGCGACTTGGATCACCGGACTTGTGTTGTACGTCTTATCAATTGCGGGTGGTAGGCTGTACATGGGGGTGCACGGTTTTATGGACGTTTCCGTTGGCACGCTCCTCGGAATTATTGGGTGGGTATTGCAACGTATCGTGATGCCAGAGGTCGAGCGGTGGGTCATCAACAGTGGTTGGAGCGGTACGTCGTTTTTATCCTGCAGAACGTCTAGCTCTTATAGTTACATTTCTTCCCAGCTCCTTTGACTGTGACGGTAGTCTGCCTCCTTCTTGTCAACCAACATCCGTCGCCCGTCGACGATTGTCCCTGCTTTGAAGATGCCATCGCATTTGTATCCATCATCCTCGGCATGATCGTGAGCTTCTGGTGCTCCAAATGTGTGCCCGGCCTCAACGCGGACCTCTTCGCATCCGTAACGCCCGGCGCAGCATTCGACTCACCCGCGGCGGTCACAACCTGGATGCTCTTCGCTTTACTCAAGCTGACGACGGGCATCCTGATCGTCTTTTTGTGGTGCATGCTCTCCAAGTCCATCGTGCAGACCCTCCTCCCGCTGCTCTTCCGCTGGCTCGCACGCGCTAGCCCTGTGCGTCTCCCACATCGCCGCCACTATACCCCCACGACGGAGTACTCGGGTGGCCCGCCGCATACTCTGCGTGCCGTGCCGAGTATGATCGACCTTGACTTGGCTGTGACCGAAGTCGCCGACGAAGCTGGAGGTGTCACGAACGGACCTGACAGTGGCGGAAATGGCGGAAACAGGTGGTATTTTGATGATGGCAGGTCGTCGTGTTGTGGTACCGCGCGCCCGAGGTATGCAGAATTGCTCTCTAAGCTACATTTATAAGCATGTGGGATGAGTGCGTACGATCCTCCAATACATTACAGTACTACCCTGTAACAGTACTAGTACTATGGACAAATGCATTCTTGATTCCACTTTTGACAACTTGACTCTGCTTGATGAGTTCTTGAAACAACTTGACTGAAACTTGGTCTCTCTTGATCATTTTGAAGAATACATCAATCATGAAAAAGAACAAAAAAAGATGAAAAAAGATGAAAAAAGTCGAAAAAAGAACAAAAAAGGATGATCAAGTATAAGGACATAGCTTGAAAAAGAAGGAACTACTTGAGCCAAGTATATTTCAAGTTCTGTCAAGTTGCAGACAATTGCATCTTAAAACACACTTGAGACCTACTTGAAGCGCTTCAAGTGCGTTCAAGTAGTTTTCAAGTGACATCGTGTTTTACTGATGACTTACTAAGTCAGGGGTGTG
>Ga0210401_10007660_pt1 | contig 10802 bp, 8 predicted proteins | sample IncBWH32MmetaG_FD_150866 | JGI IMG/M metagenome (GOLD analysis project Ga0210401, IMG submission 150866) | Forest soil microbial communities from Barre Woods Harvard Forest LTER site, Petersham, Massachusetts, United States - Inc-BW-H-32-M | ecosystem: Environmental > Terrestrial > Soil >... | reverse complement strand
TGTTCATCAGTCCCTGAATAGCAAGCATCTTCAGGTCGTCGTCGCTTTGCGATTCCGGATGCGCCGGTTGGCCGGCGCGCTGCCGTACGTCGATCTCCAGGGCACTGGCGTCCTTGAGCCAGCGGCTTTGTGGAAAGCGGTGTTTCAGGTCCGCGATCGTCGCCAGCGCGGTATCGCGCTTGCCGAGACGATTCTCCGCATACGCCTTCCAATAGAGTGCGGCGTCGGTTTGCGGCCCGTTGAGAACGGCAAGTTCCTCGAATTTCGATTCGGCCTTGTCGTAGCGGTCTTCGTCGAGAGCTTCGCGGCCATCGTCGTACAGTTCGGAGTTGCGCTCGATACGTTCCTGTTCGCGGTCGCGTTTTTCTTGTTCGCGGTCCCGCTTTTCCTGCTCACGATCGCGAGCTTCCTGTTCGCGATCTCGTTTTTCCTGATCTTGATCTTGCTTGTCGTCGCTACTCTGTTCTTGTTCCTGCGGAGCCGCTTGTGCCGCGATTGGGGAGCCTACGTCCGGCGCGTTTGCGTCCGTTCGTGCTCGTACGGAAGCCGGCGCCAGCAGCAACGCCGCGAGCGCGAAGTACGTCGCGCCTCGCAAGATCGTGATCTTCGAGCGAACCGGCGAAGGTCGCTGCATCCATGCAATCTGCGCAATCTCAACAACGTTCATGTATTGTTCCTCTCCTGCTTCGTCGATCCATCTGGCTTCGCAACGGGCGCCGAGGTCTCCTCGCGCTGCTGCAATTCCTTGCCGACCACGCGCACCTTGAACAAAATCCCGCGCGTATCGATGCGCTGGCGAATGGTGTCCAGTTGCGCCGGGGTGACCTCTTGGGGGCTGTGAGCGACGTCGAGCAGCACGCGTTCGAGTTCATCCAGGATATTGGCAAGTCCCGTATCGCCCTGTTCCAACGCCGTTTGTCGATATAGGCGATTTTCTTCCAGCAAGTTTTCGGCGCGCCGCTGTTCGGCGGAAATGTTCACCTGCTTTTGCTTCGCGTCGACCGGTTCGGCATTCGCCAGGTCCACGAGGACCATTTCCGAGCGGCCCAGGTGCTCGCCGACGGCCATGATCAAAACGCGCTCGCGCACATTGCCTGCGCTTACGTCGGCAGCAGTCGGCTCCGGGGTAGCTCGTTTCGTCACACGCCCTGCCAGAAACGCAACGATGACAACCGCCGCGATTGCGCCTACCGCTGCCCAACGGCGCGGCGTAAACCAGCCAGCGCTCAGGCCGCGACCTGCGGCAAATTTCCACCAAGGCGCTCGCGGCTCCGGAAGTCGTGGAGCGATTTGCTGCCAAACGCGCTCGCCATAGTCGTCGCCCGGATCCGGAACCGGCATGCTACTCAGCGCCGCAAGAACCGCGTCGATGCGCTCGAGCTCCACGCGACACTCCGGGCAATCCGTCAAATGCTCCGCGATCGCGTCGCGCCGCAAAACCTCGCCGCCGTGGTATGCGATCAACTCTTCCTCATTCGGGTGTTTCATAGTTCTGTTCCCATGGCCTTCGCTTGCCCTCGGCGCTCCACGAAAGGCTCCAGCGAGCGCCGCAACTTTTGCACGGACCGGAACACGGTGTTCTTCGCCGCGCTGGAACTCGACTTCAGCGCCTCGGCAATTTCCTCGATTCCTGAGCCGCCCCAGTGGCGCATCACAAAAGCCGTGCGTTCGGCCGGAGTCAACTCATTCAGCGCGCGCCGCATATGGACGGCCAACTGCTCGCTTTGCGCCAGGCGTTCCGGCGATGGTGCGGCATCCGGTACCAAGCTCGCTGGGTCTCGCTCGATTCCGTCGTCCGACGGTCTGCCTGCGGGTTCCCGCTGCGCGTCTTCGCTTTTGCGTTGACGCATCCGGTCGATTGCGTAGTTGGCCGCGATGCGGTACACCCATGTTCCAAAATTGGCGCGCGCCGCAAACTGGCCCAGCTTCTGATACGCCCGCAAGAAAGCCTCCTGCACTACCTCTTCCGCGTCGTGCTGATTGCCGGTCATGCGATGGGCGAGGCGGAACACGTTGCGACTGTGGCGCTCGACCAAAATGCGGAAAGCGTCGCGATCGCCCGCGAGCGTTTGCTCGACGGCGATGGCGTCACTGTCCCCAGTGGTCTCGACGCTCTGCCTCATCCGCTTCATTAGACAGGTTTTCAGGCTTGCGGTTAGGTCTGTTTTGCCAGGAACAGGAGGGGCTTATCTTTGTGGCACAACCATTCCTGGCTGTGGCTTCTGGGCTGTACACCTTCCGAGCCGCAGAAGGTCTGCCGCCGGCGGGCGCATTCCCCTACTCGTAGCGCAGGGCCACCATGGGATCGACCTTCATCGCGCGCCGAGCGGGTATGTAGCAGGCCGCCAGCGCGACCAGCAACAGAAGAGCCGCCACCGCTGCGAAGGTCAGCGGGTCTGTAGGTTTCACTCCGAACAACAGGCTCGACAGGAAGCGGGTCAGCGCTAGGGCGCCCAGCACGCCAGCGGCGATTCCCGCCAGGGCCAGGCCGGCACCGCGTCCCAAGACTAGTGCGAGCATATTTAGCGGCTGAGCTCCCAGTGCCATGCGTATGCCGATCTCTTGGGTGCGCTGGCCGACCGTATAGCTCATCACACCATAAATGCCTACGGCGGACAGAACGAGAGCGAGTCCCGCGAGAACGCCGATGAGCACGGCAGAAAATCGCCGCGGTGAGATCGACCGGGACAACAAGCCGTCGAGCGTGGTGACTTCGGTGACCGGCAAGCTGGGATCGACTCGATGCACGACTTCGGTCGCGGCTGCGGCAATCGCGACGGGATCGGACGCCGTGCGGATCACCAGGTGCGGAGTCCAGCCGCCCGTAAAATAAGCGTCGTATGTCGGGCCGGCTTCCAGGCCAAACTGGTGCACGTTGCCAACAATTCCGACAATCGAAAACCAGCAAGGCTGCGGATCGAGCGAACAGAAATTAACGCGGTGTCCGATGGGATCTTCATTGCCGAAGAATCGCCGCGCCATCGTGTCGTTGATAACGATCTTGTCTTGTTGCGCCCAGTCATCGCGTGTCAGCAGGCGGCCCTTTTGTAGAGGAATGCCCACGGTTGCGAAATATTCCGGGCTGACCGTGCGGATCTGCGCTACGGGACGCACCCCCGTGGCAAGGATGGGCTGCCCTTCGATCAGGAACCGCGAAGCTTCCCGCATATCCGTTGCCAGCGGAAGAGTACTGATGCCTCCCGCCGATTTCACGCCCGGCAGGGCGCTTACCTGCTGCAGGATTTGATCGAATTGCAGCGACTGTTTTTTCCCTAGCTCGATTTGCTGTTCCTGAGAGAGCTTCGCGGCCTCAACGGGGGAAATCGCAGCTTGCGTAATCTGCATGCTGAGCACGTGCTCGGTTTCGAAACCGGGTGCGACGTCGAGAAGGTGACGGAAACTCTGCAACAGCAGTCCCGCACCAATCAACGGAACCAGCGCCAGCGCAATTTCCGAAACGACCAGGACATTGTGGACGCGGTGGCTTCCTGGCGCACCGGTGCCTTTGCCTCCTTGCTTCAGGATGTTGTTCAGGTCGCGCATGCGCGCACGCAGCGCGGGCAGCAAGCCGCAAATAATTCCTGCAGTCAGGCAGACGCCGATTGTGAATGCCAGAACGGGAAAGTCGATGCGCGTCTCTCGAATGACCGTTAGCTCCGCCGGTGCAAGCGCTCCCAGGGCTTGGATTCCGGCTGCGGCCAGTACCAAGCCTGCGCCTCCGCCACACAGAGAGAGCAGTATGCTTTCCGTCAGCAGTTGCCGAACGAGCCGCCCCGGCGCCGCACCCAACGCGGTGCGCAGCGCCATCTCCCGTTCGCGGGCGGCGTTGCGCGCCAGCAGCAGATTAGCGATGTTGGCGCAGGCGATCAGCAGTACAAGTCCCACCGCCGCGAAAAGCACCAACAGCGTGGCCCGCAGCTTGGCAGCGGAAGGGTCTTCCATGACGTGTACAAAGGTTCCCCAACTCTTGTGCGAGTCGGGATAGGCAAGGGTTTCCTGCCGATTCAGCGTTTCAATCTCGGCGCCTGCCTGTTCTACGGTCACGGCCGGCCGAAGCCGCGCAATGGGGGCGATTCCATGGTGAATGTGATCATCCAGTGAGCCTTGGTAGCCGTTGATAGGCAGCCAGAGATCCATCGTCCGCATAATCTGGAACGTCTCTGGCAAAACGCCAACCACGCGAAATTTCCGGCCGTCCAGCGCAACTTCTCGTCCTACAACTGCTGGATCCGCGCCAAGACGCCGGTGCCAATATCGATGAGTAAGCAAGACAACCGCATCGCCGCCCGGCTTATCCTCTTCGGGTAGGAACGTGCGACCTACAACCGGTCGAACGCCTAGCATCGAGAACAGATCGGAACTTGCCACGCTGGCCTGAACGCGTTCCGGCTCGCCCACACCGGTCAAGTTGAAGCCTTGGGAGACTTCTCCGTAGGCGCCCATGGCGGAAAAGCTCTTGGCAAGGCGATGGTAGTCCATGTAGTCGCCCGCGGAGATGCCGACCGTCTGGAATCCCGGGTAGGTGTTCCAGATTTCGACCAGTGATTCCGGATGATTGTAAGGGAGAGGCCGCAGGAGGACGTTTTCGACGACGCTGAAGATAGCGGTGTTCGCGCCGATGCCCAGAGCGAGCGTCAGGACCGCGATGGACGTGAATCCAGGGCTCTTGCGCAGAGTGCGCAAACCAAACCGCATGTCATCGGTAAGATCGCTGAGCCAGCGGGCTTTCGACATCGCTCAAACTCCCTAAACTCTTACGACGAAATGGCGCCGCTCGAGCTTCGGCGCTCTGCGGAGTGCACTCTATCCCAGACGCGCGAGGCTCGGATAGGTAATCACGGGCAGCGCAGGTCGAAAACGCGTCTCCTGCGGTATGATGACACTCTGGAAGTTTCACCAATTTCCAGCAGGGGGTTGGTCTTGATCCCACGATACACCCGCCCGGAAATGGGCCGCATCTGGAGCGACGCCAACAAATACGCGAAATGGCTTGAGGTCGAGCTTGCCGCGACGGATACGCTGGCCGAAGCGGGCCTGGTGCCGAAAGAAGCGGCCGCTGCCTTGCGATCGCGCGCCAAGTCCGACGTCGCGCGCATCCACGAAATCGAATCCCATGTAAAGCACGACGTCATCGCATTCACCATGGCCGTCGGCGAATCCATCGGTGATCCCGCAGCGGCGCGCTGGCTGCATTACGGGATGACCTCGAACGACGTCGTGGATACCGCGCAGGCATTGCAGATTCGCGACGCGTCCCATTTGATCGAGCGCGACCTGGTGCTTTTCGCTGAAATCCTCGATCTTCGCGCTCACCAGTTTCGCAGCACGCCACAAATCGGCCGCACCCACGGCATTCACGCAGAGCCCATTACCTTTGGCCTGAAGATCGCCAACTGGTTCGCGGAGAACCAGCGCAACATCAAGCGCTTTCGCGATGCCGCAACCCAGATGGCCGTCGGCAAGATTTCCGGCGCCGTTGGGAACGCCTCGCATCTCGGTCCAGAGATGGAAGCGAGGATTTGTAAGCGCCTGGGACTTGCGGTTACGCCGGTGGCCTCACAGGTAATTCAGCGCGATCTTCACGCGCAGTACCTCAGCTCCCTGGCGCTGACTGCCGCCACGCTCGAAAAAATCGCGGTCGAAATCCGTCACCTCCAGCGCACCGAAGTGCGCGAAGCCGAAGAGCCGTTCTACGGAGAGCAGCGTGGAAGTTCTGCCATGCCCCACAAACGGAACCCGGTCACCTGCGAACAAGTGAGTGGACTTTCGCGCCTCGTGCGTTCCAACATGCTGGCTGCCTATGAGAACGTTGCACTCTGGCACGAGCGAGACATCTCGCACAGTTCGGTCGAGCGCGTAATCCTGCCGGATTCCACAATCCTCGTCGACTACATGCTCGCCAAGATGACCACCATCATCGGAGAAATGCGCGTGTTCCCGGAGCGCATGCTGCACAATCTCGAATCCACGCATGGCCTAGTGTACTCGGGTCAGCTATTGCAGGACCTCGTTGAGAAGGGCATGCCTCGCGACGAGGCCTACAAAGCCGTCCAGGAAAACGCCATGACCGCATGGGAAAGCGATTCGAGTTTCCGCCATCAGGTAGCAGGCGATCCCCGAATTACAAAATATATGGATGCCACCGAGCTCGGGCACACTTTCGATTTGCAGCGACAGCTTCGTTACGTGGACGCCATCTTCGATCGCGTCTTCGGCGCCCATCCCGCGGGCGAAGAACCCCCGCTCGGAAAGTCGGCTGCAAAGCAGGGGTAATTGCGGTTCGAGTCCAGCTCAACAACCAGGAAATTTGGGAGTGGGGTCAGTTTCGGATAAGGCGACTTCCCGAGACTCAGGAGTCGGTCGAACTGCTTTATACTCTTTGGGACTCATGACGGTTTACACGGCGCCGAGCACCCGTCCGTACCAAGGACCCTTTCGCGTCATCAGCTGGAGCGCCATCGGACTTCTGCTGGGTATTTCCCTATTTTCCATCTACGAACCTGAAGGAATAAGCCGCTCGACAAATATTGCCCTCGCGTATTTCATTGGTGTAATTCTGCTTGGGGCAGTGGGATTTGGGCTCGTCCTCGCTTACAAGGAAGCGATGCGGAAAGCTAAGCAAGGTTTTCAATGGGAGCTGACCGACGATAAAATAGTACAGTTCGACAAAGACGGTACGGAGGCCGAGATTGCCCTGGATGAGGTTAAATCGCTCTACGAGTATCACGGATGGCTATTCGCGGGTGGGGGTGAGCCACCCGGAAGAATAGCGATTCCTGCAGACCTCGACGGCTTCGAGCGAATCAAGCAGGACTTAATTGCTCGCTCATCCCTTGCACCTCTGAAAGTGAAGGTTTCACCGCTTGCGTACCTTCCTCTCTTACTCGGGTCATTGTCGTTACTCTTCCTCTTCTTTTCTCATCTCCCTGGGGTCGTTCTAATATCTAGCGCCATGCTTGTTCTAGTCCAAGCGTGGGCTGTTAATTCGCTTCGTCGCATTTGGCGAGCAAGGCCTATACCTAAACTGTTTATGTCGTCTTACGTTTTGTCTTTGCTAATCCTTGCGTGGCTCATTTTCGAGCGCCTTAAGGCCGTTCTCTGACCGGATGAGGTTGGCATTACGTTCTCGTCAGCTGCAAACTTAGTTCTGATCAACGCACCAGCCGGGACGGACCTGCTACCAGAAATTTGGAACCACAAAAAAAGCGAAGGCGCGACCGAGTTGCCTCGACCGCGCCTTTTCGCCTCTTCTGAATTCAGCATGCGCTGAGCTCAGCTGCGGAGGCGGAAGTCAAAGTGTACGCCACAAAATCGAAACTGCACTCGCAAATTTCCCAAATTATTCCACGCGCTGCACGTACCGCGCTTCCGAAGTATCCACCCTGATCCGGTCGCCCTCGTTGACGAACGGCGGTACTTGGACTACCAAACCGGTTTCCAGAGTCGCAGGCTTTCCCACCGCACTGGCTGTCGCTTTTTGCAAGGTGGGTTCGGTTTCGATGACCTTAAGGTCCATGGTGTCGGGCAAATCGACGCCGATCGCTTTTTCTTCAAAGAACTCCACTTTCACCACAGTATTGGGAATCAGGTAATAGACGGTTTCGCCGAGCAGATCGCGCGTCAAATGCATCTGCTCGTAAGTTTCGGTGTTCATGAAGTGAAAATCATCGCCCTCGTTATAGAGGTACTCGAATTCCACTGAATCCAGAATCGCGCGGTCCACGAATTCTTCCGCGCGGAACCGGTAATCAATCATCGTGCCGGATTTCAGATTCTTCAGGCGCGTCTGCATCGAACCGCGCTTGTTTCCCGGCGTGCGGTGATCGGTGCTGAACACCGTATAAAGCTGGCCCTCGTGCTGGATGACCATGCCGGGGCGAAGTTGTGTTGCCTTGACGCTGCTCATGTTTTATTGCGAACCCGGATCGCCGGGCTCGACCGCTCCCTGGTAAAAAGTTCTGAGTTTCGGAAATTCCTGCTAGCGGCCAGTTGCCTTGCTTACGGCTGCGCGCGGAATGACTCGAGGCACGCTGGGCAAGATGCGCTTCCAGCGCGGATCAACAGTATAGCGGCGGGGATTCGGGCCGGTCAATCATTGCCCTTTTTTGAAAGTGCCTAGCGCCGGCAAATACGACCAATCGGCCGTTAGAATTGTCGGCTCCGGAATGTCAGCAGGTGAGATCTAGTGGGAAAGCATCAAAAAAGGCCACAGCAGGATCAGATAGATATTCGCAGCAGCGATCACTTTCCATGCTCGAATGGTGTCGGCGTTCTTCTTTGCCATTAAAAGAGCTAGCAACGACGCTGCGCAAAGGAGAACACCGACGAAGCCCAGCGTTTGAGGGCCGACGTTCGGGCGTAAGGTGTGTATTCCCGCCACCACCCCGATGAAGACGAGAATTCCCTCATTGAGCAGCAGGCAAGAGATCGCGATCCGCAGCAGAACCAAGTCCCTTCTTGGGACGGAACCGAGTTGCCGATACCGCCACCAAGCGATCGAAACCATCAACAGCGGAATTCCCCACATGAAAACAGAAAACAAAAGCCAAGTCACCGATCGTTGCCTCCTAGGGGACTTCTGCGGTTTTTCTAATCATAGGGCTCGCTTCGAAGGGTGAGTCCAAGATTGCGAAGCGAAGTACATGCCTGATAACCGCCCAGGGCGGAAACTGACAAGCTATTCCTTCTTGCCATCTTGGGCGCGGCGTTGCGCGGCGTCGGCCATGATTTTTTCAATTTCATCGGGATCGCGCGGCAGGCGCTCGCTCAAAAGCTTGTAGCCGGTCGCGGTAATCAACACGTCGTCCTCGATGCGCACCCCGAGATTCTCTTCGGGGATGTAGATCCCAGGTTCCATGGTAACCACCATGCCCGGCTCGAACGGTGTGCAGTATTCGCCCGGGTCGTGCACATTGAGTCCGATGTTGTGACCCAGGCCGTGAATGAAGTATTGCCCGAGCGGCTTCCCACGCTGATCCTTACCGTGGGAATTGATGTAGTCGTAGGAAATCCTGAAGACGCTCTTGTCACCCTTCCCGCACATATCCATGCCGGGCTTCAGCGCAGCCATCGCCGCGTTCTGCGCGCCAAGAACGATCTCGTAGATTTCGCGTTGTCGCGGCGTAAATTTGCCGTTCGCAGGTAACGTGCGCGTGATGTCCGCGGAATAGCCGGAGTACTGCGCGCCTACATCCAGCACCACGATGTCTCCGTCCGCAATCTTGCGCGAAAGCTTGTCGTAGTGCAGCGCCGTGGAATTCGGGCCGGCGCCCACGATGGGCGCGTAACCTTCCGCTTCCGAGCCGCCCATGGCGTGGACCTCCACCATTTTCGCGGCGATCTGATATTCGTAAAGACCTGGCCGCATCATCTTCATCGCTTCAAACTGCGCGTCGAGCGAAAGCTCGATCGCCTCTTTCAGAAACCCGATTTCGCCCGGTGATTTAATCCGGCGAAGCGCGTAAATCTGCTGCCGGATGTCTTTGAGCTTCAGTTGCGGTACCGCAAGCAGCAGCCAATCAACCACTTGCTTCTCGTGCGGATACCCACCCAGCTCCGTTTCGTACGGAAGGATGGTGTAAACCTCAGGGTAGCTCTTGGCCAGCCTTTCGACATTGGCGCGCAGTTCGCTGAATGGTTTTACCGTGGAGAAGCCGGTGCGCGCCTCAACGCCCGGATCGGACGGCGACATGCGAATGCCGTTCCATTTTTCCTTGGCGGGATCTTTTGCGGGAAGAAAAAGCGTGGCGTTCCCAAACTCGCTCGCAGGTGCGGTGCCACCTCCCTCGCTGGCGGCCTTTCCAGCAGGCAAAATGATGAGCGCTGCGCCCTCTTCGTTGTGCCCGGTCAAGTAGTAGAAGTTCTCTTCTTGGGCGAAAACATAAGCCTGCGATGACTCCTCGCGCCCAGTGAAACCCCAGAGGACAATTGGAGCGTCAACCTCAGCGGCCAGTTTCGCGCGGCGCGCAGCATACGCGCTGTTCGGTTCACGCTCGCGCCGCTGTTGCGCCTGGCTGATCGGGGCCGCGCAAGCAAGCGCGAGACCCGTCAACGCGAACGCAAGACGCAAGGTTACCAGCTCACACCAAGACCGTCGGGCCACCCAACCACTCATCCACTCACCTCGCCACCACTCAATCCATTTCCCGCTGGGAGCAGCACCGCTTCGCCGCATGCGGATACTGGCCCCCGAGTCGGTACTCTGGGCGGCAGGCATTGTAGCCGAGATAGGCCGCGAGAGGTCAAAAAGCGCTTGTATACGATGGCTCCTCCGTGTCATCTAAGAGGGAATGAGATCTAGGTTGATTGTGTTCATCGCTATTTTTCAGTCTGTCCTGTTTTTGGGGCATATCTTTCTGTACGAGACTTGGAATTACTTCTGGCAGGCGCCGGACCCGCCCGGAGTTTCCGCCCTGCAAGTGACCCTGGCGATTCTCTCGGTCAGTTTTCTGGCCACTTCGCTGCTCGCGTTTCGCTATAACAACATCGTCTTGCGATGGCTTTACACCGTGGCCGCTATCTGGCTGGGCGCCCTCAGCTTCCTGTTTTTCGCGGCATGCGCATGCTGGGTAATTTATGGCGGAGCGCGCCTCGCGGGAGCGAATATCAATGGCCGTGTGCTGGTCGCGGTGGTGTTCGGCATCGCGGCAGCCATCAGCGCGTACGGTGTGATCAACGCCGCGTGGACGCGCGTTCGCCGCATCAGCATCAAGTTGCCGAATCTACCTCCAGCGTGGCAAGGCAGGAAAGCGGCGCTGATCACCGACATGCACCTTGGGCACGTAAAGAACATCGGCTTCGCG
>Ga0210401_10007659_pt1 | contig 10803 bp, 7 predicted proteins | sample IncBWH32MmetaG_FD_150866 | JGI IMG/M metagenome (GOLD analysis project Ga0210401, IMG submission 150866) | Forest soil microbial communities from Barre Woods Harvard Forest LTER site, Petersham, Massachusetts, United States - Inc-BW-H-32-M | ecosystem: Environmental > Terrestrial > Soil >... | reverse complement strand
CCTTAAGATTGATGTTCAGTTGTGAGATCCCGGTGAGGCCCGGGTAATCGCCCTTTAAGGAGCCGCCCGTAATAGTCATGTCCGCTACACCCGAGGTGTTGGTCATGCCAGTGGTAGCACCTTGGATGAGATCAACCAATTTCAGAGTGCCACTCAGCAAGTCCGTTCCCAGACCGCCTGGCATCGAGGTGATTTCAAAATTCAGCGTACCGGAAGCAGTGTACTCGGCAAAAACAGGAGAGAAACTGGGACCGAGCGTCAATTTGATAGGGGCACCCGAAAGTGTATAAAACCCGGTCTGACCTAGCAGCCCTCCTAAACCGGCAGCGCTGCCAAATACGGCGGCGGCCAGCGATAGATTTCCGCCGCCCGTCGACATAAACGTTATGCCCGCTGTGGAGCTGGTACTCAATGCAATTCCCGTCTGTGCGTTTGCGGGCATCGAACCGAACATGACCCCCAACGCTAGGACGGACAGGACAACCCATGGCCTTCTCATGACTATTACCCTCCTCAGAATTTTTACGCCCCCCGCGTGAGTCCCGAAACATAGACTCGGCGATGCCTCGCGAGCTGCCAAGTCAGTGCTTCTCGGAATCGAAAACGGGATGTTTCAACGACCTTCCCGGTCTTCAGAAGGCCCCCAAGGCTGGTGGAGGGTGCCTGTAACTTTATCGTCCCGAACAAGCTATCGATGGTACTGCTGTACTGTCAATGGAACTAAGGTACTGTTCAGTTTTCTTGTACTAAAGTACTGTTTAATCGTCGCACGACCCAAAAGGCTCCACAGGATTAATTTCTCCTATGTGTTCCTAATGGTCAACGCAAAGTAACTGGGATGCGGACTAACCGTCAATAGAACCCTGGTACAGGCCCATTTTCATTTGTCTGTTTTGATTTAGTTTCGCCCTGTGAAACTGACTCGAAAGCATCCGCATGTGTGGCAGCGGCCGCCACACATGGGCGAGTGCGAAAACCGGAGAACGATGGCATTCCACAAGGGTGGAGTATCGTCCGGAACAAATGCTCAGTGGCTACCGGTCCTATCGACGCGCCGAGTACTCGTCGCAGTGGCGGAAGAACCCTCCTTGACGAACACAAATTCGTTGCACCCTGATCCACGATCCGTGACCAATCGGCTTAGCGCGAAGCCCCGAGCCTTGTAAAAATCAAAAATCGCGTCGGGTTTAGCCACTTCGAATGGTAGTCCACCAAGCCAGTCAAGTACGTCGTGCCAGACGGACATGCCACGTCGCTTCTTGTAGTCTCGAAAGAACTCGAGCGGCCGGCCCCGTAAAACGCCTTTAACGAAGGGCCGCCAAAGTAGCACGCAGGAAAACGGCACAACGATGAGAAATCGAAGATAAGGAGGCAAACGGTTGTAGAGTTCCTTAACTTTTCGCCAACGAACGCTTCTCGAACCTTGATCGTTGTAGATGGCAATGAACAGACTGCCTTCCGACGCCACCAAATTGCCGACGTTGTCCAGGGCGATCCACATGCTCCCGGTGTGGTGCAATACTCCCCAGGAATAGACAACATCAAAGCGACCGAGCGCCGACAAGTACGCATGGTCCAGAGCCGAGCCTTCTTCGATGGTCCAATTCAGATCTTCTGGTGCGTATCGTCGCTTGAGTTCTCGCGCGCACTGCACCGAGTTAGGGTCGTAATCCAGGGAATGGACACGGGCCCCCAACAATCGAGCCGCTAGGCTAAAAAGACCGCTGCCACAACCAATATCCAAAAAGGCTTTTCCCTTCAGGTCAACGGCGTCAAACATTGCAGTCAAAGACTTCTTGGCTTCATCGATCCGCTGGTCATCCACCGTTTTGAGAAAGGAGGCCCAGTTCTTGCCGAATTCAAAGCGTTCGCCCGAAGCAACCTCGACACTGTGTTCCTGGAGCTCTGCGTGTTCCCGCATCATACGAACCTCGGTATGTATGAATCGCCCACACTTTTATCGCGCGGTGGACGCGCCGTTCTTTAAGTTGGAGACGTTGGCCAGTGTATAACACCGCCCGACCACGAGACGGAACTGGAAACGACCATGGCTCGAGTTGATAAACTCTGACGCCCTGCCGCAGTCACAGCTTGTTGGGCACAGCCGTCTGTTTTGCACTCCATTCAGCAACCTATTTTGCGTACCATTAGATAGAAACTGATCGCGAATTTGTCCGTCGTTGCTCTTGCCGAGATGCGCGAGCCGGCCTGCGGTTAAGAGCATCCTCGCGAGGATCAGGATCGGGATCAGGACTTGAAAATTTGCCTCGCCAGTAGTGCTGCTGAAGAATATTCCCAGACCTTTGTTCGTGATCACCTCCTTCGCCTGCCGGGCGAGATATTGCCCCTGTTTGGAGGGTGGCCGGACTTCCGGTTCAACGGGCGGTTGATTCTCCCTAAACCATGCCGCCTGGGATTCCGCTTCTCGGGCCGATTCCCTTCCTGGGTGAAACAGCGGATTCAAAAAGCCGGCGAGAACCGGTTGGCTGCGTTTCTTAGGCAGGTAAACGTCACCCTTGCAGAGTTCGCTCCGTTGGGTAGTAGTCTCGTTCGCCCATGCCGAATCGCGAAGGTTCCTTTAGTCGTTCACTTTCACGGATACGATGCCTATGAACGCAGGACTCTCGAGAGGTACGAAAAAGACTACCAGGAGATGTTTCTGAGTGCCGCCGCCTTTGTCGTTGTCTCCAAGGCGATGTGCGAGCAGGTGGTCCGGCTTGGCGCACCTCGGGAAAAGGTTCACCTCAACCCGTGCGGGGTCGATGTCCTTCGTTTTACCTCCACCGATGCCGGCAGCAATCCACCGCACTTCCTTGCGATGGGTCGTTTTGTCGAAAAGAAGGCGCACCTCTTGACGATTCTGGCATTCGAACGCGCTCTTCGGCAGTGTCCTGATATGCGATTGACTCTCGCTGGCGATGGTCCACTGCTGGATAGCTGCAAACAGTTGGTAGCGGCGCTGCGATTGGAAGGGGCAGTGCAATTTCTAGGCGTGGTAAGTCACGACAGAGTGCCCAGTACGATGCAGCGCTTCCGCGGATTCGTACAGCACTCGGTAACGGCTCCTTCTGGAGACTCTGAAGGGAATCCCGTCACAGTCATGGAAGCGGGTGCTTCCGGCCTCCCGGTCGTGAGCACAAAGCATGCAGGTATAGCTGACACCGTTGCCCACGGTGAGACTGGACTGCTCTGCGAGGAGCTGGACATCGATTCCATGGCCAATCACATGACTCTTCTTGCCCGCAATCCGCAGCTCGCTTCAAGACTCGGTGAAAACGCTCGGGCAAGAATCCTGACCTATTTTTCAATGGAACGTAGCATTCAAGGCCTGCACGGCATTCTGGAAGCACAGACGAAGGGGAAACCGTCATAGAACTCGAATATGTGTCGGAAGACAAATCCCAGAAGCCGCGCTCTCTTACTCAGAAAGCGGTTTCCGGGGCTACATGGACCGGAGCCAGCAGTGCGCTAACCCAAGCGATCTCGCTTCTTGGAACCCTCGTCCTTGCCCGTCTCCTGACCCCTGAAGACTACGGTCTGGTGGGAATGGCGCGTCTGGCCATTGGGCTGATCGCGATCTTCCGGGAGTTGGGAACAACAGCCGCAATTATTCAGCGGAAACAGCTCAGCCAGGAGTTTCTCAGCAGCGTCTTCTGGGCAAACCTCGGACTCGCGGCAGTAACTTTCGTGTTCGCCATTGCCACGTCACCCATGGTGGCTTTATTTTTCCATCAGTCCAAAATAGGGCCAATCGTGCAGTTGTTGGCAGTGGGGTTCATCGTCAGTGCCTTGTCGTCCGTTCCTTCAGCGTTGCTAAACCGGGAAATGGCATTCCGCAAGGTGATGATGATCGAGACTGGTTCTGCTGGTTTCGCGACATGCCTGGCAGTCGGCATGGCGCTGCGGGGAGCGGGGGTGTGGAGTTTGGTGGTTTCGTCGCTCGCTAGCACCTGTGTCACGACGGTCTTTCTTTGGTGGTCATGTCCGTGGCGGCCTAAGTGGCTCCTGAGTTGGACGGAACTTCGGTCGATCGCTTCCTTCAGCCTGAATCTATCTGGATTTAACCTGGTGAATTATTTCAGCCGGAATGCCGACAACACCATTGTCGGCCGCTACCTGGGCGCGTATCAGCTCGGATTCTATCAACTGGCATACAACGTGATGCTGTATGCGGTACAGAATATTTCGCAAGTGATGGGTCGAGTCTTGTTTCCGGTCTTTGCGAAAGTGCAGGATGACAACGAACGTTTCCGGCAGGCTTACACCAAGGCGGTGTCCACGATTGCGGTCGTCACATTTCCAATGATGGCCGGCGTCATGGCGGTGGCTGATCCCTTTGTGAGGGCTGTGCTTGGAGAAAAATGGCACCCGGTGGCGTCGCTACTCGTTATTCTAGCCCCTGTAGGCCTGATGCAGTCAGTAGTAACGACGGTCGGGAACATTTACTATGCGAAAGGACGAGCGGATTGGCTCTTTCGTTGGGGACTACTCGGGACGGCCGTATCGGTCGGCTCTTTTTTCGCCGGCTTGCCGTGGGGAATCCGAGGGGTTGCAGTTGGATATTTGATCGCTAATTTGTTGCTCATTTACCCGGCCTTCGCGGTGCCTTTTCGTCTCATCGACATGAAAATGGGTGATTTCCTACGGCCGCTGTGGCCGATCCTTGGCTTCTCGATAGTAATGCTAGTGACAGTACGGACACTCGGATTCCTTTTGCGGCTCGAGAAACCGGCCGAACAATTGGCCATTTTGGTGCCCGCAGGAGTGCTTGTCTACGGCTCACTGCTCTTCCTGGTCCGTCCCGTGGCTGTGGTGAGTCTGCTTTCTATCAGGCAACGTAGCGCGAATTAGGCAAGACATCTATAGGGGAATTAATAGAAAATTCTCTTTCTGGACAACGCGCACATCCGTCGTGATGCATCGTCTAGGTATATGTGCACATGAATTTTCTTATAACTAATTCCGTCCCGCTCAACGGTGGCGATGAGGCCTTGCTTCGGGGTCTAACCACGACGCTGGCTCGTCGATGGCCTGATTCTAAAGTTACAGTCCTCTGTAAAGATCTGGAGCTGTGCCGCAAACAGCTTCCGGATCTGAGCTTGGCCTCCGATCTGGAGTTTGCGAACACAGAGGAATCACGCAAGAACACTCTCGATTGTTACCGTGCGGCAGATGTGGTTCTTTCCGCTCCCGGCGGATTCTTGCACGACCACTACTCCATTGAGGAGCGTTTGCAAGGATTTGAAGTAGCGTTACAATTTTCGAAACCGTTGATATTGGTTGGTCAATCCATCGGGCCCTTCTGGAAACGCGACTCCGTCAAACGTGTACGGCAGGTTCTCAACCAGGCGTCCGCCATTTGCCTCAGGGATCAGATCTCGGGCCAGCATCTGGCCAAATGTGGCGTGGAGTCCTCAAGGGTCAGAATTACGGCCGATGTGGCATTCCTGTGGCATCGGCTCGCGCCGGAAATGTTCAAGCCCAGGAGCGAATCGAACGCCCGGCTAGTGGGATTGAGCTTTCGAGTGTGGCCCCTTGGCGACCAGGTAGTTCTCCAACAGACGATTGCAAAGGGAGAGCAACTGTGCCGGCATATCCTTCGCGACAGCGATAAAAAAGTTCTGTTCCTCTCTACGTGCCAGGGCATACCCGGCTATGTGGACGATTCGCAGATTGCCTTGCAAATTCGCGACCGGCTTCCTGAAGACCTCCAGGCTCGATGTAACATCAATCGCGCGCGCTACGGACCTATCGAGCTGATGAAAGCGCTTGGGCAATGCGACGCATTCATAGGGATGCGATTGCATGCCTGTATTCTTGCGATGTTAGCTGGAGTGCCCGCTATGGGTTTGGGCTATGAAGACAAAACGGAGGAAATCTTCCGGCAAATGGGTCTTGAGTCGTTCCAGATCCCTTTCACTAGTGACGCACAGAACTGGGTAACCAAGGCCGGATACTTCCTGGCCAACGTCAGCCGTATCAGAGATCAGCTCGCCAGGACATTGGACGAGCGCTGTACAGCCGCGCAGGGAAATATCACCGCAATCGAAGAACAACTGTCTAAGATTTCGCCCGCTTCAACGATGATTGGGCTCACAACTGAACAGCGCTGGTCTCAGTCGGTCCAACGCTACGGACGGCCTCATCTCCGGCTCCGTCAGGTAGCAGCGCTTGTTAATGAACTGGCGCCGAAACGAATGCTGGATGTCGGTTGCGCGACTGGCCACCTGCGAATGCTCTGCCCAGGAATCGAATACACTGGATGTGACTTCATTACGCCGGCCCCTCCAACCGATTTTCCCTTTTATCAATGCAATTTCAACCGAGAACCCTTACCAGGCGGTCTAAATGATTTTGACACCGTTGTTTGCTCGGGCGTTCTCGAGTATATGGAGAATGCGCCCGCATTCTTGGCTTCTCTCCGGTCCACGTTGACCGAGGAAGGGCATTTGGTCATAACGTACTTCAACATGAACCACATCTCTCGCGTTTGGACGCTCATCGCAGGGCGGTCGTTTCCAGTGCATCCTGATTGGCGCGGTTTCTATTCTCCGCTGGAAGTTCGGAAACTCGTTGAGAAGAGTGGATTTCAAATCGTCAAGTCGATTGCCACAAATCACACTCTTGGCACCGCCGCAAGCGTCGAAGAAACCGTCTCTGAACCGTTGACTCTCGGCAGGACGCATTGGGGGTCGAGGCTACTTGCTCACCAATTCGTATTCGTAGCCGTTAAGACTCCTAAGAGAAACGGAAATCTATTGTGATACCTCGGCGATCGTCTCTCCTTCGCCGGTGACAAACGGAGGACCGATCGTCCGGTAGGTACCATAGGCACCAAGAAAACCGGAGCCTCTCTATTGAGAAACGTCGAACAATGGCGTCCCACAAAATTCGTTCGCGTGGGAGACCTGCTTAGAGCGTCAGATGTTGCGGCGCATGTATCAGTTTCCTCTCGCTTTGCTGCGGATATTGTGGCGCCGTACTATGACCGAGCGATTCGCGACCATGCCCACGGGCGTCTACTTGATATGGGCTGCGGCTATGTTCCGCTCTACGACGCCTACCGGGATCTGGTGTCTGAGAACATCTGTATTGATTGGCAAAACACTGCTCATGTGAATCCGTACCTCGATCAGATGGTCGATCTCACCGGGGCATTGCCGTTTGAAAGAGGCAGCTTCGATACGGTTTTATTGACCGATGTGCTTGAGCACATTCCAGAACCTACTAGCCTGATGTGCGAGATCGCCAGGATTCTTCGCCCAAGTGGCAAGCTCATTCTCGGCGTGCCTTTCTTCTATTGGCTGCATGAAGTACCGCATGACTACTACCGGTACACTGAATTTGCGTTGCGGCGTTTCTGCGAATTGAGCGAGCTTCGTGTCGTTGAAATCGTTCCCTACGGTGGATTGCCGGAAATCCTACTTGACCTGAGTTCGAAAGGCCTGAGTTTCCTGCCACGCCCTGTGGCAGCGGTCCTGCGACCGCTTCACACGAGCGCGTCGCTACTAGGCAAGACCAAACCCCTTCGCAAGCTTTCGGAACGCACCAGGTCGTCCTTTCCGTTAGGTTACGTGCTGTGTGCGGAAAAAATGTAAAACGACTGGCGAGTCTTTCCTCCAGCATAGGTTTGCTGGCAATGGAGAAGCCAAACCCCACCCTTTAAGGCTGCACCAGTCTTCCATGTCAAACTGGATCACCGTTCTTTGGGTCAATCACAAGGCGTTGCGCGAAGAGAGCCGCAGCACGGCACAGGGCGAAGCAATTCAATCCAAAGTTCCAGAATTTGATTCCCAGGCGGGTCACGTTCGGAACACTTCGGAGTCCTTGAAGAATCAGTCCCAGTTTCGCGCGGTGAAAGAAGTCGTTTGCTTTCCGCAGGGATTCTTCCGCTTCGCCGAGTCGATTGCCCGCTAAGAATAGCTTGGCTTGTTCAAGCTCAAAATGAGCCTCGACTACCTGCAGCCGGTTGCGGATTACGGACCGAATAGAAGGAGAAATATCGAGGGTGTCTTCGATCTTGCGCAGCACACAAAGTTGCGCAGCCAGCATAGATACCGAGGCAGCCGACAAGGCACCGGGGCGCAGCCGACGACGACCCAATACGCCGCGATGATATGCCATCGCGTTGCCACGATGGAGCATTCTTACCCACAGATCCCAATCTTCAATACCTCTTAGCCGTTGGTCCTCGTCAAAGAGTCCCGCGTCAACAACGGCACTGCAACGTGCAACGGCGCAGGAGGTGCACACCTGGCATCGAATAAGTATGAGGCTTTCGAGTGTCACGGGACCCGTCGACGGGGACAGCTGCATGAACGTTTGACCTGAAAAACGGAGGTCGCCGAAACAGCGAGAGTCGCAATAAACGGCGGCGAATCCCGTGTTCTTCTCCAAGAATTCGATTTGTTTTTCAAGATACTTGGGCAGCCAAGCATCGTCGCTATCGAGAAAGGCCAAATATGTGCCCCGGGCCAGGCCGATGGCGGCATTTCGAGCCGCCGCCGGGCCGCGATTCTCCCGCTTCAAGTAGGTGATGCGATCGCGAACAGGTGCCAGTACAGATTCCAATTTTTCCGTGTCGGGCGATCCATCGTTTACGACGATCACTTCAAAATTCTTGAAGGTCTGTTGAAAAACCGAGTCCAGTGTTTCCATGATGAACTCGGCCGTATTGTAGGCCGGGATGATCACGCTCACAGTCGGAGGGACCAGAGGTCCTGAATTGGCGCGAATGGTCATAAGCTTAGGGAATCGTCGCTCGCGCGATGCTTCTCCCCGTTTGACGTGCGCTGGTGCGGCAAATATACGGGCGACATCACGCGTGGGTCTCAAGAATTCAACGTCTTTTCGTACTCGCTTCGACCCTAGTCTAGCATTGACGCTCTACCTAAAATGGACCTGTGCCGATAACCTAACCCACATAGAGCCCACTCGGCCTGCACCTGCACAACGTAACCGCACAACGCAAAGGCGGCCCTCAGGTGAAACGAATACCGGAACGGTTGCTACTTTGAACCTCGCAGGAACGGGAAAGAAGTGCAGCAGCCACGCTAGCCCCCCATGACTTACCGTACCTCGCTCAGAACCTTGAGCATCCGTGTCGCTAGTGCACTGCGGCTATGGGTTTCAAGCCACGCTGTCCGGTCGGGGCTCTGCCAGTGACCGCGAGGCTCCTGTAGCAAATGGAGGAACGCCGCCTCCAGAAGGAAAGAATCGTGGGTTGGTACGACCAAGCCCGCACCAAGGCGTCGGACAAGGTCTCCAGCGAGTCCCGTGTCGCTGAAGACGAGAATCGGTGCTCCTGCCGCCAAGTATTCGTATAACTTCCCCGGTATCGTCGTGTCGTAGAACGAATCCAACAAAAGGAGCAACGCACCAGCTCGACGCATCTCCGCAATGGCGGCAGATTTAGGAACTCCGTCGACGAGCTCGATCGAATTCGGGAATTGACTCTGGAAACTCGAGAACGCACCACGAAATTCGTCCGATTTTGGCCCAGTGAATCGTACGATCAGGCGCTCTCGAAGCGACGGACACCGTACGAGAACCTCTTGAAATCGCGTCAAAAACGCATCCGGTTTAGCCAGCCAACCTATCGATCCGACGAAGGAAATCACTAGTTTGCCGTGATTTTCCACTGAGCTCGTTGCCGAAAAAACGGGCTCCACGACGAAGTCCTCGGGATCCCACCCGTTCGGAACGACGAGACACTTACTCGCATCAAGCCCGTCGATCGATTCCAGATAGGCCTTACGACTGGCTTCGGTGACAAAAACTACCGCCGAAGCAGACCGCAAGAGCTTTCGTTCCCATTTCTTGTCGAATGCACCGGCGGTAACGAAACCTGGAGTATGGACGGACCACTCGTCACGATACTCCAGAACAAGAGGCACTCGAAACCGTGTGGCGACGAAATTGGCACTGATGAACGTCACAAATGGAGGGCCTGATGCCAAAACAGCTGTTGGTGGATCGTGTTCACACGCTGCCGCAGCCGCTTCTGCTATGGGAATAATATTTGGGAACCCTCCGTCGACTTTCGGGAGCAACTTATAACTCGATGGCGCTGCCGGCAATGCGCGGAATATGCCAACCGTGCCTGGAAGTGAATTCAACAAGTCGATGCCTGCCGCGCTCGGCGCGCCTTTCAAGGGGCCTGTTGCGACGGTTACCCGCCAACCAGCCCTCACAGCATACTTCGCCAATGACACGGGGCGATAAACACCTCCATTAATTTCGGGGGGGAACGACCAGGCGAAGAGAAGCAAGTGCGGTGCCTCGCTGCCAACAATCTTCGGCCGAACACCTCCATTTCCTCCAAAACTTCGCTTGCTCGATGCTATCGTACTCAAACGCAGATTAGCCCACGACGCGAGCACGCGAAGAGAGTTCAGTGCCTTTCTGACGATATCAAGCATTCGAGATGTTCCAGAATTATCTTGAAACGGAACAGATTTCCAGAGAAATATCCGAGAAATTTGTCTTGCTGTTCATTACACCTTGTGACTGATTCACTCGGCAACCGCTCGGCGCGCCACTCAGCAAGCAAAAGGTGTCGTGGACATAATCGACTGACTACCTATAAAGGAACTCCAGCTGGGCGCAGCAGTAGTTCTCTTCGCGGTCGTTGCCGGTGACCGTAGTTCGGCTGGTCTGATAACAATCGTGTTTCGTTCTTGCGGATCGGGCGGCGTACGATAAGATCGATGGACCATTAGACTAGCACGCATCCGTTTGCTCACCCTGACCCTAGCTCACTATCTGACTTCACGCAGGAACTCAAGTGCGAGTGGCGTCGTG
>Ga0210401_10007658_pt1 | contig 10804 bp, 5 predicted proteins | sample IncBWH32MmetaG_FD_150866 | JGI IMG/M metagenome (GOLD analysis project Ga0210401, IMG submission 150866) | Forest soil microbial communities from Barre Woods Harvard Forest LTER site, Petersham, Massachusetts, United States - Inc-BW-H-32-M | ecosystem: Environmental > Terrestrial > Soil >... | reverse complement strand
AACACATCTGCGATCAACGATTTCTAGTTTCCGAGTGGCAGTGATGGGGGCCATCGTCCAGGGGTGCGGTGCCGCCGTAGATCCACAGCCGCGCGGAAGACGGTGCTCACCGGACGCTTACTTTGCTAGTAGGTACGTCGATCCGCCATTTATGAGCCAACCTCGGCATTCGGGCCAGACCGATAGTGGGAGATCAACCACGGAGCCATAGCTATCGAGAACAGCCCTTCTAATCACCAGACGGGTCTTGCGCGTTTTGCGAATGGAAACGTTTTGAAGACCTCTGAGGAGGTTTTGGGGCGGTTCGTCGGACATCGCCTCAGAGATAAATTGAAAGCAGTCTCAACGCGATTAATTAGTACCGAGTCGGCTTACGGCCGCCAACTCCACGACACGCTGCCATACCGGCCAATCTGTCTGTTCCCAGGGGTTGTCGCGACGAAGCGGCTACTTTGGTTTCCCTGCGGGCGCCGTAGGGGCAATCCACAGCTCGTAAACGTTCGGTCGCGGTTCATCGGCGCTCAAGACGTATGGCCCCGCCGCGTTAATGCCTTGCTGGCGCAACTGCTCGATCAGTGCCCCCGCTTTGTTCTTGTCATCCTGATCGTTGGCGGACAGCCGTACCTGCGTAGTCGAAGGAGCGCGGTTACCCACGACTTCTACCTGCGGCACATCGTACCCCAGAGCCCGGAGGTGGCTGGCGAGAGGCGCGAAGTCCGTCTTCTGCTGCGGGGTTGCCACCTGAACGTAGATGCGCGGCTTTGCGGCGACGAGCGCTCCGGGCAGTGGCACCGGCTCCGCTACCGGCAGGCGCTGAAGAATTGCATCGCGCTGGGCGATCGCGTCCCCGTCGTCGGGATTCGCGGCGATTACGCGAGTGTAATCTTCAAGCGCACCACGCAGATCGCCGCCCTGCAGGCGCGCATATGCCCGCAACTTGTACTCGTCCAGGTTGAGTCCTGCGACGCGGTCGAGCGTGACATAGTCCTGGATTGCCTTCTCCCAATTCGACAATTGCAGGTAGGCGAATCCCTGCTGGCGGAGCGCATCGGAGTCATACGGATGGAGCGCCAGCAAATCGTTCCAGACCGGCAGAGCGGCAGCATAGTTCTTGCCGGACTGCAGTTGCGAGGCAGTATTCCGCACGCGCATGACCCGCCATTGCGTCCACGCCGTGGGTATCCACGGGCCCGCCGCAATCAGGATCAGCCCAATGAGGAATACGATAAGCCTTGCTGTCACGCCGGCAACCGAAATCCGCTTCGCGCCAGGCCTCGGCATTCGTCCCAGATAGAGATACAGTGGATCGAACACGAGCATCTGCACGGTCGCGAATAACACCCCGGGAACGGACACCAGTCCGATCGCGAACTGAGTCAGCGACTTTACCCGCAGCCAGCGCAACAGCCATCCCACCAGCGCCAGGGCGGCGACGGGGGGCAGAATCAACACTGCAAAAAGGACGAAGGCAAGGGGCACGTGGCCCGAATGTTGCAGCGACCAAAACCAGGAAACAACAAGCATCAGTATCAGTGCGATAACTGCGAACTGCAGCGCGGGTAGAAGGCGTATGCTGCGGAATGTGAGACATTTCCCCGCATTAAGTATGCGCAGAGTCCAGTTGCGGTCCGACGCTGCGAGCGATGTGCCCTCGAGCTGGCGCGTCATCTGCAGGAACCACCAGTCGTGCGCGCCGGTCGAAGGAGGAATGGTGGGCAACGCTTCAGGCAGGTAGTAGCTGGCCATCCGATAGCCGCTGAGCATCAGCGCGCCGGCTTCCTGATCGTTGAACGAATCGAGATCCGTCCGCAGCGTCGCCAGCGATTCCTGGGCCTCGCGATCGATGCCGTACGCTGTTTTCACAGGCTGCGCCGGCACAATTTTCGGCTCCTGTGCCGCCGCATCCGCCCGGACCCAGTCCACTGATGGCGATTCCAGATCCATCTTAAGATGCAGAAACAGCAGTCCGCGTAGCACGGACGCGCGGCGGCGGGCTTGCAGATCCACGAGTTCGGCCTCGCGCAGGCGTGCCTGAAGAATGGAATTCGCGCGTAGCGGAACGCCCAGCAGTTCGGGGGAAGGGCGGTGCTCGGCGAGCATCTGTCCGCTCGCGTCGCTAACCAGCAGCACCGTGCACTCCTGCTCCAGCAGGCTAGCGGTTCCCTGATTGTCGTGCACGCCGCCGTCCACCAATTGCACGGTGCGGTCTGGATACAGGCCGGGCAGCGCGAGCGGCTCAAAGAGCGAAGGCACGCAGGAAGACGCGGCCACGGCGTGTCCCAGCCGAACCTTTCGGTAGCGCTCGGGCGCCTCCCAATAGTACATGCGGCGCAGACGTTCGGTGGCGTCGACTTCGCTCGACACAGTGTAGGGCGGTTCCCCCATCCAGGTTATGCCGAATTGCCAGTTGTGGCCAGTGTTCAGAGTCGTCGCATTGAGAATCAGGTTGGGTACTTTCGAGGATCGGCGCCAGTTGTCAAGCTTCGGCGAAAAATCATCCGGCTCGCCCGGCGGTTGTACAGCGAGTTGCTCACCGTCGAGCCAGAGTTCGCGTGGCGCCGAACCAGCGGGAAAGGCACTGCGGAAGATATACTCCTCGTACATCTCGCCCAGCCGTTCCGTGCGCGTGTAGTGAGGTTTGAGGGCGGTCTTCAGGCTCACCCAGGGATTCAGCGCGAGACGCGTGCGCAGGTTGCGCTGTACGCCCGCCGTAAAATCACGCGCGATGCGGTCGACAATGTCGATGTAGTCCTGGCGGGCGATTTGCCAGTCCGGCTTGCTTTGTAACAGGTTACGGAGTTCGAGGTAATAGTGAGCCCCCACGATCGCCCCTCCCGAGACGCACGAAAGGACCTCCACGTGGCGTAGCAAGTCGAGTTCAGCGAGGCGCGCCAGCACGCCGATATGGAATAGCGACGCCCGGAAGCCTCCACCCGAAAGCGCAAGTCCGACCTTGCCCAGCCGCAGACTGGCAGCGATGGCTGCATCGTTGCCAAGGAAAAACCGAAGCGTTTCGCGCGCGGCCGTCTTTTCCTCTTCGGGCGCGCCGGAATCCTCCACCAGATTGGCGAGCGTAGCCAACTGCCGCGCGGTCGCTTCGTATTCCCATTCAGTCCCCCGGTGTTGCAGGGCGAGCTTCAGCCAGTGAAGGGCATCGTCGTAGCGGCGCAACCCGAAGAGCGCTTCGCCCAATGTAACCAGTACCCACCATTGGTCGCGCAGCCACTCGCCGCCAGCCTCGTTCATTATCAGCGGCAGTTCGCTGGCGATCTGTTTGCGGTAACGCTGTGCATCTTCCGTGCGTAACGCGCCGGTGCTCGGCGCGGAAGCGGAGCGGTCGCGGTCTTCCTGCGAGGCGAGCAGGTCCTGCACGAAAGCGGCATTGAGGGCCGTGTACCCATAATCGGCGCGCACGCCGTTGGCCGCGCCGCGCGCATAGAAGCTGAGCGAACGCTCGAGCGTTGCGCGCTGTCCATCGTATTTCCACAGTTCTTTGTGGATAGCACCGGCAATGCCGAGCGTTTCCGGATTCGTCGAGTCTTTCAGTCCGGCGCGGCTGTTCAATACGTCGAGCGCTTCGAATAATCGCTGATAAACCGGCAACTGCGTGTCTTTGTAGGTGCAGAGCGCCCATTGCTGTGCGATACGGAGCGCGAGACTCTCATCGGCGTCCGAGCGCAGAAGGCCCCACGCTTTCGCCAGCAGCAATCGGGCGAGTTCAAAATAGCGCTGCTTTTTCAGCTTATCCGCAAGCCCCGAAGCCTGGCTGGAGGTAACCGCCTCGCGGCCTTCGAGCACGAAGCGGGCCTGCTTTACGTCCGGGTTGTCGCGGGCATCTTTGGCGCTCATCACGGCGCGCCGCGAACCACTGCGTGGACTGGCCGCGGACCGCCGCAGATAACGCCACACCAGCGCATCGGGACTAACCTTGCCGTTCTCCACCGCGTGGGCATCGGGCTCGAAGGTGACGAGGAAAAGATTATGTAGTTCCTGAAGCAGGGAAACGGCAGAGCTTTGGCCCAGTTGCAGTCGCTCCATGACGTCGCGTACAGTAAATTCGGTCTGCTGCAGTTCCGCAAACTGCACCATGCGCACGCGGTTTACACGATCCAGCCGGCCCAGTTGCGCCTGGAGCGCGAGCCCGACGGCAATATTTGGGCTCATCGGGTCGAAGGCGGTGACGCCATCGCGAAGCAATGTGTCCAGCACCACCGCCCAGACACCTTCCGGCTCGCCCGGCGGCAGGTAACGGACGGCGGCGCCCGCCGCCGCGAGCGTCAACGGCATGTTACCAGCGCCTTCCGCAATCCGGAGCGCCAGGTTCTCTTCGACAGGGGCGAATACCCGCAGCATTTCCACCGCTTCGCGCGGCGAGAGCGGACCCAGGGTCAAGATATCCGCAGGGGGCCGCCAGTCGCGTACCCTGGCGACCACCAGAGTCTTGAGCAGCTTTCCCGTGAACGGCAATTCGGTCAGTTGCTTCTGGCTGCGCACATCGTTCAGCACCAGCAGGTAGCGCCCGGAAGCGAGCCGCGATGCCATCTGCCGCCGGATGATTTCCGGATCGGACGGAATGGAGACATCGCCATACAGCGCAAGAAACAATTCGCGCCATTTGTCGGCAAGATTCGGCGCTTCTCCGATATCGAGCCACAGGATGCCTTCGGGAAAGGTAGCGGCGACCGTCGCGTCGTCGCAAATCTGCGCGGCCAGCGTACGGCTACCTGAACCTACCGGACCGTTGAGGACAACGCAAGGACTGCCTTCGATCACGAGCTTCCGCACCGAATCGAATGCATCGCGACGAATCATCTCCGGAGCAGGCGCGGGCGCCATGTACGGGATGCGCTGGGTGGTCTGCGAGCCGCCGAGCCGGTCCAGAAGGGCGGCAGGCTGTGCAAGCGTATCGACCGGGAGGCCCGTAGCCCAGACGGGCAATGAAGAGACCGAGGCCGCACCATCGGTCACAACATAAACCGGCTTGCCCTGCTGGCGCGCGTAACGCACCTCCCGCCGGAGCGCCTCCGAATCCCCGGACGACGATGACTGCAGAACCATCAGCGCAAGCGTGCGGTCGATGGCCGCCTGCCAGCCCGAAAACACGTTGCGGTTATCGAGGTCGGGCCAGACGGAAATCTGCGCGCGGCTGAGTTCTGCGCGCAGGATTGCTCCCATCGCGGCGCCTTCCGGCCCTTCGTACGCAAGTAGCAGCTGCGGACCTAGCGCACGGAAATAGCGAGGAATTTCGGTGGAGAATTTTTCGCGGACGATGTGCGTCGGCGCAGCCACGGCGGCCAGAGCGGCCGCGATACGGCGGTATGCGTCCACCAGTTGGTCGGTCGGCGCTTTTACCTCGGGGGCTCCTGGCCCGATGACGCGCTCTTCGCGATAGTTGAAACGTGCGATATAGGGAACCTGCAGTGACCAGAACGGGTCCTGCTGCTTTCTGAGCACCATGGGAATGCGATCGGTAATCTGAAAGCTCTCGCGGAAGCGTGCCTGAAAATCGCCGAGGCGGTCGGACTCGGTCGTGTCGATGCGGGTAGGGACTACGAGAAGCTGCAGCGCGCGCTGACTTCGCACCAGCTCCGCGTTCTGGGGCAGAAGCGACTCGTTGATTCGCACCGTCCCATCGACGTTCTGCGAGTTCGGGGCGCAGAAAGAGACCACGACATCCGCCAGCTGGCGCGTGCAGACGCCGCCCATTTCAGTGACGCCGGTGCGGCTGTCGATCAGGATGACGTCGGACAGTTTTTCGAGGCTGGTCCGCAGCCACTCGAAGAACTCTTTGCCATCGTAAAGCGCATAAAACCCGGTCCAGTCGAAGTTCTGGACCTGAGTCACATACTTGCCGAAGCCCGGGTTACGGCGATTGCCCGCGGGGAGGAGATAGAGCTTACCGCCGCCGGGCGCGGGCTGCATCTCGCAGAGATAGCTCTCGATTGGCGGCAGCGCGCGCGCGACGCGATCGGCAAATGAAACAGATGGCGAAACTTCGCTAGAAGGCGAGACCGCCGGTTGCAGGAAAGAGGGGAGCCGCGACTTTGTCTCGCCCTCCGCCGCAGCGGCAACTGCCGATGTTGTGGGCGGCGCGGTGATCGATGCATACGAGGCCTTGTAAAGTTGCAGCAGATCGATCAGGCCGTTTTGCGACTGCATTGCCGCGATCTCTGGCGAATTTGCCGGACAGAAATAGCTCTCGAGACCGGGTGCTTCAAGATCCCAGTCGATCATGATGGTCCGAAGGCCCTTCTCGCGGAAGCACTCGGCCAGATTGGCGAGCGCCATCGACCTTCCTACGCCACCCTTGAAGGAGTAGAACGTGTAGATCACGAGGACATGCCCCAACCGGTTGTGCGCCGGGCGTCCTCAAGACGCCGCTCGGCCGCGAGCATGCCGAGACGGCCACGGACGAGCCGGTCGAACTCGGCGAGTGAATCGAGGTTGATGCCGCATTTCGCAAATGTGGTGGTCGGGGGGATGGCGGGTTCGAACCAGGGATCGAGAAGGGGCGAGCCTCGCCTCCGCAGCGCATCGTAAAGAATGTCTACGCCGCGGCGGTGAACTGGTGAGAACGAAACCACAGTGGCGTTCTCGCGGCTCACATACTCGCTGAGACGCAGGAAAACGGTCTTGACATCGTCGTGGTAGAGCGAGATCGGATCGACGACAACGACGGAAGGCTGGGCGCTCAGTTCCTCCATCTTCTTCTTCAGCGCCGCCTCGTCCGGCAGGGCCAGAAATTCGCGGAGAAGGTCCATCGGCTTCCAATGGAACTGGTTTGGTCCAAGCGTGGCATTAGTGCGAACCCGCAGGTTTTCGACAAATTCAATGACATTGGCGCCATCGCCGAAGGGTTCCCATTCGAAGGCCGTTGCGCCGTAGCGCTCACTCAGATCCGAGTATGAGAGGCCGATGGCAGCGAGATAGTGATCCACATGATGCAGCGGCCCCAAGCGGTTCGGCCGCTGCAAATCGGGCAGCCAGGAAGCCTGCATCGCGAGAACCGCGAGTACGATCGGCTGCGTGTTCTTTTCGGTTTCGAGCAGCGCGTCGCCCAACTGGCGAATATTGCGTTTCCAGTTGCGAAGGAAGATGGGATCGGCGTCGATGGCGGCAGTCCCAAGGTCGGCATCGGCGCCGTTGTACGCTCTCGCCTCGAATACAGACATGAATCCCTGCAGGTAGTTCGATGGGCTGTGGGTGCTGTCGAGTGGGAGGTAGAAAATCTGCTTCTGCGATTGGGCCTCGTAGGCCGCGATTTCATAGACGACTTCCTGCGATGCTTCGGCGTTCTTCGACCACAGCGCCACGAGGTGAGCGGTCTGCATAGTGCCGTCGCGGAGTTGCTTGCGAAAATCCTCGCCCGGTTTCAGACTTTCTCGATCCCAAAAGATGTTCAGGGTGGGAAAAGAACTGAGCAGGCCGTCATAAAGCCGCTCGGCCCAGGCGCGATCTTTACTTGAATAGGAGATGAACAGGTGATACATCGCAGTTTTATCCCGTCGGTCATTTAGATTACCTCATCCGCAACTCCCGCACTCCGGTTAGTGCCGATTCGTTGGAAGATGCACCCACGTGTTGACCAGTGGGGCCACCACATCAGGTGTCAGTGCGCTCCGGCGGTTCGACCTTGCCTCCCAACGCAATGATCGTCTTTAACGTTTGAACAGCGTTTTGGCGATCGTACTCCCGCTCACTGTCCGGGAGTTCCTCCTAGGGCACTAGGGCTGGCGTTTCTTTCTTGACATCGTTTCGCTGCGGACCATAGCGCCATCCTTCGTCCATTCGTAGCTTGGCCCAAGGCTCATGGTTATTGTGGGCGAGCATTTCGATTAGCTTCTTCAGTTCCGAACCGAGTTCGATGTGGGAGTTGTCGATTGGGGAAGGTTTGTAGTTCAACGCTCTATCCTGATGCCAAGGATAGCGCGATTTTATGGGACGCAGTCATCGAAGTTCTCAGCGCTCGATCCGACTCCGCCATTCGTCCCCTAACCGGCGTGACTCGTCGTGATCGGAAATGGACTCACCCTCCGTTGGCGGCTAATCGTTATCGTAGACGCCAACTGTACTTGACAACGCCAAGGACACGTCACGGATTGCTGTTGATAACAGCCCTTGCCACTCGCATTAGCCACGTGGCGGTCCTGAAGACGGGGATTCTGTCCCGGCTACACAGCTCGCCAGGTCCTGTCAAAATCGGCCGCCTCCTTGAACGGGCCTCCCCAAGTGCTGGGTGTTCGCCGGTGCTGAATTAGCGATGGCACATGGTAAAGCATGGGACACACGCGTGCTGCGAGGCGTTGCAATCGTAAATCAAGGTGAGCGGCGGGTTCCACACCCCAGCAATTCACTAGATATCGCGCCATGCCATAGGACATTAGGAGAGCCTGGCTGCCGTGTACCGTCGAGGGCTCTGCTTGAGCGTATGCCATCTCCCGTACAACATTGCGGAAACGAACGCCCGGGTTGAACAGGGACGCAAAGAAATAGTCTGAGCGGTTTGTGACGCGGAGAGGGAACCAGTTGCTCAGATTCCAGCTCAAGTTGTGGTTAAACTCAAGATCGTCTTCGAGGAGCAGAACGAAATCGGCACCGTCCCCCACAGCCCGTTCGAGAATGCGCCGGACCACCATCCTTTGACGGAGCAAGGGCGAACCGGTTGCAGCATCGTCCAGCTCAATCATCGGTATGGCGCCCCAGTCGGTCGTGGCTAAATCAGCCAAAGTTTTACCCAACACCCTGTTCCTGGCTGAGCAGGATTGCATGTAGGCGACGATTTCCACTAGGCCGTCGCATCTATTCGGACTCATCTATCAGGCTCCTTGACCATTCCCCTTTGCTCAAGCCATAATAGCCCTACATTTATGGGACAAATCAACGCAGCCAGCGTTCTACTCCTTATCCGGGATGGGAAAGCCATGGACCTTGATGCCTTGGCAGCCATGTTGGCGGTGGACCGGCCCGCTGTGTACGCCCGCTTCGACGTGAATAACGCCTTGAAGGAACTGAGCGAGGCCGGCCTGGTCGAACTGGGAGTTCCCTCTGCTTCACAACACTTCGAATATGGAATCGGCAACGTGGCGGTGAGTCTGGCGCCGAACTGGCACCTGATCCAACGCAGTCTGGGATTCAGCCTGACGAAACTTGCGAATAGGCGCGACGACACCCTTGAAATAAATCCTTATTTCGGACCCCCTACCGAAATTAAGCCCGCGCCTGATGTTTTTGTACTTATGCCATTCGACCCCAAGATGCGTCCCATTTATGATGACCACATCCTAAATGTCGCTAGAGGATTGAAGCTCGTGGCGCTGCGCGCCGACGATTTTTTTACCACGGGCCATGTAATGTCCGACGTGTGGCGGGCCATCTACTACACTCGACTGGTGATCGCCGATTGTACGGAGCGGAATCCAAACGTGTTCTATGAAATCGGCGTCGCGCATACGCTTGGCCGTCCGGTGGTCCTGATTACCCAAAACGCGCAGGATGTACCATTCGACCTGCGGCATATTCGATTTATTCAGTACGTGGCATGGTCGAATTCGAGGCTCGGCTCGCATCCACTCTAAAGGCGGAGTTGCGAATCGACGCCGCGGGAGCTTAGGGCGATCGGCTCAAATTCCCTGGTCCGGCACAGCCGCGCTGAGGTGCGTGCCGGCCGCGATCGTCTACATGGTTGTCGACGGCAAAGTTAGATTCTAACGAAAGCTGATTATTAGCGAAGGGAGCAGTTCCACAACCAAACTCCTGGCGATAACAGCCCTTCGGATCAGACGGGGACTCTGCGAAGGGCATTAGCATTTGGCCCTGGGTCGTGCCGATGTTATACAATCTTTTAACCGGTTTAAGCCGGCCGGAGAGGTTATCGACATGGCAACCAGCTTGGCAATCGCGACGGCGCCGACTGGCGTCGAGGCTCACAAGCTCGTTCTGGACCGCTACGACGAACGCATCGCCTACTACTGGAGGATGGGGCGATACAATAAGCGCTCCTACAAACTGACCCGCTATCTCCTGATCATCCTTGGAGCGGTCGTGACGTTGATTTCGTCGCTATCGTCCGCGAGCTTCATCAAGGGAGGCCCGTTCGACGTCGCCTTTGCTGTCTTGACTCCGCTGCTGGCGGCCAGCATGGCAATTGTGAGCGGGGTATCGCAATCGTTTCAGTGGGGGGCTGCATGGTCCGACATGGCGATTACGGCGACCCGATTGGAAAAGGAACGCGACCGCATCGCTGTTACGTCACCGGACAAAGTTGATCCCATCAAGGAGATGGCAACGCTGGACGATCTGGCGCTGTCAGAGACGGAGGGGTTCTTTCAGCGGTTGTTCGGGCCTGGCGGGCAGGCGAAATCCCAGGCCACACCGGCCGGTGGTTAGGTCAATAACGGCAAGGGGATTTATCGACAGCTATTGAGTGGCTGCGCTGCGCGCGTACTTCCTACGACGCCGTGTCTGGGCGGTTTCCATCGACGCATCCCGGACCAAGGTCGGCGCTCCAGAAGCCATCACGGTCGCTGCGCACAAACTGGTCCGGATTATCTTCCACGTGACATGTCAGTAATTCAATGACAGCGGGTTCGCGGGCCGCTCAACTTCGTTACACCAGAAACGCCAGCAAGCCAAACTGCGCGCGAAGGCCAAAGCCCTCGGATTCCAGGTGAGTCTCTTAGGAGTAGTTGACCCGGTGACGGGGCTGACCGGATGAGGAACTTTGCATGGGACAACGGACCGAAGGATGCTGGAGCAAGCAACAAGCAGCGGAAGTAGACCGTGTGAGCAGTGATGCCGTCGAGCT
>Ga0210401_10007657_pt1 | contig 10805 bp, 3 predicted proteins | sample IncBWH32MmetaG_FD_150866 | JGI IMG/M metagenome (GOLD analysis project Ga0210401, IMG submission 150866) | Forest soil microbial communities from Barre Woods Harvard Forest LTER site, Petersham, Massachusetts, United States - Inc-BW-H-32-M | ecosystem: Environmental > Terrestrial > Soil >... | reverse complement strand
GCCATGGACATCCGCGATGGGAGTTGCGTCGGCCAGCACGAAGCCGCGATGGGTCTGAATGGTTCGTTCAAGACCGGGATTTGCAAGTTGAATCTCGTAATTCGGCGCATTGGAAAACACTTCCAACGGGCCAGTGACGTCGAGGACCTGAACGGGAGGTGGTCCGACGATGACTACTCTCCGCATGTGAGTAGTTTAGGCGGAGCCGTCGGCAAAGGTGTAGATGGCGATCAATGAAATCCGATCGCATTGGCACGAACGCACCTTGCTGTCCGGAAACTGATCCGTGTCAACCTCAGCCGCAGCTGAACCGGCGAGCGAACGCGTCCCGAACAGTCCGGGACCGCTCTTCTCTGAGTGCCTCAAGCTCGACGCCAAAAAGCTGGGCCGGGGGTTCAATAAGATTCCTACCGCGTCGACCCAACTTGAACGATCACGTGAAATTACGCCTGGGCACGAGCCTGGCAGTCGAATTTGCTGCTCCTTAACAAGCTCCGCAGACTCCGAGCCGTTTTTTGACATCTTCTCGAGACGGATGGACGCCAACACCTGACGCAGGCGGCGGGTCCGGCTGCAACATTCCGTGCCGAGGGGCCCCACAAACAGGGCACGCTTCGGCCTTCAGCCTAATCTCTGCTCCACAGCATGTACAAAAAGCGGCCACGTCATTCAGTCTCCACCGTTGGTATTATTCTTTCGATGAACGCAGGGAGTGCAAAGATTCGAGATCGGCCTTAGAACGCTCCCTCAGCCGTTCCCGCGTCTCCTATTGCGAAGGCTGCAGCCAGCCATTGGGAGTGGAATGAGAAATCTGCAGCTCTTCCTCAGTCATATCGATGGAGATATCGGCAAAGAGCGGGGTGCTCAGATAGCGCTCGCCCGTGTCAGGCAACATGCAGAGAATCGTCGATTGCTTGGGCGCCTTGGCGGCCACACGCAGAGCTGCGGCAAATGTCCCGCCGGAGGAGATGCCCACGAAGATGCCTTCCTTGCGAGCGAGTTCCCTGCTCCAAAGCATCGCTTCTGCATTTGCAATCCGCAGCACCTCGCTGACCCTGTTCGTCGCCATCGCGTCCGCGGTGAGCTTGGGGATGAAGTCCGGACTCCACCCCTGCAGCGGGTGTGGTTTCCATGCCGGGTGACTGGCCGCTCCGGATCCGTCGGCGTTCCGTTGCTGCTCAAGCCCACTGGAGAGCATAGGCGCATCATCCGGTTCGCAGACCACAATCTTGGTGTCAGGTCGTTCCTTGGCAAGCACCCGCGCGACACCCTTCAGCGTGCCGCCGGTGCCGAAACCCGTGACCCAATAATCCAACGGCTGGCCTTCGAAGTCGGCCAATATCTCCTTGGCAGTAGTTCGAGAGTGCATGTCGGCGTTGGCTTCATTTTCGAACTGACGCGTGAGAAACCAGCCGTGCCTCTCGGCCAGCTCGATCGCCTTTGCGACCATCCCCAGACCTCTGGCCGCCGCCGGTGTCAGAATCACCTTGGCGCCCAGAAAGCGCATCAGTTTGCGCCGCTCCACGCTGAAGGTCTCCGCCATCGTCACAACCAGCGGGTATTCCTTCTGCGCGCACACCATTGCCAGACCGATTCCCGTGTTTCCGCTGGTCGCCTCGATTACGGTCTGGCCCGGCTTGAGGCGCCCGTTCTTTTCTGCATCCTCGACCACGCCCAGGGCGAGACGGTCCTTCACCGAGCCGAGCGGGTTAAAGGCCTCGATTTTTACGTAGAGGTTTATATCCGCCGGCGCCAGTTTATTGATTCTGACAACGGGAGTGTTTCCGACTGTCTCGAGGATGTTGGCGAATCTATGTCCCATCGATTGCCTCCAGAGGTGCTCAGAACCTCAGTCTCTTTGCTGTGCTTGAAGAATACGCGAAGCCTGAGCCTGTGACCCATTGGGCCAATGTCATTGGGTAGCTATGCGCACTCCTGCGGCTCAGGTTTGTGGACCTCTTACGGCCAGGTGTGGAATCGAAACATCGTCTGTTTATCGGGGATCGGCTTCTGGTGGCGGTGCCGAAGGCAGTCCCGAAGCCAGCTGCGCCTGTTGCAACAGGCGGTATCCGTCCCGGGTTCGAATGTGATATTTCTGCAGGTCTTTGCCCGCAAGCTTGACCGTGATTCTTCGCCAGCCCCGGTTTGGATTCGCGGCCGGATAGTAGGTCACCGTATAGAGATGCGCCAGATCGTCACGGATAGAGGCAAAGGCGCGCGCCTCATCCTTCCAGCTCTTCGCAAAGTACGCTTTGCCGCCGGTCGCCTTGCTCATGCGTTCAAACACAGCGGTCGATACAGGCTCATCCTGTGCAACTTGAGTGCTGATCATGTAAATGATTGTTCCCGTGGACTGGGCCAGCTCCGCCACATCCTCCGGCGGCACAAGGCTGGCATTGTCGGGACCATTCGAGAACACCACAATCACCTTGCGTCCCGTGTAGTGGGCAGTATCTTTCACCGTCAGTAGAAGACAGTTGTAAAGCGCGGCGTCATCGCCGGCGACGGTGCTGCGCACGCCCCGCAGGACCTGGTCGCGATCGGCAGTAAGAGTGGCCGCGCGAGACAGATCGCGGCTGTAGGAATAAAAGGCGATCCTGTTCGCGTCTTCAAGTGAGCGAACAAAGTCGGCGATGGAGTCCTGCGCGAAAGCAAATCCCCGATACATATAGTTGCTGGTATCGAAAAGGATGAAGACGTTCGCACCCGTGAGCTGTGGAAAGGGACCTTGTCCCTCGGCGTTCGCAGCATGCGGATGGTTTGGATCGGGGGCTCCGGCCGCGACCCCTGTCACTGAAGCGGCAGTAGGCGGCGGTTCATCGATCAAACTGCGCGTCGGGCCGTTACCTTCTTCAAACGTGGCCATCTTCTGTGGGATCTTGTCCTCGGTGACGATGAAATCCTGGGGGTTAAGACCCGGGATGTAGCGTCCTTTGCTATCGGTAACGGCAATATTCAGCTGCACGAGGTTGACGTTCACAAGTATGCGTCCGTTATCGTCCTGTGCAGTTGCGCGTATGCCTGCGTGCGTGCAGAGGCCAAGAGATATCAAGAGGAATAGAAAGTATCTTTTGCGCATAGTCCCTTCCAACATCCCGATCTCCGGCTCGCCCGCCTAAAGCTGAATCGATCCGCTAACTACCTAGTGGCCAGCACCTTCGGCCGTTACTGAGAGTGATGCAACTTTGCCTTGTCGAAACTCGTCGCCTGTCTCCTGCATAGCGCGTTGTACAGCTGACCAGTCTTCAAGGTCTGTGGCAAAAATCTTGGCCACCATACGTCGAGTCAGTTCGGGAACCATGCGGTTGAGCATGACAGGCGAATAACCCATCTCATCCGCCAGTCGGGCCCAATATAGGTTCGTCGAATCCCACGACTCTCCAAACAGGCGGCTATCTTCTCCTCCGGAGGCAGGGAAGGGCTTCACATTCAACAGCTCCAGAGAATTGCTTTGCGCAAGTATCGGATGGGGCGTTCCAAAATCTTTCGAGAGTCGATCGAAGCTGGTCTCTGCAGAATTCTTGCGTCGCAGAGTTTCCAGTTCATGGCTCGCCGGCCCCAGTGACGCAACGTCTGCGGTGGATGATGCCTCGTGAAATCCAGAAGCCAGATAGAAGTTGTCCGCCGGCAAGAGACGAGGAGCTGATCCGGCGCGAAATGCAAGTTCTGTTTGCTCCATGCGCTGCGGAGTCATCCGTGTCGAAAGAATCGACAGCGTTTTGTTTCGCAGTTGTTCGTCTTCTACAGAAGCCGCTAGAATCTCTTCCCCGGACCGCTGATACAGCGCCACGGCGTGAAGCTCATTCGCACTGATGTTCCACCAGCGCGGCACCGTCGCGCTTACCAGCAGGTCCGGCACCACTTCCTTCCAAATGAGGGCCTGTACGTTTTCCGGGGCGATGAAGTCCTGTTCGGTCGCAGCCAGAGCGTAGGGCAGGTCGGTCAGCGAGCCGATGAGGTAGGCTCCTCCGCCCGCCGGTGTGCCAATTCCAAAGAGCTCCGGGGTCTCCCAGGGCCGTTCCGCGCCCATGATCGAGAATCCCGAGAAATCGTGTGAGCGCACGAACAAGGGATTGTTATGGAGAACCTGTGCCCCGGGCGGTTCATAGTATGCGTAATTCAAACCGACCAGCGTGTCTCGCACGAAGGGAGCAAGCTCGCTGCGCGCCGCCTCCAGCTGTGCATGAGAGGCGGAGGCCTTCAGCGTCTTCGTCAGATCGGTCTTGATCTGCAGTTCTGCGTGACGGCTGGTATAAATTGTCGGCGCCCATTCCACCTTTTCATTCTTGGTGAATATTTGCTGCGGCATCTCGAAGCCGTGAAGATCTTCGGCAAGCGGTACCAGCCTGTCACCCACCGCTGCACCTTGTTCCATTTGCTGTATGCCGTCACTCAGAGCGAACAGCGTGTCCAGAGACACCAGCCTCTGATCTTCGAGCACCGCGCGGATCCGATGGACCAACTCCGCGTGCACGCGCTGGCCGTTGAGGCTTTCCTGCGGCGGACCTGCTAGCAGCTCGACGATCTCATCTTGAGACCAGCTTTGCCTTCCGCCCGCGGCGAGTACAAGCGCTCCGAGCGAGTGATGGGCCGCGTCCAGAAGTTGGGCAGACGATCCGATCTTCGCGAAAGGCTCAATCGTCTTCTGCCATGATGCATTCAACTGTGCCCGGGGTATCTCCCTTTGGCGGGCCATGATCTGCCACAGCCCCAGATTTGCCTGAAACGCTCCCAGCGTATTGCCGCGAAGGGCCAGGTGCTGGATTCCGTTGATCGAGTCCGCCACGTTGACAAAGCGAGTGATCGACTCCTCGCTCAGTTGAGGGAACTCGGAGAAGATCAGGTACCACCGGCCGTATTGGGGATACTTTTGTGCCAGCAATCGCACGGTCGGCGCAGACAGGTATCTTTCCGGAGGACGCACCCTGTCCAACTCGCTGATCGTGAGATAGATCTGCAACGGCCCATTGTCGGTCGGGATGCGCGAGGCGGCTGCCATGGCTTCAATCACCTGGTCAGGGCGATTCCACCCGCGGGCGCGCTTGTTCCAGTCGCGAAGGGTCTTCGCATCGATTCTCTGTCTTGGCAGATCCTTCCAAACCCCCAGATTTCCGGGAATGTGAGGATCTCCATTCGGCTCCCACTGAAGTCTCGTGAATAAAACCAGCAGCGATGGCGCCTTGCGAAAGGCGGCGTTGGCGGCGTGTTCCTGAGGATCCGGCGATCGAAAGGCGTCGTACAGAGGTTTCAGGCGGGAGGCTTCCGTAAGATGTGCCTGTTGCGCTGGACTGACGCGGGCCATCGCGTCGTAATATGCGGCGAGCCAGCCATTATCCTTTTCCACCAGGTGGAGCGCGAAATCTCCACCGGACTCCGGGCTCGCTCCCACCAGGTTCTTCCACGCGGCCTCGGCCGCCGTCCCTCCGGGTACCAGGATGCGTCCGGAGCGGATACAGATCTCGGTTCCGTAAAAATCGAGAACCCCGCCATAGGGGATGAGCTTCGGCAGCCCGGGCGAGCGCATGAGGGCAACCCGGGTTTCAGCGTCCAGCTTGGCGAAGGCCCAATAGAGACGGGCGACGAACCGGTCGCGCAGCATGACATCGACCAGGTTCTGATTGCGTCTTGCGTGGTCGCTGCCAAGCCCGTTCCAGTCAGTCTCATGAAGCAGGACCGGCACCCGCGAGATCGGGAACGGATACGTGAACGGAGTATTTTTGCGGAGGTCCTGCTCCAGTTCCGTAAGCGGGAAACCGGAGTCGATCGTCAGAAAGGCCCGTTCAGAGTCCGAGGTCATCAAAAAGACCTCTTTCTGTCCGCATCCTGACTTCAACCGGTATCCAAGGATCTGCAGCAAGCGCCCGGCGTGGTCGCAATCGGCGATGTGAATCGAACCACTGGAGTCTGTCAGATTCTGAAGCTCTCTCGCCTGTTCCAGGTAGCGGTCAACCAGAATCAGAAACTCAGTCGGCCTTCCGTTTTCATAGCCCTGGGTAAATACATTGCGCGCAAAGAGCGGCAGGACTTTTTCGGGGGGAACCTTCTGGCTGATTGCTGCCATACGCTCGAACGAGCGCAGTGGACCGGGGATGATGACCATTTCCGGTGGTGCTGGAGGCGGTGTGGTACCGCCGAAACAAACGCCGGTGCCGAAGCACAGTGATAGGGAGACTGCGAGAAACACGTCGCGCGCACGAAGAGGGCGGCTCATTGCAAATACCTCTTCGGAACCTTGGGCTTGCGACAACCCAGCCCCGACTCAAAGTTGCCGGTGCCATGGAAGTGGCGGAGGCAAACATTTGGAAATCGTCAGTGCCTTGCAGACTGGCGCGTACTCACACTACACCTCGTTGTCTCCCAGTTCCATCGTCCGAAAAGATATACCATCAAATGTTTCAGTCAAGCGCTTTCGTTGACCTGCTCGCGCAAATGACATTCCCGTGACATTCAAAGGGCTTTAGGCCTTGGAAACTTGGCCGCAGGCTCTCGCTCCGGGTCGCGAGCCGTGAGAATGGCGACATCTCGCAAGACAAGGCCCGTCGCCCCAGCGAGCACGGGCTTTCGCTTCGGTGGGGATTGAGGTCCGGCATAATTCCGCGTTGCATCGCTCATGGTGCGAGTCACCCGTCTTGCCCGCGCGTCAGCCTCTTCTGCATCAGCTTCTTCAATGTCTGATGGTGAATGACTTCCAGGTCCCAGCCGTATTCCGGATGGCGAGCGAAAACTTTTGTGCGCGAACGGACGTTGTGGGAGGGGGGCAGGCTATTTTGCGTCGGCGGTACCTGTTGTCCCAGATAGCCACCGGCGCGGGGTCGAACGCTTGCGAAGCGTTAGAACCGCAAGTGCTTAGATCTAAATGGATTAGTCCAATTGCACCCAGCTGACTGACGGGGAGCGCAGTCGTGCGGTGCGAAGACCCGCCAAAACGCGACGTGAGAAGGCGTCCTCCACTGCACTTCGGTTTTGGCCCGGGAAACGGGCTCCGGGAGGGCTGGCCAATCCGGGCTAACGAGGTGGAGCAGGCCGGCCAATTCCCGAAATGGGAATGAGGTGGCGTCGAAATCCTCGAAGGGAGCTGGCATTCGCCGCGAGGACGCTCGCCGAGACCTGTGGGGCCGGAAGTCATCAGAGTGCAACAAAACTAGCCGGCCATGCTAGGCAAGATTTATATCAATCGCGCATTGTTATATGCATCGATAAGAACAATCTACATTGCCTCGGCATGATTTACCGCAGCTTGACATATTGCTTGGAATAGGCCACAAACGCGGCTTCCAGCGTAGTCGGCATCTTTGTATTTCTCATCGATTCATCTACACCTTTCGGGTGATATAGTTTCGCCTATATCTTCAGCAAACTAATTTTAAAGGTAAGCGGCTTTAATACTTACCGAAGATAGATACATAAGGCCGGGTCTCTTGCGCTTCATCGAATCAGATGGTGGCGGAGTTCATTCCGGCTAGCAGCGCTCCTGGGTCCTCTTCCTCCCCCGCTCATAAGGACAATTTTGTCTGCAGGGGATTGCCGTTTGCCATTGGCTCTCTCTTCCTCGCGTTGTGTGCGGAGTGAAGGAGATGCGCCAGTGGAAGCTATTTCGTCGAAGGCCAGCAGCCCGATTCGTTCTTTCTCCCCCAATCCGGGCTTTGCGCGACGCTCTTCGATCGGTGTCTGCGCATGCGTTGTCGGTCTGCTGTTTGCCATTGCGCAACTGACCGGCTGCGGAGTCACCTTTAACACCATCCCTCTTACGGTGAGTCCAAGCTCGCTGTCCTTTGGATCGGTCGCCGTGGGCACCACACAGTCCGCTACTGTGTCTGTGCAGAACCAGGGACTTTCCGCGGTGACACTCAACGGGATACAGGCTGCAGATCCCGCGTTCCAGCTCGCATCGGTTTCGACGCCGGCCACGATTCCTGCTGGCGGAACGGCGAGCCTGAAAGTCACCTTTGTTCCCACCGCGGTGAAGAGCTACAGCTCCCAGATCATGATCTCGAGCGGAGGAGGCCAGACGGCTCTTCCCGTCTCTGGTACGGGCCAGCAGAACAATCACCAGCCGCCGCCCACCAGCCCCGCGCTTCAGGTAAGCACCAATTCGCTGCAGTTTGGCAGCGTGCCGATCGGTGGAGATGCGCAACAGAGTCTGACGTTGACCTCAACCGGAACAGCTCCACTCCAGATCAACGCGCTCAACGCGACGGCCGGAAGCTTTTCCGCTAAAGCGCCAGCACTACCTCTCACATTGCAGCCTGGCCAAACGCTCACGCTGCCGGTGATGTTTGGTCCGCGGAACTCCGGCGTGCAAACGGGGCAGCTTGTGATCGCAAGCGATGCGGCAGCAGCACCCTCTGTGACAGTCAGCCTGACGGGCAGCGGCGCGGCACAAACTCCTCCTCCTCCAACTTCATCGACGCCAGCCCTCACGTTGAGCACCACTGCGGTCAACTTCGGTTCCGTGACGGTAGGTTCGCAAGCTGCCAGTTCCGTCACGTTAACCTCGAGCGGCACGGCGGCGGTAGTCCTGCAGTCGCTGACGGTGAGCGGCGATACTTTCTCCGCCGGAAAGTTGCCTATGCCGCTTACGCTCGCACCCGGCCAGCAGGTCGTGCTCCCGCTGACATTCACCCCGTCGGCCGCGGGTAGCCAGCAAGGTCAGATCGCGCTCGCCGACAACGCGACCGGCAGCCCCAACACGATCAGCCTGACGGGCACCGGCGAGGCGGCTCCGCAGACCGCGTCGCTTTCGGCGCCTGACAGCGTTGATTTTGGCGATGTCACTGTGGGCTCCCACGGGTCGAAGACCATAACGCTCGTCTCCAACGGCACAGCCGCGGTCACAGTGACATCCATCTCGGTGGCCGGTGCTGCCTTCTCCGATTCTCCGGCGGTGCTGCCTCAGGTGTTGCAGCCCAATCAACAGATGTCCGTGAAGCTGAAGTTCAACCCAGCGGCCGAAGGCGATGCGAGCGGCACGGTGACGGTCTCCAGTGACGCGAAAAGCGGCCCGACAAAGGTGCATATCCATGGATCTGGAGTCGCAGCGAGCACGCCGTCTCTCTCTGCAAGCGCGAGCAGCCTCAGCTTTGGCCAAGTGCCTGTGGGTACACCGGCGACGAAAACGGTGACCGTGACCTCGACGGGCACAGCGCCGGCAACGATCACGGGCGGCAACGTGACAGGCGCAGACTACGGGGCGACCTATGCGGGTGTGCCGGTGGGAAACATCGCTACGCCCATCACCCTGCAACCGGGTCAGCAGGTGACATTCAGCGTGGTGTTCGATCCGGCGAGCGCAGCTGCATCGAGCGGGCAATTGAGCCTCTCCACTGATACCGGTTCGCCAGTAAACGTGGCGCTGACGGGGCAGGGAGAGCAAGGGACTTCGCCGGCGTTGACGGTGAGCGCGCCCAGCTTGAACTTCGGTGACGTGCAGGTGGGCGCGAATGCGGCGCTGCAACTGACACTCACTTCATCTGGCACTGCACCTGTGACGATTTCGTCGCCCACGATTGCCGGGCCGCAATTCCAGATTTCCTCGGTCACGTATCCAGCCGGGATTACGCAGTGGCCGGCAACGCTGAATCCAGGTCAGCAGGTGGTTCTATCCATCACCTTCGCACCGGACTCGGCGGATTCTTTCAGCGGCGATCTGTCCCTTACCAGCGACGCCAGTGGTGGAACTGCGAACGTTCCGCTGAGCGGGACCGGTGAAGCGGTTCCCACACCGACCTTGACACTCTCAGCCAGCTCGATCAACTTTGGTCAGGCAACTGTTGGGTCCACAGTTACGAGGACGCTTACGTTGACCTCGACCGGCAATGCCCCGCTGGATGTCAACGCGATCACGGTTGCGGGCGCTTCCTTCGGCACCGGCACACTTTCGCTGCCCGCGACTCTCCAGCCGAACCAGCAGTTGGCGGTGACTGTCACGTTCGATCCCACAACAGAAGGACCGGAATCGGGAACGCTCACGGTAACGAGTAATGACCCATCCGGGCCGGCGGCTGTTTCGCTGGGCGGCAACGGTACGGCGATCACGGCTCCCCAGCTGACAGTGAGCCCGACAGCGGTGAACTTCGGCAATACGCAAGTCAATGTTCCATCGACACAGACCGTCACGCTGACATCCTCGGGTACGGCACCGGTGACGGTCAGCGCGGCGGCGGCGAGTGGCGCTGGCTTCAGCGTCTCAGGCGCGACCTTCCCGATAACCCTGAACCCGAATCAGACTGCGACATTGCAGGTCCAGTTCGATCCCAGTGCGGCTGGGCCGGCATCGGGGCAACTCTCGGTGACCAGCGATTCGACCACCGGCGCTACCACGCTGGTCTCGCTCAGCGGCAATGGCACAGTGGCCACTGCGCCGCAGCTGACGGTGAGCACCAACTCGCTATCCTTCGGCAATGTATCGGTGAACAGCAGCGCCACGCTGCCGTTGACGTTGACCTCATCTGGCACCGCTCCGCTGACGATCAGTGCAGCGACACTGAGCGGTACGGCCTTTACCGATTCCGGCGCGACCCTACCGGTCACCCTGAATCCGAACCAATCGGTGACGTTGAACGTAAGGTTCAATCCCTCGGCAGCAGGGCAGGCGACCGGGCAGTTGACGATCAGCAGCAACTCCTCGAGCGGCGCGTCCACTGTGGTTCAGCTGAGCGGCACCGGTACGGTGGTCACCACGCCACAGCTGACCGTGAGCGCGAACTCGCTATCCTTCGGCAATGTATCGGTAAATAGCAGTGCCACGCTACCGCTGACCTTGACCTCATCCGGCACCGCGCCGCTGACGATTAGCGCAGCGACGC
>Ga0210401_10007656_pt1 | contig 10806 bp, 6 predicted proteins | sample IncBWH32MmetaG_FD_150866 | JGI IMG/M metagenome (GOLD analysis project Ga0210401, IMG submission 150866) | Forest soil microbial communities from Barre Woods Harvard Forest LTER site, Petersham, Massachusetts, United States - Inc-BW-H-32-M | ecosystem: Environmental > Terrestrial > Soil >... | reverse complement strand
GCGCCCGATTTGGCGAGGTCGCTCGGAAAGCGCTTTCCATCCTCTGACTCTTTCTCGCCGGCATCTGGCATGTGGGCCGCGATATACACCAAGCCAACTACCGATGGATCCGTGCCCGCTTCCGTAATTACGGCTCCCCCATAGCTGTGCGCGACAAGGATGCTCGGTCCGTCTTGCATGGCGAGGATACGCTTCACGGCACTTACGTCGTCCTGGAAGGACGTCTCCGGCTCTTGGACGATGCTGACGTTGTAGCCATCCTTGACAAGAATGTCGTAGACACCTCTCCAGCCGGAACCATCCGCCCAGGCGCCATGAACCAGAACAATATTCCTGACGCCGTCCGCTTGGTTCTGCGCTGACAGCAGGCCGCAGGTCAACAGCGTTAAAACGATGCAGAGGGACTGGGAGATTCGTCGTACTGCTCGCATCGTTTGCTTCTGCAAAAAATTGAATTTCATGTTCTTTAGTCCTTTCTTTTGTGCCATTACTGCTAGGAACGCTACGGATTTGGACATGGCCATCTCTTTAGTTTCTCCTCGCGCAAAATTGAATTGAGACTTAGGGCAGGAACTTGTAACCAGAGTTATGGACCGTATGAAAGTGCTTGGGACGGGCAGGCTCTGTTTCCAGTTTTTTGCGCAACCTCAAAATGTGGTTATCGACAGTCCTTGTACAGGGATAGTTCTCGTATCCCCACACTTCATTGAGTAGTTCGTCCCGGGAGATCACTCTCCGCGGGTTTTTGATCAGATACGCGAGAGTTTTGAATTCCTTACATGTGAGAATAACGGGCCGACCATTGCGATGAATTTCCATCGTTGAAAAACATCCCTTCACTCCCCCAAACTCAAACGTGTCGGTGACGTTGGAATTTCTTAACCAGCGCTTCGCTGCATCCAGCGGTGAGGAGACATCGCCGGTATCGATGAAGCCGATGACGAACTTGTTGAGTCCCGGCTTTTTCCGCGTCGCCTTGCAACTTTTTCCCCTTTCCATCCACTCGCGGACGTACTCCGGACAGTTCTCCAGCTTCATCCCATCCGCCTTGCAATCTCTTAGAAACTTCACTGCGTCGCGATCTGCCAACCTCACATCGCGCCGCGTCGTCCACGAACGCGACACCTGTTCTAAATTCTTCTGTCGTGTCTCACTTATCGAGCGCAATGCGATCTCCCGTGATTTGGATTTTCCGCACCAAGCAGCACTCTTGCTTGCCAACCCGACCTCAGCTTTCGGCATGATCAGAGTGCAACTGTACTGCCACGAAGAAAGCGGATTCACGACCCGAAGATTTCGAATTGCAACTCATTGAATCAAGGGGGAATGTAAATCGGTCGGAGCACTTGATGCGCCGCTAGCTATGAATTCGAACTCTTGTCGCGCCCGGCGAGTGTCAGGCGATGCGACAAAAGTGTGCATGAGCGCCTAGCCAAAGACACTCGATCGGGGGGCACCATGCTAAGGGTTTTTTATTTGCGTGATGGGGAAACACCTATCATTTCACGAGTCGAAAACGCACGAGAGGGATCTATCCCTTTTGAAAAAGACTTCGCTTACAGTGATGCCGCCACAGCCTGAAGTATTTGTTTGGATAACGGAAGCAATTTTAGAGATTCTCGGGGGCAGCGACACTCCTAAGGGAGACAGCTCGGCAGGGCAACTACTTTCCGCAAAGCAGCTCCAGAAACGCCTTTCGATAGCCATGAGACTGGGGCATCGTTTCCCGTTCCGGCCCCTTGCTGGCACGCCACATGGCCCAACGGGCGGCAGCCATGGCCAACGTGGCGTAGGAAGCTGGGGCAAGTGCCTAGATCCTCGCTTTTTGACTCTTTTCTCCGGGCGCTATATATGCGTATACGCAATGCGCTTTGCGCAAATGCGTAAACGCTGAATTTGTAGATTGAATTAAATTAGTTTTAGAGCTTATGAATAATTACTAGGCTTAAGATTTTCCCTTCACTTCGTGAAGGAGGCCCGCCTGCGGCGGTCCCCCTCTTTCTTCCAGTTCCACCTCGGTCTCGCTGAAACTGTTTTTCAGTCTAACTTCCAGTCCGCGTCGTCTCGAACTCCCATGCAGAACTCGATTCAGGAAGACGGGACCCGCTGTGGCATACCGCTGCCTGAGGTTGGCGGCAGCTAGGGCCGACGCCTTTCGGCCAAATGCGGGGAATATTGTGGAGGCTGGTATTCCCCTGCGATTGAAGGGAAGCGCGTTGCGAGTTTTTCATCACAGATGGGCGTCGATGCTCGTCATCCCGAACCTTATACTCTTCTCCCTCCCCGGAGCATTTTTCCCCTTTACACCTCGAACTTTATACTTCTTACTCCACATTACCGCGTTTAACAGTAGATAGTATTTGCCTCCGCCAAGACGCGGCCACTTTCGATGCGGCTGTGTATTCCGTCTAGACCCTGGTGTCGCTAGGATGTTGATTCTGAGCTTGGAGCATACTTGCTCGCGGTAGATGAACCGGCCTTACTGACATTGGAAGGCAGAAGTGAGTGATTGCAGTAAGTACCATTCTTGTAATTCCTCGTCGTCCCGGACTTGCTATAATGCGGTGGGGAGGCAAAGCCAATGGAAGAGCTTAATTTCGAAGAACTCAAGCAAAAGGCGCTCGACTTTGACGCCATCCGTTCGGCTTCCTCAGTGGCGACGTGTCAACGACGCAATTCTATCACTAGCCCGCAGTCCCCGCTCGGCGTGTTACACCCTGAGTGAAGGTCTCACAGGAGCTCGCTAGGGAACGCTGTCGCGGCGAGCGGCCAATGCTGGCCTCGAATTCAATCTGAACGAGGCGGATTTTTACTATCTGACGAGTCAACCGTGTTTCTACTGCGCAGCCCCGCCATCGCAAAGAGTTAGAAAAAAGGGTAAACGGTCTTACGTTTACAACGGACTCGACCGCGACGACCGCAGCAAAGGATACACTCTCGACAACTGCCACCCTTGCTGTGGAAACACAACGACTTGAAAGGGAATCTTTCAATCAAAGAGTTCTATCGAGTGTCGCTGATGGTGGTGCTTTCGACTTCGTCGAAAACCGCTGTAGACCTAGGCGACCTAGAATGCCTTGACCTCCTCATCAGGTTGTTTCCAAAAGTGCGATTCCTGAAAGAGCACCGGTTGGCCGCCGCAGAGGATATACAGCGGCGCCCCAACGAGCCTAGATGGAACTGGCTGTGCCAACCGGTGAAAGCGATCGCGCCTGGCACTCGTTCATAATTGTGCGTCCAAAAGGCACAATTCCGCGTTGCTCGCAGCCTGTTGATTCTAGTGGAACGAAACTGGCCACCTGAAGCGTCTCAGAAAGTACAGGTTTGTGACCAGCGGTGTCGGGAAGAGAATACGACAGCAGACTGCGACTCGTATCACGGAGGTTGTCCACTTAGACTGAGCGAAGAGCGCGGGCGGGGGTCCATTCAACTACGGCTTGGGTTCGGCTCGATGTATCGTTATTAATTCGTGAGGAAGCTTCGTATCGGCGGCGGAGATACCGCAGTTGAGCTCGGGAGGTAGGTCTTGGGTGATTCGAACTACCTTAGCACCGTGTGTTCGGTCGCGTAGCTCTGGAATCTTTTCATCCTGCCACTGTTCGCAGCTCTGTCTCCACTGTCCTCGTTCGGCCTCAACTTCCTTCGCGACGTTTCGAAAGCTCACGACCTTTATACCAACTCCCATCGATGGCCATGGGTCGCGAAGCTCTCCGGTGACTTCGAGATATACGTCTGGCGGCAACTTCTCACCTATCGTCTCTAGGTTATTGGGCGTCCAACGGTCGGACTGTTTAGGGTAGTGAACACAGAGCTTTTCGAGCAAAAGAAAATATGTTCCGCCGTTCATCCCGCTTTGGATAGCGCCTCTAACCGTAACACTGTCGCCGATGTTAAAGCATCGTCCGGCTTGCTTTGCCTGTTGTGCTACCGTGGGAAGCGGCAGTGCCATGAGAACCAACAGCACGAAGATTTTCATGACTTGCATTATGCTTTCTTCTCACTCCCTCATCAGGTGGACCGGTAGGCGAAGCTGATGCGTGGGTGAGCTTAGTTTCCATATATTCGATGAACTGACGCAGATGTATGCTTACAAATTCTACACTTTTGCCTCTGCTTCTCCACCCCGTTCGCAGCCGTTGTGACGGGCGGGTATCTGCTATGAACTCTAATTCTCTTACTGGTCTGAAGGCTCAGTATCTTTCTCGTCCGACCGACGTTCTTTGCTCAGCAGAAAACCATGCACACCGTGCACGCCATCTCATTGAAAAACACATATTCCGAAAACGCCGGTCCTGTGAGGTCACACCATCGCAGCAACTCGGTTTTGCAGGATGCTGAGAGCGGTGCAAGGTGGATTCGAGCTTAGTGTTGCATCCACCTATTGAGACCACAACGTTTATCAGGCGTTGGCAGTTTCTTCGCTGAGCCGCCGGGCGGAACACTCATGTCCTATCCTCGAAAAAGATGACTGCGTGTACGCGCTACCAACTTGCGTCAGAACGGTCCCCGTTCCCGTCGTGTTCGTCCCGGTCATACAATTCGTGAAACTGCTTGCGTACCACATGACGAGATACCCGTTCTCCGAGCATTCCGCCATCCACCAAAGAATGGTAGAAATGGAATCCAGCGTAAATTCGCGCCCAGAAAACTTCATTAAATAGGTCGTCCGTGTTTTGGAATACGTGGGTGTGCAAGCCAGCGGCGCCGAAAGCCAGACTGTCGACCACAACCTTTACTTTCTTGGTTCCGAAATACGCAGCAATGAGGTTGGCAACCGTGTTTGTGACGCACGCATGCGCCGCCGGGTATTCCGGGTGATTCGGCGTCACGCCGAGTGCAGTCCATTGCAGACCGGATGGCAATTCAGAATTTCCGCCACCCTCTGGAATGGCCGTCACCGGACGCCAAAAGCTATACGTATACTTTGCGTTGAAACAGCCGATGGCGGAGTCCGCATAACCAGTCCACAGTAGCGCCATAAGCCGCGTGCTCTCGGCTACGTCGAGTTTTTGGCTTATGGCCAGGTAATTGAATGTTCGCGCGTATTGCTGAGCCGTATGCTCGGTCCAAAACAACCCGATCTCGGTTTGCTCGGGCGTGCGGACCGTGCTCGATACGTCGCCAAAAAGACGCGTCAGATTGTAGTCGCGTTCCCATTCGTCGCTGTCGAGTGACGTCGGTCCTGGCGGCAAGAATTGCGATGGGCTATTCAGCGTGAATGGACGCAGTTGACCCAGCCATGGTGTAGCAGCCGCCAGAAACTTTGGCGGAGTTGGCTGCCAAGCACCCGGCCCCGTGCCCGGTGTGTAGACGACGTTTGCCTCCAGTCCATCTCCCGCGCGGGCTGCGATCACCGCCGCGGCGGCTTTCTCGCCCACTGCAATCCCTTCAGCGCGGGCAGACGGAGTTCCCGGAATCGCCGCTAACGAAACTGTATAGTCCAGATCGAGCATTGTCTGCTGCATCGGAAAGTAATTCACCAGGATGCGATGTTCCGCTGCGAGAACGGCCGCCTCTTTCGATGCATTTCGGGCTGCCGATCCGTGAAAATAGAATGGGTCGCCGCGATGCTCGATGGCGTTCACGGCGTCGTAAGCTGCAATTGAAGCATACGCGAACCAGACCGACGCGGACGCCGGCGTCTTGCCGCCGTTCGCGACGATGGTAGTGGAAGCGATTGAATTCCAGTCGGTGACGACATTTTGGGCGTGGATGGGGATCGCTAAACTCGTAAGAAAAGCCGCGAAGATCGAGACGACCGCCTTGTTCACTTTCATTTTTTTCCTCCGTCGAATTGACTCTGGATTAATTTCGTCGTCTGCTCTTAGTTTTACATTTGAGGAGAGCCCGTCGGTTCCGCGGGGAACGTAAGGACCCGCGTTTCAATGATCCGAGCGCGCCGTGCTCTGTCAAATCGTGCGAGAGTGATTGCGGCCAAGTCTTGATAAACGCCATAATCGTACATGTGGATTTAGGTTTCTGATTACGCGACTTCAAACTAAACAGGAGTTGATCTGAGATTTTATGGATTTTGGCCGTCTAACTTCGAACAATCGATAACACCAATCACTCCATGCTCGTTGCCATTCGAATCGTAATAGTCTCCTACCACGTCTAGACGGTTGTTTAAGTCCTGAAGGTCAGTTTCGAGAGTTTCCGGGACATCGGTCGCGAAGAAATTGTTGCGCACGAAAACAAAGCTGTGCGCATTCCCCGCAACGTCGTAGTAGTTCCCGCTGATTTCACCCAGAGAATTTATCGAACATTCACCGGTCAACACCGCGCCCGGAAAATCGACGGTCGTATATTTCCCATTGTGCAGTACAAAGCAGTGCACGTTTGTGGCCGCATCTTCATAGTCTCCGGTCACGTATCCGCCGTCCGAGATTGAAATCGCGTAGGTGAACAGGCTGTTCGGAACATCTAGCTGGGTGAATTTCCCGTTACGCCACACGTAACCATGCTCCGCGCCGGTTGCATCCGTGGTTCGTCCTACCACCTCCGTTTTGTCGTTCAGGCCGGCGGACGACGTAGAAGTTGCGCCCGGAAAGTCCAAGCGAATGGTCTTGGAATTGATAATTACGAATCCGTGGGTTACGTTATCTGTGGATGTGTATGCTCCAGCGATTTCCTCAAGATTGTTCACCTGGTTAGTTCGCGTAGAACCCGCTCCCGGCACATCGATCGTCGCAAGCTTTCCCTTGCGGTCGCGAGAAAAACCGTGTCGAATTCCGGAGGCGTCGTCATAGATTCCGACGGTGTCGCCCCGGTCATTTATACCGCGGACTTCGGTAGCCGTCGCAGTCGGGACGTCAAAAGTAACGTAGCTGAAGTGCGGTTGGGGCACGTTACTCTGGGACGCCGCTCCTGAAGACACCGATCTATGTGAAGCATAGTGGCGATGCAGGGCTGTGGAGTCTTCGGTCACGCGCGCGGATTGCGCGAGCGTCGGCACCGTTAGAAGGCAACAGAAAGCCATTAAGACCACGGCGATGCGTTTAAACGTAATCGTGAACATTTTTCCTCCGCACTTCATTGAAGTTAAGCTCGCCTCAGTGGCGAGCGTGTCCCGTGTTTCGTTACCTTCATGGCGATTCCGATTTGAAGGATTTGTGGACTGTTCGCCATGGCGGCGTCGCGTCACTGAAGGTTTTTGTCACGGAGAACTGGCCTAGTCAAATCCCATAGCCGACCAATGAATCTCCCGCTCTAAACACAAGATAGTAGAAGGGATTTCTTTGATCCTCACTTAACGCAACGATGATGAATTCGTCGCGCGAATTGTGATACGCTCCCGTCAACGAGTGGCACTCCATGCCTTTTGCACCTACTCCACTGCGGGTCACACGCTTCGGGGTTTTCGAAGCGGATTTTCAAGCGGGAGAGCTGCGCAAATCCGGCATCAGGATCAAACTGCACGATCAGCCCCTCCAGATTTTAGCGATGCTCCTGGAACATCCTGGTAAGCTAGTCACTCGCGACGACATCAGAAAGAATCTGTGGTCGGGCAACACTTTTGTCGATTTCGACCACGGCCTGAACAACGCTGTGAACCGCCTGCGTGATGCGCTCGGCGATTCGGCCGATTCTCCTCGTTGGATCGAAACTCTGCCGCGCAGAGGATATCGGTTCATCGGTACAACAAGCACTGGAGATCCAGCGAAGGAGAGCATCCCTTCCGAAGCGCAGCCCGCGGCAGCAAAATACAAGAGTGAAGCATTCAGTGCCGCCTCAGTGCCCATTGCGGAGGAATTGCCTCAGCGTCGAAGCCGCCGATGGTTCCTGTGGGCGGTACCGTTAGCTGCGGTTCTCGTCCTGGTAATCACTCTTCAGCTGAAAAAAAATCCTGCCTCTCCTTCCAGCAGGTCCTTCGTTCTGCCGCCGGACGACACCACGCTAAGTCTTATCGGCGACGACGGTGGTTCATTGGCGTTGAGTGCCGATGGCACCGAGCTCGCCTTTGTCGCGGTCAATATCAAAGGTGCTGCGCTGATATGGGTGCGTCTGCTGGGAAAACTAGCGGCAGAACCAATCGCCGGAACTGACGGCGCGACTTTCCCCTTCTGGTCACCCGACGGGCGCTCGCTCGGTTTCTTTGCAGATGGAAAACTAAAAAAAATTAGTCTGGAAGGAGGAACTGCCATCACGCTCTGCGACGCGCCATTCGGACGCGGAGGAAGCTGGAACCGTGACGGCGTTATCATTTTTGCTCCGGATTCGCATACCGGCATCCACAAAATTTCAGATTCGGGCGGTACACCAGCGGCGATTACAAACGTGGACGCTTCCATCCATACCACTCACCGCTGGCCCAAATTTCTCCCCGATGGCCAGCACTTTATCTATTTGGCTGCGAACCATTTTCGTGACACCACTCAAACAGCGGTGTATCGCAACTCGCTCCAGGGAGAAGAAAGCGTACTTGTTGTCTCCAGCGATGCCGATGCAACTTACGCATCGGGCTACCTTTTTTTCCTCCGTAAAAATGTTCTAATGGCGCAACCGTTCGACCCCAAGCGAGGCCAGTTGCAGGGCCAGCCGCGGCCGACGGTGGAGAAAGTTTTGCAAGATCCCTCCATCTGGAAAGCGGTCTTCGACGCCTCGGAAAATGGCGTCATGGCGTATCAGTTGGGCGAGAATGCCAACGGAACGCAACTTCGCTGGTTTGATCGTTCGGGCAAGCAATTAAGTCTCCTGGGTGATCGCGCCTTTCAGTTCGAGCCGAGTCTCTCTCCCGATGGCCGAAAGGTGGCTACGAACTTCGCCAAACTGGGCACCGGTTACGGAAAGGTCTGGGTGTACGACGTCCTTCGAGGCGGGCGCATGCGAATTACCGCCGGCGAATACGGTAGCGGCACACCAATTTGGTCCCGCGACGGAACTCACATTTTGTTTACCGGAAAGCGTCAACATTACAGCATATATTCGGTGGACACCGTCCGCGCCGAGCAGGAGCGGTTGATTCTCGATACAGGGATTGATACTTGGCCGTTAGATTTATCTCCCGACGGTCACTTTTTGCTGTTTGGCCAGGGAGACGATGTCAGCAGGGTTCAAAGTCGGGTTTGGGTCTATCCGATGAGGGGAAACCGTGCTCCGTCTCGCCTGTTGGAAGGTGACACCATCGAATCCGGCGCTCAATTCTCGCCGGATGGGCGATGGGTAGCCTATTCCTCTAACGATTCAGGAACTCCGGAAGTTTACGTGATTCCGTTTCACCCACCGCTCGAAGCAAACAGCGGTAGCAAGATCACCGCCACTAGGAAGTGGCAGATTTCACTCGCAGGAGGAGTTCAACCGCGGTGGCGTCGGGACGGGAGCGAATTGTTTTACCTGGCCCCGGATAACACTCTGATGGCAACTCCCGTTTCTAGCAGAGCCGCTGAATTCGAAGCCGGAACACCTCATCCTCTTTTCCATGCGCAAACGTCGCCTCTCACTTATTTATTCTGTTACGATGTGTCCCCGGATGGCAGCCGGTTCATCATTAATACTGCCACTCAGGAAGGAACGGGCCCCATTACCTTAGTGCAAAATTGGCCGTCTGATTTTAGAGAGTAACTCGCCCTTCTGCTGACCTGAGAAGGTACAAGTTGTCCCATCTGCTCTCGTATTCTCTCGGTGCTCTTATCCCGCCACAGTGCACTGGGCGACATGCGATAGGTGGTTCTGCGACACCCACGCCGAGGATGAGGAGTGGCATCCCTGTATGTTGGGGCCTGGAGAACAGGGCGGCGAGGCATAGGACAAACAACGACAGCGCTCAAAGTTTAGAGGTGCTTTTCCGACGACCAATATCAAAATCTGGACATCCCGAATCTCGGGGCATATCATGCCGTCCAAGAAACCATGGCCACACTTGACACTCCAAAACTCAACGCTTGCTGGTCGTCGATGATCATAGATAGATATGCCGCCCTCGAACGGGCGACCGGGACTAACGTTGTCAAAGTTGGAGATATCTGGTGGCAGCAAGTGCGTCCCTTTCTCTACCGTCCGCTGCTGCCCTTCAAGAAATACGACTTGAAGGATGCGATAGAAGGGGTCAACAGGATCGGCGCTCTCCAACACGGCGTTGCAGATGGGCAATCCTACGATTCGTACCTGAACCCTATCGTCTTCGATGAACTCCAGAGCTATGACATGAAGAATCTACGTTACAACGTGCGGAAACATATCAAGAAGGCGCTGAGGAACGATGTCACCGTGTCCCGTATCGTCGATGAAAGGGAGTTCTCCGAGAATGCGTACCCGTGTTATGTGTCGTTTTATGAGCGAACAAAGTACGCCTTCGACACGAGCCGAAGGCAGAAGGACAGATTCTCCCGATGGTCTCATGCCTTGTTTGAGTTCCCTGAAACAGTAGTACTTGGGGCATTCGCCGGTCGAGAGTTAGTGTCCTTTGAGATAAGCTGTCTGGTAGAGGACACGCTCGTCCTGAAAACGCTCGTCAATTCGGACAAGGCCTTGAAACTTGGTGCCCCCGACCTGTTGTTGCATACTTACCGGATCAGCACCCGCGAACAACCGGAGATTCATGCGATCTATGTCGGTATGCTTGGGCAGAGTCCCGGCATCAATGAATACTATTTCATTCGAGGCGCTCGGGTGCTGGCTCTCCCCGCCTTTCTTCATATACACCCGGCTTTACTGTGGTTAATAAGAAAGGCGAATAAGAGTATCTACGGGCGCTTGCACGGCCTTGCCAACGATGAGCTACTCGCCAAGTCACTGAGCGACGAACAGCGACGCAGTGAACGGTTCACCGTAGACGTACCTCTTGTTATTCGAGGGGAAGCGGCCGAC
>Ga0210401_10007653_pt1 | contig 10809 bp, 10 predicted proteins | sample IncBWH32MmetaG_FD_150866 | JGI IMG/M metagenome (GOLD analysis project Ga0210401, IMG submission 150866) | Forest soil microbial communities from Barre Woods Harvard Forest LTER site, Petersham, Massachusetts, United States - Inc-BW-H-32-M | ecosystem: Environmental > Terrestrial > Soil >... | reverse complement strand
GAGACGGTCCGCCGCAAGGAAGGCAAGAAGAAGTAAACCGATGTCCGAGAAAGCCAAGGGCCTCTTTCTGCGCCGCCGGCAGCGGGTTCGGCGCAATTTGCGCCGCGCCGCGAACAACCGGCCGCGCCTCTCGGTGTTTCGTTCCTCCAAACATATTTACGCGCAAGTCATCGACGACACGACCGGACGCACTCTGGCGGCGGCCTCGACCCTCGATGGCGGGCTGAAGACAGGCCTCAAGACCGGCGCCGACACTGCCGCGGCGAGCGCCGTCGGCAAGCTGGTGGCCGAGAGAGCCAAAGCGGCCGGGGTCGAGCAGGTCGTCTTCGATCGCGGCGCTTATCTGTTTCACGGCCGGGTCAAAGCCTTGGCCGACGCCGCCCGCGAGGGCGGTCTGGATTTCTGAAGGGATCGGCATGGCACGCACACAGGCACGCACCCAAGGCGACCGGCGCGGACGGGATGGCGATCGGCAGGGGCGCGACCGCGAGGACAGCGAATTCATCGAGAAGCTGGTCAATATCAATCGCGTCGCCAAGGTGGTGAAGGGCGGCCGACGCTTCGGCTTTGCGGCGCTGGTGGTGGTGGGCGACCGCAAGGGTCGCGTCGGCTATGGCTCGGGCAAGGCGAGGGAAGTGCCGGAAGCGATCCGCAAGGCTACCGAGCAGGCTCGGCGCGGCATGATCCGCGTACCGTTGCGCGAAGGCCGCACATTGCATCACGACATTGTCAGCAGTTATGGCGCCGGCCACGTGGTCGTGCGCGCCGCCAAGCCGGGGACCGGAATAATCGCCGGCGGCCCGATGCGGGCGATTTTCGAGGCGCTCGGTGTGCACGACGTGGTGGCCAAGTCGATCGGCAGTCCAAATCCGCACAACATGATCAAGGCGACCTTCGTCGCCTTGGGCAGGGCAACGAGCCCGCGTGCGGTCGCGGCGCGGCGGGGCAAAAAGGTCGGCGAAATCCTCGGCCGGCGCGATACCGAACCTCGCGAGAACCCGTGATGGAGGGCAAGAGGACGGTCACTGTCGAGCAGCTCGGAAGCCCGATCGGACGCAAGCCGGACCAGGAAGCAACACTCAAGGGTCTAGGATTGAACAAGCGGCATCGCCGGCGCGTTCTCGAAGACACGCCCGCGGTTCGCGGTATGATCAGCAAGGTGAAGCATCTCGTTCGGGTCGTGGAAGAGGGGTAGAGCACCCTCGCCCACCCGTCGCTGGCGCGCCGGGTCCCCCCTCTCCCGCAATGCGGGAGAGGGTGTCGAGCGGAGCGAGACGGGTGAGGGCAGAGCGCACGGACACAGTTAGGATCAAGCAGTGAAGCTCAACGAGATCAGGGACAATCCCGGGGCGCATTACCGCGCCAAGCGAGTCGGGCGCGGCATCGGCTCAGGCAAGGGCAAGACCTCGGCGCGCGGCGGCAAGGGCCAGACGGCGCGGACCGGCGTGGCATTGAACGGCTTTGAGGGCGGCCAGACGCCGTTGCATCGTCGGCTGCCGAAACGCGGCTTCAACAACAAGATTTTCCGCAAAGATTTCAAGGTGGTAAATCTCGGACGCCTGCAGGCGGCGCTGGATAGTGGTAAGCTAAAGGCCGATGGGACACTCGACGGCGCGGCGCTCGTATCGTCGGGGGTATTGCGGCGGCTCGGCGACGGCGTTCGCCTGCTGGCCAAGGGCGAATTGCGCACGGCGATTACGATCGCGGTCGCCGGTGCCTCCGAGGCCGCGGTCGCCGCCGTCGAGAAGGCCGGAGGCAAGGTCATCCTTTCCGCCGGGCGGCCGAAGCAACAGACGCCGGAGGATACCGCCTCAGCCTAAACACGGCGGCGCCGCTCCGGGCTAAGTGTGAGGATTAGTAAATGGCGTCAGCCGCCGAACAACTCGCTTCCAGCATAAATTTCTCGGCCTTCTCCAAGGCGACCGAGCTCAAGAGCCGAATCTGGTTCACCCTCGGGGCCTTGGTGATCTATCGGCTCGGCACCTACATCCCGATCCCCGGGATCGATCCCGGGATCCTGCAAGACGTGTTCTCGCGCAACGCCGGCGGCATCCTCGGCATGTTCGACATGTTCTCGGGCGGCGCGCTCGGGCGGATGACGATCTTCGCCCTGAACATCATGCCGTACATTTCGGCATCGATCATCATCCAGCTCTTGACCGCGGTGTCCCCGACCCTCGAAGCGCTGAAGAAGGAGGGCGAGAGCGGGCGCAAGAAGCTGAACCAGTACACGCGCCTCGGCACCGTTCTGTTGGCGGCGGTCCAGTCCTACGGGATCGCCGTCGGGCTGGAGGGGATGCATGCCGGGGCGCAGTCCGCGGTACTCGATCCCGGGCTGTTCTTCCGGCTGGTGACCGTGGTGACGCTTGTCTGCGGCACCGTCTTTCTGATGTGGCTCGGCGAGCAGATCACCGCGCGCGGGGTCGGCAACGGCATCTCGCTGATCATCATGGCCGGTATTGTCGCGAACTTGCCGCACGCGCTCGCTTCCACACTCGAGCTCGGGCGAACCGGAGCGATCTCGACCGTCTTCATCATCATTTTTCTGGTGATGTCGGTTGCGGTCGTAGCATTCATCGTCTTCATGGAGCGCGCGCAGCGCCGCATCCTTGTTCAGTACCCAAAGCGCCAGATGGGCAACAAGATGTTCGGCGGCGACGCGTCCCACTTGCCGCTGAAGATCAACACCTCGGGCGTCATCCCGCCCATCTTCGCCTCCTCGCTGCTGCTGCTGCCGGCAACGGTGGCGAATTTCGAAGCCAGCGGCCAGGGCGTCGGCTGGATCGGCGAGATCACGGCCTACCTCGCACATGGGCGGCCGCTCTATATGGCGCTCTATGTCGGCCTGATCGTCTTCTTCTGCTTCTTCTATACGGCAATCGTCTTCAACCCGGAGGAGACTGCGGACAATCTGCGGAAATACGGCGGGTTCATTCCCGGGATCCGGCCCGGGAAAAATACCGCCGATTATCTGGACTATATCCTCACCAGGTTGACCGTCGTCGGCGCCGCATATCTCTCGGCGGTTTGCATCCTCCCCGAGATCCTGATCTCGGAATACTCGGTCCCGTTCTACTTTGGCGGAACCAGTCTGCTGATCGTCGTCAGCGTCACGATGGATACCGTTGCGCAGATCCACTCGCACCTGCTCGCCCATCAATATGAAGGTCTGATCCGGAAGGCCAAGCTGCGGGGACGCCGCGGATGAACATCATCCTGCTCGGGCCGCCCGGCTCCGGGAAGGGTACCCAGGCGAAGCGGATCGAGCAGACCCACGGCATCGTCCAGCTATCCACCGGCGACATGCTGCGCGCGACGACAGACTCCGGCACCGAGTTCGGACGGCGCGTCAAAGCGATCATGGATTCCGGCCAGCTCGTGCCCGACGACATCATCGTCGAGATGATCGACCAGCGTATCCGGCAGCCTGATTGCGGCCGAGGCTTCATTCTCGACGGGTTTCCCCGCAACGTGCCGCAGGCGAAGGCCCTCGACGCGATGCTCGCCGAGCATAATCTGAAGCTCGACCATGTGATCTTGCTCGACGTCGACGAGGCGGCGCTGGTCGATCGGTTGTCCGGGCGGTTCACCTGCACCCAGTGCGGCGCGAGCTATCACGAGCGGTATAACCGGCCGAGCCGCGAGGGGATCTGCGACGTGTGTGGCAGCAGCGAATTCGTCTGCCGTGCCGACGACCGGCCCGAGGCGGTAAAGGCCCGCTTCGAGGTCTATAATCGTCAGACCGCGCCGATCCTGCCCTATTATCGCGATCGCGGCATTCTGCGCCGGGTCGACGGCATGGCTGACATCGACGGCGTGACGCGAGAGATCGATAATATTCTCGGGTGAGCCGCCAACGGTCTTGATGGGGATCGGAATGATCGAACCTTACACCGCTGTGGGGTTGATCCCGAGCTTCTGGGGCATTCGCCGCCGCGCGGACATCGAGAAGAATCTGGAGCACCTCGAAAGCCTGACCAAGGCGGCGTTCTGGTTGTCCAATCTGGACATCCCGGTCCGCCTCGTCGCCATTCCCGAGGGTGCGCTGCAAGGGTTCAACGACGAGGTTCTCGACGTCGATCATGCCGAATTTGCGCGCAACTGCGCGATCGACATACCCGGCCCGGAGACCGACCGGCTCGGGCGGCTGGCGCGCAGTTGGGGCGTGTTCATCATGGCGCAGGCGAAGGCGCGTCACGAGGACTGGCCCGACCGTTTCTTCAATATCGGGTTCATTGTCGACCCGGACGGCGCGGTCGTTCTGAAACACTACAAGATCTCGGCGCTGCTGCCGTGCGAGCGCTCGATCTCGCCGCACGATGTGTTTGACTGGTGGGTCGAGAAATACGGCCGCACCTTGCAGGCGTTCTGGCCGGTCGCCGACACCGCTATCGGGCGCCTCGGGATCATGATGGCGATGGAGGGCAACTATCCCGAGAACGGCCGCGGCCTCGCCCTCAACGGCGCCGAAGTGGTCTATCGCGCCTCGCTCCCCGCCCCCTTTACGGAGAACGATTTCTTCGAGATTTCGAACCGGGCGCGGGCGCTCGAGAACAACATGTACATCGTCGCGCCCAATATCGGCGGCTATCACCTCTACCCCGAGAGCGAAACGCCGATCGACGCCGGCGGCGGCCAGTCGATGATCGTCGACTACCGCGGCGCGATCGTCGGCAAGCAGCGCGACACGAACGGCTCGACTTTCGTCGCCGGGGTGATCAACGTCGAGGCGTTGCGGCATCATCGCCAATCGGCGCAGGTGACGAACTGGCCCAAGGATATCCGCGCCGAACTGGCTCAGATCATCTACGAGCAGCCGATTTATCCGAAGAACCTCTATCTCGACAAAATTCCCGGCCGGCATGCCGAGTACAAGCGGGAGGTGATCGATCAGCAAGTTCGTCTGATGCAGGAGCGCGGCATCTGGGAGCCGCCGGCAAGCGGTTGAATCGAGGTTGATCTGGCTGAGCGCCTGGGTCGTTCGAGACGGCCGTGCAGCCGGCGAGACCGGAGCGTGGGCGGCCTCCTCGAGAGTCGGCTTGTAGGTCAACCCCCAGGAATCAAAACGGCAACGTGATTCGCCAACTCACAAAACCCCAGCCGACGATTTTGTTGCCATAATCAGAAGGAAATTGGTTGGCAGCGGGGTGGAATTCGCCGAGCCATGCGTCATTCAGGAAGACCAGAAGTATATGTTTTCGGGATTTTGGGTATGTCAGGGGATGGAGGGAGAAAAAGCCCCCTCAAGTTAGCGGGGGTCGGGGCTCATGAGCTCGGCTGATCCGGCGCGGTCGGCACCTCCGCTGCTGCGGAGAGATACCTGCCTCCTCTGCGCTGTGGGAGGATGACCTTTTTTGCTTCCACGAGGGCGCTGAGACTGTTCGATATTGACTGCTCGCCGATGCCTTCTGCGGCGAGCAAGTTTATAATCTCGCCTCTCGAGAGACCTTGAGGGTGCTCGGTTATTGTTTTCAGAACAGTTTGCTGGACGAAGCCGCGCGGGTGTCTGTCTCCTCTTCGCGGGCTGGATGGCGAAAGTCGGAATGATGGCTGTGGTTCGTCTGTGAAGTAGCGGATGATGCGGGCCAGCCTGCTGTTGATCTCGGAGAGCTCAGTTTCGAGTTCCTGCTTTCGTGAGGTAAGGCGTTCTTGTTCTGCCTTGAGGGCAGTGTCGATGTCGAGGTGCGTTTGGGCCATCTCTGCCTCTATTGTTGTGTCTGCTCAGCATACCATGAAATGAGAACGCGGCGGTTCAGTTAGGCCGCCACTCCCGCTCTTCCTCCTCAAAGAGCGTTGTGAGTTCTATGCGTTGAGTGGAGGGCGGTACGGAAAAGAGCATTGCTGCGCATCGACCAAGCGGCGTGAAAGCTATTTTCAGCTTGTCACGGGGCCGAAGCGGGACCTCAGGCCATTGTGTGGGCGGTCTGCAACGACGGTTCGGTGGGGCGGCCGCCCTCCACCTGCCGCAGAAATGATTCCATCATCGACAATGTCCACAGAGCGGCGCTGTGGTCGCGCTCGCCCGACTGGTGCTGGTCAAGCAGGGTGGCGATCGTGCCGGTGTCGAACAAACTCGACTCGCGCAGCACCGGTCCCAGCAAGGTGTCGCGCAGACGCCGGCGCAGCGGGCCGCGGAACCATGCGGCAAGCGGCACAGCAAATCCCTGCTTCGGGCGGTAGAGGATTTCCTTCGCGACATATGGTTCTAGCGCGGTCTTGAAGATTTGCTTCCCCTCGCGGCCATGCAGTTTGAAATGCGAGGGCAGCCCCGCCGCCCACTCGACCAGAGTATGGTCGAGGAGCGGAACCCGCGTTTCGAGCGAACTCGCCATGCTGGCGCGATCGACCTTGGTCAGAATGTCACCGGGGAGATAGGTTTTGAAATCGGCGTATTGCACTTGCGACAGTGGATCCTCGCTGACGCACTGCCGCATATGCGAGCGCAGCACCTCGCCGCCGTCGTAGCCCTGCAGCTCACGCGCGAGACTTGGACTGAAAAGCCGCCGGCGAAGTTCGGTGGTGCAAATCGAGACGGACGAGAAATAAGCCTCGATCGTGTTGCGCGCCAGCTCCTGCAAAGTGGCCTTGGCGCGCAACGGGCGCGGCGCCCAGTCCAGTTTCGGGTAGAGCGCGCCGGCCATGCCGAAGAACGGACGGCGCAAACTCGCCGGCACCACACGGCGCACCCGCTCCTCGAAACAATGCCAGCGATAACGGCGATAGCCGGCGAACACCTCGTCGCCGCCGTCCCCAGACAAGGCGACGGTGACGTTCTCGCGCGCCATCGCGCAGACCCGGAAGGTCGGGATCGCCGAACTGTCGCCGAACGGTTCGTCATAGATCGTCGCCAGCCGGTCCAGCAGGTCGAAGGAATTGGGATCGACCTCTTTGACGTGATGATCGGTCCGATACCGCCGGGCGATTTCGGCGGCGTAGGCGGATTCGTCCCACCCCTTCGCCCCGAACGCGATCGAGAAGGTGCTGACCGGCTCGGCCTTGAGCCCCGCCATCATCGCCACGACACCGCTCGAATCGACGCCGCCCGAAAGAAAGGCGCCGAGCGGCACATCGGCGATCATCCGCAGGCGGACCGATTCGCGCAGCCGCGCGATCAGCTCCTCCGCGGCCTCTTCGCGGCGGATCGAGCCGCCGTCGACAAAGCGCACATCCCAATATCGGCGCGGCTCGGGCAATGGCTCGCCGCGTCTGACGAGCAGCGAATGCGCCGGTGCGAGCTTCTTCACGCCGCGATAGATCGACCGCGGATCCGGGATGTATCCATAAGCAAAAAACTCTTCGATCGCCTGCGGGTCGAGCCGCCGATCGATGTCCGGGCTCAAGGCCAGGGACTTCAATTCCGACGCGAACAGGAGCCGGCCGTCGGCCAGCGTACTGTAATAGAGCGGCTTCTCGCCGAGGCGGTCGCGCGCCAGGAACAGGATCTCGCGCCTCGCGTCCCACAGCGCAAAGGCGAACATCCCGTTGAAGCGATCGAGACAAGCCTCGCCCCACTCCTCCCAGGCGTGGACGATGACCTCGGTGTCGGAGCGCGTCCGAAAGGCGTGGCCGAGCGCCGTCAGCTCCGCCATCAACGGCTGAAAATTATAGATCTCGCCGTTGAAGACGACGCAAACCGTGCCGTCTTCGTTGAATTGCGGCTGGTCGCCGGTGACGAGATCGACGATTGCCAGTCGACGCATCCCCAACCCGATCCCCGGCGCAATGTGGAAACCGTCGCCGTCCGGTCCACGATGAGCGATGATTTCGGTCATTCGATGGAGCAGGACACGGCCGACATCGCGGTGGCCGCGAAAATCGAAGATCCCGGCTATGCCGCACATTTTTTGCAACCTGGCAAAGGTGAGCGATGAAAGTCGACCCGGATGCGTCCGTCGAACTGCCTAACCAGATATTCGAGCGTCAAAATCCGGGCAGTCTGCGCCGGATCGGTGACCCGGTCGAGCTGGAACAACTCGGTCATTACTTGGACGCCGCCCGGCAAAGCCGCGTCGCGATATTCCTGTTGCAGATAGTCCGGCCATTCCGCGGGGCGCCGCACCCGGTTTTTCACGCGGTAAGCAAAGCGTCGCAACCAAGGGGGACGCAAATAGGTGGCATAGTCCGTCAGCCGGCGCACCAGCGGCGGCGGTCCGCTGAAATCGTGGCCGTAACCCGACTGATACGCCGCGAGCCGCGGGTCGGCCCGGCGGATCAGCTCTGCTTCGTACGCGCCGTGGTTTTTCCAGGCGATCGGAATGACGCTGGCATGCTCGGTCACTGTCGGCTCGAGAAACGGCAGCGCCACATAGCCGTAAGAATTGTTGATGTTGTTGATCCGCCCATCCCAGGCCCGGCAACGGAAATAATGGTAAAGCCACTCGACCAAGGGGCGCGGCAGCGAAGGCTGCGGGCAGCCGATCAGAGTTTCGAGCTTGCCTTCGAGCTCACGGAAATAGTCCTCCTGGTCAAACGCGGCGGTACAGGTTTCCGGATCGAACTGACTGTAAAAGGACCAGAGGATCTCCCGCGGGGTATAAGTCCGGTCGAGCAGATAAAAAAAATTGCGCCAGATCTCGCCCCCACCGCCATTGAGCGCCACGGCATTGCCGTTCACTCGGCTGGCGCGCTGCGTGCGTTCGGCTCCGTTTGTAAAAATGCCACTCCAGGTGTATCCGTCGGACGCAAGAAAATTGTCGTAGGCGACTGCCCCGAACTCGCCCGGGGCAAAGGCCAGCTGCTTGTCCTTGTCGACAACTTCCAGAGAAAAACCTTCGCCCTCGGCAATGGCGCGCGCCAGTTCGACGTCCTTGTCGCCCGGCGGGCCGTAAACGTAGACTCGCGGGCTGATGCCGTGACGGCGGAGCCATGCCAAGATGAGTCGCGAATCGTAGCCGCCCGAAAGAGCGCAGGTCACGCGGTCAGCGAAACTAGCCGCGACCGCCGCGAAATAGCGGTCGAGCAGCTGCATGCTTTGGTCGATCGTCGCCTCGAACGGCTCGGCAGAGGCTGTCGCCGGCGTAGGGAGCCGGTGCACGAGAATTTCTAGGCGATCTTTGCCCACCGCAATCGTTGCGTTTACCGGTGCGAGCAATACCTCGTCAAATACGGTGGCATTGCCGGACACCACGCCGTTGAAGACGTACTCGCAAGCGCCTTGAGTGCCCAATGTCAGCCGGTCTAGCACCGAAGCTATTGCCAGAAAGGAGGACGACGCGACGCGTCGAGCCTCGTCATAAAAAACGAGAGAACCGCCAAAGCCGTCCGGCAGGATTTGGATCTCGCCGTCCTTGTGCAGGATCACTGCATAATGGCCCAGCGCCTTGTCGCGCGGGGTGGCTCGTCCACGGCAGTCGCGATAAAAGGCGGCGGCCGCCGCCTCGCCAACCATGTCTTCGTAGATCAGCGTGCCGCACGCGCAGACAAAATCACCATTGGGAAATTGCCGCAGCGTCGGCTCACTGGCTTGCCGTTTGGGATAAATGGCCAGTAGAAAATTTGCGCCCTGCAGCAGACGAGGGGCGGGCATCCCCATTCGGGCAAGCGCCGCAAGCGCGGCGGCCTGTGCCAGCGAGCGGTCCTCGCCGGGAGCTGTATGTAACAGAACAAAGCCGCCCATGCGCCGGCGTGTTCCCCCTCAGGGTGCCCGGCCAGGGAAAAAAATCTGCGAATAAGCAGAAAACATCCGTTCCTGCGAGAATTCTGTAACCACTCGCCGACGATTGGCGCATCCGACGGCTCGGCGCCTTTCGGGATCACCTAACAAACGGGTGAGCGCCCCGGCAAAGGCCGTGGCATCATCGCGGTCAACGATGAACACTCGGTTATCGTCGCACACGATTTTCTTCACATCTCCGACATTGACCGCTGCAATGGCGCGGCTCGCTGCCATTGCTTCCAGCAATGCATTCGGCATCTGCTCTGTATCGGACGACAGGGCAAAGATGTCAAATGTGCCAAGAACCGCCTCGGGGGCAACCTGCCCGGTGAAGATGACGCGGTCGGCGATGCCGAGCTCCGCCGCCAGCCCCTCGAGCGAAGCCCGCTGGGCCCCGTCGCCCGCAATGATCAGACGCAAGGGATGCGGGAATTTGAGCATGGCGAAGACGCGCAGCAGACGCCCGATATTCTTTTCCAGACGCAACGGGGCGACTGTGCCGATGACCATTTCGCCCGGCCGGCGGGCGAAGCCCGGCACGCCATCAGAAACCGGGGTGGCGAAACGCGCGGTATCGACACCGTTTGGGACATAGACTACCCGCGAAACAGGCAATCGCCAAACGCGGTGTGCCAGATTCTCGAGTTGGTGCGAGGGGACGACGACGAGTTCGCAGCGCGCGAGTGCCCATCGCCGAAACAGCACCCGGCGCGGAATCTGCGAATCCGCCTCGCCTTGGCTGAAGCCGGCTTCCAGATGCAGATGCCTGGAACCCGGCGAGAACCGGCTGGCCGCCGCCCATTCGATCGCGCCCCAATTGTAGGTGAGCAGGAGGTCCGGTCGCAGGCGACGCAGCGTAAGAGCGCTGTGGGCCAGGTTGCGCAGCATGCCGCGTTTGACACCTCGGACCGGCAAGACTGCGACATCGAGATCATCGGCAACTCCTTCCGCGGCTTCGAAATTGTTGTCCAAGGCGATGATCGTGTGGCGGAATTGCTTGCCAAGATGGTTAATTATGCGAACCATACGCAACGGTACGCCGCCGACCCCAAAACTGGGGAATACGTGCAAAACGTGCTCGCTACGCAGGGAGGAACCGGCGGTGCTGACCGCTTCGGCAATAACGTTTACGGCAGACATTCGGGTTTGGCCGC
>Ga0210401_10007651_pt1 | contig 10811 bp, 8 predicted proteins | sample IncBWH32MmetaG_FD_150866 | JGI IMG/M metagenome (GOLD analysis project Ga0210401, IMG submission 150866) | Forest soil microbial communities from Barre Woods Harvard Forest LTER site, Petersham, Massachusetts, United States - Inc-BW-H-32-M | ecosystem: Environmental > Terrestrial > Soil >... | reverse complement strand
TCTCGCCCCGCGCGCCCTCGGCGCCCTCCGCCCCGGCGGTGGCGACGCCTTCGCCGTAGACCCCGCGCCAGCCGGGCACGATCAGGAGCTTGCCGCGCGTGCGGAACACGTACGTCTCGACGGTGGTCTCCACGCGCGTGTTCTCGAACACCGCCTCGGGGTGGAACACCGCGAGGAAGCGACGCACGGCGAGGTCGTAGACGCGGCGGTCGTCGTCGTCCATGCGGTCGAGCTTGTGCTCTGAGCGAGTGGGGATGATCGCGTGGTGGTCGGTGACCTTCGCGTCGTTGACAACCCGCCCGAGCGGCAGCACGTCCAGCGAGCTGACGTAGGCGGCGGCGCTCGCATACTCCCGGTTGGCGCCCACGAGCTCGGCGGTGGGCTTGATCTCCGGGATCATGTCTTTGGTGAGGTAGCGCGAGTTGGTGCGCGGGTAGGTGAGCGCCTTATGCTCCTCGTACAGCCGCTGCGCGGCGCCCAGCGTGCGCCGCGCGGAGAAGCCGAAACGGGTGTTGGCCTCGCGCTGCAGCGAGGTGAGGTCGTACAGCATCGGCGCGCGCTCGCGCTGCTCTTTGACCTCGAGCTTGGTGATCGTGCCGGGCCGGTCCTCGCACGCGGCGACGATCGCGGCGGCCTCCGCCTCGGTGGCCAGGCGCGGCTTGGCGCCGGCGTGGAAGCGGCCGGCGTAGATGCGCTCGCCGGTGGCGCGGCCGTCCAGCGCACCGCGCTCGGCGGGGGCGCCGCCCTCCGGCGCACGGTGATCACCGGGGGCGCCGCGCGCGCCGTCCCCGGCACGCGCGCCCGGCTCGCCCGCGCCAGCGCCGACCTCGCCATCTGGGCGCGGAACGCCGCCGGCGACCCGCCCCCCCTCCTCCCTCTCCCCATCGAGCGCCGGAGCGGCGAACACCGCGTCGACCAGCCAGTAGGGCTCGGGCACGAATGCTTTGATCTCCTCCTCACGGCGCGCGACGATCGCGAGCGTGGGCGTCTGCACGCGCCCGAGCGACACCGCGCCGTCGAAGGAGCTGCGCAGGCGGATGGTGGCGGCGCGGGTGGCGTTCATGCCGACGATCCAGTCCGACTCCGAGCGCGAGCGGGCGGCCTGCTCGAGCAGCGCCAGCTCGGCGGAGGGGCGCAGCGAGTCGAACGCCGCCTGGATCGCGGAGTTCGTCATCGAGCTCAGCCACAGCCGCCGCACCGGCAGCTTCGCACCGGCCTTCTCGTAGATGTACGCGAAGATCAGCTCACCCTCGCGACCGGCGTCGCAGGCGTTGACGACCTCCCGCACGTCCTCGCGGCGCAGCAGTTTGGTGACGACCGACATCTGCTTGCGCGAGCGCTCGTCGCGCACCACGAGCTTGAAGCGGTCGGGCACGATCGGCAGGTCCTCCATCCGCCAGCGCTTGTACTTGGCGTCGTACTCGTCGGGCTCGGCGAGCTGCACGAGGTGGCCCACCGCCCACGTGACGACGTGCTCCTCGGCCTCGAGGTAGCCCTCCTGCTTCTTGAAGGTGCCGGGCAGCACGCGCACGAGATCGCGCCCCACCGAGGGCTTCTCGGCGATTACGAGGGTCTTCGACACGGGGGCCCAGAGTAGCGGAGGGTGGGCGGCCCGGGCGACCGGGGCGTTGTGTGCATTAACTTTTCAGCCCTAACGACTTTACAAAATGAAGTAGTTGGGGGCGAAAAACGAACGCGAACACCCCGCCCGACCGACCCTGCTCTAATCCGGATCGCACGGCGTGGCACCCACCGGCGTGCCCGCGTGTTCGAGCTCCCCGGCGACCGTTGTGTTGGCGACGCCATACCCGCCGGCGGGCCCGCCCCCAGTGGTGCCGGCGAACACGGTGGTGAGCACTTCGCCCGCGGTGTCGACCACCGGCCCGCCGGAGTTGCCGGGGCGCACAAGCCCGCGCAGCGGTGTGAGCAGCCGCGACACCGACCCTTCGCCGTAGGCGTTCTGGGTGAGCACCGGGGCGGTCGCGCCGATGCGCCCCGCCTGCACGTCGAACGACCCGTTTTCGGGGTAGCCGAGGATCGCTCCCGCCGTGCCCGCCGCGGGGTTGGCGGCGAGCACGAGCGATGGCAGCGCGAGGCCGGGCACACGCAGCACGGCGAGATCGTTGGTGGCGTCGAACGCGATCGCCTGCGCCGGCAGCTGCGGCGGGCGCCCTTCCACCTCGACCGTAGTGTCGCTCTCGCCCGCCACCACATGCGCGTTGGTCACCACCTCTTCCGGGCGCGCCACCCACCCCGATCCCTCGATCGCGAGGCCGCAGGCGGTGCCGAGCACGCGCACCACGCTGCGCGAGGCAGCGATCACCCCGCCCTCGCCGGCGATCTTCGGCGGCGGCGCGGTGAGCGCCGGCAGCGGACCGGGCAGCGAGGGCAGCGGGTCCAGGCGCGCGAGCGCGTTGAGGATCGGGCCGGATGGGGGTAGCAGCGCGTTCAGCTCGCCGAGGATCGCCGAGCGCTGGATGTCGGCGCGCAGCTGCGTGGCACTGGGGATCTGCGCGGCGACAGCGGCGACGATCCACACGATCCCGAGGCCGACGGCGGCGCTCAGCAGCGCGCCGAGCACGCCGTCGAGCACGCCGACTCCGGGCAGCAGCATCGTCGTGCGGCGCAGCCGCCAGCCGAGGCCCTCCAGGCCGGTGGCGAGGATCGCGCCGGCGAGCAGCGCGCCGACGAGGCCGAACGCGGGCGCGTACGGCGAGGCCGACCCCTGCCCCAGCAGCAGCGGGCCGACGCGGGTCCCGATGAAGGCGCCGACGGCGAACCCGCCGAACGACAGCACGCCGACGATGAAGCCTTGGCGCAGCCCGAACAGCGCGAGCACCGCGACGAAGGCGACGATCAGCCAGTCGAGCGTGGTCATGTGCATGTTCTACCGTTCCGCGTATATGCACCCGACGCGGCCGCTGATCGCACTGGCGACGGTGGCGTTCGTGGCCGGCGCGGTGGTGGGCGCCGAGCACGCTGCCCCCTCACCCGCGCCGGCCCTCGCGGCCCGTTTCGCGGCTGCGTGGGCGGACGGGGATTACACGAAGATGTACGGCGAGATCGCGCCCGCCGCGCAACGCACGGTGTCGCCCGCGGCCTTCGCGCAGGCGTACGCGGAAGCGCTGATGCTCGCCACCGCCGAGAGCGAGCACGTGCTCGGCGCCCCGCACGCCGCCGCGGGCGGGGTCGAGGTGGTGCCCGTCGAGGTGCACACGCGAATCTTCGGGACGCTGCGCGAGCGCTTCCGGCTGCCGATCGTCGCCGGCCTGCGCGAAGGTGAAGCGCGGGTGCGGTGGACACGCTCGCTCGCCTTCCCCGGGCTGCGCTTCGACGAACATCTGAGCCGCCACACCGAACTGCCGCCGCGCGCGGCGCTGCTGGCGCGCGATGGGTCGGTGCTAGCGGAAGGCCCCGCCACCGCGGCGGGCGCGCGCAGCTCCCCGCTGGGCGCCGCGGCGAGCGCGATCGTCGGCGAAGTGGGGCCGATCCCCGCCGAGCGCCTGCAGGCGCTCGAGACCGAAGGGGTGCCGGCGAACGCGATCGTCGGCGTCAGCGGGCTCGAGCTGGCCGAGGACGCGCGCCTGCGGGGCACGCCCGGCGGTGAGCTGCTGGCGGCGCCGAGTGAAAGGGTCTTGGCGCAGGCCACCCCCCATCCCGGCGGCGCCGTGCGAACCACGATCTCCCCCGCAGTGCAGACCGCGACGGTGGCCGCGCTGGGCGGCCAGTACGGCGGCGTGATTGCGCTCGAACCGGTGAGCGGGCAGGTGCTGGGGGTGGCGGGCATCGCCCTCGACGCTCCGCAGCCACCGGGGTCGACGTTCAAGATGATCACGTTGAGCGGGGCGCTGGAAGCGGGGATCGCGAAACCCACCAGCACGTTTCCCTACGCCACCGCCGCGCGGCTCGACGGGGTGCTGCTGCACAACGCGGGCAACGAGGAATGCGGCGGCTCGCTGGTCGAGGCGTTCGCGGTGTCGTGCAACTCCGTCTTCTCCCCGCTCGGCGTGAAGCTTGGCGCGGCGCGACTGGTGGCGATGGCCGAACGGTATGGCTTCAACCACCCCCCTGGCATCGAAGGCGCGGCGCCGAGCACGCTCCCGCCCGCCAGCCAGATTCAAGGCGAACTGGCAGTGGGCTCGACGGCGATCGGCCAAGACCAGGTGCTCGCCACGCCGCTGCAGATGGCGACTGTCGCGGCGACGATCGCCGACGGCGGCCGCCGGCCGACACCGAGCCTCACGCTCGCGCCGGGCGCAGGCGAAGCCCCGGGCGCAGGCGAAGCCCCGGGCGCCGGCGAAGCCCCGGGCGCGGGCGAAGCGCAGGGCGCGGGCGAGGCGCAGGCCGGCACAGACACGTCGGGCACCGGGACCGCTGCCGGCGCATCGCCCGCCGCAACCGGCGCGGCCGGCGGCGGCCAGCGCGTGATCAGCCCCGCGACCGCGCGCACAATCCGCGGCATGATGCTCGACGTGGTGCGCTTCGGCACCGGCACTGCGGCGGCGATCCCCGGCGTGGAAGTGGCCGGCAAGACCGGCACCGCGGAACTCGGCTCGCCCGGCGGCTGCGACCTGAGCGGCTCCGAACAGAAGCCGGGCGCCGGCGAAGAAGAACACTCCTCCGAACGGGGCCCGGAATCCTCCGAACACAGCGCCGAAGCGAACAGCTGCGCCGCCGAACAGAACAACCCGAAGAACACCGACGCCTGGTTTGCCGCGTTCGCCCCGGCGCGGCACCCGAAGGTCGCCGTGGGGGTGCTGATGGTGCGCGACGGCGCGGGTGGCGAAAGCGCGGCGCCCGTGGCGCGCCAGGTGATCGAAGCGGCGCTGGGCTAAACGTCCAGTTCCGCCGAGGCCGTCTGCGTGGCGTCGTGCGGGTCGACAATCGTCAGCGTGAACGGCCGGTTGTCGAGCGATTCGACTTTGATCTTGTAGAGCAGCACCTCGCCCTGCGTGGGCCCGTCGGCGGCGACCGTGTTGGGGGCGGGGATCTGGTTGTTGGCGGGCACGATCCCGCCGCGGTAGGCGAACAGGTTGGCGGGGCCGGGAATGATCGGGCGGTAGACGTTGCCCTGGGTGTCGGCAACCGTGAAGTCGGTGGCGACGGGATGCGGGAGGGTGCTTTCGTTGTAGACCTGCATGAACACCCCGAACCACTCTTCGCCAGGGCGCAGCTCGAGCTGCGCGGGCGTGAGCCCGAGCAGGTAGGAGGAGTCTTCGGTGTTATAGGGGTTGAGCTCGCGCGAGATCTGCACCTGGTAGACGAGCGGCCCCACATCGAGGTAGGGCGCGCTCTTGCCCGACGCCCCGGCGTACGTGCCAGTGGTGACGCGCGTGTGCGATTCTCCGCACGCCCCGAGCGCCGCCGCCGCGAGCGCCGCGGCAAGCAGGGCGGGCAACGTTTTCCCCGTGAGCCGGCGCATGCGCGCGGCAGTCTTACAGAAAGAGGAGGGCCCGGCTTGCCGGCCCTCCCGGCGGGCTGCTGACCCTCCCCGCCCGATGTTGGCCGACGGCGCGGGTGGGCGGGACAGGGACATCATCATCCGCCGGCGACCGTGACGCGCTGCCCGCGCCCTTCGCCGCTCTCGATGATCGAGCGCAGGCGCCGCATCGCCTTCATGTTCTGGCGGCGCAGCCACCCGCGCACCCCAAAGGACTCCTGCAGGCGGTCGGCGAACGTGGCGGGGCGGCTCTCGAGCGTGAACCGCACGCGCGTGGCGCCGCCCGGCGCCGGAGCGAGCTCGTAGACGCCGAGCGTGCGCACGCGGTTGGTCTTGCCGCCGCGGCCCACCTCGACGATGCGGTGCGGGGGATCGACCTCCGCGAACGTCACGTCGCCCCAACTGAAGCGGCTGCCGGGACCGCGCGCCGCCACGCGGAAGCGGGCGCCCGCCCCGAGGCCGACGGAGCTCTCGCGCGTGAGGTGCCAGTCGCGCAGATAGTGGTCTGTGAACTCAGCGTGGTTGGCGATGTCCTGCAGGTACTCGAACACCCGCTCGCGGGGAGCGTCGATCGTGATCGAGACGGTCAGCGGATGCATCGCGCCCGGCAGTTTATATGCCCGATCCGGACGGCTACGCTGCGTGGGCGACCGAAGCTGGGTGGTGCGCGCCTTTGGCGCGCACCACCGTTTCGAGCAGCATCCCCGTTTCGGCCGAAGCCGGTTGACACGCGCCTCCGGCGCGAGTCCCCGTGTCGACCGAAGCCGGTAGACGCGCGCCTTTGGCGCGCATCCCCGTTGCGACCAGCACGCAGTTGCCGCGCGGCCCGTGGCGCACCGTCTCGGTGGCCACGGGGTGCGTGCGACGCAGCGGCCGGCACAGCTCACACACGATCCCGCCCCGCTCCTCGTAGAGATGCACGCGCTCGCCGACAAGCGGGGTGCGCCCGCAGTCCTCGCAGCGGCTGCGGTCGGCCGTGAGCGCGCCGACGCCGCGGCGCAACAGCACACGCTCGAAGCGCTCGATGTCGGTGACGGTGGCGGGGGACACGCAGGGGACTTCGCCGGCTGGCGGCCATCTCCTCCCGGGCGAACACCGTTTACGGGCAATCCCGGCAGGGTAGAAAACCTCAGTCGCCCACAGGAAAACCCCCGCCGACATAACCCGACTGCCTCTGACTACGTACGGGCGATGAGGCTTTCCCGCAAGTTTCCGGAAAATTACAAGCCTTTTAGACCCGCGGAAGCAAAGTGCGGTTATGATTCCCGCAGGGTCTTCCGGCGCAGCGCAGTTAAGCGCCGGGGCGCATCCCAACAGGAGAAGAGGAGCTAAGATGGTGGAGTCGCTGACCTCGGGCACGATGGCGGGGGCGGGATCCTTTCGCTGTCGGCGCTGCGGCTACGTGCTGACCCTCGCCGCCTCCGACACACTGCGCGACTGCCCGAGCTGCGGCGGCGCGAGTTTTGTGCGCTCCTCCCTGTTCAGCATGGGGGGCATCGGCCGCACGGCGGAGGAGCCCCATGTGAGCGAGCCCGACGCCCCGCGGAGCCCAGCGCCCGAACACGAGCGGCGGTGGCTGGGCCAGGTGCGGGCCGGGATCGAGCGAACGGGCGAGTATCTCGTCTACGAAGAGGACGGGGACACGGTGGTGGTGGCGCTGGCCCACGAGTGGACCCGGGTGGGGCGCAGCCTCGCCGCCGACGTGCGCTTCGACGACCCCACAGTCTCGCGCCGGCACGCGCTGCTGGTGCGCCAAGCCGACGGCGTGCGGGTGCTCGACGATCGCAGCCTCAACGGCGTGTTCGTCAACGGCGAGCGGATCGAGTGGCGGGTGCTTGCCGACGGCGACGAGATCGTCGTAGGACGCTACCGGCTGCACTTCCTCAGTGTCGCCGTCGCCGAGCGCTCCGGTGGGGCACCGGTCGGGGACGCGGGGGAGCTGCTCGCCGCCGGGCCAATCGCCACCGGGGTCAGCTAAGGCCCGTGCCCTCACCGGCGCCTCGCCCCGTTCGAGCCTTGCGGATCTCCGCCAGTGCTTGACAATGTAACTCACCCTTGACAGCGATGGCCTTGCGGGGCTAATCTGCCAAGTAGAGTAGGAGAGGGAAACTCAGTGTCCGGGATTCAGCGCTGGGATACGCGGCCTGAGCCACCGTGAACAGGCCCGACCGTCGCCAGCCCATCGTCCTTCCCGGGCAGGGAGGGAGGAAATATGTTGCACAGCAGCCGTCCCGGCGCCCGCCAACAGGCAGCTGGAGTGCCTGCCTGCTCCCCACCTCGAGCCGGCGACCCCCGGACGCGCCTGCTCGACGCGATGATCGCGACCGCCTCCTACCGGGGTTACGACCGCACCACCGTCGAGCGGGTGCTGCAGACCGCGAAGGTCACCGCGGCGGTGTTCGACGAGCACTTCGCCAACAAGGAGGACTGCTTCCTGCAGGCGCTCGACGCGACGATCGCGCGGATCGAGCAGCGCGTGCTGGAGCGCACCGAGCGACCCGACCCGTGGCCGGCTCGCGTCCGCGGCGGTCTCGGGGCGCTGCTCGGCGCGCTCGGTGAGAACCCCGACGGCGCCCGTGTGGCGCTGGTCGAGAGCCTCTGTGCCTCGCCCGCCGCCGGCGAGCGCCACCATGCCCTGCTGCGGGCCTTCCCGCCGCTGCTGGAGGAGGGACGCTTTCACTGCGAACACCCCGACCTGCTGCCCTCCTACATCGCCGAGGCGATGACCGGCGGGATCGCCTCGATCCTGCACCGTCGCGCGCTCGAGGACCGCATCGGCGAACTGCCGCGTCTGTGTGGCGACCTTGCCTACTTCGCGCTGCTGCCCTACCTCGGCCACCACCGCGCGATCGTCGCCGCGTACGCGAAGGAGCCGGCGGGGGCCTGACCGGGCCAAGCAGAGGAAGCGGATGGGGCGGGCCGAACGGATGGAGCGGGCCGGCCCCGCGCCCCCCCCGGGGGCGACATTCGCGGCGGCCGCGCGCAACGGCCAGCCGCGTCCTGGCGGCATTCCCGGGGCCCTACGATCGGCCACGCCGGGGCCCGCCCGCCTATTTCGCTATTTCGCGCTGGTCACCCGCGGATACTGCGAGGTGACCCCTTCCCAGCTGAAAGGCGGCTGCTGGGTGCAGGCGGGGGCGCCGACCTGGTTGGCGGTGCTGTTCGGGCCGTTGACCACATGGTCTTCGATCAGCTGTTCGATGATGCTCTTCGACACCGTCGCGTTCGCCGTTTCGGGGTTCACCGAAGGCGCCAAGTCGGCGCAGGCGGCGGTGCTGAACACCTGCAGCCCGCCCTTGCCGAGCAGGTTGAAGGCACCCGGCTGGAAGTAGGGGTTGGCGCGGTTGGTGCCGACCCGTGCGGGGTAGACGGCGAGCCCTTCCGGGTTGACGGTGTTCAGCGCGCGCAGGTAGTGCTGGATCTGGCCGGTGGAGATGTCAGCGTTTTTGTCGTGGGCGTTGGTCGCGGCGGCGGCGTTCGCGAACAGCGCCTGCAGCTCCGGCACGTACTCGCCGGTGAACTTCAGGAACGGCTGGAAGTTGCGCAGCACCGGGGTGACGTTGCCGAGCAGCGGCGTGAGGTCGCCCAGCACCTTTTCGAACGCCGGCAGCCCCTTCTTGGAGGCGCTCGTGAACGGGCCGTAGTCGGTGAGCAGCTTGTTGAAGTCGGGCGTGAACTCCTTCACGCCTTCCAGCAGCGGCGTCAGCTCGCGCTCCCACGCATAGGACTCCTTCAGCACCGGGCTCGCGACCGTGGCGAGGCTGTCGAATTCGCGCAGCGTCGACGTGGCGCCGTGCTCGAACGCGGGCAGTTCACGGAAGGCGTTGGCCCACTGGGTGCTGCTCGCGGCGAACGCGTGGAACGCGCGCTCGCCATTGACGATGAACCCGCGGAACTGGTTGTCGCGTTCGGTGAGAGCGTCGAACAGCACGCCGGTGTTGTGCACCACCGCGCGCACCGCGCCTTCCTGGGAGGCGAGGATCGTGACGAGCTTGTTGGCGTTTTCGACGAACGGTTCGAGCTCGGCGATGTCGGCGTTGATCTGTTCGCCGCGCCCGCTGGAGGCGGCGGCGAGCGTTTGCTGCCACTGCTGGAAGCCGCCCCGCACCTTCGGGGTGAGGGCGGAGAGGATGTCGTCGAGCGTCACCGCGGGGTCGACCTGGCTCGCGGCGAGCCGCCCGCCGTCGGCGACGCGACGGCCCGCCGTCCCGCCGCCGCCGGGCGTGCCGGGCGGGAAGAGTTCGATGAAGGTCTCCCCCAGCAGCGTCTTCTGGCGCAGGATCATGCGGTAGTTGGCGTAGATCGGAGCGTACTGGTGGTCCATTTCGACCGTGACGTCGGTGGTTTCGTTGGGGTGGGTGGCGAGGCTCACCACGTGGCCGACGTCGACGCCGGCGATGCGCACATCCGACTGTTCGGCCAGCGCCAGCGTGCGCGAGAGCTGCACGGTGAAGCGGTAGCCCTTCGGCTTCAGCGGCACCGGCCCGCCGAAGGAGTCCCACAGGAACAGCAGCAGACCGAAGCAGCTGAGCGCGAACAGCACGATTACGAGGATATTGGCGAGGGTCGGCGCGCGCTTTTGCATCAGTGGCCCCTCCCCGCGATCGCTGCCCCCGGCGCGAGCGCCGCCGCATCAGGGCCCTGGCCGAAGACGCGATCGGCGATCCCCGCGTCGGGGCTGACGCCGGTGAGCAGGCTGGCGGCTTTGGCGGCGCTCGAGCTGCCGGTCAGCACCGACTGGCACTGGGTCGCGCTCGGCGGGTTGAGCAGGCCGAGCACGAGTTTCGCCGTCTTGTCGGCCTGTTCCACGTCGTGGATGACCTGCAGCTGCGCGCAGTTGAAGTAGAGGAGCGTCTGCCCGACCGCGCCGTGCGCGTCGCCCTGCCCCAGCACGCTGTTGAAGTCGTGTGCGGCCCAGTCGGTGAAGAACAGGAAGCCGCCCTGGTTGGCGCCGGGGTTGTAGTCGAGCTCGTTGAAGAATTCATTGATCACGGTAAAGGCGGCCGTGAGCTGCGGCGAAGCCTGCGCGAAGTCTTTGAGCGAGGGCTGCAGCTGCTGCAGCACCGGCAGGATCTGGCGGAACAGCGGCCGCACTTCGTCGCGGAGGATCGGGGTGATCGCCTTGAAGGAGGCGCGCGCGGCCTGCTGCGCCGGCGCGAGCGAGGTGGCGAAGGGCTCGAGCGCATGCAGTGTGCTGCCGGTCACCCGCGCGGCGGTGGCGAGCTTGCCGAAGCCGTGGTTGGCCTGTTTCAGCACCGCGGGCAGTTCGCGCAGCGTTTCCTGCACCTGGCGATCCTCGCGCGAGAAGATCGCGAACACGGCGTTGCCGGACGCCACCGACTGCGCGAGCTTGGTGTCTTTGCTGCCGAGC
>Ga0210401_10007650_pt1 | contig 10811 bp, 12 predicted proteins | sample IncBWH32MmetaG_FD_150866 | JGI IMG/M metagenome (GOLD analysis project Ga0210401, IMG submission 150866) | Forest soil microbial communities from Barre Woods Harvard Forest LTER site, Petersham, Massachusetts, United States - Inc-BW-H-32-M | ecosystem: Environmental > Terrestrial > Soil >... | reverse complement strand
CGCGCTGAACTCGATCTGCCGCATACGCGCCAGCGGATGGTCGTTGCGCAAGACCACCCACAGCTCGCGAACGCCGAGGCTCTCCGTCACGAACTGGTCGGGCAGATCGCCGAGATTGCCGATTCCAAAATCCGCCAGACCGCTGCGGATATCGTCTCGGACGTCGTCACGGAAGCCTTCGCGAAGCTGGATCTCGATGCCGGGAAACCGACGTCCATACTCGGCGATGACCCCACTGATGGGCAGTTCGATCAGGCTCGTGACGATGACCTGGCCGCGCTGCCGGTCGGATAACTCGTTGAGGCTCCGCATGCCGAGCTTCAAGTCATTGAGCAGACGCTCCGCCATTGCCACAAATTCACGACCGGCCGCTGTGATCCTGACGTTGCGGGTGCTGCGCGCGAACAGCTGAACCTTGAGCGTTTGCTCCAGGCGCTTGATGGCGAGCGTCAGAGCCGGTTGCGAAATGCCGAGATGGGCGGCGGCAGCGATGAAGCTGCGATATTCCGCAACGGCGAGCACCGCGGCGAGCTGGCGTGAGTTGATCTCGGGCAAGCCGCCGGTGCGCTTGATCGCCTTGCTCGTCGCCGAGAGCATGATCCGGAAAAGTGGACACCGGTTTTCGGAAAAGATCATGCTCAAACAAAAAGGTAGAGCGGGATGACGATTCGAAGAAGAGTCATCCCGCTCTAGCAGGCTGTTGAACAAGTTTTTGAACGAGGTGCGATGAACGGGATGTCGTCGTCCGTCGCGCGCTCCTGCTGCTCGGGCTGCTTGTCAATCGTCGCACGTGAATCGCCGGTTCCTTGTCAAACGGTTGCTTGCTCATTGGGCTCGCCGTTCTTCACGCTCAAAAGAGTCGAACGTGCGACCGGCACAGCCGTTCTTCATGCGAGCGGGCCGGTCAGCGGGAACCCCGCTTCGGCCGGCGAACGGCGCTGACCTTGCCGCTCTTGTTTCCGCCGCCGCAAAAGAATTGATCCCCGCCATCGGACTCCAGCCCCGACACGGCCGTTCCGGCGGGCATCTCGAGCCTCTCCAAAACCTCTCCCGTTTGCGGATCGACCCGCCTCAAATCGCTCTCATCGCCCTCCCAGGTGCCGTGCCAAAGCTCGCCGTCGACCCAGGTGACCCCGGTGACGAAACGCTTGGACTCGATGGTACGAAGGATCGCGCCGGTTTGCGGATCGATCTGATGGATCTTGCGGTCCCGGTACTGTCCCACCCAGAGTGTCCCTTCGGCCCAGGCGAGGCCAGAGTCACCGCCGCCGCCGGGCGCGGGGATCGTTGAGAGCACGCGGCCGCTCTTCGGGTCGATCTTCTGGATGCGATCTTCGGCGATCTGAAACAGGTGCTGGCCGTCGAAGGCCGTGCCTGCGTGGGCTGCGACCTCGATCGAGCGCAGCGTCTTGCCATCAGCCGGATCGAAGGCGTTCAGTCTGTCTCCGGCGGCAAACCAGACGTGCTGGCCGTCATAGGTGACCCCATGCACCTGGTCGACACCCGGAAAGGGCCCATATTCACGGACGATTTCGGCGGCTGATGCTTTCATGTTTCGCTCCTGATCTCTGGCTCGTGGCTTCCACCCTAGCCACTCGGCAGTGGAGCCGGGAGTAACAAGGTCGTCGTGAATCCGCCCACCGGCGGGGTCATCCAGCGCCGCGCCCGCCCGCGGCCGAACCACTGCACCTTAGCTGCTGCCGCAAGCTCGTCGAGTGCCCGCTGCACGGTGCGCTGGCTGGCGCCGAGCGCGAGCGCGAGCGCCGAGCTCGACCACGACTCGCCGTCGGCGAGGAAGGCGAGCACCGCCGCATGCTCCTCCTCGACGGGCCGCGCCAGCACCACGACCTCGCGTGCGCCGCGCGGCACCAGCACAAACCCGTGGGCGGTCGCGCTCACGCCGGCCAATGTGCGAAGCGCTGTGCGAAGCCGCCCGATTTCGACGCGCAACCGCGCGCGATGCGATTCATCGGCGTCCTTGCCTCGAAAGGCCCGGGCGATGAGCGTGCCCCTCGACACGTCTTGCGGCCACGCTTCGGCAAGCGCGCGGGCGAGCGCGAACAACACCGGCCGCGTTGCGAGCGAGACCACGGTGCCTGCGTGACGCACGACGTGACGGCACGCGTCGACGACGAGCGCCTTTGAGGCCAGCAACGCCTCGACCTCCTCGAGCAGGAGAGGGCGCTCCTCGCCGCGCGCCATCAGGCGCGCCGCGGGCGTGTTGAGCACAAGCGATGCGCTTTCGACCTCCGTCGTCAGCGCAGGGATATTTGCGCGGCGCGCGGCATGCTCGGCAGCCGCGAGCGCAGCGCGCGCCGTCTTGGTGCGGAGGCGTCGCATCGCGATTCCCGCAACCACCAGCGCGTGGGCGGCCCTCAACGCCGGCGGAAAGGGCGCGGGGTTGAGCCCGGCGAGCGTGCGCTCCGCCTCGTCGAGCCGCCCGATCAGGAGCAGGCGCCGGCCCTCGAGATAGCGCGCATGCGCGGCGTTCAGCCGGTCGCCATGCGCTTCGAGCGTCGCCCGCGCCGCATCGAGCGCCTTGGCAGGGAAGCCCAGCTCGCGCGAGACGAGCGCGATCTCGGCCTCGGCGACGACGCACCTCGCGCGGGCCACCGCCTCTCTCGGACCGAAGCCGCGCGCCGCACTTTTAAGCAGCGCCTTCGCTCGAACGAGATCGCCGAGCTGCGCCATCGCGATGCCGCGAAGCGCGAGCGCCGGCGCGTCGTCGCGCAGCGCAACCCGCTTTAATGCGCCGAGCGGATCACCCGCGGCAAGCGCCCGGCCTGCGGCCGTGATCAGCGAGTCCATTTAAATCCCGACACACTTGTCACTCTCACCGTCCGATGTCCGGTCCTAATCTATCACACGACGACAAACCAGTACGTCGAAACGAGGCAACTGTCATGGTCGACTGGATGATCCTTTCCCCAACGTATCTCACAGCCGTGGCCGAGTGGGCTGGAGCCGCGGTGACCGTGCTCGCCGTCGGCCCAGGCCATGCGACCAAGGACGCCCACGAGAGAGAAGAGCGATGACGAGACACATGACCGCGACACGTGAAGAGAGGAGGTCGCCATGAAGAATCAAGTCGTTTCGTACGATCACTGGCTGCGCCTTGCAGCCGCGCCGAGCTTCGCCATCATGGCGCTGCTTACGAGCGTTCTTGGTAGCGGCCAGCCGGATATGCTCTGCTCGGCTGCGCATGGCGCGTCATCGCTCAGTGGAATGATCCCGATGTATCTGCTGATGAGCGCCTTCCATGTCCCGCCCTGGCTCAGGCTGATCTCCGGCCGACGGAGCGGCGCCTGCCCCACGCTACGTGGCTAGTGACTTCCTCGTGACGGCTTTTTTTGAGAGGCGAGGTCGGATTTCCGTTCGGCGGATCGTCCTTCGGTCGCAATCGAAAAAAGAGAGGTTCCATGTCATATGTCGATGGTTTTGTGGTTCCGGTGTCCCGGGATCAGATCGAGGCCTATAAGACGCACGCCCGCAAGGCCGGCGAAATCTGGAAGGAATATGGCGCGCTCGCATTCGTCGAGTGCATCGGCGACGACGTGCCCCATGGCACTCTAACCTCGTTTCCCCGAGCCGTGCAGGTAAAGGACGACGAGGTCGTCATCTTCTCCTGGATTGTCTACCGGTCTCGTGCGGAGCGCGACAGGATCAACGAAAAGGTCATGGCGGACGCACGTCTCAAGGGAGACATGCCGTTCGATGGCAAGAGATTGATCTATGGCGGATTCGAGATGCTGTTGGAGATGTGAGGACGGCTTCCGCCGGTCCAGCATGCCCGGGCGCGCGCTGGCGTGCCCGGGCTGTTGTTGTGCGCGGATCGTCTCTTCCGATGCCGCGAGCCACGCGATGGGACATGGTGAGACTGCTTGGCGGATCGATCGGCTTCTCGTTCAGCAACTATTTCCCGGATGAGCTCGCCGCATAGTCGATGGCCTCTTCCAGGCGATCATCACCCCAGAAAATCTCCTGTCCCACGGCAAACGTCGGCGATCCGAATATTCCGAGCCGCCGGCCTTCCTCGGTCGAGGCTTTGAGCTGTTGGTCGGTCGCGGGTGCTTGGGCCTTTGCGATGACATCCCGGGCGGAGTTGCCGAGCGCGGAAAGAATTGCCTCGACATGAACCGGCGTGCCGCTCGCCTTCTTTTCCAGGAACCAGGCCCGGAACGCCGCCCTGGTATATTCGGGACACCAGTTCTCAGTGGTGGCCACCACGCCGACGCGCAGCGCCAGCAAGCCCGGATCGACCGGATAAGGCGGACGACCCGCAAACGGCACGCCGAGCCAGGCGGCTCGCCGCTCGATGTCGCGCCAGTTATAGGTCAAGCGGACCTGATTCTTCACGAAGGATGTATTGTTCTGTTCGATCAGGATTTCGCGCAGATTGAACGGTCGCCAGACAATTTCGACGCCCGCCGTCGCAGCGAGGCTGTCGATGCGCATCACCGACAGATATGTGTGAATGCTGCCGTAGAAGAAAAAAAGAACTCGAGTTTCGCCGTCATTGACAATCCTCTTCGCTGACCTGCGGCCCGTCATCAGCTTCCGGTTCTGTGGTCATTGAGGATCGGCCGGTAGCCCTTGGTTACTGAAGAACGCAAAGGCTCTGACCTCTATGCTTTCTCGCGCGAGCTTTGCCGTACCGCCAAACTACGAGGCTAAACGATCCGCGGATGTTCGAATATTGAATAGATTTGAACTCATACTTGAGTGAATCGGAAAAATGAGACCCATCTCCGACACGGATGCCTTGCGCGCCCCTCAAAACTGCGCCGACGGGCAAATCACTTCGTGTTCGGATTGTGGCATGTCTAGCCCCTTTTGCAAAAAATTCCGATTTCCAGAAAACCCAAATCAGTTGCATATTTTTCGGCGTCCGGTCCAACACAGAGGGGCGGCTCGCGATCGTCACGAAACGCGGGACGGGATGCGGTGGACGCGGGCGGACGGCCAAGGCGTGTGGTCCTGATCTCGCGATGCTGGGATCAAGTCGGCGGAAGCAATTCCGCCGGCGACGGTGGCAAAAGAGCCGGTCACCGGGGAGAGCACGTTATAGGCGTTAAAACCATCGCGCAGGGAAGGCCGGACCAGTTCGGTGAACCTGTAGTGACTATGCTCGTGTGCTTTTTATTTTCGCACGCGAGGCTGCGGGTGCATTGGGCACCCGGCTTTCCCTGCGCCCTCTGTTTCTTCGAGGGACAAGTTTCATGCATACCTCGGGCGCACTCCGGGAATACGGACCTCTGTGTCGTTGTTGGGTTGCGCATGGTCTCCGCGCAAACGCGTTTTCCGCGAGGGAAGACCGGTGAATGGCGTCAAGCTGTCCATGCGGGAAAGAGATCGCGGGCGCGAATTTTTCATTGTCCGCCGCGCCGCTTCATCCCATGATGGCCCCGCCAGTCTCGCTCGTTCCCATCGCGCGCCCATCATGACCCAAGAAGTGATCCGCACCGCCGTCCATCGTCCGCCCTGGTACAGGATCCTGTATGTCCAGGTTCTCATCGCGATCGCGCTCGGCATCGTGATCGGATATTTCTACCCGGATCTCGGTAAACAGCTAAAGCCGCTGGGCGACGGCTTCATCGCGCTGATCAAGATGATGATCGCGCCGATTATCTTTTGCACCGTCGTTCACGGCATTTCCTCGATGGGCGATCTCAAGCGCGTCGGCCGCGTCGGCCTGAAAACGCTGATCTACTTCGAAACCGTCTCGACGGTGGCGCTGGCGATCGGCCTGTTGGTGGGCGAAATCCTTCAGCCTGGTCGCGCCTTCAACATCGATCCGGCAGCGATCGACCCGAAATCCGTCGCCACCTACGTCACCCAGGCGAAGGAGGAGGGTGTCGTCGCCCATCTTCTGGCGATCATCCCCGACAGCTATTTTGGGGCGCTGGCGCGCGGGGATTTGCTGCAGGTCCTGCTGATCTCGATCCTTTCCGGCTTTGCGGTTGCCTTTCTCGGCAAGGCCGGCGAGCCGATTGCGCATGCGATCGACCAGGCCGCCAAAATGTTCTTCGGCATCATCCGCATCATCGTGCGCGTCGCGCCGCTCGGCGCCTTCGGCGCGATGGCGTTTACGGTCGGCGCTTACGGGCTCAAGGCATTGTGGAACCTGATCGCGCTGATCGGCACATTCTATCTGACCAGCGCGCTGTTCGTGCTGATCGTTCTCGGCGCGATCGCGCGCCTGTCGGGCTTCTCGATCATTCGTTTCCTGGCCTACATCAAGGACGAACTCCTGATCGTGCTCGGAACCTCCTCGTCGGAAACCGTGCTGCCGCAGTTGATCCAGAAGATGGAGCATCTTGGCGCCTCAAGGCCGGTGGTCGGGCTCGTCGTCCCGACCGGCTACAGCTTCAATCTCGACGGCACCAACATCTACATGACGCTGGCGACATTGTTTCTGGCGCAGGCGACCAACACCCAGCTGACGATCTGGCAGGAGCTCGGCATTCTCGGCATCGCCATGATCACCTCGAAAGGCGCTTCCGGCGTGACCGGTGCGGGATTCATCACGCTCGCGGCAACCCTGTCCATCGTGCCGGACATACCGATCCAGTCGATCGCCATTCTTGTCGGCATCGACAAGTTCATGAGCGAATGCCGCGCGCTGACCAATCTCATCGGCAATGGCGTTGCCTGTATCGTCATCAGCCTCTCGGAGGGCGAACTTGATACGGCGAAACTGCACGAGGCGATGGCCCATCCGATCGAGCTCGGCGAGGCTATCGAGCCCGGCGCCGGCTAGGGGGGCGTACACTAAGTTGTGTGCGCCGCTCTTTCGTCACAGGCGACGCCTATGAAATGGCGGAGAGTGACCGTGGAAGAGATCAAGAGATCCGAAGCAATCGACCGGCAACGCCGCTTTTGGCGCTGCCGCCCTCACCATTGCCGCCGCGGAATTCGGCATAATCGGTTCCGCGGGTGCCCGGGCCGGCACGGCAAACCTCTCGCATGTTTTCGAAGGAAACGCGACGCGACGACCTGACCGATCACCAAACCGGGGAGACTGAGCGATGCGCGCGACAGTAACCACCGAAGCAATCAACCAGGATCGCCGCCGGCTTTTGGGCACCGCCGCGATGGGTATGGCCATCGCGGGCGCCGCGAGCCTGCTTCCCGAGCATCTGGCCGCCGCAACCGAAGACAGCGCCATCCGTCCCTTCCACATCAACTTCCCTGAAGCCGATCTCGTCGATCTCCGCTGGCGCGTGAAGGCGCCACGGTGGCCCGATCGGGAGACGGTCACCGATCCATCGCAGGGTGTCCAGCTCGCGACGATTCAGAAACTCGCGAAGTATTGGTCGACAGAGTACGATTGGCGCAAGTGCGAGGCGAAACTAAAAGCCCTGCCGCACTTCATCACCAAAATCGATGGGCTCGACATTCATTTCATTCACGTTCGTTCGAAACATGAAAATGCGCTGCCGATGATCGTGACCCACGGTTGGCCCGGCTCGATTATCGAGCAGCTCAAGATCATCGATCCATTGACCAACCCCACAGCCCATGGCGGAACCGCATCCGACGCGTTCGACTTGGTGATTCCGTCCCTGCCTGGATACGGCTTTTCGGGCAAGCCGACTGCGCCCGGGTGGACCCCGTCAGCATTGCGCGTGCGTGGGCGACGTTGATGCAACGCCTCGGCTACACGCGGTACGTGGCGCAGGGCGGGGACTGGGGGAATGCGGTCTCGGAGGTGATGGCGCTGCAGAAGCCGCCGGGATTGCTCGGCATTCACACCAATATGGCGGCCACGGTTGCAGCCGATGTTTCAAAAGCTCTTTCGGTTGGCGGCCCGCCGCCCGCCGGCCTCTCGGCCGAGGAAAAACATGCATGGGACCAACTCGATGATTTCTACCGGCACGGCCTGGGCTACGCCCAGGAAATGTCGAACCGGCCACAGACGCTTTATGGACTCGCGGATTCGCCGGTCGGCCTCGCCGCGTGGATGCTGGATCACGACACCCGCAGTTACGGCATGCTCTCACGCGTCTTCGATGGAAAGACGGAGGGGCTTTCTCGGGACGACGTGCTCGACAACGTCACGCTCTACTGGTTGACCAATACCGCGATCTCCTCGGCGCGCCTCTACTGGGACACCACGCAGATTTCGACAGGAGGAGGTTTCTTCGACGTCAGAGGCGTCACGATGCCGGTCGCGGTGAGCGCTTTCCCCGACGAAATCTATGCGGCCCCGAGAAGCTGGGCGGAGCGGGCGTATCCCAAGCTCATTTACTACAACAAGCTCGACAAGGCGGTCACTTCGCGGCGTGCGAACAGCCGCAGCTGTTCAGCGGCGAGATGCGGGCGGCGTTCAGATCGCTGCGATCGCACAACGGATAGTGCTGCCGGTTCGGGGGCTAACCTTCCAACCAGGGAGATTTCAAAATGTCTCAAGACGTCGACCGCGATCGTCGCCGCTTCTTTGGCACGGCAGCCATTACCCTTGCAGCCGCCCAGTTCGCCTTGAGCGGTTCGACGGAGGCACAATCAAGCAAGGCAAAATCGGCTGATCTGCCCAAGGTCAAGCCGGGCACGCACACATCGTTCGCTTCGCTGAAGCAGATCGAAGCCGGCCTTCTGGATGTCGGATATGCCGAGGCCGGCCCCGCCGGCGGTCCTCCCGTCATTCTTCTGCACGGATGGCCCTACGATATCCATAGCTTTGTCGATGTGACGCCGATGCTGGCGCAGGCCGGCCACCGGGTGATCGTGCCTTATCTGCGCGGCTACGGCACGACGCGCTTTCTATCGGCCGAAACCATGCGCAATGGCCAGCCGTCGGCGCTCGCGGTCGATATCATTGCTTTGATGGACGCGCTCAAGATCGAGAAGGCGACGTTCGCCGGATTCGATTGGGGTGCGCGCACCGCCAACATCGTCGCGGCGCTTTGGCCGGAGCGTTGCAAGGCCATGGTTTCCGTGAGCGGTTACCTGATCGGCAGCCAGGAAGCCGGCAAGATGCCGCTGCCGCCCAAGGCTGAGCTGCAATGGTGGTACCAGTTCTACTTTGCCACCGAACGCGGTCGCGCCGGTTACGAAAAATACCGGCACGATTTTGCAAAACTCATTTGGCAACTGGCGTCGCCGAAGTGGGATTTTGATGACGCCACTTTCGATCGCAGCGCCGCCGCCTTCGACAACCCCGATCACGTCGCGATTTCGATCCACAATTACCGCTGGCGGCAGGACCTCGCGCAAGGCGAAGCCAGATACGACGATCTGGAAAAGCGATTAGCTCTAAGCCCGGTCATCACCGTGCCCACCATCACCATGGAAGGCGATGCCAACGGCGCACCGCATCCTGAGCCGAGTGCCTACGCCAAGATGTTCTCGGGAAAATATTCGCACCGGACCATCAAGGGCGGCATCGGGCACAATTTACCCCAGGAAGCCCCGCAAGCCTTTGCCGAGGCTGTCGTCGATATTGCGGAAAGCTGATCGGTGGCCCCGGGACAAGAAGCAGCAGGAAATAAATAGGAGAGCACCATGACCCAACCCGCGAATGGCAACACGACGCGCCCATCGCTAGCGGACCGACCGACAAGGAAGGTCGTTCGACTATGACAATAGGTAAGATCCTTGCCCTCGTTGTAATCGCGGTCGTGGTGCTTCTCGCCGTCGCGCAATTTGGCCCGTCGGTACTCTTCGGCCGGTAACCGAGTTGCGTTTGAGCGAGCGCGCGTATCACGGGTGCAAGACATTCGATCGTACTAAGAAACACGCAGCAAAAGGAGACGTCACATGATCCGCAAGGCGAAAGCAGTTTGGAACGGCACCGGTCGTGCCGGCAGCGGCAATCTCACAACCGATTCCGGCGTGCTCGCAGCGACGCCATATTCGTTCAGGACCCGCTTCGAGAACGAGAAGGGCACCAATCCCGAAGAGCTGATCGCGGCTGCGCATGCAGGATGCTTCACCATGGCGCTGGCCTTTGGGCTGCAGGGCGCCGGATTTACGCCGACGGAGCTCACCACCGAGGCTGCCGTCACGCTCGAGCCGGAGGGCCAGGGGTTTCGCATCAGCCGCTCGGCGCTAACGTTGCGTGCCCAAGTGCCGAACCTAGACGAGGCCATGTTCGCCCGATTGGCCGGTGAAGCGGAGAAAAACTGCCCGGTCTCGAAAGTCCTGAACGCTGCGATCACGCTCGACGCCAAGCTGGTTTGAGGCTTCGAGCGGACAACGTGACCAACAATTCATGGAGGATCACATGGTTGGGACCCATCAGCCAGGCCAGGCGGTTTTCAGATCAATCCTGCCCGAAGACATCGACTGGCAGCCTTTTCCGGCCTTTCCGCCTGCGGTGCGTCTTGCCGTCATGGTCGGCCATCCCTCCGAGCCCGGCCCTTACGTGATCAGGGTGAAGGCGCCCGGCGGCACAAAACTGATGCCGCACAGGCATCCGGAAGACCGCATCTACACGGTCATGTCGGGCGTGTTCTACATCGGCCTCGGCGATCAGTTCGACGGCGACAAGGTTCAAGCTTTTCCGCCAGGAAGCGTGATCGTGCTGCCCGGCAACACGTCGCATTTCCACTGGGCGAAATCCGGCGAGTACGTCACGCAAGTAACGGCGATCGGTCCGCTCGGCCTTGATTACCTCGACCCCGCCGACGACCCGCGCAAACGAAGCTAGGGAGAGCAACAATGCGTACGCTACCGGGCTCCGAAGTCGTCAACCAGGACCGGCGCAACGTCTTGAGCACCGCCGCGACGGGAATTGCAGCTGCGGGCGCCCCTTCCGAATCAACGCGCCGGAAGAGCCGCTTGTTGACCTTCGCCGGCGCCTGGCAGCG
>Ga0210401_10007648_pt1 | contig 10814 bp, 8 predicted proteins | sample IncBWH32MmetaG_FD_150866 | JGI IMG/M metagenome (GOLD analysis project Ga0210401, IMG submission 150866) | Forest soil microbial communities from Barre Woods Harvard Forest LTER site, Petersham, Massachusetts, United States - Inc-BW-H-32-M | ecosystem: Environmental > Terrestrial > Soil >... | reverse complement strand
AATTCACGAAGCGCCTGTTGGAACGCCGCGATACGGTCCTGATTTTGCGGATCTTCTGCCACCCATGGTGCCAGGACGCCGATCCGCCTCACGCGCGCGGACTGCTGCGCGCGCGCCGCGATGGGCCACGCCGCGACGGCACCGCCGATCGATCTGATGAAATCCCGACGTTTCATGCAATCCCGCGTCAGAGTAGCCCAGCAGGCAGAAACAATAGCACGTCCGGACACTGCTGCGCTGCATTCATGGACGCAAATTCCCATCAGCTTGCGCGCGTACCCGCGCGTAGGCACTGGCGGAAAATCGATATTGCCTGCCTCAAGCGCTTTCGCGCCGATAGCGCGGAATCCCGCAATCAGCCGAGCTTGTTGAGGGCGCCGCTCAGGTTTTCGAAGGTTTTCGCGATATCGCTGCGGATCGTTTCCAGCTTCTCGAAATGCTGGTAGACCTGCGCGATGCGCTGCTCGGTCGCGCGCTTGCTGTCGGCAAGCGACTCGACCTTTGAGCCGAGCTTTTCACCGCCGCCGGATTCGAGCTCATCCAGCGCCGCGATGAGCTGGCAGCGGCGCGCATTCAGATCGTCGAGCAGCGCGTTGACGCCCTCGCCCGGCGCTTGCAGCGGCGCCAGTTCGGTCTGCGAATTGAGGAGGTCGCGCCGGTACCGGTTCAGCGTCGTCAGGGCCTCCTGCAACGTGCGCAGGCGACCGCGGGCCTCGGCCGAGAATTTGTCGAGCTCGCCAAGGCGATCCGCAAGGCTCTTGCCGCCGGCGTCGGTCTCGATCTCCGCAAAGGCAAGCCTCAGATCCTCCTGGCGCTTGCCGAGATCGATGAAATCCCGGCGGATCGTGTCGAGGATCGCATAGGAGCCTTCGAGGCGCACAATTCGCTGCTCGGCATCCTTCTTGCCGCTGTCGAGCGCTTCAACGCGCGAGCTGAGTTTTTCGCCCTCGCTGGTTTCGAGCTCTTCGACCGCTTTGGCCAGGCGCTCGCGGTGGCCTTGAAGCTCGGCGAGCAGCGCCTTGATGCCACCCTCCTGCGCCTGCAACGGCACCAGCTCCGCTTGCGATTTCGTCAACTCCTCCTTGAAACGGTTCAGCGCCGTGAAGGAATCCTGCAGCGTCTTGTGCCTTTCGTGAAGCAACGCGGCCTTCTGATCGAATTCCTTCAAACGATCGACGAGGTTGTTGTTGTTGTCGTCGGTCTCGATCTTGTCGAGCGAGCGATCGAGCTGACGCTGACGGTCCTTCAGCTCCTCAAAGACCGGCTCAATGACCCGCCGCTTCTCGGCCACTTCGCCGATCTGCTCGCGCAAGGCCTGCTGACGGCGCCTTATGTCGTCGAGCCGCTCCCGCATGTCGACGGCTTCGTTGCGGCCGCGCTGCTGCGCGGCACGCGCCTCGGTCTCGGCCAGCTGCTTTTGCAGGGTGGAAATCGCTTCTTCGGGATCGCTCTTCACCAGATGCTGGACCGCCGCATCGAAGTCCTTCTGCGATCCTCCCGCGGCAGCCATTACCCGCTGCGCGCTAAAGGGGCCGCCGTGTACGGCCTTGGCGTTTTTTTCCTGCCGCGAGAAGCGCCAGGATTGCCACAGGGTGGACGCCATCAGCGCCAGCACCATCAGCGCGATAAGTCCGACCGCCACCCGTTGCGAGGACGGCAGCGCCAGAAAGGCAGCGGGGAGATGGGCCAGTTCGGAAGGAAATGCCAGCTCTGCGAGGACTGCCGTTGCGGCCAACAACACCAGCCAGGCAAAGAAACCCAACATTGGAAAACTTCTCCAAATTAAACTTCGATTCCGGCAGCAAAAACTTCTATTCCGGCAGCAAAAGGACCGGGACGCCACGTGGCCCCCCCGGCAGAGGCAATAATCGCAAACATCATTATCGGGCTAACGCAGGCGCCGCAATGCTGGGCGCTCAGGCCGCGGGCTGCCGCGCCGTTAAAAGCGGCCGATTTGGCCCACCATCCGCTACTGGATCGGGCTCCTCAGGCGCCAATCGACATTCCGCGCTGCGGTGAAAGAATTGTCATCCCGGCGTCACTTGATCCCTGTCGAACCGGCTCCCCAGCCGGTTCAGAAGGCAACGCCGATCCGAATGCCCCGCCGCCAGACCACGCGGCTTCTCTTTCTCACACTGCCATGGAGCAGATCGAACCGCTCCGGCACCTGCACCATCGGGAAGATTTCAAGACAGGCGCCGCCCGGGGAATAGTCGACCAGCCGGCAGGCCACGGCAGGCAGCTTCGGGCTCACGATGATCTGAGCCTTGGCTGCCTCGGGACTGGGAGGCCGAACCCGCTGATATAGTCGCTTGGCTTCTGACATGGCGGCCCCATCGTGCGGCATGGCGGTTACGGCATTCTTAAAAAACAATGGTTAAGCAAAAGCTGCGGCCCGGAAAATAGAGGTTGGGCGACGGGTTACGGGTGCCAATATCCCGATTTTCGAACTTTGCGGCCCACCGGCTTGCTTCGAAAGGGAGCACAAAGGCCTTGGCTCGTCTATTCGATCACCCGATCTGCGATCGCAGCTACCCAAGTCCAATCGGCAGTCCTGATCGCGCGAGATTCAAAATTTTTCGGCGGTGTAAGCTGATCCACAGTGCGTCTGTGAAGTGCGGATTATGTTCGAAACAGAGGTCCGACGACACGAAGAGCGATCCTTGAAAATTTTTCCTCCGACGATCGACCGGCTACGGCGGCCGTTGCTCCATGCAGCAGCAAGCTTTTTGCAATTTGCTGCGGTCAAGTCCTTCAAAGATGTCGCAGCACACCAACCTGTCCCGCTCGATTAGCTTCGATCGGCAGCCCGGATCTACGCGCATCAGGTGGCCGCACGTTTCGACCAATACGATGAAGCAAACGGCGCGGCCGACGAGTTGAAAATCGCATCGCCAACCGCGGCGGCGTGACCGCCGTTTACCTTCTTCGAAGCACGCAGTATCAAATTTTTAATTATGGTGTAATGTGAACGCATGCACGTCAATGTCGGCTTGCATTTGATCCAACTTCAGGGACTACGGAGGGGAATATGGCGAAGAAAGCGAAGAAGGCTAAGAAGGCCAAGAAGACAGGGAAGAAGAAAAAGAAGTAACCCGTCCTACGAAAACCTCATGCGCGGATATTGAGGTGCTTCACGCCCTCGCTACATGAGCAGGCGGCAGCCTTCGCTTAAAAAATATCCGGGCATCCAATGATCAGGCCGGACCCTTGTGCAGTCGGCGGCGGCTGCATAACGGTCCGGTTTTTATTTTGAGCGCATTTTTTTGAGCGCATTTAATTTTTAGCACAACGGCGCCTTTATGCCGGCATGTTGCGCCGCCGCCGCGCGGGCCTCCGCGAGTGACCGTGCGAGCGAACTGGCGGATTATTTTTCGGCTCGACAATGGCAACGCATCCGATGTCGACCTTGTGGGCTATCACTGAGGGAGAAAAACATGGAGATGAAAAATCCACCCCACCCCGGCGAGCTGATCGGTGAAACGCTCAATGCGGGACGCGTTTTCGCGGCCATTCGTCGAACCAATCAACCAACCGGTTCAATCGCCTTCCGACAATACCGGATGTCGCCGATGCAGGACTGTCATAAAGTGGAGGCTGCCTGGAGGCGACTTTTCAAACCCGCAAAGGAGAGTGTAGACTGCCTCCATGAGGATATCCGACTTTAGCTGCGCATCCTGCACCTCGGCCTATGAGGTCGCCGAATCCCAGTCGGCGAAGGGAAGTCCGGGACGGGCCGAATGCGCCGTCTGCGGCAGGGTTTTGGAATCCTGGCAGGACCCTAAGCTGAAGGCCTATCGGTTGGTTGTTCCTCCTTTGGACTATAGGTATTCCCCTCCGCCGCGTTCCCGGCTTCATCATCTGCGAGCCCGCCAATTATCGCCTGATTGAAAGGCGGGTTGAGCCTTCTTGAGTTGGTTTCGGACGACGCGTTCGGCGGGCGAAAAGTAGTTTCTTCCGTCACGTCAAGCGGTAAAACAACGTTGGATTGCCAAAAGGCCCGTGCCCCGGCGGGTTAATTTGTGATAGTTTTGTGACTGTCGTCGTCCGGCTGACGACCCTAAATCCACTTCTTGATGGTCATTCGTGATGGTCGGCAGGCCTGCGGAGGTTGAGCTGAAGCTTTGGGTTACACCCGAAGACATCAATGCGCTCCGAAATTATCCCGGCTTTGCCAGCTCCCTTCATCACCCCACCCACGAAGTCCTTGATTCTACTTATTTTGATTCCGATGAGCGGTTCCTGCGCGATCACGGATTCACGTTGCGGGTACGCCATATCGACGACAAGCGCGTTCAGACCATCAAGTCTGCCGATCACGGCGTCGGCCTGTTCGAGCGCTCCGAATGGGAGCAAACCATCGAGGGCGATCAACCTGACCTCACCGGCGTGAAGGATACCGCGCTCGGCCGAATTCTGACCGACGATGTGCGCAGGGCATTGAAGCCGGTTTTCGAGACCCGGATCGAGCGCACCGCCTATCATCTCAACGGTAACGGCGCCGACATCGTCATGGCGATCGACGAGGGACAAATTCTCGCCTCCGACTCTTCCCAACCGGTTTCCGAGATCGAGCTTGAGCTCAAGCACGGCACACCCGCCGACCTTTTCAAGATCGCGCGCGACATACTCAATATCGTCCCGGCCCATCTCGAATTCAAAAGCAAGCCCGAACGCGGCTATGAGCTGGTGGAGAAGACGCCGGTCGCCGCCGAGACCGCCTGTGATCCGGAATTGAGCGCAGGAATGAGTGCGGGCCACGCCTTCACCCTGGTTGGCCGGGCCTGCTTGCGCCATTTGGTTGCGAACGTGCCCGCCATGATCGGCCGCGACGGGACCGCGTTGCACCAGATGCGGGTCGCGTTGCGCCGGCTGCGCGCCGCCATGTCGCTTTTCTCCGTGATTGTGGGCGACGACCGAACCGAGGCGATAAAGTCGGAATTGAGATGGCTGGCGCAGGAACTGGGCCCTGCGCGCGATCTCGATACACTCATCCTCGAAGTCATCCAGCCGATGCGCAAGCAGCACAAGAATGAGCCGGGGCTCGTCAGCATCAGCAAGATGTTCGCGCGCAAGCGCCTGAATTGCTATCGGCAGGCGCAAACGGCGGTTCAGTCGGCCCGATTCCGCACACTCGTTCTCGATACCGCGGAGTGGGTCGAGGCAGGTCCCTGGAGCGCGTCGGAAGACCCGCTAAAGCGCGCGCGCCGCGAACTTCCGATCGAGATTTTTGCGGCCGACCAGCTTTCGCATCGCTGCAAACGGATCAGGCGGCGGGGCAAGAGGTTAGACGACCTCGATCCGGAGCAATTGCACCGGCTGCGCATTCAGGTCAAAAAGGCCCGATACGCGACCGACTTTTTTTCCGGCCTGTATCACGGCAAGAAATCCGCCAAACAGAGCAAGAAAATCAGGTCATCCTTGATGCAACTCCAGAACAACCTGGGCAGGGTCAACGACATCGTTACACACAAGGCTCTCTTCTCGGATATCATCGCCAACCGCGCGAAAGGTCTGACCGAGGAGCAAGGCCGCCATCGCGCCTTTGCTGCTGGACTCATCATCGGGGATCAGCAGGCGCAGATTCAAAAATTGCTCGATCGCGCGCGCAAGGCTTATTCGCGCTTCGATGACGCCAAGGCGTTCTGGAAGTCGCCGGGCCGAAACGGCAGTACCGCGACGCCGGCAGAGGTCGACCCGGCGTAAAAGCTGAAGCATGACCATCGCGCGAACCGGGCGGCCGAAATCGAGGCCGGTTACGCGCGTCTTCGACGGGTCGAGCTCTTTCGCCGCAGCCCGCTCTTGGCGGCAGACGCCTTCGCCTTGCGCCTTTGTGGGCGTCTGCGCTGACGGAACGCGTGACGGCCGACATTGGTCAGGAACAGCTTTTCAAGCGGATAGCTCAGACGCTTGACGGCCGCGCCGAGCGGCAGCCATTTGACCGCGACGATGTCTTTCATCAATTCGTAGCTCGGCTCCGCCTCCGCCATCATGAGCCAGAACTGCACCACCTTCGGCCGGCCGCGCACCTCGTAGCTGATGGCACCGAGGAACTCGCATACCTCGACGCGAAACCCGGTTTCCTCCACCACCTCGCGCCGCGCGCCCGCGATGGGGCGTTCGTCCGGCCTGAGCTTGCCGCGCGGCAGCACCCAAAGCTTGTCCTTGCTGCGCTGGACGACGGCCACCCGCGGCCGCGCGCCCTTACGCACCGCAATTCCACCCACCGCTTGTATCGTTCCGTTCACCAACCGAGCCCAAGCCTCTCGGGCATAACAAAACATGCCGCCTCACAAAGCGCAAACCGGATGGCGACCGTAGCTGTGAACAACAAGGTCGCGCCGGAGCCGCCGGAAGGCTAACCGCCGCCACTGACTCGTCCGACGTGCGTATCAGCGGCCGGCTGGGGCCATCAAGCAGCCTCGTGGCCCCGCGTGATGAACAGCCAGGCCATCAGGGCGCCGCCGACGATCATGAGGACGGAGCCGAGCGCGGCGAGCGGAACGCTGCCGGTGGTGACCAGGAAGTAGCTGCCGACGATCAGGGCAGCGACACCAACCACCGTGATCCAGAATTGCGCAGGCGCCAGCGGCGACCTCATCAGCGCCGGCCACAACCGGTAGACCATCCCGTAAAGGGCGAGCATCACGAAGCCCGACGTCATCATCGCAACATGGACCGTGAGAAGCTTGTTGTCCTCCGCGATCCCCATATAGAGGCCGAGCAGCATTCCGACGACGGCCCAAAGCAAGCCGATAACAACGTAAGCCCGATCGATCTCAAGCATCATTTTCTCCCCTTTTGTTTGACCTGATGCTAGGTCGCTCCTTGCCGCAGATCAAACGCTTTTCAACGTTGGGTGGCGGCGGGCCGGCGGCGTATTATCCCTGACATATGGTTCCTGCCGCGGGACGATCAGGCATGCTGAACCAGACGCCGCAGATTGCGGATGTCAGTGACGGTTTCAATCGTAAAGATGGTTTCGATCAGCCGGCTCGATGCCTCGCGCCCGAGCACCGGCGTGATCAGATCGCCCGCCTTGGCGATCACTTCAGCGCGCGCCATCGGGTTGCGGGGCGTGCCGCGCACCGCGGTGATGCGCTCGGAAAGGCGGGAACCGTCATTGAGCTCGATCTCGACCACCGCCACCCGCACCGGCAGGAGTTTAGCCAGTTCCTCATCGCGCACCAGGTTGACCTTGGCGCGCTGCCGCAACACGGAAGCCTCCTGCATCCGCGACTTGTCATGGGCGGCATGGAATGAGACCGTCTTGTCGAGCAGCATCACGGCCATCATGTGCTGCAGGCAGATGTCGGGGATGTCGCGGTTGTCCACCACGGTTGCGACCGACGGCGCAAGTTTTACGTTCACGCGCCTGACCTGATCGGCTTCAAAAGGTCTCTTGCCGCGAATGGCCTCGATCGCATCCAGCGGGGCCTGGATCGGCGAGCCGACCGTCCACTTCTTGATATCGGTCTCCACGATCTCGTAGCGCTCGCCGAGCTTTTCGATCAGCCGGTCGGGTTGCGCCTTGGGGGCGTAGGCGGCAAAAAAATTGTCCGCGCCGGAGAAGATGTCGTCGACGCCGTTCCAGCCCGATTTGACAAGAAGCGCCGAGGTGACGCCGTTGCGCGCGGTCATGCCCGCGAACACGAAGGCCTTCTCGATGTGATCGGTGTCGCGCCGCCAGGCGATGAAGCCTGAGGATTGCTGCGCGGCATAATCGAGGGACCATCGCATCTGGCGGGCATCGAGGCCGGCAGCGCAGCAGGCGGCCGCGGCCGCGCCGAACGTTCCCGCGATACTGTGGGTGGCAAGGCTGCTCTCGTAGCTGAAGGCAGCGCCTCCCATCGCCAGCACCACGCGCGGGCCGATGTCGTAGCCGAGCGTCACGGCACGCAGCAGGCTCGCGCCGTCGATGCCGAATTCCTCGCCGAGCGCGAGCGCGGCCGGCACGATCGCGCAGCCGGGATGGCAGCGCGATTCATTGTGCGAGTCGTCGGTTTCATCGGCATGCGCCATGACGCCGTTGGCGAGCGCGGCATCCAGCGGCCCAGCCGTCAGCGCCGAGGCCACGACCGTGGTCGCGCCCTGCCCGCCATGTTCGCGTACATAACGTAGCGCCGCCTGGCCCGGCGGCAGTTCGGAGCCGGAAATCATCGCCGCAAGCGTATCGATCAGATGGCACTTGGCCTGCTCGGCGACTTCCTCGGGCAACGCCCGCGCTCTCGCTGATGCCATGTAGTTGCTCAGCGCATTCATGACCGGCCCGGGGCCGGTCGCCTGCGCGGACCCGGGCGCCTTCTGCTGTGCCCGCGCCGCGAACGGCCAGGCCGTCATTGCACTGCCAATTAGCCTGACAAACTTTCGTCGCTGCATTTGCTCTCTCGAATTGATCCCTTCACTCGACGGCAAAGTCCGCGCTGCCGAGCAGGGTTGCCGGAAATTCGACGCCAAGTGACTTTGCGGTCTTGAGGTTGAGAGCCAGTTCGTAATGGGCAACCAGATTATACGGAATGTCGCTCGGATTGGCGCCGTTGAGAATTTGACCCATTTGGAGCCCGGTAGATCGACCCATTTCCTCCAGATCGGATGCATAAGACATCAGTCCACCGATCTCGACAAACTCCCTATAAGGATACATTGCGGGAAGACGATGCATTGCGGCGAGTTCAACAATCGTGAAGCGATTGGTTAAATGAACGGCTATATCGGATACCATTAGGCCATCCGGTCGGTCTCGCTCAAACGCCGCGAAGACACGTTGGTACGCCGCCGCGTCAACGTCTCCATCGAACCAAACGGCATTCGCCGCGATGTTGGCGGCTTTGGCCGCCTGACGGACTGCCGAGCCGAATAGTCCTTCCCAGGCTTTTCGCGTTTGCATGATGATGAGGACGTTCGATAGTTTAGGGAGAGCCTCCTTGAGCAGCCCGATCCGCTTCCCCCAGATTTCCAATCCCGCGTCGACGGCGGTCCCCGTGACGTTGCCGCCGGGTCTCGCAATGTCTGAGACAAGCCCCATAGCCACGGGATCGGTCGAGGCCGCGACAATCGGTATCGTCGTCGTGGCAGCTTTGAATGCTAAAGCTAGATAGGTGTCGAGCGCGTAGATTGCGTCAGGACGTGTATCGATAGCGTCACGTACCAGTCGCGGATAGCGGTCTGGTTGTCCCAAGGCGGAAAATCTTTCGACGGCCAGGTTTTTCCCTTCAACGAAGCCAAGGCGGCTCACCTCGTCGAAAAACGCGCGGTAAAAGCGATGATAGGTCGCGACCATGTTGGCGACCGGTTCGGCTGGAGAAACCATCGCGATCCGCTTCATCTTTGCTTGTTGCTGCGCCCGCGCCGCGAGCGGCAATGCAGCCGCGCCGCCGATAAGTGTGATGAACTCGCGTCGCTTCATGAGCCCCTGCACAAGGGTGTGATGCGCCAAGCAAGCTCAAAAGCATAGCGATTTGCGACAAGACGACAATCGGTTTGTTGCGCCGCCGCACCGTCGTCTACCGGTCCGCGGCGTCGGTTTTGCGGCGTCCGCGCCCTGCCTTCTTAGCCCCAAAAGCCTGCAAAAAACCTGCCCGATCTGGATGGCGCGCCAGTCTTGTGTCATTAGCAAATTACGCGCAGGCCTGTATTATCGTTGCTTGACGTGAGTAGGTAGACTGAACCTCTCTCTTAGTGCGCGGGGCTATTGGGTGACGACCGTCGATCGAGTTGCTGCACCATCATCTGCTGAGGCCAGCGGCTTCGATCGCGCCGGTCCTGCCGTCATACCGGCTGTTTCGCTCCCCTCGTTTGACCGGGAATTGCGGATCGACCTGTTCCGGGGTCTGGCGCTATGGCTGATCTTCATCGATCACATGTCGCCCGACCTTCTGACCTGGTTCACGATCCGCTCTTACGGATTCAGCGACGCCGCCGAGATCTTCATTTTCATCTCCGGCTACACGGCCGCGTTCGTTTACGGCCGGGCGATCCGCGAGAGAGGCTTCGTGATCGGGGCCGCCCGCATCCTCAAGCGGGTCTGGCAGATTTACGTGGCCAACGTGTTCCTGTTCACGATCTTCTTTGCCGAAATCGTCTACGCCGGCAGAACTCTCAATAACCCGCATTACACCGAGGAAATGGGCGTCGCCGATTTTCTCAAGCAGCCCAACGTCGCGATCGTGCAAGCACTGCTCCTGAGGTTTCGTCTTTTGAACATGGACGTGCTGCCGCTCTATGTCGTGCTGATGTTTTTCCTGCCCTGGATCCTGTGGCTGATGCAGCGGCGGGCCGACGTCACGCTCGGACTGTCGGTGCTGCTCTATGTGCTCGCCTCGAAATTCGATCTGCATCTGACGTCCTATCCGAACGGCTTCTGGGCCTTCAATCCGTTCTTCTGGCAGCTTTTGTTCGTGTTCGGCGCCTGGTGTGCGCTCGGCGGCGCCAAGCGAATGTCGTGGCTGATCCTGTCGCCGATCACGCAAGGATTCGCGATCGCCTATCTGCTCGCGGCGTTCTCCGTCACCATGACATGGTATTTCCCTCAGCTCGGCTTTCTGATACCGCACCGCCTCGAGCAATGGATCTATCCCATCAGCAAGACCGATCTCGACATCTTGCGGTTTCTGCATTTTCTGGCGCTGGCGGCGATCACGGTGCGATGGGTGCCGAACGGCTGGTCCGGATTGAAATCGCCGTGGCTATGGCCGATGATCCTTTGCGGCCAGCATTCCCTTGAGATTTTCTGTATCGGCGTGTTCCTCGCCTTTGTCGGATATTTCGTGCTCACCGAGCTTTCGGCGGGGCTGGCCCTGCATTTCGTCGCAGCC
>Ga0210401_10007646_pt1 | contig 10815 bp, 9 predicted proteins | sample IncBWH32MmetaG_FD_150866 | JGI IMG/M metagenome (GOLD analysis project Ga0210401, IMG submission 150866) | Forest soil microbial communities from Barre Woods Harvard Forest LTER site, Petersham, Massachusetts, United States - Inc-BW-H-32-M | ecosystem: Environmental > Terrestrial > Soil >... | reverse complement strand
GCGTTTAGGCCTCTCGGGAGCCTCGCCCCACCAAGTTAGAACCTCCTGCTCAGTAATCACTTGTCACCTCTGACCGCCGGCGGCTAACCGCCGGCAGAACCTTCGCCGCCTGGCTTGGTCATCTCCTCGGCATCCAACGCCGCGGTCAATTGATCCTCGGGCAATATCTTCTTTTCCCGGCAGAGAGTTCGGATCGTCTTTCCGGTCTTTACGCTTTCTTTAGCGATCTCGGCGGCCCGGTCGTAACCGATTATCGGGGCCAGACTGGTTACAAGCGCCATGCTTTGTTCTACTAGTTCTGCGGCATGTTCCCGATTGGCAGTAATCCCAGCCACACATTTGTCTTGGAACACGTGCACGACGTTGCTCAGCAGACGGATGCTCTCTAAAACGTTGTGGGCGATCATCGGCATCATCACATTGAGCTCCAGTTGTCCAGTAGCCCCACCCCAGCAGACGGCGGTATCATTACCAAAGACCTGGGCGCACACTTGGACCACGGCCTCACACATCACCGGATTCACTTTCCCCGGCATGATCGAACTTCCCGGCTGCGTAGCCGGCAGCTGCAGCTCGCCGATCCCGCATCGAGGACCGCTGCTCAACAAGCGAATATCATTCGCGATCTTGAATAGACTAACTGCAATGTTCCGTAACTGGCTACTAGCTTCTACGAGCCCATCTTTAGCTCCCTGGGCTTCAAAATGGTTTCTTGCCTCTCTGAACGCGACTCCGGTCCGGTTCCACAGGTAACCCATTACTTTACCGGCAAATTCTGGATGGCTATTAAGCCCGGTCCCAACCGCCGTCCCTCCCAGCGCCAGTTCTTCAACTGCGGCAATCGCGTTACCGGCACGAAGCTTGCCGTGCTCGATCTGCTTGGCGTAGCCGCTGAATTCCTGACCTAGCCGGATCGGAGTCGCATCCATCATATGCGTTCGTCCGATCTTGATCACGTCCCAAAACTCTTGCGCTTTCGTCTCTAAGCCCTGTTGCAAATGATCGAGGGCCGGCATCAACTCACCGCGGATTGATTCCGCCACTGCGATGTGAATGGAGGTCGGGATCACGTCATTGCTGGACTGGCTCATATTGACGTGATCGTTGGGATGAACCGGGTCTTTGGAGCCGACGGGTTTCCCGACGATCTGGCTGCACCGGTTCGCAATCACCTCATTGGCGTTCATGTTTGTACTGGTGCCTGACCCTGTCTGGAAAATATCAATGGGAAAATGGGCATCCAAAAGGCCATCGATCACTTCTTCCGCCGCCTGCGCGATCAGCTGCGCCCGGTCCTCCTCCAGCTTGCCGAGATCTCGATTGGCCAGTGCGGCCGACCACTTCACCAAGCCAAGCGCACGGATAAATGGCCGGCTAAATCGGTAACCACTGATCGGAAAGTTTAGCACCGCCCTTTGGGTGGTTGCCCCATACAGGGCATCACCCGGAACCTCCATCGTGCCCATGGAATCTTTTTCGATACGTTTTTGCATGCGTTTAGCGTCCTGATTTCTCAACTGACTGGTTTTGGTTCGGTCACGGGCAGGTTTTTCGGCTTCGCCTGAGGCTCATTCGAAATGACACATATCAGATGACAAATGACAAATTTCGCGTTCCGCCGCGCAGATTTGTCATCTGTCATTTGCCGTTTGTCATGCGGCCAAGCTAGGGGCAAAGCCCGTGCAAGTTGCGAAACATTGCAAAAATTGGTAACATCTACTGCGAAAATTCGTAAGATCTATGTAGATTACTGGAAAAACGTTCTATTGACGAACCTGTCTTAATCTCATAACAATCCTACATTCAAATTCAACTCGATCTGCTAGGCCGATATTTGTGAGCGAGCCCCCTAATCATAATCTGCTGACGGTTAAAGAAACAGCGGAATACCTTCGAATACCACTCCCCACCGTCTATTATCTAGTTCAACGGGGCCAAATCCCAGCAATCCAGATCGGAGGTCGGTGGCGGATTAAGAAATCCTCGCTTGACCGGGATATCCTGCACCAGGACAAGCAGGGGCAACCCACCGTGCTCGTCGTGGAATACGACCCTGGACTACAAGAGCTGTTCAGGAATTTCCTTAAGAAAGTTGGGTTTAGCCGGGTTGTGGTTGGAACGGCCAAGGATGCGGTTGCCAACCTGAAAAAGCAGAAATTTGATCTGATGTTCTTGGATCTTCAGCTTCCCGACGCCCCAGGAGACCAAGTTTATCGGAATGCCAAACAGATCGATCCCGACCTCAATGTGATCGTCATCACCGGCTATCCCGATTCCGAAGTTCTCGATCGTATCCTGCAAATCAGCCCGGTAACCGTGCTGAAAAAGCCGCTGAAAATCGAGCAACTTAACCAAACGGTAAAGATTCTCGGTCACGCCGGCCCGCGGATGGGGGCGTAGCGATAGGGCTGAGCTGCCGCTCGGCCAGAAAAGCCGCGAAGCGGCGAGATAATGGGTCGGTAGGGCGAAAATCTCGGCGCGCCCACAGGCAGCCATCCTGCCAGCGTCAACTCCGCGCCGGATTTGAGCCGTGCGCGTGGCATACCGATCAACCGGCGATTCTCACGGACCAGAAGCGGTATTTTATCAGGGGCGAGCACACGGCACACGCCAAACGGCTCAAATCCGGCGCGATATCGTCAAAATTGTCAGCCAGATCACATCCGCACCGAGATTTTCGCCCTACCACCGAATGAGCAGGAGCTCATCCCTACCGGACACTTACGTAATGAAATACGTGAGATTTTCCAGCTCGATCGCCAGGTTAACGTTATTGACCACCACATGCGTCGGGACCTGCAAGATTAACGGAGAAAAGTTAAGAATCGCCTGGATGCCGGCCTCTACCAGCTGATTGGTCACCTCTTGGGCTGCAACCCCCGGGACCGCTAAGATCGCCAATTTTATGCTGTGTTCCCGGACAAATTCTTTCATTAGTTCGACCGGCTGGATTGGCACCTTACAGTTGTCAGTCTTGGCACCCTCGGGGCGACTATCGAAAGCCGCTATGATTTCGAACCCCTCTTTGGCAAACCCGTCATAGCGCAACAAGGCTGAACCGAGGTTCCCCGCCCCCACCAAGATCACGGGTTGAAACCGGGTCGTCCTCAAGACTCCGGTCAGCTTCGCCAGCAACGATTCGACCTTATAACCTAGTCCTCGAGTGCCGAACTGGCCGAAATAGGTCAGGTCTTTGCGGAGCTGCGTCGGTTTTACTCCGGCCGCTTTTGCCAGTGCATCCGAGGAAACCGTCTCAATCCGGTTCTGGTTGAGGCGTTCCAATACCCGATAATAGAGCGAGAGACGGTAAACAGCCTTTCGGGGTATGACCAACTTCGGCACGCCTGAAAATTACCGAGGGAGTTGAATAGCGTCAATGACTGGCGCTCGGCTTAGCCTCGCGCGTGAGACGTGAGAGGTGACCGGCCATGGGCGATGACACGCTCTGGGTAAGGCAAAAGTCTTGTGAGTAGCGACCAGTGGGACCCTCCTCCACCAAGCCTAGGGCGAGCTACCGCCCCGCGTTGCCCTAGGCGCCAGCGTACTTCTCACCTCTCACCAATCACTTTTCACCAATCACCTCTCACACGCGAGGCTAAGCCGAGCGCCAGTCACGGCGTTCCCTGGGCTCTCGGCGTTATCACTCGGGTGACGATGGCTTTGAAATTCGCCGCCTCAATCTTGCACCCCTCGACAAAGTCATCCGGCCCATGCTCGATCAGCACCACCCAACAAAAGGTCGCTCCTAGGAAAACAATAGACCAAGCCAAGAGGCGTAAGATGGTGAGGAGCACGGGCAACCGTTAAAGGTTAGAGGTTTTAGGTTCTAAGTTCTATGTTCTACGCCAGGTACTTAACGCCTCAAAGCGTGCATCGGACACGCCGCCAGACCCTACAACCTCGAACCTAAAACTTAAACCTTAAAACCTGAAACTTGTGTTCCAGCGCCTTGGATTCTCTGCAGGTTTCAGCTTAATTTACTCTCGTGAGTTACCAGGTTTTTGCGCGCAAATATCGGCCACAGATCTTTGACGATGTTTTGGGTCAAGATCACGTCGTGCAGACTCTGAAGAACGCAATTCAACAGCGTCGACTGGCCCATGCCTACTTGTTTGTTGGTCCGAGAGGAACCGGGAAAACATCGACCGCCAGGATTTTGGCAAAGGCCCTAAATTGCGTGCACGGCCCTACCCCGACCCCGTGCGGTGTGTGCGATTCTTGCCGGGAGATCGCGTTAGGTATCAGCCTTGATGTTCTTGAGATCGATGGCGCAAGTAATAACAGCGTCGACCAAGTGCGAGAGCTCAGGGACAATGTGCGCTTCGCCCCGGTTAAAGGACGCTACAAGGTTTATATCATCGATGAAGTCCATATGCTGACGCAGCAGGCATTCAACGCCTTGCTGAAAACGCTGGAAGAGCCGCCCCAGCACGTGATTTTCGTATTCGCCACGACCGAGCCACACAAGGTTTTGCCTACCATCCTAAGCCGGTGCCAGCGGTTCGATCTTCACCGGATCCCGCCTCGCGTCATCGCGGAGCACCTAAATTTTATCGCCACACAGGAAGGCGTCACGCTGGCGGCGGCAGCCGCCAATGCCATCGCCACCGCCGCAGATGGCGGTCTGCGGGATGCCGAGTCCATGCTGGATCAGTTAGTAGCATTTTGCGGGACCTCCATCGACGAACATCAGGTGCTGGAGGTGTTTGGCCTAACCGCTGAACAAGTGGTACTCGATCTGAGCCAAGCCATCGTTACCCGCGAATCTACCAAAGCGTTACACCTGATCCACGCTCAACAAGAGGCCGGTAAAGACCTTTCCAAACTGCTAACCGATCTACTCAATTTTTTTCGCTCACTTCTGATCGCGCAAGTTGACGCAGGCAGCTTACAAGATGAGCAAAGTGAGAAAGCCAAAGCCGTCACTACCAGCCTGAAAACCAAATTGAACACCGGGCAACTCCTGAAATTGATGGAGATCCTTTCCGAGGTAGAACCGACTCTGAAATGGGCGACTAACAAGAAGCTACACCTTGAGCTGGGTGTCATCCGGGCAATCCAAAGTCTAGCCGAGGTCGGCTTTGACCAAGTCCTGGACGCACTGGAAGGGTTACGCCAAGACCCCGCCAATCCGCGGCCAACGGGAAAGAGCGGAACTGCCCCCCTGGTTATTCAACCCGCGCGAACGCCGGGAACACCGAAAACACCGGCTAGTCCGACGAAGTTGACGGAGTTTCAGACGACAGGCACGAAGTCGGAAAACGCGAAAACTGAGCATGAGCGTGTAGCCGAAACCCGCCCCGCAATCGCTGAAGAAAACATACCTGTCGAAGAGGCAGAAACGGTAGGGACGAGCTCCCGCTCGTCCGAGGCGAAGCCTGAGATAACGGCTGAGATCGAGACGGAGACAAGGGTCGAGGCGACGCCCGAGATCAAAACGGAGACGAAACCGGATGAGCAGGAGCTCATCCCTGGCGCTTCTGCCGAGCCGGATCTTAACCAACTCTGGATCGATATCGTAGCCGAAGTGCGGAAAAGCCGTCCCTTGATTCAGCAATATTTTACGGCTGCGGTGCCCGTGAGCCTGTTACATAACGAGCTCCGGCTGGGATTCGGTTCTCAGCACGGCATGGCGATGGAGACGTTGATGCGGCCAAATAACCGGAAATATATCGAACAACTGATAACCGAGCGGTTAGGCAAACCGACGAGTATCAGGGGCGAGACTCGGGATGATTTAGCGCCCATCGTTTTCCCTGAAAAAACAGAGGCGGCGACGAACCCAGAGACCGATTTTAAAAATGATCCTTTAATTCAAAAAGCTCTGGAAATCTTCCAAGCTGAGATCCAGGCTGCTGACTAACGATGAATATCCAAAAGATGATGAAGCAGGCTGCGAAAATGCAGGAAGAACTTACTGCAGCCCTCGCCACTAAGACGGTGGACGTGAGTGTCGGCGGCGGGAACGTCACCGTTACTGCTAACGGCCTCGGGGATATTCTTGCGATCAAAATCTCCAAACAGGCTGTCGATCCCGAGGACGTCGAGATGCTAGAAGATTTGGTCCTTACCGGCGTCAAACAAGCCATCGAGAAAGGCAAAGGCCTTGCTCAGTCAGAGATGGGCCGGATGACCTCAGGCCTGGGCTTGCCGCCAGGGATGATGTAGGCGGAAGGGCGATCGAGCCGGTAGGCCGAAAATCTCGGCGCGCCCACAGGCAACCATTCTAGTAAAGCCGACCTCGCGCCGGATTTGAGCCGCGTGCGCGTAGCATGGATTCAAGTGACGATTCTCACGGTGCGGAGCGCGAACTTTCGAGGCATTAGGTGCAAGCCCAAGCCACACGCCGCAGCTCAAATCCGGCGCGACATAGTCAAAGATGTTAGCGTGATTACATCCGCGCCGAGATTTTCGCCCTACCGGCCGCTTCGCGGCTCAATCGCGCCTTCTCCCCGTCGCCCATTCGCCGTTTCGACTATGGGCAACGTCCCAAACACGCCGATACTCCGAGACGCCCATACACCGATACGCCTCTCACCCTCCGACCATCCAACGGACGATTTCGTCCGAATTCGTGGCCTGGGTGGCTGCCTCGCCGACCTTCTGGCCGCGGCGCAATACCACAATTCGATCGGTGACGGCGAAAATATCGACCAGGTTGTGGGAAATAAAGATCACCCCTACGCCGCTCTGTTTTAAGCTCTTGATCAACGCGATCACTTTACGCTGCTCAGGCACACCCAACGCCGCCGTTGGCTCGTCCATGATCAGCACCTTCGCGTTCCAATGAATCGCCCGGCCAATCGCTACCGCTTGGCGCTGTCCTCCGGACATGGACCGGAGCGGTAAATCAAATCGGTTGATCCGAATATCAAGAACGCGCAACGCGTCCGCGGCGTCGGCCCGCATCTTCTTACGATCCAGAACGGGCAGACCTAATACCCGTTTCATTGGTTCACGCCCCAGAAACACGTTTGCCCCCACATCAAGATTATCGGCTAAGGCCAAGTCTTGATAGATGGTCTCGATCCCTTTTTCACGAGCTTTTTGCGGGTTCTCAAACGTCACTTCGGCGCCGTTGTACCAGATTTTCCCTTCATCCGGGTGATGCACTCCGGAAATAATCTTGATCAAAGTGGATTTGCCGGCCCCGTTGTCACCCGCCAAAGCCAAGACTTCGCCGGGATACAGATCCAACGACACATTCTCGAGCGCGTGCACGCCGCCAAACCGCTTCGAAACGGATTGTATCTGCAGAATCGGTTGCTCACTCATCAGTCCTGGCTCCGGCTAATTGCTTCTGGGTTTGATCGACTAATACCGAGATGATGATCACAACTCCGACCGCCACAAATTGCCAAAACGGTTCAACATTAACAAAGACCAGACCGTACTGGATGACGGCGATAATCAGTGCTCCGATAACCGTCCCGGTGATTGTTCCTGAACCACCAAAAAGACTCGCTCCTCCGATTACAACGGCAGCGATGCTGTCCAACAGCAACGTTTCCCCGGCTTGAGGAGCACCAGCGGTAAACCGGGCCGTGTACAAAATCCCTCCGATACCGGCGGTAAGCGATGACAGAATATAAAGTGCGATGGTGTTTCTAGAAACGTTGATTCCAGCCCGCAATGATGCCTGGCGATTCCCGCCAATCGCGTACACGTGCTGTCCGAACCGACTCTGGGACAGCAAAAACATCATCCCCACCGTCAGAATGATCGTGATTAGAACGACAATTGGGATAGAAAGAAAAGAGCCACTCCCGATGAAGGATACCACCGGATTAGAGATGGGGACGGTCGCCCCACCGGCCAGCAGATAAGCGACTCCTCGGGCCACTCCATACATTCCTAGCGTGCCGATAAAAGGCGGTACCCGCAGTTTGGCGATCAGCAGGCCATTGATTAATCCGGGAACCGCGGAGGCCAACAGAGCCACCACCATTGCAACGACTAGTGCAATGGGATCCGCCAGCACACCGGTGCTACGATTGAGGATCTCGGAAAACACCACTGCGGAAAGGCCCATGGTAAAGCCGACCGAAAGATCGATTCCTCCAGAAATCACTACAAACGTTTGCCCCAGCGCCAGCAGGAGCGGCCCAACGGTAAAGACCGTGATCGAGGCGACGTTAAACGGATTGAGCGCGAAAGTCGCGTGGTAGGCCAACTGAGCCCAGATCTCGAACCCGAAGAGGAGGAAGAACAAAAAGATCCAAGCCCGCATGGAAGCCGCCCATGAACGGACCGAACCCGCCCACGTCGTTCGTTCGATGACCAGCTCTTCTAATCGGTCCGGGCCCGGCGGTTTTGGCTCAGCGGTTGGCGGTTGGCTCATTTGTCAGTGATACAATCGTCCTCGTACTCGTCGTCGTCCTCGTCCTCGAAAGCGGGGTTTAGCGGTTATAACAAGCCTAAAACGGTAGGGATGAGCTCCTGCACATCCGCAGTTCTTCGATGTGGTCGCATCAACGGATGAGCAGGAGCTCATCCCTACCGAAAACGATCCTTAACCTAGTCCGAATAGATGAATTTCTTCACGTTCGGATCATCGACATTACTCTTGTCGATCACCGTGAAACCAGTCCCGATCAACGGAGGAACCGATTGGCCGGTCAGATGAGCGTAAGCCGTAACCACTCCATAGAAACCGATCTCGGCGGGGTGTTGGGCAATCGCAATATCGATGTTGCCGGCTTTGATATCGGCCACGATCGATTGAGGTGCATCAAAGGCGACCACTCGGATCTTGCCCTGGGCGTTTGCTTGTTTCACCCCGGTAGCGGCGCCAGAGGCTGAGAAAAGGTTCGCTCCAAACACTCCGGCCAAGTCAGGGTTTCGTGCGTACACGGCTTGCAATTGCGCGGCGGCTTTGTTGGCATCGTCGTCGTTAAACTGCGTTTCCAACACGGTAATGTTCGGGTACTTCTTCATTTCCAACTTGAACCCTTCTTCCCGCTGATCCGTGGTGGAAACATTCGGTTTGACGTTCGAGACGTAAACTTTGCCTTTCTCGCCGATGGCCTTGGCTAAGGCTCGAGCAGCGATCTGTCCTCCCCCGACGTTATCGGAGGCAATGTAAGACAGCGGAAAATCAGCGTCGCCACTGCCAGTTTGGTAATGGCCGTTCCCGATGAAAGTATCCACTGTGATTACCGTGATCCCGCTATGGGCTGCATTCTTCAACGGGCTGACCAGCTGCGTTTTGTCTGTCGGCGCGATCAAGATGGCATCGGGTTTCCGGCCAATGACCGCGTTCAAAACGGGAACCTGCTGTTCTGGATCGAATTTAGGGGCGCCCTGGAACACCAAGTTTACTCCCAAAGCGTCGGCGGCCGCCTGAGCGCCTTTGTGCATGGTGATATAAAAGGCATCGGTCGTCAGACCCGGGACTAACGCGATCGTATACTTCTTATCGGCAGCGGAGGCAGGATCGTTCAATCCAGCAAAGAGGAGGAACGTGCTCGCTAAGAGACTGGCTTTAATTTGCCATCGTTTCATAGAGGGGGTGGAAATAGTATTTCACCAAAAAAACCGGTCGATCTCAGAACGTTCGTTCGCCTGGCTCACTCCAAGCAGCAAGGCGGTCGAAACGGGGAAACCAGCACCAGTTTTTCTAGCTCAAGGGAATTGGGGGTTTAATTTCAGCCTACTAAAAGAGTCCTTATCTCGGACCCGTCAATAATAAACTGGAATATTACGAGTAATCCCTTCGTGGGAGATTTCTCGTTTGGGGGGGTTGATGTTATCGGATCTTAGTTTTCTGGAGGAATGATAATCGTCTTAATCCCTTGACGCGACCATGCCAGCTCAAGCGCTTTTTGATAGTCTTTCAGGGGAAATTCGTGGGTAACCAGCTCGTCGACCTTAACTTTGCCGCTCTCAAGATAATCGAGGGCCCGCGGAAAGCAGTCGATCTGTGCGAATGAACCCTTGATTGCTAATTCGCGGCGCTGGATCTCAGCCAGCCTGAATCGACCAAGCGCATCGTCCGGATAAACTCCGTAGATGAGAATGGTGCCGCGGCGGCGAACGAACCTCATGGCATCTTCCGCCATCGGCGCCGCTCCGGTGGCTTCCACCACGTAATCGAAGCCGTTCGGGCTTAGCTCATCCAGGCGGCGTCGATGAATCTCCGGATCCTTACGATCGATGGCCACAACTTCGTCTGCCGCCAAGCGCGCGATTAAGTCTAGTTTCGGTCCCGCCGGAGCCGCGACGGTCAGTTTAGCCGCCCCATTGAGCTTAAGCAGCTGCGCCAGCACTTGTCCCGTCGGCCCGGCGCCCAATAGCAGGACGCTACTTCCGGGTTTTACCGCCAACACTTCCATGCCGTGAACGGCGCAAGCTGTGGGCTCAATCATCGCTGCCTCCCGAACGGAAAGCTTATTAACGGGAAACGCCAGATCGCCTTTAACCTTGATGTACTCGGCAAACGCCCCATTGATCTCGACACCGATCCCACCAAGATTCTCGCAAAGCAGGAAATCACCGCGCTTGCAATAGAAGCAGTAGCCGCATGCTTGAGTTGTGCTCGCCGTTGCTCGCTGACCTTTACTGAACCCCTTCACTTCCGAACCCAGCTCAACAATTTCTCCCGAGAATTCGTGCCCGGGGATCAGAGGAAATCTAGCTCCGAATTCCCCTTCGTGGACATGAAGATCGGTGCCGCAAACCCCACAGGCATCCACGCGCAATAAGATCTCGTCGGGAGCGATCTGAGGAATATCAACATCGCGATATTCAAATTTCCGGGGAGCATCGTAAACAATGGCTTTCATAAGGCGGCAGAAACAAACGGAGATTCACCAC
>Ga0210401_10007643_pt1 | contig 10820 bp, 8 predicted proteins | sample IncBWH32MmetaG_FD_150866 | JGI IMG/M metagenome (GOLD analysis project Ga0210401, IMG submission 150866) | Forest soil microbial communities from Barre Woods Harvard Forest LTER site, Petersham, Massachusetts, United States - Inc-BW-H-32-M | ecosystem: Environmental > Terrestrial > Soil >... | reverse complement strand
AGGTCTACGAGCGCGAGGTGCGCGATCTGCCATGGTCAGAATATCGCACGACGGTGGTGATCGAGCTGTATCGAGTGCGCTGTCCGGACTGCGGGATCAAGGCTGAGAAAGTAGCGCTGCTGCCGAGCAAGGCGCCATTCAGCAAGCGCTTTGAGGAGGCGGTGGGGCAAGCCTGTGAGAGCGCACCGGTACGACGAGTGGCGCGGCAGTTTGGCTTGGCGGCGAGTACGGTGCGGGCGATCGATCTGCGGTATCTGGAGCGCTGGGCACAAGGCCGACGCCGACCGGCGCTGCGACAGATGGGAGTCGATGAGATCTACCTGGGGAAGAAGCAGAAGTTTCTGACGGTCGTGACCAATCTGCAGACCGGAGAACCGCTGTGGTTCGGTCGGGAACGGAAGAAAGAGACGCTGGATGAGTTTTTCGAGAAGCACCTGAGTGCATTTCAACGAAGTGCGATTCGAGCCGCGTGTGTGGACATGTGGGAACCGTTCCGGCAAAGCCTGGAGCAGTGGGTGCCGGAGTGCCGAATCGTGTACGACAAGTTTCACATCCTGCAGCATGCCAGCCAAGCGGTGGACGAAGTACGGCGGGCTGAATTCTTCCGTAAAGGAGGCGCGGCGCGGGACCTGGTGCGAGGCAAGCGCTGGTTACTTCTGAGCAGCTGGCTCAACCTGGATCGTGGCAAGCGACGTCAGCTGAACACATTGTTTGCCCTGAACCGACGCATTCTCAAGGCCTATCTCCTCAAGGAGAGTCTCTCGCAGTTGTGGAATTACACCTACGAAGGTGCCATGTTGCGTTACTTGCAGAGTTGGATCAACCAGTTACGCTGGCAGCGACTGAAACCGATGGAGAAACTAGCCCGCATGCTGCTGGATCATCTGCAGGGCATCTTGAACTACTGCCGGACGAAGGTACCGATGGGTGTGATTGAAGCCGTCAATGGCAACATCAAAGCTTTGCTCCGACGCGGCCGCGGTTATCGAGACATGAATTACCTGCTGCTCAAAGCGCAGCGCTTGGCGGCCACGAAGACTGAATTCCTCGTTCTTCACAAAGCCGCGTAATATGCATAGTTTTCCAGATTCTCGTTCAGAGCCCTTTTTTGTTCGGTCTTATGCGCGGCACAGCTAGGGAAGGAACTCAGGGAGTCATACCGTTTCCACCGTATGGCGAGCATGCGTAAGAAAATCGTACTCTTGCCACTCTCTAACCGGGCTATCGGCATAGCCAGCCGCTATCCCGCTAATCGTCCGCCAGGAGTTCCTCGATGAAGTCCGCCACTTTAGCGCTCCTTCTTTCATGCTTTGCACTCACGAATCTCGCAACTGCCTCTAACACTATTGATTTCAGCAACAGCGGAGGTACGCTTTCGGGTACAAACGCGGGGCTGACTCTTTCCGGATCCACGTTAATCGCTGTCAGTGGCCTTAACGGTTTAGGCACCGTCACGGGCGACCTTGGCACTTTTTCGCTAAGCACCGGCGCACTGGCCAGCGGTTCTTTGACGATGGGCGGCACATTCGCTGCTGGCGGAATGCTCACCATCAATGGCAACGGCACCAACGGAATTCCCAATGGGGTACTCTTCACCGGTACATTCTCCGCGCCCATAAGTTGGACTCTTACGACGCTGGCAAATGGGACTAACAGCTACACGCTGACTGGTGTTCTTACGGGAATGTTGGGTGGAACCAGCGTGAGCGCGGTTACCGTTCAAATGACCGCCAACACAGGCACAGGATTCTTTAACGGCTCAGCCTTAATTTCTGGCGGGGATACGAGCATCGCGTCTGTTCCGGAACCCTCCACGCTCGCTCTCTTTGCGACTGGAGGCATGAGCCTGATCGGCATGATGCGTCGGAAGCTTTCCGCGCGATAGACGAATAAGTTCAATTCGGAAGGCAGGCGCCCGACTCTGGGCGCTCTTCTTTCAGTACGCCTTTCCCAAATCTCCTTGTCGTAGAATGGCGGCTTGCCTGGCAGAATTTCAGAGCTAGACCAACTGGTGGTCGTATTGGTGCGACCACGCAATCCACTCAATATTGGTGCGGCTGCGCGGGCCATGAGCAACTTCGGTGCCCGGCATCTTCGCCTGGTCAATCCATACGCTGCCGGCTTCCGCGAGGCACGCTCTGCCGTGGGTGCCTCTACACTGCTCAATAACGCCCTGGAGTTCGACTCTGTGGCCGAAGCTGTGGCGGACTGTTCACTGGTGGTCGGAACCACCGCTGTCCGTAATCGGGCTTTACGGGATCCAGTGCGCCGTCTCAACGATGAATCGTCCAACGCCATTCGAACAGCATTAAGATCAGGCAAGGTCGCGCTGTTGTTCGGCTCCGAGAAGATCGGATTGACGAACGCAGATTTTACTCATTGTCACTGGCTCCTCACTATTCCGACGCATGAACAAAACATCTCCATGAATCTGGGGCAGGCTGTAGCGGTTTGTCTTTTCGGACTCTCGCGAAACGTGGTCGACGAAGCGATTCCCGAACAGATCGAGCCGGCGGCATCCGGCGAAATCGAGAAGATCACGCAAGGATTATACGAGGCTCTGAAAATCAGCGGATACGTAAAACCGGGCAACGATGCGGTGAGTGAAAAGAAGGTCCGCCGTCTTATGCTCCGGTTCAATCTGCAGGCCATCGACGCGAAGGTATTGCTGGGAATGATACGGCAGATCTTATGGAAGCTGCGTCAGGGGGCGAAAAGTTACCCCTTCACTCGTTGAGGCGAAGCCTGGATCGACGTTTTCTTGAATCGGAACTGGAGCAGCCAGGTGCTGGCTGTCGGCTGCCCGTTGACTTCCGGGGCAGAGAACTCCCATCGCTCCGCCGCCTTGAGGGCCTGATTCGCGAAGTATCGGCTGGACCCTGATGACTTCAATTTTGCTGCGCTGATTTTTCCGGAAGGATCCACTTCTACCTGTACGACCACCTTGATGGTGCCCCTGATAGTATTTTGCGCACTGCGGGGAACGTCGGGAAGAACTTGCCGAACGACCTCACCCCCTGGTGCTCGAGGAGGCGGCACCACAGGTTCCGCCGGCTTGGGAGCAGCGGTTGTTGGGGTCGGCTCGGCTTCAGTTACTGGCTGCTTGGTCCCATCGGAGGTCTGCGTTGCAGATTTGCTTGAGCGGGAATACATCCATGCAAGTACGATCCCCAGCACAACGATCAGCACAGCTGCGACCGCAAACACAGGCTTGCGGGTTACGGAACTAGCCGGGATTGCTGCCGGTTCCGGAGGAGCCGGCACGGAACGTGCCGCCGGCTGCATGCGTGCCTGAATTTCCTTCAGCGAGCATCGACGGTTCGGATCGAGCTGCAGGCATTCCCGCACGATTCCACGAAATGGATCCGGGATGGTCTCAGGTAAATCGCGATTCGCCGGTGAAGCTTGCTCGGCGGCGGTCACGTTCTGAGCGAGTGCCGCGAGCAATGTGACCCCCGCGGACCATATATCCCCCGCCGGCGAAATAATTCCGGCTGCGGTCTCAGGGGCGTCATACACGTCGCGGCGCCTGCGTCCTCCATCCTGCTGTACGACCGGCGCAACCTGGTCCGAGGAGAGCTTCAGTTGATCGCCCGCAGCCAGCACGTTCGACGGCTTCACGCGCCCGTGAACAAACCCATTCTTGTGCAGATAGAAAAGAGCATCAAGGACCGGAGGCAGTAAGTCCGAAACTTCCGACGGGTCCAACGGCCGTTCCGGGAGAATCCTGGAAAGGTCGTCGTCGGCACATTCCATCACCACATAGACAAATGGCGAGCCGTCCAGACGGCAAAGCCCGCAGTCAAAAGTGCGAATCAGATGAGGATGAGAAAGCTTGGCGGTAGCGCGCAGGCGCGACAGTCGCGCCTCGGCCGTGGCTTCGTCCACTTGAATCAGCTTGATCGCGGCCCTCTGCACGGGTTGGTCTGCGAATTCGGTCAGAAAGACTGCGCTGTGATCGGAGCCGCCCAGCCACTGGCGGAGGGGAAACTTCCCTTTGACCACGAGTCCTTCCCACGACTTCCATGTGTCGGGTTTACTCATTTGCTGCTACCCTGCGATTCAACATTCTATGCCATCAGCGATCCGTTGGTGGCCAGCACGTTGAAATCGCAGGTGCAGCTCTGCCTCTGTCCTCTTACCTGCTCTTGTAGCTGAAGGTAACCTTGGTCTCCTCATCCAGAACAAGAGGCCGGACAAAACTGAACGAAGTGCCCGCCCGGGGAACATCGATCGCCACCGGCAGAACGCCGGCGACCCGCTTTTGCAGATTCATGACGTTGGCAGAAGCATTCTGGCTGACCGCTCCTGGAGCGAGCGGCATTATTTTGCTGAAGTTTCTGCCATCGACAGCCACCATGCTCGATTCAGTGTTAAGCATGGGCGCTGAAGCTGTAACCTCGACGGTCTCGGTCGCAGCACCGACGTTCAGAACACCTCCAAACATTGAAGGTTGGCTGGAGTCGTACCTGACGTTGTTGACGCTGGTCTTGAAGCCCCGGCTGTCCAGCTTGATCTTGTAGTTTCCCGAAGGTAGTCCAAGAAGCGTCCAGTGTCCGGAGGAGTCGGTCACTGTACTGCGGCTCATGCCGTTTTCTGACGACGTGACGGCAATCTGCGCATTCGCAATGACTGCTCCGGTGGCATCGGTCACATATCCTCCCATCTGCCCCGCTGGTGACTGGATACGCGCGCCTACATCATTCGAGTTGTTGTAAGAACCTTTGTCGCGCTCCAGCTGTCCTCGAGTGACAACCTCTTCGCGCACCGGTTCGGGCACCCGATTGGCGGCAATTACATCTCCGCCGAAGTCTCTCACTTTGTAGCGCTCTGGCAGAAACACCTCCCAGTTCAGCAGGCTGATAGGGATATCCATGCTCGGAAGGCTCAGGTCGGCACCGCCTTTTTTCGCAAAGGGAGTTCCGGAGTGCATGAATACAAATGACACCGTGTAGGAACCGTTCGGACGGAATCCCGGCCGCAACAGCGGTACACGATTGCCATCCGCACCCTGAACGGGTTTCACGCGTTCCCCAGCGACTTCAGCGGAGAGGATCGTCGCCCCAGCGGGCAGCGACACTTTCAGGAAAGGTTGTGCCTGATTCTTCAGAGTCAATTTCACTTCGGTCAGCGACTTGCCTTCCGACGTGACCATGGTTGTGACGTCCGCGCTCTCGGCAACGGCAGCGAGCACGCTTCCATCCGGAAACCGTACCCAGCTTAAGGTAAGAGTAGGGGTCTCACTCGCCTGCCGGTGATAGCGGAACGCAGCCTGCGGCGGGAAGTGCGCCAGTGATCGCAGGTAAGGGTTGGCTTCCTTGACGTCCATACGTTTAAGGCCGCCGCCTTCAGTTGCGGTGATCTCCATCGTGCCAGCGCCCTCAACCAGCACTTCACCAGTCTCCCTTTGCGCTCCCTTGAAGCTGACGAAAGGCGCGTCGGCCTTGGTGTCATTGATCGAACGCTCCATCGAGATCAGAAACTGATGACTACGCAGCCCGGGATTGCTCACGGTCAGGAATATATACAGATGAGTGGGTTCGGTTGTGCCGACCGGTCTTACGTTCACAACCTTGGGCTGAGTCTCGGCCGAATCCAGCGTTGGTCCAGTGACGCCGGTGACCTCGAAGCCTTCAGGAATCTGAACCTGGAATGTGGAGGTCTCTCCTTGCACCATGGTGATGTCCGAGAGAACGGCAATCCGCATTTCCGCTTCACTGACGGAAACGAGCATCTTCGAATCCGCCAGGAACCGGACTTCACGCGGAGCAACTGGTGCGACCACTTCGCGTGTTGCCCACCAGATGTTGGCCGGCTGCCCGGGTACCAAGGTCGCTTCGATCGCGGTGTGCCCGTTTTCCGACTTGCGGCTGGTAATCACTCCCGGAGTGATATTGGCCAGTGTGTGCTCGCCCGGAATCAAAAGGCTCATTTGCACGCTGCCCGCCACTGGAGCCGGCAGGCTGAACGAAGCGCGTCCCGCATCGATCCTTAACGGCAGGCCGGTGTCGAGCGAGATGGAGAAATCCCCCGCCGGAAGGAGCGCTACGTGAGTGCCATTTTCTTGCAGCAGCGGCACGCCCTTTCCGTTCTGATGAGCGTCGATGATCGTCATCCCACTAGTTAGCGGTACCTTGCTTATACCTTTGTGGAAGACTTCTCCCTCGAACTCCACCGATCCCATCACGCCGTCGTTCTCAACTCGCAGTTTCACATCGGCATGCTTGATGGAGTATGGAAATGGCGCGGTGTCCGGCTTCTTTGGCGGCTTCGCCGCCCGTTCGACCAGCTTGTTATATTCATCCAACGTAAGCGTGACGTTGCCGGGATCGGGCAGGGGCAGGGTGGATTTGTCCTCTGCCCAGCACAACGACATCAAACACACACATCCAACCAACATTGAAGTCAAAAGTCTGCCGTTCATCGCGCACCTGCCTTTCTGTCGCGCTGGAAGTTGAATTCTGCTGCAGGGGATTGGTTTTCACTGGTGAGTTCGGAAACCAGGTAGATCGAGGGACCAAACGCCGGGAAGTCGATGTTGACCGGCACGATGCCAGTCACTCTGCCGGCCATCGACTTCGATTTGAAACTGTCGAGCAGCGCCTGGGTGGCGTCTTTCTTTTCTTTGTCGCCGTTGCTCTGGAGTTTGGCGAATTGTTCGAGGCGATCGAATTCCTTCGCCTGCAGTGGTACTGCGGATGGTGTTCCGATATCGACAATTCCACCGCCGCCGGGCGCCAGCGCCGCCGAAATGGGGCCTTGATACTCCTGCGTGCGGAACGTCCCAGGCGCCGCTGAAACTCGGAACATGGGCGGGTAATAGAACAGCACTCCGGTGCGCGAGATCGGAAGATCCAGCGCAGGTAGAGTGACGGTCTGCTTCCCCTTGTCCTGCCACGCTGGCGCCTTCGTGACGTACATCAGTTCGACAAGGAACGCGGGCGCGTCCTCACCACCCCGCGATTTCTCGAGCGGCAATAGCAGGCTTCCATCCGGCGACTGACCGGGACGAGCCGGCCTTCCGCCCAACGATGCGCTCCAGACCGATGCTCCCGGCGGCAACGAAATCTTCACGAAGTTCCGCTGGTTGTTCCGCACGGCGTATCTCGCCTGCACCAGTTCCTTCCCATCGGCGCTCATCAGAATGTCGTAGCGCGCCTCTTCGATGTTGGCCATCAGCACGGCCTGCTGGTCATAGCGGGCCACGTTCACGCTTAACGTGCGCGTCGCGCCGGCTTCCCCAGCGCGTGCGCGGAAGGCCGCCAGGGCGGGCGATTGGCGGCTGGCGATCATTTCTCCAAGGTCGCTTGCGTCGGCGTCTTCAAGTCCTTGCGCTTTCTGGTCTTTGATCTCGCCCGCCCCGAGGATCTCCACCGCGACTCCACCGCTATCGCGCTCGGTATGGAGAAGCCTCAGCAAAGGGATGTCAATAATGCCGTCGCGCGGCAACCGGGCCTCGCCGTTGATCACAAATCGTGCGCTGTGTTCCACCGGTTCGAGGAAGGTGATCGCGAGTTCGCCGTTTTTCATCTCCCAATCTGCGATCATCGCGCCTGACACCTGATTGATCGTGATTTTTTCTGGGAGTTGAATCCGCACATCGCGGGCAGCGCCTTGCACGATATCGAGACTCGCTTCCGCGTAGACGGCAGTCGAATCCTCGCCCAGGCTAGTCAACTGTGTGAGCGATCCCCGCATCCGCAGCGGGAGTTCGATGTGATGGTCTTCAGTCTTCTTGCGCCAGCTAAGGGTGAGCGCCTCATTGCCGCGCCCGTAGGCGAGCCACTTGGTTTCGCCTGACGTTTCCGACTTCTCGGAGAGAATTCCTCCATCGACTCTGAGATCAATTCCTTGTCGCGGCAGTTCAATCGCCGCCCGCGTCACACCCGATTCGGTGGAGGGAAGGGAAATGCTCTCATCGCCGGTGGACGCTGTGACGGGTACGTCGACGTCGAGCGCCAGAACCCAGCGTCCCGGGTGAGAAAGCAGCGCGGATAGATGTCCCGCACCTTTTCCCTGCGGAGCCGGCACGAGCGACACCAGCTTGCCATCGAGACGAGCCTCGCGAACCAACAATCCTGCCGGAACTGGCACTCGCACCCAGCCGTCTTTCAAAACATCAACTGTGAGGTTGGCGCGTCCGGCCGCCAGTTCGCCTGTGACACGCAGGTCGTAGTCGACCCGCGTCAACGTTGCGTCGAGCGGTGGCGGCTCAGGATCGTGCTCCACCGGATAGGCCTTCGCGCGCAGCACTCGGTACTCTTCGACGGGGATTACCACCCATCCCGCCGCGTGAGGCGAATCCGCGGGCTTTTCCTGGGCTTGCGCGATGGTCAGGAAGAAAGCTGAAACAGCTAGCAGGCAGAGAGGCAATCGTCGAGAAGCGACTGTCCCGATGTCCAAAACCACTGAGAGAATCGACGTCTTCATAGTTCAACCCTCACTCCAACAGTTCTGGTGAAACACTGAAAATTCCTGGGGGATACGTGGCGGCAGCGCCGCGCAGAGTAAGAATGGTGGGGGACCGGAAAATTGCAGACAATTTGCGCGGGTTACTTTGGGAACTCAGCTTCGGCTGGCGGTAATGGAGTGTTGTTCTGCTGTACCATTGCAGGTCGATTCAGGTAGCGCCGCCGTCTCGCCGCCCCAGTCGAGCGCTACAAAGAGCGGGAGGTCCGATTGGCTTTCATCACAGAAGAGTCACGTCAACTCTACGAGCGCACAGTGGGCGTGCTGATCGAGGCCAGCAGTTCCTCCTCTCGCGGCCCGGCGAACTTCGGCAAGTATCCCATGTTCATGGAGCGAGGCCGTGGCTCGCGCATTTACGACGTCGATGGCAACGAGTACATCGACTGGATGATGGCTTTCGGCGCGCTGCCGTTGGGCCACGCGCATCCAGAAGTCGTCGAAGCGATCACCGGCGCCGCCGCGACGGGAGCGCACTTCGCCACGGCAACACCAGTCGAATTGGAAGTGGCGGAGATGCTGCAACTCCTGGTTCGGAACGCCGAGCGTGTGCGCTTCGCGAACACTGGCACCGAGGCGGTCATGGCCGCGATCCGCTTGGCGCGCGGAGTGACCGGACGTCCGAAGATTCTAAAATTTGAGGGCCACTACCATGGCTGGCATGACGACCTGCTGGTCAGTTCCAACGTGATGCCGGTGAGTGCTCTGGGACTGCGCAGCGATCCGGTGAAAGTTCCCGATAGCTCAGGTCTGAATCGAAGTGCACTCGACGACACGATCGTCGTCCCCTGGAATGATTTGCCCGCGCTGCAGCGAGCGATTGAGAATCATCCCGGCCAGATCGCGGCGATTATCACGGAAGGCATCATGGCCAATATGGGCGTGATTCCTCCGGCGAAAGGATATCTGCAGGGCCTGCAGGACCTCTCCAAGGCTAACGGAATTCTCTTCATCCTCGATGAAACCGTGACCGGATTCCGCATCGCTCCCGGAGGCTGCCAGGAATATTACAAACTGGCGCCGGACCTTGTGACCTTCGGCAAAGCGCTGGGCTGCGGCTTGCCGGTCGCCGCATTATGCGGACGCGCCGAAGTGATGGACGCTTTGCAGTGGGGCGGCGTTCTGCACTACGGCACGCACAATGGATCGCGCATCGGCATGTACGCCGCGCGCGCCAACCTGCGCGTATTGACGCGGGATAACAACGCTGCTTTCCGCCACACCTGGCGGATTGCGGGGCGGCTGTGTGAGGGGTACAGGTATTTGTTCCAGAAGAAAGGCATCGCGGCCATCGTGCAGAGTGTCGGCCCGATGTTCCAGGTGATGTTCACCCATCAGTCCGCAATTCGCGACTATCGCGAGTTCTGCCAGCATGTTGACCGAGCGGCATTTCAGAAGTTGGTGTTGTCGCTGTTTGAGTTCGGTGTGTACGCGTCACCGTCTGCCGCGCTGCATTCGATTGTGACGCTGGCCCACACAGATGAGGATGTTGAGCGCACGCTGGAAGCGGCGGAGAAGGCGCTGGAAACTGTTGCATGAGAGTGCGAGAGGGCGAAATCGCGGAAAGCGCCGCCAAGCTTCTATCCCTGGCAGGCAAGGTCGCCATGGTCACCGGCGGCGCCTCCGGAATCGGGCGCGGCATCGCCATACGCTTCGCCGAGATGGGAGCACTCGTTTCCGTGCTCGACGTCGACGCTAAAAAGGGCGAAGAGACTGTCGCGGAAATTCGAAGCCAGGGCGGGGAAGCGCTGTTCACCAAATGCGATGTCCGCACCGCCGCCGATTGCCGGCACGCTGTCGAGAGCACAATCAGCAAGTGGGGACGCATCGACATTCTCTGTAACTGCGCCGGCATTGCCATACGCAAAGATGTGGTGGATCTCACCGAGGACGAGTGGGACCGAACACTCGACGTCACGCTCAAAGGAATCTACTTGCTCTCACACGAGGTCGTACCCCATATGATTCGCGCCGGTGGTGGCAGCATCATTAACATCGGCTCGGGCTGGTCGCTTAAGGGAGGTCCCCGCGCCGCAGCTTACTGCGCGGCAAAAGGCGGTGCCGAGAACCTGACGCGAGCCATGGCCATCGATCACGGCAAGCACAACATCCGGGTGAACTGCGTCTGCCCGGGAGACGTCGATACTCCTATGCTGCGCAGCGAGTGTGTTCAACTCGGCGCAGACGCGGATACGTTCATGCGGGAGGCATCGGAGCGTCCCCTAGCTCGGGTCGGTACGCCAGAAGACGTCGCGAACGCAGTCCTGTTTCTATCAAGTCCGATGTCGACTTGGATTACCGGTGCCGCACTGGTCGTAGATGGCGGCGGGCTGGCGTAGTGAATCAGTTTCCAT
>Ga0210401_10007642_pt1 | contig 10822 bp, 16 predicted proteins | sample IncBWH32MmetaG_FD_150866 | JGI IMG/M metagenome (GOLD analysis project Ga0210401, IMG submission 150866) | Forest soil microbial communities from Barre Woods Harvard Forest LTER site, Petersham, Massachusetts, United States - Inc-BW-H-32-M | ecosystem: Environmental > Terrestrial > Soil >... | reverse complement strand
CGGCTATGCGGCAGGACGTGAAAGCTGCCCGCGCACCGCTATTCGGGTTCTTGGTGCTTTGCTTGGGTATTGGGGCGCTTTGTGTAGCCGGTCTTTGGAGGAGTGGATATCTTGGATATTGAAGCCGTGGCGAAAGCCATGTTCGACGCTTTCCACGCGCGGTTCAACCGCGTGCGGGATTGGGCGCGGCATAACAATCAGGACGTTGGCCCAGAGCATGGCCGTGAGACGTTCCGCGCCATGGCCCGTGCCGTGATGGCTATGCCTGCGCCCGTGGTTGATGAGCCCGCTGCAGAGCCAGCGCCGGAGGCGCCGCAGTAATGTCCACGACGAAAACGGTCAACACCAACTCAACGCATACCGTGGGCAAATGCACGCTGGTTACGCATTCCGTGGTAACGCCTTCAAGCATGGGTGGCGGATATAGCCTGCATGATTGTGCGACGCCCGGCGCGGCTGAGGTTTGGAACTGCGTTTATCCAATCAACATGGCGTCGCCAGATGGTAAGGCGTTCACTAACGGCCTGACTGTGGTGCATCGCAATCCTGCTGATCAGGGTAGCGTATCGGTGACAATCGCATGAGCGGCACAAGCAAGACTGGTTCTTTCGGCGGCAAGTCGAATAAGCTGGGTATGGGCGGCCGTGCGGCTCAGCTCAAATCGCAAGGCGTTCCAGGCGGGGTGATTGGGGCCATTGCTCGCAAGAAGCATGCGGCGCCAGGTCAGGCGAACTTCCACCCATCCACCAAGCCTGTGCGTCAGACCACAACGCCAGTCGCTACTGACCGCGGTAAGTTTGGGATTCGCGGATGATCCGTCTCCTACTCGCGCTCTGTCTACTGGCCGCGCCAGCGCTTGCAGATACCACGATCGCGCCTACGCAGCGCACATCTGTGTCGGTAAGCGGCACGATCGCAACTGGCAATACGTTCCAGAGCATTATGGCTGCGGATGCCAACCGCACGGGCTGCGTAATCCAGAACACCAGCACGCATACGATGTATGTGTATTTCGGCGCCACCGCGAATGCCACAACTAGCAATAGCCTGCAGGTCAATGCGGGCGGCTACTTCTATTGCTCAGCTGGGCAGACGCCGGTTGCGCTCACGGATAACGTGGCGATTACTACATCCACAACCGGCGATACCTTCGCCGGGTTCTTCCAGCACTGATGTCTGACGACGCTGTATCGCTTTCCAAGGCTTGGGGGCCGTTGGCTGCGGCTGATGAGGCTGTATGTCGCACGGCTTGCGAGGAGTTGTCGCGCTTTTACCCGGAGCATTTATGGTACGTTGAGGTTAACCACGAAGCCGGCACGGTGAGTATTGATCTGCCGTACCAGAAGCCACCGCATCTGCGTCAGTATGGCTTTATGCTGCATCTTTCGACGGTGCTGGGTGCAGACGGAGGCAAGAGGCTTATGCGCGCTGGCGGTGAATTGTTGGAGCGGTTTGGATTGCCGCGTTCCATGGCGCAGCCAGAAGCTAATGCTATGGCGCAGGAACATGGGCTGATTGCGGACGGCGCTCGCGATAAGAGTAGGCATTAGTGGTCGGTTCCCGTCTTACGCCACCTTCTATCCAGGACGGCGCACTAGGATTTGAGCCCAAGGACGTGTCGTATTTCGACATGGACCCGAGCCAGATGGATGGCGCACTGGATGATGTGACGGCACAGCGGCTTGGACGCGAGTGTTACGACGCGTCAACGAACTGGCTTAACGCGGGGCGGCGCCTAAAGTGGAACGAAAGTCTCCGTTCATTTTCATCGCTCCATCCGACTGGCAGCAAGTATCTTTCCAACGACTTCCGTTACCGTTCCACGTTCTATCGCCCCAAAACGCGCGCCATGGTGCGTCGTGATGAAGCATCCACGGCCGCTGCGTTCTTCAGCAACGAAGATGTGGTCTCGATTACGGCCAGTGATGACGATGACCCCAAGCAGCAGGCGTCGGCTGAGATCCTGAAGCAGTTGCTGCAGTTCCGGCTGACCAAGACAATCCCGTGGTTCCTGACTGTGTTGGGCGCTAGACAGGATTGCGAAGTGATGGGCGCCTGTGTCGGCAAGGCGTATTGGCGGTACGAGGAGCAGGCGATCGGTAGCGTGAGCCGGCCGCGTCTTGATGCCAAGGGCAAGCCGATGAAAGACGATAATGGCGAGCCTATCCACGATGATGTAGATCTGATCAAGAAGCTCAAGGATCACCCGTGGGTTGACCTGATCGCCTTGGAGAATTTCCGCATTGAGCCGGGTTGCGATTGGCGCGTGCCGATTGAGAGCAGCCCGTATCTGATTGAGCTGGAACCGGTGTACATCGCTGAGGCGATGGAGCGCATGGAGCAACAGCATGGCGGGGAGCCGGAATGGCGGCAGGTTTCCAAGTCTGCATTGTTTTCGGCGACTGACCTTGATGATGATGTAACCCGGCGCGCTCGTGAGGCCGGCCGCGTGCCAGGTAAAGATCATGATGCGTGGAAGCCGCGTGACTTCGATATCTGCTGGACCCGCGTCTACACCATGCGATGGGGTGGGCGTGACTGGCACTTCAGGACGCTTGCCGGGGCTGGAGAGATTCTGACGGCACCGCGCCCGCTGGAGGAAGTGCATCTGCATGGCGTGCGCCCCTATGTGATGGGTAGTGTGGTGCTGGAGGCGCACAAGACGTATCCGAGCGCCAAGGTAGAGTTGGTGCGTGATTTGCAGCGCGCCATGAACGAGGATTGGAACCTGCGCTTTGACGCGGTCCGCATGAACCTCATGCCGCGCCAGTTTGTGCGCAATGGCGCTGCGCTTGATCCGAACGATTTGTTGTCATTCAGGCCGAACAAGATCGTGGCGCTCAACACCAAGGTTGGTGAGCCGCTGACAAATGACGTGGCTTGGGACAGGCCGCCGCCGCCGGACCAGTCGGCTTACGCGGAGCAGGATCGGATTAACCTGGACTTTGACGAGCTGACAGGGGCGTTCTCCAACTCGTCGGTGCAGGCGTCGCAGATTACCCAGCAGAGCGCCACAGGCATGCACTTGATGTCTGGTGAGGCGTCAGGGCTCGGGGAATATGAGCTACGGCTGTTTGCGGAGTCGTTCGTTGAGCCGTTGTTGATGCTTCTGATTAAGCTGGAGCAGGCGTACGAGACCGATCCGATCGTGTTGGCGCTTGCTGGTAAGAAGGCGCAGTTGTTTGAGAAGTTCGGCGTATCGGAAATCAACGATGAGTTGCTTAACCAGGAAGTGGCCGTGCGGGCCAACGTGGGCATCGGCGCCACGAATCCAGGCATGAAGCTGCGCAACTTTGTGCAGGCTGGTGAGGTGCTGGCCAAGCTCTACGGGCCGCAGACGATGGCGATGGGTTCCAACTTCGAGGAAATCGCCTCCGAGGTGTTCGGCCTATGTGGTTATAAGGACGGCGAGCGCTTCTTTAAGCCCGACTTTGACCCGCGAGTTACGATGCTGCAGCAGCAACTACAGCAGTTGCAGTCGAAGCAGAAGGGGCAGGCGGGGCCGGGGAATGACCCGTCTCGGCTACAGGCGGCGCAAGTTCAGGCGCAGTCGCGGATAGCTGAGAAGAAGATCCAGCAGCAGACCGATATGCACACGGCGCAGTTGGATTACCAGGCCAAGGAAATGTCCGAGACTTCGGAGAACTGGCGCACAATGCTGGATGCGCACCGGGAATTAGCGACGGCGAATATCCAGGGGCAACAGGCAATTGACCAGCGGGCCGCGGATCAGATTATGCATGAGACGGCGCCGCAACCGCAGGGAACGGTGGGGTAATGCTATTTCGCAATGAGCGCGGCCGAATCGCTTGGCGGTTATCGATTAAATCGACGGTGCATCTAGTGGTGTGGCGGCGGTGGCGGCGGCTAATTAAATGGGTGTCACCATCTATTTATGACCATTGGTGGCCTTCACCAACGGTGAAGTATGACCGCCTATTGCTGGCGAAGGGGATTCGTCGCGGACCATATGGTGAGACTTTGGATTGAGCGACATCACGCCGGAGATGGTAGAAGCCGCAAAGTCCCGCGATCGGCGCATTGGACTGATCGCGGAAGCCTTTGCGGTGGAGGCTGAAGTAAGAGACAGTCCGACAATACGCTACTTACTCAGACAGATTACTACAGACTCCGACAGAGCGATGGAGGAATTAGCGGACATTAGTCCGCTTGATCACACCATTGTTGCAAAGCTACTTGTCAAGATACAATCTTACGTTTATATCAGGCGCAGTTTGGAGGACTTGAAGCGTCGCGCCACCGTGGCCGCGCATGAAGTTCACCTGGAGGATGCCGCAGCAGCCGGCTTCGATGAGCGAGACGACTGACCTTCATTTGCCGGATACTTTGCACATCGAAGGCGATGTGCATGAGGCGCCACAGCCGGATGGTGAGCGCAAGCTAACGCCGCGCGAAGAGATGATGGCGCGGATTGCCGCGCACGCTGAGGAAGAGCGCCACAAGGAAATTGCACTCGGCTCGACATACGATGCAGAGGCCCGTGAGCGTGGCGAGGCCCTTCCGCCGCCTGATGGTGAGGAAGAGGATCCGGAGCCGCTGGAAGCCACTCTAGAGCCTGCGCACAAGCCGGAACCTGTCGCTGCCACGCCTGAGCCTCCGCCCGCTCCTGTGGCCCCACAAGTCCGCACGCTGAACCTTAACGGCCAGTTCGTTCAGGTTACAGATGCGCAATTCGAACAGCTCGCACAGATGGGCGCACTGGCTGGCATGGCGCTTGCCCAGCAGCCAGTCGCCCCCCACCCTGAGCCGCCACCAGCGCCCGCTCCTGTTGCATTGGACGATGGTAAGGTCCGGGAGGCCGTCCAGCGCATTCAGTTCGGCTCGCCGGATGAAGGTGCCGCTGCTCTTGGTGGCCTTATTCATGACGTGTTGGCGCGCGTTCCCGCGCCGGCAATCGACCATAATACATTGGTGCAGCAGGCTTCCCAGCGCGCTGTGCAGGAATTGCATGGCCAGCAGGTGACTGCTGCGATCAAGTCGGAATACCCGCAGATTTTCACTGACAGCGGTCTTATGGCGCTTGCGCAGGATCGTGTTCGTCAGATTGAACAACGCGATGCGGCCACTGGCCAGCGTCGTCATGCGATCGAGATCTACAGGGAGGCTGGCAATCAGGTCTATGACCTGCTGAAGCTGCCTCGGCCTGGGAGCGAGCCTACCCAAACCGCCCCTCAGGCGGCGCCTACCGTCCAGCTTCGTGCTGGTGTGGAAGAGCGCAAGCGAGCGGCACCGCGCACCACTCAGCCGGTTGACCGCCGCTCAGCTATGCCACCGCAGGCGCCGCAAGCGCCCTCGGGCAGCGCAATTGTCGCTTGGATAGCAAAGCAGCGAGGGCAGTCGGCGCCAGTATAGGTTCCCTCATTCATGGCCGGACAACTTTGGGCCACGAACTCGCTGGGCGGCTATATGTATAGCTTGGAGCTGTCTGATCTGCTCCGCACTGCTGTGCAGCCTCTTTGCAAGTTCCGCCAGTTTGCTGACGCGAAGGACTTCACTGACAAGGGTCTCCACAAGGGCCAGATCTTCACCTGGAACATCTACAACGACGTTGCGAGCCAGGGCACGACCCTTACGGAAACTTCCACTCTGCCGGATACCAACTTCACCATCGCGCAGGGCACGGGCACCGTGACCGAGATGGGGCAAGCGGTTCCGTACACTGGCATGCTGGACAACCTGTCCAAGCACCCGGTGCAGGAAATCATCAACAAGGTTCTGAAGAACGACGCCAAGAAGGGCCTTGATGGCCAGGCTTGGTTCCAGTTCAACCAGACCTTGCTGCGTGTGGTGGCTTCTTCGGGCACTGACACGACTGCCGTGACGTTGACCACGAACGGCACCGCGACGGTGACGAACACGGTCAACCTGCACAAGAACCACATCAAGTCGATCGTGGACACGATGAAGGAGCGCAACATCCCACCGTATATGGGGGATGAGTACTTCGGCATCGCGTGGCCGACGACCTGGCGTCCGGTGAAGAACGATCTTGAAGCCGTCTACCAGTATCGGGACGAGGGCTTCCAGATGATCTACAACGGCGAAATTGGGAAGTTCGAAGGCGTTCGCTTTATCGAGCAGACCAATATCCCGCACGGGATCTACAACTCCGGCAACTATGTTGCATCGGGTTCCTTCACCAAGTGGGCGCAGTCGTTGTCTGACTGGGCATTCTTCTTCGGTGAAGACACGGTTGCGGAAGCTATCGTGGTTCCTGAGGAAATCCGAGGGAAAATCCCGAGTGATTACGGCCGGTCGAAGGGTATTGCCTGGTACTACCTTGGCGGTTTCGCGCTGACGCAGACGCAAGCTCTGCAGACGCGCATCGTCAAGTGGGACTCGGCGGCATAAGGAGGGGATGAAAAATGGCACAAGGCCCAATTGACCATCCCACCTATCTGACTCGTCAGATGGTGTCTCCGTTCACCACGGCGGCCGGTGCGAACGGCACTGGCACGCCGGGGTGGTGTTTCCCGTGGGACGTGAACATTCACCAGGTTGTGGCAGTCGTGAAGACGGCGGGCACAACTTCGGTTAATGCCGTGTTCCTGCTGGCCGGCACTTCAACCATCGCTAGTTCGACGGTGACGCTGGGAACTTCGGCCGCGGCTGTGGTCGGAACCAGCGGCAATGCTGCTCAGAAGGTGACTGCCGGTACGCCGATCTACACGAAGAACAGCACTGACGCCGTTGGCGTTAACTTTGTTTCCTTCGAGTGGAACATGGCTCCGGACACCGGAACCTGGACGGGTAACGAGTAATGGCCGCTCGCCGGCTTGATATCGTCGGCTCGTATCTTCCGATCCTCGGGGAAACTGGGGACGACAAGGAAGTCTCTGACTTTCGCGCCGTCCCTGGCTCCGACGAGGGAAACGAAGATTATCGGGATCGCGGAAAGTTGGGCTCGTTTACGCAAAGCGAGCCTTTCCGCAATCCTTCTGAAGTGCGCTTTTTCGATGGATATGGCGCAGATAAGGAGGATTTGGAGCGCGGCTATTGCGTTCCCGATGTTGGCCGTGAGCCAGCTTACGATAAGGCGAACTACGAGATGCGTTCTTCGCAGCCTCGTGAGCAGTCGGAGGACTTCGGCAACACCGATACGGTGCCCAGCGACTGGCAGTTCCGTTCACGCAATCAGCGGTCTCGCGGTTTCCTGACGCGGCCCCGCATTCCCACGGAGAGATAAGATGGCGAAAGATGCAGCCGAGATGAAGCCTCGGCTGATTCCTGACGAAGAGTTGCTGCCGCGCGATGATAGCGGCGGCCCCAACTTCCAGCCGTACACACAGGCATTTGGCGACGGTGGCCGCGTGACTGGCGCAAAGAAGCACCTGTCTGTTACCGGCGGCGAGGATGATCCCGTTGTCGGTGACGAGCAGGATTCGCGTGAGTCGCGGCGCAACAAGGACGCGCGCAAGTCTCGCGACGACTGAAAATAAACGCCCCGCCTCTTGGATCAAAAGAGACGGGGCGCAGTGGTCAGTGTCGTTGGTGACGACGGTTTGTATATGCCACGGCAACGGAGCGCAAACAAGTGCCCAAGAATCCTGAGCGTGCAGCCAAGGGCGGCGATGTAGAGGGAACCGATCGCACGGATATTGATGGTGCGGTTGGCTCTCCACTCACCGTCGCCGCGGCTTCATTTGATCCCGGTTATTCGTTGGATGAAACGTTGGATGCTGGCTATATCAGCGAAGCCGACTTGAAGCGCGGCTTCTGCTCTTATGGCGTCTGCATTGGCGAAGGACGGCCCAAGGAGATCATCGGCGGGAAGCGGTGATGCGTCTCGACTTCAGCCGCCCGTATGCTGAGGTCATTGGGCGTCCAGGCATAGCGTTTGAGCAAGACGGCCACAACTTCCGGGTTGATGGCTCTCTTGTTGATGAAACGCCTATGGTGGCGGCTGCGGTGCCTACTGTGACGCCGCCAGCGCCCCCGCCGCGTGTTGTGCCACGCGCCCAGCATACGAAGCAGAAGCTGAGCGCGTCTACGGCGCTGCGGCATCAGTTTGGCGATGATACGGACATGGTTGAGTCCGTCATTGCTTATACGTCGCCGCGTGATGTGTTGGCGGCTTATCGCGATCCACAGGCGCCGGATGGTTCCATGGTTATGCCTGCGAAGGCATGGACGGACGGCGTATGACCTGGCAGCCGGATGGCCCGCGCGATTACGAGCAGGACAAGATTGCGGCGGTAGCGCTGCAGTATCTGCACGGTTTTGCGTTGGATCTTGGATGCGGCAATCGCAAGTGCTGGCCGTTCATGACCGGTGTGGATAATGGCTCCGTGTTCGGCGCGCACAACCCTGCGGTTGATGTGCGGTGTGACATTTCGAAGCTGACGGTCTTTGCGGACGAGTGCGCGGATTCGGTGTTTTCATCGCATGCAGTTGAGGACTTCCCGCGTGAGGAAGTGCCGGCGCTATTGCGTGAGTGGCGCCGCGTTCTGAAGGTTGGCGGCTACCTCGTTCTGTATGTGCCATCCGCCAATCTGTATCCCAAGGTTGGCGAGCCTGGCGCCAATGTCATGCATAAGCACGACATCTACCCCGGCGACATTGAGGCGATCCTGAAGGATATTGACGGCTGGGAGCTGGTCGAATCCGAAGAGCGCGGCGACGGGAACGAATACTCACTTTTCATCGTAGCCAAGAAGCTGGAGAGCGGCTGGATTGAGAACGTCTGGCAGCGCAATCCAGGCGGCAAGAAGCGCGTTCTTATCGGACGGTACGGAGCCGTGGGTGATCAGATCCTCACATCATCCATCCTGCCTGGCCTGAAGGCGCAGGGCTACCACATCACGTACATGACGCAGCCTGTCAGTCAGGAAGTGTTGCTGCATGATCCGAACATTGATGAGTGGTACATTCAGGAGAAGGACGCCTGCCCGAATGAGCAATTAGGGCCGTTCTGGGAGAGCATAGCGCTACGGTATGACCGCTTCATCAACCTGTCGGAGAGCGTTGAGGGCGGCCTCCTGACGCTGCCTGGGCGTCTGCAGCATCAATACCCGGTTGAAGTGCGGCAGAAGCTATTCGGCTCCGTAAACTATCTGGAACGCACGCACGACATTGCCGGTGTGCCGCTGGATTTTGCTGCTAAGTTTTATGCGACCGATCAGGAGATGAAGTGGGCATGCGCGCTCAAGCGTGCATGGGGCGGTCCCGTTGTGACGTGGGCGATCAATGGTTCATCGCCTCACAAGGTTTATCCGTACACGCAGGTTGTGTTGCGATGGCTGCTGGAGCGGACGCCATTGCATGTTTGCCTGCTGGCAGATCCCAGCATTGGCAAGGTGCTGCAGGAAGCTATCGTTGACAAGCTGAAGGAGGATGGCGTTGAGACTTCACGCTTGCATCCTATGGGCGGTGGGGCGTGGAGTATCCGGCAGGCGCTGACATTCTGCCAAGTATCCGATTGCGTGGTGGGACCAGAGACGGGGCCGCTCAATGCGGTGTGCTTCGAGCCAATGCCGAAGGTGATTTACCTTTCGCATAGCTCGCCTGAGAATTTGACTCGCTATTGGAAGAACACGACGGTTTTGGAGCCTGATCGCAAGGAAGCGCCCTGCTATCCTTGTCATCGGCTACATTACAACTGGGATCATTGTCACCAGCACTCGGAAACGCACGCAGCTCTGTGTGCGTCTTCCATTCGCCCCGAAGCGGTATTTGAAGCCATCGCACTAGCTATGGGTGCCACTCGTAAGGTGGCGGCGTGACTATTACCTGGAACACGCTGACAGGCACTAGCAGCACGGCAGGCGCGCTGGCGCGTTGGCTTAATAAGTCAACCCTGTCAGCCGGCGCTAATGGTGATGCGGATTTGATCCTGCAGGAGGCGCAAGCCTGGATTTACTCACGCCTGCGCCACCATAAGATGCTCACGACGCCCCTCAGCAATACGATGAGTGTGGCGGTGGATCAGATTCCAGTTCCCGCAGACATGCTGGAGCTCGACTTTATTACGATTGCCGGTGTCATTAACGGCACATTTTATCAGCAAGAGGTTGTCCAAAAGCCGATTAACGAAATCTACCGGGCATGGGCCTTTGATGGCAGCGGCAATCGCATTCAGCAGATGCCACGGCTGTACAGCTTCAATCAAACCTATATCCAGCTCGACCAGCAGCCTGACTTGGCCTACCCATATGTCTATACATACTATCAGTTGCCAACTGTGCTTTCTGGCGGGAATGCCACGAATTTCCTGACAAAGTTTTACCCGCGCCTATTGCGCTGCGTTTGCATGATGATGGGTGCTGAATGGACCAAGGAGTCCAATCAGGGACAATACGACCGTACCTATTGGGAGCAGCAATCCGCCGATGAATTGAACGCGGCGCAGGCACAGAGCGACCGTGCGCGCCGTGCCATTAGAGGCGGCGTGACGGTTGATGAGCATGCGCTGGGAGACGTTTGGTAATGGGTTTTATGCCAATCCAAGCGTCGCCTGGTATCAGCAAATCGGTTTCCGATTATGCGTCGGGTAAGCCCATTGCCTATCAGGGTGGGCGTATTGCACAGGGGCGATATACGGATGGCAACCACATCCGGTTCGTTGCTGGCTTTCCTGAGAAGCTGGGTGGCTGGGTGACGGTTACTGGCTTTCCTGCCATCACTGGAATTCCCCGTGCCATGAAAACGTGGCGCGACAATAACGCTACGCCAAGGCAAGCGATTGGCACGGAAAACCATCTGTACTCGTGGGATGGTACAACGCTCATCGATATTTCGCCATTGCGCACCATTTCTGCCGGAACGCTCGGCGCCAACCCGTTTACCACGACCAGCGGCCTTG
>Ga0210401_10007640_pt1 | contig 10824 bp, 5 predicted proteins | sample IncBWH32MmetaG_FD_150866 | JGI IMG/M metagenome (GOLD analysis project Ga0210401, IMG submission 150866) | Forest soil microbial communities from Barre Woods Harvard Forest LTER site, Petersham, Massachusetts, United States - Inc-BW-H-32-M | ecosystem: Environmental > Terrestrial > Soil >... | reverse complement strand
ATGCTTGTGCTGGTCCGGCACATCGGGATCGCCATACTCGGATGCGGCGTGCTGTCGGCCTGCGGCGGTGGCGGTGGCGGTGGCGGCGGCAGTGGCGGGAACGGCGGGGGATCGACTTCGCAGCCTACGATCGCCGCGACTGTCCTGAGCTTTCCCACCGGCGCCAGTCCGCCGGGCTTCTTGCCGACCGGTTTCAACACCGACGCGGGCGTAAAGGTGACTGCCCAGGATGGTTCCCCGATCACCACTGCCGTGGTGATTGTAAATGGCACGACCTTGAACTATTCGAGTGCGGGCTCGCAGTACCTTGCCGCGATCAACGTCGCGCCGGGGAGCGAGGTCGCTATCAGCGTAAGCGTCGGAGGTATTGCCTACAACGCGTCCGGCAAGCAATTCAGTGCATACCCGACGATCCTGAGCCCTGCTTCCGGCAGCACATGGTCCACCGGATCCGACAACCTCGTCAGCTGGTCCGGTGCAACTCCGGATAGCAGCTCGCACTATGCGCTCGGCGTGTTTGATACGAGCGGCAATCTGCTTTACCCCTCCACTGGCAGCTTCCTGATCTTGCCGGCGACGGACAGTGCCAACACGATCACAGGCAACAGCATTTCGGCCGGCAATCGCTTTCTGCTCGTCGGCATTGTCGATGTAGTAACAGTGGCAGGCGCTGCACAAGGGTCCGGCTTCGTGATCGGGGGGTTCAACTACGCCGGGCTCACCTTACAGGATGCGAGTTCCACGCTTACGGGTGTCACTGTGGCGCCGCAAGCCGTCACGGTCTCGCCCGGCAGGACGGTTCAACTAACGGCGCAGGGTGTTTATGCGGATGGCTCGACTCGAGACATAACGGCGCAGGCAACCTGGACCACATCTGATGCCAGCAAGGTGACTGTCAGCACGAGCGGCATCATAACCGGCGTCGCCGGCGGGGATGCGACCGTGACCGCAGCACTTGGCGGGTTCTCGGCGACCGCCAGCGCTCACGTTTTTGTACCAAACCCCTCCCCGACGCCGCCGCTCAGCCAGTCGGTGACGTTCCAGATCGACTACGCGCACTCCGGGCGCGCGACGGTGGGCGCGGCCGGGCCAACGTTCCCGCCGACGGCTAGCTGGTCGATGACGCTCAACGGCCCTGTCTCCTACCCGATCGTTGCGGGGGGACTGGTGATCGTCACGACCGGCACGAACGCAACGGATCCGACGGCGTACGGGACCTCGCTATATGCGCTTAGCCTTACGACCGGCGCGATCGTATGGGGCCCCATCACCATTGCGGGTACGTACGCGTTCTCTGCGGCCGCGTACGATCACGGCACAGTATTCGTCGTGAATTTTAATGGAACCGTTCAGGCCATCGATGCGGCGACAGGGGCGTCACTGTGGACCGTGACGCCGCCGTCGCTCGTTAACTCGACATCGCCGCCGACCGCTGTTAATGGCGTCATTTATCTGGGTGGACTCACTGCCCTCGACGAGGCCACCGGTAACGTACTGTGGACGACCGGCACAGGCAGCGGCAAGGGCGCACCCACAGTGTCGAGTGACGGAGTCTTTGTGTCGGTGCCGTGTAACGTTTACAAGTTCGACCCGCTGGTGGGCACACCTTTGTGGCACTACGCGGGCGGGTGCGGCGGTGGTGGCGGCGTGACTGCCGTCTATGCCAACGGCAAGCTCTACACCCGCGACTATGCGAGTTCGCCACATGATCAGATCTTCGATGCGGAAAGCGGGGCGCAGCTGGGGTCCTTTGGTCCTTCGGCAATCCCGGCGTTCTCGGCGAGTGCCGGCTTCTTCCTGAGCACTGACGTCCAGACAAACATCTCGACGCTGACGGCCCTCGACCAAACCAACGGCAGCTCACTTTGGACATTTCAAGGTGACGGCCAGCTTACGACCGCGCCGATCGTTATCGACGGCGTAGTCGTTATTGCTTCCGTGTCAGGTAACGTGTACGTGTTGAACGCTTCCACCGGCGCCGTCGTGTGGAGCGGCAGTGCCGGGACGCCGATCAACGGGCCTGACGAGCAGAACGCCAATCAGCTGACGGGCCTCGGTGCGGGAGAAGGGTGGCTCGTAGTACCGGCTGGCAACAGCATCGTCGCATGGAAGATCATTCCCTGAGTCTGTGGACCGACGGGTCGCGCTGCGCGAGCAACGCAATCTTGTGCTCGTTGCGCACCGCCTCCTGCGCAGCTGCGATACTGAGGGCGAAGCCAGTCGAGTGAATGGCTCGCTGCCAATACGGTTTAGAAAGTGGGCTGGTCCAAAAAAAGGCCGCGAGAATTCTCATGCCGCCACCACCTCTTTGCCGGGCACCGGCATGCGTTTTGGTTCTCGCGGCGCTTTTCTTCGCGCGGGCCTCGAATACTTGCGCGGCTGAAGAGGGGGGTGCGGAGTACGAGCAGTGGAGCAAGCGGCTGTCCGCCGCTGCAAAGAGCCATGACGCCGCTGAAGAGGTCCTCTGCGTCACCACAATCGGTCGCCGGTGGAGCTGGGCGCTAGGCTCACTGCCACGCAGGATGATAGAGCAGGCAGTGAGCGATTCCGAGCACGCGCGGTTGGGGGATTCACGTAGTGAAATGTTGCAGCTGCTGTACGACCAACGCTGGAAAGACCGTAATGGCCAAGAGCCCGGTCGCTGGTGGCGGCAACTCAGTCTCTCTCTGTTGGAGCACGGCAAACCGGATCAAGCCTTCGAGGTGGCCGCGCACATCACGGATCCCATGACGCTGGTCGCGCTACAGGCCGACAAACGCTACCAACGCATTGCAAAGTCCGAGTTCGTGGAACGAAACGTGCAGAAGGCAGCCGAGAAGGAGCTCACTTGGTGGCAAGCTGCGTCGCAACAGGCGCCTCGGAGTCTGGCGCGCGTTGTGGGTGTGGCGCGGGCACTGATTGAGCTACACCGCTACGATGAGGTGCTGAGCCTTACGAATCTCGCGATGCAGCGGAAAGAGGCTGCGGGACCCGGTACCGTTCCCTACGATGATTGGCAGCAGGAGTTCCCCTGGCTGCTGAATGTTCGGGCGCGCGGGCTGCGAGCACTGGAACGAAATGATGAAGCGGTAACGCTACTGCGTCAAGCATGTGAGGAGTCAAGGCAAGATATGGTCAGCCATTGTCTCAATCTCGCAAGCGTGCTCGCAGGCCTTGATCGTCCGCAGGAGGCTCTGGCGGTAATGCCGTCACTCGAGACCGCGAGCTCCTATGGACACGCCATCGCCTGTCTGATCCGCACAATGGCGGCGTCTGAAGTGAACGACCCTGAGACAGTCACCGCAAGCCTGGAAGAGCTGCGCACCTACACGGCGGACTCCCCCAGCGTTCTGCAGCGCGGCTTGCTTGTCGCTGGCAAGCAGGACGAGGCCACTGCCGTGCTGGTCTCCCGGCTCACCGATCCAGCCCTTCGCACGGATGCGCTGGTCGAGCTTCAGGACTATCTCGAACCTCCGGCACCGGCGCGAGTGCGTCGCTGGCGGCAGCAGCTAACGGATTTGCGCACCAGCTCCGAGGTGAGCAAACTCATTGCGGCATACGGCAACATTGGACGATACCCTCTGCCGGGCCCAACGTTTTAGTCACGAATAATCACAGCGAAGGAGCCGGTCCGTATGCGTTCATCCATAACTCGCTGCTTCGCGCTTGCGTTACTTTTCTGCGCCGTCACTCAAGCTGGCGCTGCCGAAGTGTATTGGAGCTATGGTCACGGGAATTTTGACGTCACAACGACTGCCGACGGCGAGCATGCCCGCACACTTGCGTACACCGTAGCGCGGTTCGATGTGGCGCTGAGCAAAATACTGCAGCTCCCGGACATCCAAATACCGACGCACATCTACTTCTTGCCGGCGAAAGAAACTGAGGCGCTGTTGGGCAAAGACGATGCGGCTGCCTATAAGTTCTCCGGCTACGAGGTAACAACTGTGAGCGGTCCGGATTCCGGCTCGACAAATCGTTATTGGGGCGTCTTATTTGGCTACACCGGAGCCCTTCTGGTGAATGGCCGGGCATCGCGATTTCCGTTCTGGTTTCAAGTCGGGGTTCCATACGTGTTCGCCAACACCGAATTTGACGGCGATCGTATTAGAACCGGCGGAGTGATTGCGGGGTTTGCGCAAACTCTCCAACGCGGCGGTCTGATTCCGACCCGCACTTTTCTGCACTTGCAGCGCGACGACCCGCAGCTTAAGAATCCCGCCTATATGAGTAGGTACCTCGCCGAATCGTGGTATTTGGCACGCGAAATATATGTAGAAAACAAGCTGCGGCCGGAGTTTGCGCACTATTTTGGGCTGCTGAAGAATGGAGAAAGCGAACAAAGCGCGTTCGCCGCAAGTTTCAAGTTTGACTATGAGGATCTGGATAAGCGCCTTGCTGCGGACATGAGCGCACCTGTTCACGTTTTCGTGGTGCCAGTGCCGCGTGAACCCGCGAATCAGGGTTCGCCCCAGCAGCTAAGCGCGGCGGAGGCCAAGGGTCGTCTGGCGGAGCTGAACTTGGAATGGGCGCATCGCGCCGCCGCTCTGCAGCTTGCCGCAGAGGCGCTGCAGGCTGATCCGAAGAATGAAGGGGCGTTGCGAGCGATGGCGCGAGCGAATTTGCAGGAGGGCAATTTCGCGATCGCGCTTACCGCTGTCGACAGGGTCACTGCCCTTTCTACTCCCTCGGCGGCGGGGCTCACGGATTGTGGCAACGTACTCGCGGATCTGGCGCGCTCAGTGGCCAAGAAGGAGGCTTCCGTTGGGGTGGACGCGGGCACGTTGACTCGTCGCGCCAACGAGACGTACGAGCGTGCCCTAAGCCTAGATGCGGAATACCTGCGAGCGTGGGCCAGCCTTGCTTATCTTTATACGTCGGAACGCGATGCGGATGCGGTCAGGGCGTTTTTAACCAAGGTCAAACCGGTGATGGAGAAGCACTCCTACAGCGCCGCACTGGCGCAAGCCCTCGCCAAGATGTGTTTGCAAGCCGGACAGACCCAGGATGCCTTTGTGTTTGCGGAGTTCTGGCGGGATGACGCAATTAATCTAGCGGATCTGGACCACGCCGACGCGTTTATCTCTCGACTGAAAACGGATCCGCCCAAAGTGGGGGGTACTTGACCACTGCGGCGGTCGTGCGCACCGCGTGAAGACTACCGTCCACCGGCTGATTCAGCCGGCCGCCGCGTATTCCGTGGTAAGGACCGCATAGCTGCCACAGCGTCTCAATCGTAGGGTCGGGATTCCTGCGTCGGCTGAGACAGCCCCTGTTCGGCGTAGGGCGAGCGATCGGACGAAAGTGCCCGCTGCACGAGTATCGCGCCAATTCGCAAGTTTCACTTTTGCAGCTCGCGAGAAAGACGATAGGCCATCCACGCAAGCAGCGCGACCCCAAGTCCAAGCACAGCCCAGAGGACAGTCAACTTCCAAGGAAACGCTCGAGCGGGTGGCAGCAGCCGCGCAGAGCCACCCACAGAATGAGGATCATCCAATTGCGCGCGCAGCACAGTGACGCCGGAAAGAAGCGGGGAGAGAGACGCGTTGGCGGCGACCGCTGAGGCATTTCCGTACGCGAGAAGGAAGGGACCGTTGCCTCGGGCAAGAAATATGACGTCCTCCGCGTTCCAGCTCGCTTCGAGCTTCGGTGTGCCGTCCTTCATTGGGCCACTTGCTTGATCCAAGCGAGCGAGCCAGTAGCGGTCGGAATTCCGCGGGATGGTAATTGCGTCGTTGCGCCGCTCCGAGCCGGTGTTTTGCACCCGGTAGAACTCACCGTGCGTGATCGGACGCCACGCGTCTGTTGAACGTGCGCGCGAGAGTAATTGGAACTTCGCCACGCTATTGGACTCTGGCAGCTCGATGTTTATCTGATTGACTGGCAGTCTTGCCGCCAGATCGAACGAAAATTCCTGGCGCTTGTCGTTCACCAGAGTACCGACAACGCTGAGGCTGGAGCGCTCCGCATCGCGCCGGTCCGGTGTGACGTTCGCTGTCACGGAAGTCAACTCGAACGGCGGGGTCTTACTGACCCAAGTGAGCCGCCAGAATTTCGCCTTCGTCGATGGCAGTTCGAGACGGCTCTGAACGAGCTGGGCATCGTTTGTGCGCAGATTGACGACGGGCGCGTCGCTTTTTACGAGCTGCCAAGAGCCTAAGTCGTCACTCGATTCGACTCGGATGTTTCCTGAGAACTCTGGTTGGTCGTCCGGCCAATGAAGCTGGAGCGCTAGAACGGGGAGGGTCAGTTCCCGCGCATCCAGGACGTACCCATTGATCGTCTGAGATTCTGCGGCGGCGGCACCGGCCTGCACGTTGACCGCGGTGCCGAGCGACTGAATTGTGACGCGCACCCCATCGAGTGCGGCGCGGGCATTCCCCCGCAAGGCGAACAGCGGTAGCGATTGTTCTGGTGGGCGACTTGCTGGCTTGGGCTGCGGCTCCTGGAGCTCGTAGGGCACTACTTCGCCGCTTGCGTTGAAGACTCGCAGGTCACTCAGGTCGTCATGCACGATCTTCCGGTAGACCTCAAGGGGAATGGCTACCCGGTACGCTGCGGCCGGAGCGGGAACCGTAATTGGCATTCCATAGGCGAAGTCTTTGGGTGAGAGCTCTGCGTCTGCCGTCCACCCGAGGGTTGCTGGGAGAAGTACCAGAGCGAAGCAAACAAAACGGCTCATCGCGCCTCCTCAGCGGCCGGTGGTAAAGGCGAGAAATAGCCCAGAACGAGCATCAGCAGACCTACTCCGACGAAGGAAACAATGCGCTCGATTGTGCCAATGCTGGACAGGTCGACGAGGAACAGCTTCAGAACCACTGCGACGAGGAGTGCCGCCCCGGTCAGCCACAGCATCCGGAACCTAACGCGCGTGGCGATCAGCATCGTCGTCAGTGCGAGGAATGCCCAGAATATCGAGAGCGAGGACTGTACGAGCATCGAGTGCATCATTGCGCTCAGCTCGTAAGGAATCCCCGCCCACTGATGAATCGTTCGCAGCAGGACCGCGTTTAGCCATATGAAGCCAAGAAGCGCCAGCGCAATGAGCACGGGTCGCTGATCGAGGCTCTCCCAGCTGCGGTCGGCTTCGGAACGGAGGCGCATCCAGAATCGGATCAGCACGAAGAGCACGAGACCCTGCACGACGTCCAGAGGATTGACCAGTGGAAAGTAGGCCAGCGGTGCGGAAGGACTGGATACCTGCCAATTAGTTTCGAGGCTCCATAAGGCCAGATACAGGGCGAGTCCGCCGCTGGCTACGAGTAGATAGGCCGTGCGGTGTGCTCGTACCGGCCACCTGATATGTGCGACCGCGTACGGAAGCGCGGCAAGCATGCCTGCCGGAACAATCGCCCAGGCAATGACTGACCAGGCACCGGTAGTGCCGACCGCCTGCGTGATTGCCCATGAGAGTTCCCAGCTTACCAGGCCTGCTAACAACCACGCGGCAACGGCATGCAATGTGTTAGTAGCTCCCTCCACGAGCGCTTCGTCCTGTCGCCGCGCGATGAGGTAGAACGCGACGAAGGCCAGCGGCCATGCAATCCAGCCGCCCTGCGCCAGCGGGTGATGCAGTGAGGCAGTCGCCACGAGTGCGAAGCCCACCATGACTGGCAAGAGTGCGAACGCTGGAAGGAGTGCTATCTGCATCCGGAACCGGCGGCCGAATTCGCTGGAGAGGAGTGCCGTGATCGACGCAAACACGAGCGCTGAGGAAAGCGCATACGACTTGTCGATATGCTGCTCGAGCTCGCTGAGTCCGCCGATGCACCACCAGAGCACGCCCCATAGGAACAGCAGCCCGGGGAAACTCCATTCGTATTCGGCCAGCTGCGCTTTGTTCGCATGCATGACCTGCGCTGCGTACACCGAAGCGATGCCCACCATCAGTCCGGCAATGTAGGTGCCGGCCGGAACCGATCCTCCGGAACTGACCGTTAACGCCAGGGCGGCCCCGGCGGCGACCTGTAACAGCGTGCCGCAAGCTCTGGGGAGCCGGCGATTCTGCCGACAACCTACCCAGATGAGCGCAGCACCCTCCAGCGCCCAGCTGGCGGCGCTCCACCGGCCGTTCAGGGCGAGCGGCACTGCGAGCGTCAGAAACGCAACCCCCAGCGCCGTAAAGGCCTCAACGAGCAATCGCTGTAGGTCACCGCGCCGCCGGTGCAGGAGCCACGCGAGCGCGATGTACAGTGCGCTAACTGCCAGCGCACTGTACGCCAACGCCATTCGCTGGTCATGGAGCATCGCGGCCTGCAACCCGAAGGCCGCTATCGGGGTGCCGAAGATGATCGTCCCGTCGATATAACCATGCAGTGTTGGGGCTTGACGCGTGCTGTAAAGGACGGCGATGGCCACGTAAAACAGGAAGAACACCACGAGGAACGGCTCGGTGCTGGCGAAGTCCTGCGGCCGGTATTGCAAGACACCCCATACGGTGCTGAGTACGAACGTAAAGGCGAAACCGGCGAGGTTCAGTAACCGCCAGGTGCGGAACCATGCGATGCCGACGATCGCCGCGTTCAGCACAACAAAGTAACTGAACAGGGCAACATGATTGCCTGCGCCCGTTGAGGCGAGAAATGGTGCGAGGAAACCGCCGGTCACACCGAGCAGGGCCACCGCCATAGAACCTTGGAGCACGGCGAGAGCGGCCGAGAGTGCCGACAGCGCTGCGAGCAGCGCGAACGCCGTAGTCGGCGTCAGCAGCGAGTAGAGCCGCAGGGCTGAGAATACGGTCAGGTACAGAATCCCGATCGCGCCGCCCTGTAGGGCAAGTGCATAGCCCGGGCGTTTAGTTCGCAGGCGCCAGCCGAGTACGAGCAGCACGAGGGCGCCGAACGCCACCGCCGATAACCGAAGCTCCATCGGCAAGTGCGAGTGTTCGGCCAGGTAGCGCAGCAGGAAAGCTACGCCGAAGAAGAGCACCACGACACCGGCGCGAACCAGAGTGTTTCCGCCAGTGAAATACTCCCGTAAAAACTGAATGACCGGGTTTTCCCTCGGAGGTGCCGACGGCGTCCAGGAGTCGCGAGGTGTCCATTCCGACGGTGCGGGGGGCGCAGGTCGCGCGCTTTCCGTCCTGGCAGCGGCTTCGGCGACGGGTCGTGTCGGGGGCGGCGGCGGAGAAACGACCGGAGGCGGTGCGTAGGGCGAAACCTCTGGGACTCGTTGAGCGGTCTGCGCTCGCACGGTCTCTCCGGCCCGGGGTTGGGTGAGTCCCTCGCGGATGTCGCCCAATTCAGCGTGCAGTCTAGTCAGGGAATTGCGGAGGAAGATGATCTCCCCGACCGCAAGGCCCGCCAGTCCACCCACCACGGCCGCAAACAACTGAGGACTATCGCCGGCGAGATTCGCACCGAATACGACGCCGACGACGGCTAAGACCACTCTGAGAACAGGATGCATTGTTGGTCCGATCACCCGCTTAGGGTCTTCGAGAACACCTTGTCCGGGGAGCAGCCTGAGCGGTCGCTCGCGAGGCTACAAGCGCATGCGTCACAGTGACACCGCATGGACCTATGAGTATCATAATATTAGACCCAGGAGTGCAATTACATGTCAGCTACCGCGGCGTTGCTAAGCGCCATCAAGGCTAATCTGCGAGTGCGCGGGCTCAAGTACTCGGATCTGGCGCGTCTCATCGGCGTCAGCCACGCGACGGTCAAGCGCGATTTGAGTCGGGGGACCTTCTCTCTTAAGCGATTGGATCAAATCTGCACAGCGCTCGGCCTTGCGTTGAACGATCTCATGCAGCCTCCCGAGGGCATGGATCTGGTCACACAGCTGAGCGAGGCCCAAGAGCAAACCCTTATCACTCAACCCAAACTGCTCGTGGTGACGTATTTGCTGGTCAACGACTGGAAGTTCCGAGAAATCGTCGACGCGTTCCGTATGGACGATAACGAGCTCATCGATATTCTGCTACGACTCGATCGCCTGAAGATCATCGATTATCGACCGCCACACCGGGTGCGCAAGCTGACGGCTAGAAATTTCTCTTGGCGAAAGGACGGCCCCGTACATAGTTTCTTCGTGACACGCTTCGTCCCGGAATTCTTCCAATCAGCTTTCGATGGCACTGGCGACGCCTTTCGGTTCGTGGGCGGCATGCTGTCATCTGGGTCATTGTCCCAATTCAAGGCCTCTCTCGAGCGCCTGGCGGTCGAATTCGAAGAGCTGGCTCGCGGAGATGCACGTCTGCCGCTCGCAGAGCGAGACGGATGCAGCGCTATCTTTGCGGTCCGATCGTGGGAGTTTTCTGAATTCACTCGCCTGCGCCGTGCCTCTGCTTCGCGCGGGGTCGTGGCGGGAACTGTGCGCCGTGGTGGACGTCAGCCCTAGCTTTCACTTTCGGTCTTGCGCTGAATGAACACTCAGCACAGTTAGGTTCGCAGCAGTAGTTAGGGGGCTTTAGTACAGTTCAGCTTTCGCGAGTGCGCCGGGATAAGATGACTCGCTATGAACGACCTGATTAGACAAAACTTCCCCCTTTATTTCCCGATATTCTTGGTGCTTTTGTGGTTGGCCGTCACCACGCTTTTGAGCGTGACCTCTGGTTGGTTTTTGCTCATGCGACGATATCCAGATCGGCCTGAGCACGCGCTTTGTACGTTCGTTAGGCAATCGGGTTCGATGAACTGGGTCGGCATGCATTCGATTCTTAATCTCAGCGTCTGTCCATCCGGTCTGCGCGTGGGGATAACGCGAGCCTTTGGCCCCTTTAGCCGCGATTTTTTCGTTCCTTGGAGTGCAGTTGGCGTAACCAGGAAGAACCGAGTGCTTTGGAAGGTCGCGGAACTCTCCTTTGGACAGCCACTAATCGGACAGTTGACCATACCTGCC
>Ga0210401_10007639_pt1 | contig 10824 bp, 8 predicted proteins | sample IncBWH32MmetaG_FD_150866 | JGI IMG/M metagenome (GOLD analysis project Ga0210401, IMG submission 150866) | Forest soil microbial communities from Barre Woods Harvard Forest LTER site, Petersham, Massachusetts, United States - Inc-BW-H-32-M | ecosystem: Environmental > Terrestrial > Soil >... | reverse complement strand
TCCCTTCGTTGCGGTCTATCTGACCACGCAGAAATGGACGCAAGTTGAAATCGGCTCAGTGCTCTCGATCGGCAGCGTCGTGGCTTTGCTCGGCCAAATGCCCGGCGGGGCGATCATCGATGCGGCGAAATCCGAACGGCTGGTCGCAGGTCTCGCCATTGCGACCATCGGATGCAGCGCGCTGGCCTATGCGGCGTGGCCGATCTTTCCGGTGATTGCAGTTGCGGCCACGCTGCATGCCGCGGCGAGTTGTGTCCTGGGTCCTGCGATCGCCGCGATCAGCCTTGGTTTGGTTGGACCGCTGGCGATCGGTGAGCGATTGGGGCGCAATGCGCGTTTTGCATCGCTTGGAAACGGTGTCGCCGCGGCGTTGATGGGGACCTTCGGTTATCTGTTGTCGAGCCGTTCGGTATTCCTCGTCGCCTTCATGCTCGCAATCCCTACCTTGCTGGCGCTGATGCGCATCCGCGAACAGGAAATCGACGCTGCGCGTGCCCATGGCTCCGTGGCGCCGACGGCGCAAGAAGCTAAATCGACCAGCGTAATGGTGTTGCTGCGTCAACGTCCGCTGCTGGTGTTTGCAGGCAGTATTCTGCTGTTTCAACTGGCCAACGCCTCGATGTTGCCGCTGATGGCCGGCATCGTCACCACGCGATCCAGCAAATGGGCGACCGTGCTGATCGCAGCCTGCATTATCGTGCCGCAGGCCATCGTCGCGCTGACATCGCCTTCGGTCGGACGCAAGGCGCAAGCATGGGGCAGGCGGCCGCTGCTTCTGTTGGCCTTCGCTGCGCTCGTGGTTCGAGGCCTGTTGTTTGCAACGGTCCACGACCCCTATCTCCTGGTCGCCGTCCAGGTGCTCGATGGCGTCACCGCGGCCGTGTTGAGCGTCATGATTCCTCTCATTGTCGCCGACGTCGCGTTCGGCAGCGGCCATTTCAACCTCGCCCAAGGCGTCGTCGGCACGGCGACCGGGATCGGCGCCTCGCTGAGCACCCTGGTGGCCGGCTACGCCAGTGACGTCTTCGGCAGCGGCGTTGCCTTTGCCGGACTTGCGGGCGTTGCCGCCATTGGGCTTGCCATCATCTGGCTGGCGATGCCGGAAACCCGGCCGCCGTTGCAAACCTCGCGGATGAAAGAAGTTGCCACCTAGGGCGCAACCGTCTTGCGGTAGAGGGCGCCGTAGCAGGCCGCGGAAATATCCCAGCTAAAGGACCGCGCCATCGCGTTCCGGCGCATCGAGTCGAGGCGGTCTTTCGCCACGAAGGTCGAGAAGGCACGCCGGATCCCGCCGAGGAAGGATTCGGTCGAAGGCTGGGAAAACAGAAATCCGGTTTCGCCGTCGGTAATCGTCTCGGCCAGGCCTCCGGTTTGATGTCCGATCGGAAGCGAACCGAATTTCTGCGCGTACATCTGGCTGAGCCCGCACGGCTCGAAGCGCGACGGCATCAGCGTAAAATCGCTGCCGGCGAAGATCCGCCGCGCCTGAGCTTCGTTGAACCCGATATTGACGCCGATCGCATCCGGCCGGCGCCGGTGAGCTGCGACCAAGGCCTTCTCGATTTCCGGCTCTCCGCTGCCGGTGACGACGATCTGCCCGCCGGCATCGATGATTTCGTCGGCCGCGGACAAGACGAGATCGATGCCTTTCTGATGAACCAGACGAGCGACCAGCCCGAAGATCGGACCGCGGGACACCGCCAGTCCAAACTGGTGACGGACATAATCGGAATTGGCCTGCTTGCCTTCCCAATCGCCGGGCGCAAACTGCTGAGCCAATTGGGCGCAGGCGCGCGGGTCCCAGCTCTCATCGATGCCATTCAGGATGCCCGTAAGTTGCGCGGCGTCGGAGCGGCGCCGCAGCAGTCCCTCCAACCCGCAGCCGAGTTCGTGGGTGGTGATCTCCCTCGCGTAGGTCTCGCTGACGGTCGTCAGGTGAGAGGCGTAGTTGAGGCCGCCCTTCAGGAACGACAATTTGTCGTAGAATTCGAGGCCGTCGATGTGGAAGGAATCAGCCGGCGCGCCAATCCGCCGCAACGTCTCTTTCGCAAACAGGCCCTGGTACGCCAGGTTATGGATGGTGAGGATGGTCGGGATCTTGCTCCCGCTCCAGGCAAGGTAGGCGGGCACCAGAGCGGCCTGCCAATCATTGGCATGAACGAGGTCAGCTGCCCAATTCTTGTCCAGTGTGCCCGTTGCCAGTTGGGCAGCCACTGAGGCCAGTCGTCCGAAACGGACGTCGTTGTCCGGCCAGTCCTGGCCGGCTTCGTCGCCATAGGGGTTGCCCGGCCGATCGTACAATTGTGGACACAACACCACATAGACGGGCAGGCCGTCCTTGGTTGATCCAAGCCCAAGCGAGCAGGCCGGCATCTCCGCCAGTGCCGGAGAATGCCCGATAATGTCGAGATGCGTGAACTGTTCGACGACTTCGCTATAGCCGGGAAGCAAGACCCTGACGTCTGTCCAGCGCCGGAGCGCCCGAGGCAGCGCCGCCGAGACGGCAGCAAGCCCGCCGACCCGAATGAAGTCATCCATCTCCGTGGTAACGAACAGGACTCTCAAGAAACGCCCTCGCACGCTGCCGTAGCTAACTCCATCTATGCAAGATCAGTTCCAACTGGCTGCCGCTGGTTAGATGGGCAGCCGTTGCACGGATAACCAGTCCTTGCATTTTTAGCTGGAGGGTCGGTCAATCGCTTTCCCCCGCAGCCTGCTCCTTCTAGTGTTTTAGTCCCGGTGCATTGGCGGTCCGGCGGGCCAAAAGGGGAGTTCTTTCGATGACTATATCGGAGATCGATGAGCGGAATGCGACAGGAAGTCTTCATGGTCTACGCGTGCTCGATTTCTCGACCACCATTGCCGGTCCGCATTGCACGCGGATGCTGGCTGACGTCGGAGCAGAGGTCATCAAGATCGAGTCGGCTGACGGCGAGACGATGCGAATCCGCCCGCCCGTCCGCAGCGGATGCAGCAGCGTTTTCGGCCAGCTCAACGCCGGCAAGAAAAGCATCGTCCTCGATCTGAAATCGCCGGAGGCGGTCGAGGTCGTCCGTCGTCTGGTGAAAGACGCCGACATCCTGGTCGAGAATTTCAGGCCCGGCGTGATGCGGAGGCTGAAGCTCGACTACGCCTCCCTGCAGCCGCTCAATCCCAAGCTCGTCTATTGCTCGATCTCCGGCTACGGCCAGACCGGCCCCTCGGCGGAATTGCCGGCCTATGCCCCGGTGATTCACGCGGCTTCCGGTTACGACAGGGCCCATCTCGCCTATCAACCCGGCAGAAACCGGCCGGATTATTGCGGCATCTATCACGCCGATATCTTGACCGGCGTCTATGCTTTCGGCGCGATTTCGGCGGCGCTCTATCAGCGTCAGCTTAGCGGCAAGGGCCAGCACATCGACGTGTCGATGCTGGAATCGATGCTCAGCCTGACGCCGAACGAAGTCCAGATCGCGCAATTCGAGGTGGCGCCGCCCAGCCGCCCGATGTTCGGCCCGGTCGAGACCGCTGACGGATATGTGATGGTGGCCATCGCCAGCGAAAAGACTTTTCAGGGCCTGGTTCGCGCTGCCGGCCGCCCCGAATGGGTCGGCGATTCCCGCTTTGCGAAATATGCCGACCGTCGCCGTCACTGGGACGAACTGATGGACGGCGTCGAAGAGTGGTCGCGGACGGTCACGACCGAAAAATGTCTCGCTGAATTGGGTGAACACGGCGTCCCGTGTTCGGCCTACCGAACCGTGGCCGAGGCGATGGCCGATCCGCAGATCGCCCATCGCGGCGGGCTGGCCGAAGTAGAAGACGAGGCGGGCGTCTTCCAGGTCTTGAACCAGCCGTTCCGGATGTCGGGCGCCAAAGTCGCGGCCGGAAAGCGCGCGCCGGCGCTCGGCGAACATACCCGCAGCCTTCTTGGCGAAAGCGGGCTTTCTGACGACCAGATCGCGGTTGTGGCCGGGAAGTTGCCGCTGGCCTGAGGTCGGCCACTGGCCTTGCGGCAGCAACGGTTTCCGGCCTATCACACCGGCCAATAAAAGAACGGGAGTGAAACAATGAAGAGTTTCAAGGTCGCCGACTTCAACGCGCCTCTTCAAGAGGTGGATGAACCGACCCCCAAGCCCTCCGGCACGCAGGTGCTGATCAAGGTGAAGGCCGCCGGCGTCTGCCACAGCGACCTGCACATCTGGGAAGGCGGCTACGATCTCGGCCACGGCCGCAAGCCGCTGTCGTTGAAGGATCGCGGCGTGTCGCTGCCGCGCACGATGGGGCACGAAACCGTCGGCGAAATCATGGCTTTCGGGCCTGATGTTAAGGAAAGCGACAAAGGCGGCCTGAGGGTGGGCGATGTCGTATTGGCCTATCCCTGGCTCGGCTGCGGCAAGTGCAAGACCTGTGTCGGTGGCGACGAGAACATGTGCATCGTCAAGCCGAGTGCGCTCGGCGTCTATTGCGACGGCGGCTATGCCGACCACATGACGGTGCCGCATCCGAAATATCTGATCGACCTGAAGGGACTCGATCCCGTCACGGCTGCGCCTTACGCCTGCTCCGGCGTCACCACCTACAGCGCGCTGAAGAAAGTGGAGTCCGCCTTCGATACGCCGATCGTGTTTTTCGGCGCCGGCGGCCTCGGCCTGATGGCGCTGTCGCTGCTCAAGGCGATGGGAGGCAAGGGGGCGATCGTCGTCGACATCGACGTCAGGAAGCGCGAAGCGGCGGAAGCGGCCGGTGCGCTCGCAACCGTCGACGGCGGTGCGGCCGACGCGCTGGAGCAATTGACCAAAAAGGCCGGTGAGCCGATCCGTGCCGTGATCGACCTCGTCGGCAACGCCAAGACCACGCAGCTTGGGTTTGACTGCCTGACCAAGGGCGGCAAGCTTGTGATTGTCGGCCTGTTCGGCGGCGGCGCGCCCTGGGCCTTGCCGCTGATCCCGATCAAGGCGATCACCATTCAGGGCAGCTATGTCGGCAATTTGCGCGAAACGGAGGAGTTGCTCGACCTCGTACGCGCGAAAAAGATCGCGCCGATTCCGGTGACGCCGATGCCGCTCGCCAAGGCCAATGACGCGCTGGCCAGTCTGAAGGAGGGCCGCCAGATCGGGCGGGCGATATTGACGCCGTAGCCTCTCCGGCGTCATTGCGAGGAGCGCAAGCGACGAAGCAATCCAGTTTCTTGCCTGAAGGTCTGGATTGCTTCGCTTCGCTCGCAATGACGAAGTAACATCGTTCGAAATCAAGGATACCCTATCATGTCTGCCAATAACGCGCTCCACATCGCCGTCCTCGGTGGCGACGGCATCGGCCCCGAAGTCATGGCGCCGGCGCTGGAAGTCCTGCGCAAGATCGAGAACACCACGGACCTGAAGTTCCGTTTCACCGAAGCACCGGCCGGCGCCAACCATTACCGCGAGACCGGCAAGTCGATGCCAGACTCGACCATCAAGCTGTGCGAGGAGGCCGACGCGATCCTGCTCGGCGCCTGCGGCCTGCCGTCGGTGCGTTATCCCGACAACACCGAAATCATGCCGCAGGTCGAACTGCGCTTTCATTTCGATCTCTACGCCGGCGTGCGCCCGGCGCGCCTCATTCCCGGCGTCCCAAGCCCGATCGTTGGTGCGGACCAGCGCGGCATCGACCTCGTCGTGATCCGTGAATCCACCGAGGGCCTGTTCGCTTCGATGGGGAAGGGCGTCGTCACCCATGAGGACGCGCGCGAGACGCTGGTCATCACCCGGAAGACCTCGGAGCGGCTGTTCGAGTTTTCCTTCAAATTGGCCGAACGCCGCAAGAAGCGCGGCCGGCCCGGCGGCCTGACCTGCGTCGACAAAGCCAATGTGTTCAAGGCCTTTGCGTTCTTTCGTGAGATGTTCGACGAGGCCGCAAAACGCCATCCCGACGTGAAGACGGACCGCCTTTATGTCGATGCCTGCTCGGCGATGCTGGTAAAGCGCCCGTGGGATTTCGACGTCATGGTCATGGAGAACATGTTCGGCGACATCCTCTCCGACATGACCGCCGGCCTGATCGGCGGCATGGGCATGGCGCCGTCGGCCGATATCGGCGACCGCTATGCCGTGTTCCAGCCCTGTCACGGCACCGCGCCCGACATCATGGGGCAGGGCAAGGCCAACCCGACCGGGATGATCCTGTCTGCGGCCATGATGCTCGACTGGCTTGCCGACAAGCATGGGCTTGAGTCCGCCGCTGAGGCCGGCGAGCGCATCGAGCGCGCGGTCGACAAGGCTTATGCGAAAGGGATCAAGCCGATGGAGTTCGGCGGCAAAAACGGCACCGCCGATATCGGCAACGCGGTGCTGGCGGCGCTGTAAGACCCGCGTCATTGCGAGCGTTAGCGAAGCAATCCAGAAAGAAAAGCGCTGGATTGCTTCGTCGCTTTTGTTCCTCGCAATGACGCAAGTTCTCCTTCCCACGACGCGATTTCTCGTCCGGGTTCTGCAAAACATTGTCCCTCGGTGAGAAGAGGGCGCGGGAAATGCGCGGGCCGCCGTTTGCGCCCGCAGCCTCGCGTGCAAAGTAGAAAAGCACACGAGCGTAGTCACCACGGTCACACCGGCTGTCCCGGCATTTCCCGCGCGAATGGTTTTAACGGCTTACTCCAGGCTCTCCCCGGCGATCGGGCTTTTTGTCACCGTCATCCCTGAGAAGCGTCAGCTTCTCAAGAATTTGACGCCAGCGTCGAGGCGTCAGGACCACATGGCTTCGCCGTCCGCGTCGGTGCTCTTCGTCACGGGCACCTTCGCGTCCACCGCATCCTGCACCCACGTTCGTGACGATCGCGAAACGCCCCTCTTGGTGGCGCAGGATGGGCGGGAAACTGCCGGTGATTTTAGGACGGGATCAAGTGAGCGGCGCTGCGACCGATTGGCACGACGGGCAAATCAGTTTTTGCGCGCCACAGGTCCGGTGAAAAAAGTCAAGACAGCTGCGTCATGGGCAACGGCTGGTGCATCTCCAGACACCGGCCGCCGCCAGCGAACGAAGCGATTGTCGCAAGTCGCGGGGGGACAAACGCACCCGGCAGATCGCGGAGTGACGCCGTCGAATAATGAAAATTGCCCCGGGCAATGCCCAGGGCAATTTGCGAATTGGATATCAATCAATAACGGGCGACGACCGGGCCGCCAAAGCCACCGAAGCGATAGTTGAAGCGCACGGTGACCATATCGACGTCCTGGCCGATTCGACTGGTCGCGCCCGTGAGCGTCGTGGGAATCGTCGTGACGAACGTTGTGTCGTTGCTGCCCATGAAAAGATGGTCATATTCGATACCGACTGACCAGTTCGGCGCGAAGCCGTACTCGAATCCGGTACCTATGACCCCGCCCCAGCGCGTCGAGTGCAGCGAGGCAAGCTCAGCTCCGGTAGCGGTGGAGTCGACGAAGAACTTATTGTCCGTCACCGCCGCGCCGCCCTTCACGTACCAGAGCCACGTATCCCAGGCGAAACCGAACTGGCCAGTGAAGAGGCCCAAGCCGTCAACTTTGCTGCCAAGTGTCAAAGTTGGATCGAAAGCGCTGACACGCGACCCGTTGAGATCCGCCCAATCGCCCTGGGCCTCTACACCGATAACAAAATGATTGTTGGGCATTTGCCAGCGATAGCCGATCTGGCCACCGACGATGCCTCCGGACCGATCACGGCAGTGATCAGTAAGGACCGCACCGACCGCTAGGGCAACGTCCCAGCAAGTATCGCTCTGCCCCCAGCCGCCGTTTCCACCGATGTAGAAGCCCGACCAGTTGTACATCGGGATCACTGGCGGCGGTGGCGCCTTTACCGGAAGGTCAGCTGCGAGCGCGGGAGCAGCCATTGCAACGAAACCCAGAGTCCCCAGCAGAAACTTCTTCATCCCATATCTCCGGTTGAATGCTTCGATCCGACTCCTAACATCAGCGACCGACGATCAATTGATGCATCATATGTGATTCAGCCCATGACAGGCGTGCCGCAGATGCAACACCACCTAAATCAAGTATGTTAGGAAAATGGCGCATTGGGCAGACTTGCTGACCTTCTCGGCGCGTTTGCAATGCCAAGAGAACGATAAGTTAACGATAAGTTAACGAGTAGTCTGGAAAGCTAAGAACACGGTATTAAGGTCGGCGATTGGCGCTTCGCGTCACTTGCTGCGGCTGCACTGGATCGCTTCGTCGCGGAGTCTGTTATCGCGCGCGCATTCGCGCGATCCGTTGGCTGCTCGCAACGACGTGATTCAAATTCCCGCTGCCTGTAGACGCTTTATCCCAGCACTTCAGCCCGGCGCAGGCTGCCGATCATCGACACCGCCAGCAGATAGTCGCGGGTCAAAGCGGGGTCGGCGGCTGTGCGCCGTAGCCGATCGCGGAATTCATTGTCGGCCGCCTCCAGGTTGCGTTTGTTCTGGATCGATTGCCGCTCCACATATTCCTTGGTGACGAGCCGGCGCTGCTGCTCGAAGCGATCGAGCTCAGCATCTAGCTTCTCGCCGCGCCAGACCTCGACCAGACGTTCGGTCAGGTTGATCGCATCGTGAATGCCGCCGTTCATGCCCATACCGCCGAGTGGATTGTTGACATGGGCTGCATCGCCGACCAGGAAAACGCGGTGCTTACGGAAAGTTTTGGCAACCCGCTGATGCACACGGTAGAGCGTGGTGTGAGCGATCTCGTAGGTGTCGATGCCGGGCACGACCTCTGCCATCAGCGCCTCCACGAATTCTGTCGACAACGCCAGTTCGTCGCTCTCCTCCGCCGCAATCCGGAACATGACGCGCCAGAGCCCGGGGATCTGCAGCAGAAAATGCCAGCGGCGGGGATCGGCGACATAGCTCACCGTGGCGAGCCCCGGAATGACGCTATGGAAATTGAAGGGCGTGCTGACCACCAGATATCGATCGGGCCACGTGAAACCTTCGAACTCGATATCGAGAGAACGACGGACGTCACTGCGTGCGCCGTCGGCACCGATCAGCCAGCGATAGCTGTGTGTCTCGCTTTTTCCGTCCCGTTCTACCGTGACCGTAACGCTGTCGCTGTCCTGTGTGACGGCACGAATGGGGCTTGAGAAGGCGATCTCAAAATTCGGGTCGTCGCGAAGCCGGTCGTAGATGATCCGGGTTAGTTTTGATTGTTCGCATTGCAGCCGGAACGGATGTCGGGTTTGATCGGCGATATCGCCGAAATCAAATTGCGCGATCAGGCCGTCACGGCGGTTGCGGTACTGGAATTTGGGCGCAATCAGGCCCTGCGCGATCAGCGGCCCGACAACGTCGAGGTCGGCCAGCATGTCGAGCGTCGGGGGATGAAACGTCGAGGCGCGGGATTCCGTGCTGAGATCGGGGCCGCCCTCGAATACGGTCACGGGAACGCCGTGGCGAACGAGGTTGGCGGCGGCCACGAGCCCGACCGGGCCAGCGCCGGCAATCAGAACTCGCTCGATGACGGGATAAGTACGGCTCATTCCGCTTTGATACCCGCGGCTTTGACGATCGGCCACCATTTCCCGATCTCGGCCGCTTGATAGGCGTGCAGAGCTTCCGGCGTTTGCCGGTCGCGCGGATAGATTTCCAGGCCGATTTCGGCGAGCCGCTTGCGCACGGTCGGGTCGGCAAGGCTTTCCACGACGGCATTGTTGAGTTTGTCGATGATGGGCCTCGGCGTGCCCTTCGGAGCCCACATTCCATTCCAGACCGGTAGATAAAGGCCGGGTAGGCCTGCTTCGTCCACCGTCGGAATGTCCGGTGCGGCAACCGCGCGCGTTTTCGACATCACGGCGTAGGATTTGATGGTGCCCTCCTGAAGCTGCGGCAGCGAACTCGACAATTGATCGAATATCAGATCGATCTGCCCGGCAACCAGCGCCTGCATCGACGGCGCGGTGCCGCGATAGGGGACGAACTGGATGTGGGTGTCGGTCAGGGTCTCGAACAGGATGCCGCCCAGATGGGTTGCGGATCCGACACCTGATGTGCCGGCAAGGACTTTATCCTGGTAGGCCTTTACCCACGCGATCAGTTCTTTCAGGTCTTTTGCCGGCACACCTTTCTTCGAGACAACGACGGAGGGATTGCTGGCCAGAAGCGCCACCGGCTCGAGATCCCCGAGCAAGTCGAACGGCAGATGATAGACGGCGCCGGTCAGCACATGCGAGTTCATCGGCCCGACGCTGACCGTATATCCGTCCGCCGCCGCGCGCACGACGCGGCCGACGCCGATCGTGCCTGCGGCACCGGTCACATTCTCGATGATGATGGATTGGCCGAGCACATCCTGCATTCTGGCCGCGACGATCCGCGCCAGCGCATCGGTCGGTCCGCCGGCCGAGAACGGCAACACCATCGTGATCGGATGTGACGGATACGCATCGGAGGTTGCCGACCTGACCGGCTTCAGGCCGCAGCACATCGCCGTAACGGATGACAGAAAAACCCGCTTGCTGATCATGTTGTCCGTCAGCAGATCGTCATTCTCATGAAACTAGAGAATTCCCCGGACAAGGGAAGATCACAATAGCGGCAGCCGCGTGCGTTTTTGCAGCGGAATTACGTTCCGGAAGTCTTCGCGGGGACCCTTACCGCCCTTTGAACTTCGGCTTGCGCTTTTCCATGAAAGCCTGACGTCCTTCGCGGAAGTCCTCCGAGTCCATGCAGGCGGTCGAGATTTCCTTGATCGCGGCCATCTCGCGCTCGTCCTTGTCCTTCAGAACCTGCGCAATCGTAAGCTTGCTGGCCTTGATCGAGAGCGGCGCATTGCCGGAAATGGTGCGGGCGATCTCGAACGTTTCGTCCCACAACTTGCCGTCGGCGATCACGCGATCGACGAGTCC
>Ga0210401_10007634_pt1 | contig 10827 bp, 10 predicted proteins | sample IncBWH32MmetaG_FD_150866 | JGI IMG/M metagenome (GOLD analysis project Ga0210401, IMG submission 150866) | Forest soil microbial communities from Barre Woods Harvard Forest LTER site, Petersham, Massachusetts, United States - Inc-BW-H-32-M | ecosystem: Environmental > Terrestrial > Soil >... | reverse complement strand
GTTCATGTTGCCTTCCGCGCATATTAACCGCGTCGGCGTCCGGGTTGTATCTTTTCGGAGCTCAATAGCCCACCCCGCCTATACCCCTGTCTACGCTTCACTGTGTCCCTCGCGGTAGCAGCGCAAGTCTCGGGGCCGAGTGGATCGCTACTCCTTTCCCGTAAGAATTTTCCATTCTCTGCTTCATGCCGGTTTACCCCGGCGCACTAACATCCCGATAACACCAACGGCAGCCGATAATCGATCGCCCAGACGTCAGTGCGCAGATCATTGCGGCGCAGGCACCCGACATCTTGGCGGTGCCGAGCGCCCGCGGGTCATGAACAGCCGTTGAGGTACGATCAGAGCTTTCTCAGGCTAGGACCACTTCCGCCGCTAGCTAGGAAAGTGACGCGAATAGAAGTAAAGGAGGGCGAAGACGCCCTCCTTTTTCCGTGCTTTTAACTTTTGTTACTTCTTGTGGTCGTTTTTTGAAGGTTGCGGAGCGCGGCTCTCCTGTTGCCGGGGAGCGCTGCGGGGTTCCGGTGGTCTCTGTTGCTGCCAGGTGCGGAACTTGTTGGCCTCGTTCTGGTCCACTTGTGGCCTCGGCTGCGGAGGCGGGGCCTGGCGGACCAGCGGATGCGGCTGCTGGTTGTAGCTGCGGTCCTGGTATCCGGCGGCCGGGCGTTGCATGTTTGAACGCGGGTTTTCGGGCTGCTGCATTCCGGACTGCCGCGTGGCCTGACTCGGTTCCTGCGGACGATTCGGTTCCATCGGGCGATTCGGTTCCGAAGGACGCGGAACATTTCGCTGCGCTTCCTGCGGAACATTGCGCTCCGGTTCTCCGCGGTTCGGGGTTTCCCCGAGACGAGGTATCGTCGGCGTTTCAGTGCGGACGTTCATCGCCTGGCGTTGCTGCTCGAAGGGGACACGCGGAGGAGTTGGATTCCGGGTGGCGACCACGCGACGGTTTTCAACGGCTGCCGGGGGCCGGAAGCGTGCCGGAGTTCCGGCGCCGATCACGCTGGAGCGAACGGGCTGGACGGGGGAGCCGTGATTCACCGGCGCTTCGGCGAGCTGGCGAGCGTCCACACGAGCCAGATTGCGGTCGACCGGGCGGGCGTTCACGAACGTGTCGTGCGAGACGACCGTCACGCCATTGTTCACGTGCTGATTTACGTACGTGACGTTGGTGACATGATTCACGCTGTAGTTGTTGTAGACATTCGTGACCTGCGTGATGTTCACGCGCGTATTCGTGACGTTGATGTTGTTCACGTACCCGCGGCTGACGCGGTAAGGCGGAAGGTAGACTTCCCGCGGCCCGAGCGGGAACCAGCCAACGCCTTCGCCGACTCCGATCGAAAGATGGAAACCGCCGCCGCCCACAAAGGCGACGAGCGCGGGGGCGTAGACCGGTCGAACATAGACGGGTCCGGGAACCCAGCACCATCCGCTCTCCACGAAGGCCCAGCGGCCGTAGTGGAAAGGAGCGAAGCCCCAAGGCTCGTCTTCCACCCAGGTCCAGCCCCACGGAGCGACCCAGACCCAGTGACCGAAGCGATAGGGGGCCCAGCCGGGAGCGACGCTGACCGGGGCCCACACCGGACCGTAGTCGGGAACGTAGCGCCAGCGCCCGTAGGCGTCGAGATCCTCGTAGCCGGTCATTTCGGCCGAGATGTAATTCGAGGAGTCGGCGTGATCCTCGCGCGTGTCGCGATCGAAGGCCCAGCCGTCGAAGTCGTCGGAGCGGGGCAGTTGCGCGATCTCGTGGTCAAGCTGGTCGGTCCCGCTGAAGGTGGCCTGCTGGCCGGCGATGACGGTGTAGGAATAGCCGCCACCGGTGGCTTCGGCATGACCGCGCCAGGCGGTGGTCACGGTCTGATTGCCGTCGGAATTCACGTCGATCCGATACTCGCCCGCACTCTGGATCGTGAAAGCGAGATTGGGCGTATCGACTTCAAAGAGATCGCCGTCGTCAAGATGCCGCACACGAATCAGGAGGGTGCCGAGGGAAAGGCGCACTTGCGTGGTGTGGTCGTCGAGATCGAGGAACGTGAGACTTGTTTCCGAACTCATGCGAATCGCGGTGGATCCGATGTGCAACTCGGCCCGGGAATTCTGATCGGCCCACAGGTTGTCGCCAGTCGTCAAAGGCCGATTCTGAACGGCGGTGACCCAGTCGCCTTCGCCGCCCGGCTGAAAGGAAACGGAGCCGGAGGAGTAATTCAGGCGAGCGACGCGGGTGGGGGGATCCTGCTCGGGACCTTGCTGTTCTTGCTGAGCATCCGGAGGCTCAGGAGCGTCCTGAGCGAGGAGGCGTGACGTTTGCAGAGTGAGAAATAACAAGGGAACAACAAAAGCGAATAAGAAACGGCGTTGCATTTTCATAGTTTTGTCTCCTGCATCGATCGGAGAACAAATGACCCACATCACTATAAACCCGTCGATCGTCGATAAGTTCCCCTTGGTGAGCTATCACCATCAACGGCAATCGGTTACGGACGGCGTTCTTTTGACCTTTTTCTCGGACCAGCCAAGCTGACAGTGCGACCCGGAGGACGTGCTTTTTTTGCTGGTTCGTTCGGCATGGCTAAAGCCCTGTTCCTCTCGTAGCCATTAATGAGATGAGTCCCTTGAGTTCTGAGGCGAGGTGAGTTTTGCGCAGAAAGAACAAGGAAAGAGCCCACGTTTCGAGGGCGTGGGCTCTGGCGCTTCTGTGGGGAAGCGCTTTGACGCTTCGCTGCGAGTGCAACGGAGGCAATAGTGGGGGGATTGTGTGTCGGGTGTTTGCTGGAGTCTATACGGTCTTTTCTGTATTTCAGCGCATTCGTTTTTTTGGCGGGATCGGTGTTGGTCGTCGAGGTTCTTACATGGCGCGCTATCGAAAATTTACAACCTTTGACGCAGATTTCAAGCTCCCCTGAAAGGCATGTCGTAGAAGGTGCATGAAGAAAGGGTATTGGCAAGGCTCGTGCACAGCATAGGTATGCGCTTGACTTCGCCATGAGAGAGAAGAAGAGGGTTCTGAAGTAGGAGGATCCAAAATGAGACGGGTACTTTCTCTGGCTACCCTGATTTTATGCCTCGCCCTTATCCACATGGCGCGAGCACAAAGCTCCCAAAAACCCAAACATCCCGCGCCGCAGAACAGCACCGAATTGATTGCGTGGACCCAGTTGCAAGAGCCGCGCCCGGTGCCGTCACCGCAGCCTGTTCCGGTGCCTGAGCGGCAACCGGACCCGAGCCCGGATACGCAACAACAGAAACAGCCGTCCCCTGCAGCCCAAGATGATGCGCAGAAGGAACCGGCGGCACAATCCTTTACAGGTACGGTGATCAAGTCGGACGGGAAATACGTTTTGAAGACAACGGAAAAAGCGACTTACCAATTGGACGATCAGGAGCTTGCGCAGAAGTTTGAAGGCAAGCTGGTGCAGGTGACCGGCAATCTGATCTCTGGCACGAACCTGATCAAAGTGCAAGACATCAAGGCGGCGGCCTAGTCGAGCGCACGTCTTCGCATGGCAGGCAGAGGTGAAAGGCCCTTATGGCGAGGGCCTTTTGTTATGCGTGTTTCAAAAATACTTACGTGAGGCTTGGCTGTCGATTCCTCAGCGGCTAAAGCCGGCGAGAAGTGTCACCAGACTCCGCGACCCCTTTTGACTCGGATTTTGGCGAACAAACGCGCACGCTTGTGTAACCGCCATCTGTTTACGTCACCGACCTCACATGCCGAAGGCAGACCTTCATGATCGCCGGTCACAACATGCGAAAATAGTGCGGTGAGGCAGTCAAGTTTCTGGAATCCGCCATGGTGGAAGTGGCTTGTATTTCTCGCGCTTGTGGCTGTTTCAACGTTTGTCCTTCCGAGGAGACCGTCGACAGCTCCGGTAAAGGTGGAACTCCTACCCTTCACAAATTCGCAGCCCGCGTGGGACGGATCGTACCCATACCTTGCAATCTCCGCGAGCAACCTCGGGTCGGAGTACGTCAAGTTTGAGAGTTCCATCCGGCTGATCAAACCCACTGTCCATCACGATTCGCCCATTAACGAATTCCAAGTCGATCTCCATTCAGGAATTTTTGTGCTCCGCCAAACTGACCTCTTCGTTTCCGACGGCGCTCCTTTGTCCCTGACGCGGACGTATCGGGTTTGGGATTTCTACACACGGGCATTTGGCGTGGGCACGAATCACCCCTACGACATCTGTCCGACCGGTACTAGATTTCCATATACCTACGTGGACCTAAACTTGGAGGATGACCGCCAGATCCACTTTCGCCGGATATCCAAAGGCACTGGTTACGCAGACGCAGTTTACCGGCACGATGAAACGTCATCCGAGTTTTACGGGGCACAGATAGCTTGGAATGGCAACGGCTGGACCCTGAATTTCGCCGACGGGCGTCGTTTCCTGTTCCCGGAGGCTTACAATGCGAAAACTTATGCGCAAGGCGCTCCCTTCGAGATGCGGGACGCCGAAGCTCATCGAATACACTTAGAACGAGACAAGAAGCGAAACCTCCAACAGCTGATTTCTCCCGCTCAGCACAAGATCAACTTCAAATACGACGAGGCGGATCGAATCATCCTGGCGGTGGACGATACTGGTAACGTCCGGAAATATTCCTATAATTCCAGCGGACATTTGGAGACTGTGTCGGATGCATCGCACTTGTTATATCGCTTTGAGTATGAGCCGCTTCTTCATTCCCCAGGGTACGACCCATATCTCATGACAGCCATCGTCGATGGAAAAGGGACAGTGCTGCTGGAAAACAGTTACCGCGATGGCAGTAGGGTCTCATTGCAGAAGCTGGCAAACGGTGATGTATATCGATACGACTACATATTTAAGGAGAACGAGATCGTCGAAACCATCGTGAACGACCCTACCGGAAAGCGAAAGGTCTTTTTCGAGCATGGCAGATTTGCGAGGGAAGAATAGGACGACGAAAAGAAGGGCCGCCACGCCAGGGATGCCAAGAGGGCCACGGCCAAACCGAGGGAACCACTCAGCCACGGCCACGGGTCCAGGCGAAGCGCATCGTATCGTAGATCGACGAAGAATGTGACGAGAACCTGTGTGGCACCAGCGGCAATGGCAAGCGCAAGACCAGCGCGGTCGGGCGCCTTCCAGGTTCGGACGAGCGCGAGGGCATAGGGTAGTTGACTCAGTAACAAGGTCAGAACGGCACTCAGCCAGTAAGCGCGACCGTAACTTGAGGTAAGCGGAGGACGTCCCCAATCCCGCAGAACAACAACGCAGGCAAGACCAACTACGGCGGCGAGGGTAATGCGCAGCCAACTAAGAGTGGCTGTGGCACTGTTCGGAATGGACGCCTGACGTTCGACAACAGCCTTTGGAAGAGGCTGTCGAGCCACAGCGGGGTACCGCGCGGCAATGGTGGGCCCGGATCCAATTGGCGAGGCAACGGTTTTTACGGCGATCACGAGGAAGCTTGCGATTCCTCCGATGAAAGCCACCGCACCGGCGAAGAAACCAATCCTGTAAAGAGCTTGATGTTGACGGCTATATTCCCATATGTTCAGATTTCCGAAGCACCAATAGCCGACAACACCGCCGAAAGTGACCAGGAGCAGTGACTGCTGCCACGTGGGAGATCGGCGTTTTGTGCCTGCGAGCATGAGTCCAGCCTACTCCGCAACGCCTTCCTAATAGTGTTTAAAACCAGCGGTTCCGACGTGGCAGGAACAACCCTATTTCCCGGATTCCTTACATGCAACCCGTTGGGCCACTACCGGTGTATTGCGATCGGTATACGGGAAAGGCTCTGTATCAGTAAAGAAGTGTGCTGTCCCCCGGAACTCTGCACCAGAACCGCTCAACCGGAGATCGTATCCCGCGTAGCCTGTGTTCCAGACAATGTGCAGCGTACCGTCAAGATTGGCGTTCCAGGACGACATCCACGACATCAGGGATGAATCTCCCGCCTTCGAATCCAGATTCCGTGCGACGAATGTTCCCTTGATTGTTGAGGGGCGAATAGTGAGTTCGAACCGCCTCGGTAAAAGGGGGTCAGTTCCTTTCGTCCTGGATGGATGCGCCACCGGAACTCGCAATTCATAGCAACCTACGAATGCAAGTGATCTGCGGAACGCGTTTTCTTGCGCAATCGCGAGATGAGCGCTTACCAGCACGAGAACAACGAACGGAAGGCGCATTATTCAGATAATAGTACCCAAGCTGTCGAAACATCCCGATAGCACTCTGTTCCAGGCGAACAAACGGCGCGAGCATATGCTAAGGCCTCAATGCGACAGTAACATCGGTGGTTGCTTTTCCAGTCTGCCTTTTTGTCTTTTGAAACGTCGTTTGGATCAACCTCGCTCCAGCACCGCCTCCAGTTCCCTTATCCCTCTCCGAATCTCTTTCGCATCGATCGCCGCAAATCCCAAGTGCAATCCTTCCCGTGCGCGTCCCCGAAGCGCGTACCATCCCACCGGCGTCACCTCTACACTCCGCTCCGCGGCCGCTGCGGCTACCGATTCCGCTGTCACCCCGCGTGTCAGCCATCCCGTCGTCTGCAACCCGGCCTCGACCTTCGACACCTCGAGCGCCCCTGCCAGCCTGCTCTGCGCCTCTTCCAGCAAAACCGAGAGCCGCTCCGCATACACCTCGCGCATCCGCCGCACATGCCGCGCGAAATGACCCTCGCTCATGAATTCGCGCACCACCATCTGCTCCAGCACCGGCGCATGACGCGTCGTGAGCGACTTGACCGCCTCCACCTTCTCCACCAGCCACAACGGAATCACCAGATATCCCAACCGCAGCGCCGGAAATAAAACCTTGCTGAAACTGCCCGCATACAAAACCACCCCGGTCTGATCCAGTCCCTGCAATGCGGGAAGCGGACGTCCGATATAGCGATACTCGCCGTCGTAGTCGTCTTCGAAAATCAGCGCGCCCGACTTGCGCGCCCACTCCAGCAACTGCAGGCGCCGCCCCAGGCTCATGGTTGTTCCGAGCGGAAACTGGTGTCCCGGCGTGACGTAAATCAGCTTCGCCCCGCTCGCCGGAAGATCGTCGACCAGCAGCCCTTCTTCATCGCCTCCAACTCCCGACACCTTCGCCCCGTAGGCCTGAAAGACCCACGCCGCACCTGGATACCCCGGGTTCTCCGTGCACACCCGATCTCCCGGCTTCACGAACAATCGCGTCACAAGGTCGAGTGCCTCCTGCACACCGGAGACAATCACCACCTGCTCGCGTTCACACCGTACCGCTCGCGACGACCTGAGATATTGCGCGATCGCCTCGCGCAGGGGCATGTACCCCAGCGCGTCGCATCCCATCAGCAGGCTCATCGTCATCCGCCGCAGACATCGGTTCGCAATCTTCGTCCACACCGCCATCGGGAACAGATCCAGCGCGGGAAGGTTGCATCGGAATGCGCGCGTTCGTCGTGTCCCGTATCCGGGGAACACGCTTGCCTGCCGGCCATATTGCGAAAACTTCGGCAGCGTAGGTGATTTCGCTTTCGTTGCACTACGACCCTCTGCCGCAACGTGCAACAGATCTTCCGGCAGCACCTGACTCACGTGCGTTCCCGAGCCAATCGTTCCTTCCAGGTAGCCCTCGGATTTCAATTGCTCGAATGCGCTTACCACCGTGCCTCGCGCCAGCCCGTACTGCCTTGCCAGGTCGCGCGTCGCCGGGACGCGATTGCCCGGCCGCAGCCGTCCGTCCAGAATTTCCGCGCGCAGCGATGTGTACAGCCACCGGTACGCAGGTATGCCGCGCTCCCTCGCTGGCAACGCGATCTCGAATGTGGTGCGTCGTTTCGCCATAAATGGTCCATACATAATAGCCGAATATGGATCTTCCCGATGGACCACTACGAAAGTATCCTCTCCTCATTCGGAGGAACAACATGGCTGATCTGAGACCCGGATTCGAGCTGCCTGCCGCGATCGTCGCCGGTGCGCTTTTGTGGGTGTTCTGCATCCACGGTCATGCTCAACAGAAATCAGGGCCGGCCCAGCAGCATGACCGCGCTCGCGTCTCGCTCGCGACTACTTTGCCGAAGCTAGACGGCGAACATCTCCGCGCCACACTGGTCGAGGTCTACTACGGACCGGGAGAAGCTTCTCCACCCCACAGCCATCCCTGTGCCGTGGTGGGCTACGTGGTGCAAGGTTCGATTCGCACGCAGGTGAAAGGAGAGCCGCTCGCCGTCTACAAAGCCGGAGAGAGTTTCTACGAAGCCCCCAACGGCGTTCATGCCGTCTCAGCCAACGCGAGTGCCACCGAGCCGGCGAAGTTCGTGGCCTACTTCGTCTGCGACCGCGAGACTGCGCTCAGCACCGACATCCCTGCTGCCGGCCCCGACGCAAGTATGAACGGAAACCACCACGAAGCCAGGAATTAATTAGGACGAAACAACCAGGAGAAGCTCACCATGACCATCGCATCCGCACTCTTCGCGCAGACCGGCGCCAAATCGCGCTCGCTGAACTGGGAATGGCTTGGCGTTCTCTACGCTCGCATCGCCTTGAGCGCCGCGTTCCTCTCCGGCATCGCCTCTCGCTTCGGGCTTTACCCCAAAGGCGCGGGTTACGGAAATTTCGCCAACTTCATGCGCTACACCGCCGAGGTCAATTCCTTCATGCCCGCGTCCACGATTCCGTTGCTCGCTTGGGCGGCCACCGCGGCAGAACTCTTTTTTGGAGTTGCCCTGCTCCTCGGCGTTTGGCCGCGCTTGATCGCCCTTGGCAGCGCCATCCTGCTCGCCATGTTCGGCATTGCGATGGCGATTTCCTTCGGGATCAAGGAACCGCTCGACTACTCCGTCTTCTCCGCCTCGGCCGCGGCCGTGTTACTCATCTTTCACACGCTGCCGCGCTCGCCTACGGACACTCATCGCCACTAAGCCGGACTCTTAAGCCAGACTTACTAAGTGCTATTTACTAAGTTAAATTTGCTAAGTTGGCTTTACTAAGTTTGATTCGCAATACTCTATCTCAGGAGAATTCGCATGCAACGCTCGCTTCGTGCCGTCGCCCTCGTCCTTGCCGCATCGATCGCTCTATCAGCCGCACCCGCCGCACCCCAGGACGACGCCGCCCTGCTCAAAGTTCGCGAAACCGTCTGGCGCGCCTGGTTCGACGGTGACATCAAGACCCTCGAACAACTCGTGCCGCCCGACACGCTCGTCATCAGCGCCAGCGAAAAGAACTGGAAGCATCAGTCCGACATCCTCAGCTCCGCCACCGAATTTCACACAGGCGGAGGCAAACTCCTCCGCCTCGAATTCCCGCGCACTGAGGTCCAGCACTTCGGCGATGTAGCCATCATCTGGAGCCAGTACCTGCTCGAGATTGAAGAGAACGGCAAGCGCTCGGTGAGCTCCGGACGCGTGAACGAGATCTTCGTCTTCCGCGACGGCCATTGGACCAATCCCGGCTGGCACACCGACTCAGTCCACGAATAGCCGTCATCGAATCTGCAGGGAGGTGACGTCCGCTTCCCTGCGGAATTCGCCCGAACCGACGCCTACCCCCTCGCACACCTCATGCACACGGATTTGCCCACAGTCCATCTGTCCAGCCCGAATCGTGCGATATAATGCCGGCCTTCCCCTCGGCCAGCTTCCCCGCGTTTCACGGACACGACAGGTCAGCGCAAAGGAGACTCCCATGGGTGGTCCGCCCGGCCCACAAACCGATCCTTTCTCCCGCAAGGTACCGCCGCTTACCAGCGGACCGTTCGGCCACAATGATGCTGGCGACCCGGACGTCTACGCCGACGCCGGCGCGTCTCCCCGCCCCAAAGGCTCCGATGGCCCCGGGATGCGCGACCATTCGCATTCCAACCGCGCAACACTCGTGGTCGCCGACAACAACCCTGATGAAGTCGATGGCTGGCCTTCGGATCTGAAGTGGTCCCAGTTCGACGAGGAACCCCGCCGCCCGAAAGGTGTCAATGAAGACGCGCAGACCGCCACCAACGCCACCGCCGGCGACGATATCACCATCGAGCACGACCGCAGAGGCCTTAAGCTCGGCCAATTTAAAGTGCAGCTCACCTTCGACTCCGAACATTCGTGGGTCCTCACTGGCAAAGCGGACGCGGCCCTTCTTCGCCACGAGCAGGTTCACTGGGACATTGCAGGTCTCAATGCGCACGAGACGGCCCGCGCCCTGAGAGCGATCCGTGCATCGTCAAAGGGCGGCCTCGGTAATGCCATCCACTCCACCATGAGCCGCCTCGGGCTCAAGGCGCAGGCGCAACAGCTCTGGTACGACGACGAGAGCAAGCACGGACTCAATCCCGCCGGCCAGAAGAAGTGGCAGGACCTGGTTCAGAAGGCCATCGACGGCGGCAACTCCCCGCTGCCCGATCCGCCCCAGAAGTATCTGGATCAGGCGAAAAAAATGAAGGCGGCCGGCGAATTGTAGGTTTCGCCGCATTCGTGTTTCTGGTCGTTTTCACGGCGACTGGTTTCGCGACGACACCTCACGCGCCAGTCGAAACGCACGCCATCACTGCCCGACCCGCCGCAGATAAAAACGGAAGAACTTTTCCGGATCCGAATCCAGGCAGACTTCGGCGTTCGGCGTGCCCGCTTCCTCCCGCGTGAAGCCCTTTTCATCCACGCGAATGTGTAGCGGGATCACCGGGCACAAGCGCGAATCCAGCACATACGCCACCGTCATCGGATCGAACAGCGTCGGCGTCTCCTGTCCCCACATGTAATAGAGCACCGTCAGCGCGTCGGTGATCGGCGTGCCCCGGCTGAAGAGCCAGGCGCGCTTCACCTCGTCCAGCTTCAGTTGCGTGGAATCGAGCGGCATCATCGCGATCGGAACTCCCGACG
>Ga0210401_10007627_pt1 | contig 10833 bp, 6 predicted proteins | sample IncBWH32MmetaG_FD_150866 | JGI IMG/M metagenome (GOLD analysis project Ga0210401, IMG submission 150866) | Forest soil microbial communities from Barre Woods Harvard Forest LTER site, Petersham, Massachusetts, United States - Inc-BW-H-32-M | ecosystem: Environmental > Terrestrial > Soil >... | reverse complement strand
GCGGCATACTGGTCATCAGCGAGCACGGCACCATCGAAGGCGAGGTGCGCGCCAGCCACATCGTCGTCTCGGGTCGGATCCAGGGCCCGGTTCACGCCGCCGTGCTGATCGAACTGCAGCCCAAGGCGCGCGTGCAGGGCGATGTTCAGTACCGGGCGCTCGAGATGCACCACGGAGCCGTGGTCGAGGGCCTGATGGTCCACATTCCGGCCGAAGGCCGGGCCGCGGCGCCGAAACTGACCGCGGTGCCTGTGGTGGCTGCACGGGCTGAGACGACCATCGTAAAACAGGCTTAATAATCAGTGACTTGACACGCGACCCCGCAAAACGCGCGATAATCGGGGCTGCCAACGCATTCCGGAGTCTGCCTGATGAACGCCCCTGTCGAAGTGCCCAGCCCACTGGTCTTCTCGGATGCCGCGGCCACCAAGGTCAAGCAGCTGATCGACGAGGAGGGTAATGCCGCGCTGAAGCTGCGCGTCTTCGTGCAGGGGGGCGGCTGCTCCGGCTTCCAATACGGCTTTACGTTCGATGAGGTCGTGAACGAGGACGACACGACGATGGAGCGCAACGGCGTGACGTTGTTGATCGACTCGATGAGTTATCAGTACCTGGTCGGCGCCGAGATCGACTACAAAGAGGACATCGAAGGCGCACAGTTCGTCATCAAGAACCCGAACGCGACCACGACCTGTGGCTGCGGGTCGTCGTTCTCGGCCTGACGCTCGCAACGGGACCTGCATCAGCGCCCGCCAAGCCGGCGGGCGAAAAAAAACGGGCGCCGGAGGCGCCCGTTTCGATTTCCAACTGCGGGTTAGAAGCGATGCACGATGCCGAGGTCGTAACCACGCGTGCCGACACCCGTCTGGTTCGAGCCGGCCCCCGCGTCCAGCGAGGCGGCGGTTGGCGTCGGGTAGATCGTGCAATGCCCGTTGTCTTTCTGCGTGATCGACGCGAAGTCGAGATAGAAGTTGGTGCGCTTGCTGACGTAGTGCTGTCCGCCGATACCCCACTTGGCGCAGCTATCGGCCGCCGCGCTCTTGTCCTTGTAGTTGACATACGAGGCGCGCACCTTGTCGTTCTCCGTGATCGGAACCACACCACCCACCAGCCACGTGTTCTCGTCGCAGATGATGCCTTCCTTGCATTGCGCGTTGGCGTCGGTCTTCACGTGCTCCCACAGGCCTGTCAGCTTGGCGACCCCGAAGTCGTACGACGCACCCACCACGTAGATGTTGATCTTCGTGTTGGCTGGGTCGTTGTGCGCGGTGGCGTGCTCGTAGTTCAACGTGACCGAAAGCGGCCCCATCACATAGTTCGGCTGAATGACCCACAGGCGGGTGTCGCCGGTGTTGTAAGTGCGTTCCTGACCGATCAGGCTGCTGGTATAGGCCAGCACCGCGTACAGCCCCATGTAGTTCGGCGTCACGTATGCGATCGCGTTGTCGGCGCGGGTGGCCTGGCCGTTCAGCGAGGCGGCATTGGCAACGCCGCCCTGCTCGAACGGATCGTAGCGGCCGGTCACGCCGTAGCGGGCGCCGTCGACGCGCCCGCCGAGCGCGGTACCCCAGTCGCCGGTCATGCCGACCCAGGCGTGGCGGCGGAACAGGGGACCGTTGGTGTCCGTCGTCGTGTTGTTCCCACCCGAGCCCGGGATGCTGTTCTCACCCGTATCCAGCAGGAAGCCCATCTCGAGCTCGAAGATCACCTTGGTGCCGTTGCCCAGGTCCTCCGCGCCTTTGAATCCGAGGCGGTTCGGCACTGAAACGCCGCTGGCGAATTCCTGCTTGGGTTTGGCCGGGTTGCCAGTCAATCCGCTGTTCCCGTCACGGATCAGAAAGCCGTAGTCGACAGAACCGTAGAGCGTGACACTGGAATCGGCGAAGGCCGGCGCGGCAGCCAATCCGGCGATCGCAAACGCAATCACTGTCTTGTGCATAGATGTTCCTCTCGGTTGGATTGTGGAGCTGCGCCCGACGAGGACCGCCCCCCGCTTTTGTCTTCTCAATTGCTTTTTTGAAAGAGAAGCCGCGAGAAATTCTCGCAGAGGACTTCTACGGAATGAAGAAAACAGGCTGACTTGTTCGCGTCCACAGCCGATTTTGTTGCTTTTTTTCAACAAGATCCGCGACGAGGGTCGAGGTCAGTCCCTCCTCACGGAGCGTTTCCTGCTCTTGGTATATCAGGCCGCCCTGCCGCGGTCCGACTCCAGAAAATCACAGTCGGAAGCGAATTTCGCGCGTTCATCCTGCCGGATACAGCGCACCCAGCACGCGCGCGCCGCGCGCGCCGGTGACCGCCGGCAACGACGCGCACCGCCGGTGCACGTGCTCGTGCGCGAACCACGCGAACGCGAATGCCTCGACGTGATCGGGTGCGATGCCGAGCGTCTGAGTAGAAGCCACCGGACGTGGCGCGCATTCCTCGCCCAGCATGCGCATCAGCGTGGCGTTGAACGCACCGCCTCCGCACACCAGCACATCGGTTGCGCCGACTGCGTGTCGCCCAATCGCCTGTCCGATCGCCACTGCCGTCAGGCGCGTCAACGTGGCTTGCACGTCGCGCGGGTCCATTTTGCGTTGCCCCAGCTTGTGCGACAGCCATTCACGATTGAACAGCTCTCGCCCGGTGCTCTTGGGCGGTGGCAGAAAAAAGTAAGGCTCCTCCAGCAGCGCCTGCAACAAGGTCGCATTGGAATGCCCCCCCGCCGCCCAGGCGCCGTCGCGGTCGAACGGGCACCCCAAGCGCTCCGCCGCCCACGCGTCGATCAGCACGTTGCCCGGACCGCAGTCGAAACCGATCACCGGCTCCGCGCTTCCGGTAGCGGGCAGGCCGGTCACGTTGGCGATTCCGCCGATATTGACCACGGCCCGCGGCGAATCGACCGTAAACAGCCCCGCATGAAAAACAGGAAGCAACGGCGCTCCCTGGCCGCCGGCCGCGATATCGCGGCTGCGGAAGTCCGCGACGACGTCGATCCCTGTCAGCTCGGCCAGCGTGGCCGGTGCGTTCAGCTGAACCGTGTAGCCGGCGTCCGGGCGATGGCGCACGGTCTGGCCGTGCGCTCCGATCGCGCGCACCTGAGCGGGCTCGACATTGGCCTCGAGCAGCAGTTGCATCACGGCACTCGCGTAACCGCGCGCCAGGTGCTGCGAAGCCACCGCGCTCCGGTGCAGCTCGTCCGACCCGCTGGTCGACAGCAGCAGCAATTCCCTGCGCAGGTCGTCCGCCAGCGACACATGAACCGTGCCGACGATGCGCGGCGGGAACGCATCCAGATCGGCCAGCACCGCGTCCACCCCGTCCAGGCTGGTGCCGGTCATCAAGCCGACGTACAAATCCGCCTCGCGCTGCGTTGCGCCGCTCAAGCGTCCTCCGACTGGCGCGGCGCTGGCCGCGCGGATGCATCGATTAGACTCCATTCGGCATGTCCAATCCAACGCACCCCGTCGACACAGCCCCCATCGAGCACGCCCTGAAGGTCGTCAAGCGAGGCTGCGACGAGCTGCTGGTCGAGTCCGAGCTGATCGCCAAGCTGCAGCGCTCCCAGGCAAGCGGCGCCCCGCTGCGCTGCAAGCTGGGGCTGGATCCGACCGCGCCCGACATCCATCTGGGCCACACGGTTGTGCTGACCAAGCTGCGCCAGCTGCAGGATCTGGGGCATACGGTGATCTTCCTGATCGGCGACTTCACGTCGATGATCGGAGATCCATCGGGCCGCAACACGACGCGACCGCCCCTAACGCGGGAGCAGATCGAGCAGAACGCCCGCACCTATTTCGAGCAGGCCTCGTTGGTGCTGGACCGCGCGCGCACCGAGATCCGCTACAACTCCGAATGGTCCACGCCGCTCGGCGCGGATGGGATGATCCGCCTCGCCTCGCACTACACGCTGGCGCGCCTGCTGGAGCGCGACGACTTCAGCCAGCGCTATCGCGACGGTCATCCGATCGCCATGCATGAACTGCTGTATCCGCTGATGCAGGGCTACGACTCGGTGGCGCTGCGTTCGGACCTCGAGCTGGGCGGCACCGATCAGAAATTCAACCTGCTGGTGGGGCGTGAACTGCAGCGCCACTACGGGCAGGAGCCTCAGTGCATTCTGACGATGCCGCTGCTGGAGGGGCTGGACGGCGTCGACAAGATGTCGAAGTCGAAGAACAACTACATCGGAATCAGCGAGGCGCCGTCCGAGATGTTCGGCAAGATCATGTCGATCTCGGACGACCTGATGTGGCGCTATTACGAGCTCGTCTCGCTGCGGCCTCTGTCCGAGGTCGAGTCGTTCAAACGCGAGGTGGTCGCGGGCCGCAATCCGCGCGACATCAAAGTGCTGCTCGGCAAGGAAATCGTCACGCGCTTTCACTCGGCGGCAGCCGCCGAGCAGGCCCAGGCCGATTTCGAGTTGCGTTTCCGCCAGGGCGAAGCGCCGGCGGATATGCCCCACCTCACGCTCTCCACCCAAGGCAAAGGAGGGATCGCGGTTTCGGCCCTGCTGAAGCAGGCGGGGCTCGCTGCGTCCACCAGCGAGGCGGTGCGCGCGATCGAGCAGGGTGGGGTGCGGATTGACGGCCAGAAAGTCGAGGACCGCTCGCTGCTGCTGTCGCCCGGGACCTACGTCGTTCAGCTGGGCAAGCGGCGCTGGGCGCGGGTCACGCTGGAAGCCCTCACCCCCGGCCCCTCTCCCGCAAGCGGGAGAGGGGAGACCTAGCGAGGGCAGGTCGGATCGCCCCTCGCCCCCATCAGGGGGAGAGGGGAGGGGGTGAGGGTTCGAGTTCGGGCAGACCGCTGACCTTCAGCTTGTGGTGGTCGGCGGCCAGGAACGCGTACATCGCCGGAACGACGAACAGCGTGAACAGCGTTCCGATCGCCAGGCCGGTGAAGATCACGATTCCCATCGCGCGCCGTCCGGCCGCACCGGCACCGGAAGCGATCACCAGCGGCAGCACCCCCAGCACCATTGCGGCCGTGGTCATCAGGATCGGTCGCAGCCGCACGGCCGCCGCTTCGATGACCGCCTCGAGGCGGCTTCGGCCGGCCAGCTGCAGATTGTTGGCGAACTGAACGATCAGGATCCCGTGCTTGCTGATCAGCCCGATCAGCGTCACCAGGCCGACCTGCGTGTAGATGTTCAAGGTCGACGCCTTCGCGTACTCGGCGAGGATCTTGATTTGGAACATGTTGGCGAGAATCCCATTCAGCGCCTGAAGCATCCACATCGAGAACAGCGCTCCGAACAACGCCATCGGCACCGACACCAGGATCACAATCGGATCGCGGAAGCTTTCGAACAGAGCGGCCAACGCCAGATAGATGATGATGACCGCGAATAGCAGCGTGGTCGCGAAGCCGCCGGACTCCTGGACGAACTGGCGCAACGGGCCCGACGTGTCGATCCGGTAGGCGTTGGAGGCTGCCTCGTGGGTGGCCCTCGTCAGGAAATCGAGCGCCTCGCCCTGTGAGACAAACGGGGTCGGCACTCCGATGATCGTCACCGCGTTCTGCTGCTGGAAATGGGCGATCGTCTCAGGCTCGACGTGCGTTTCCAGGTGTGCGATGGTGCTCACCGGCACGACGGTGCCGGTCGGGGTCCGGATGTAGTAGTCGAGCACCTGCGAGGGATTGAGGCGATCGACCTGCTGCACCTGCGGAATCACCTTGTATGAGCGGCCCGCGATCGAAAAGTAGTTGACGTAGCCTCCGCCCAGCGCGCTGGTCAACGAGCTCGCCACATCCTGCTGGTTCAACCCCATCAGCGCCACCAGGTCGCGGTCGACCACCAGCGTCGTGGTCGGCTTGTCGATTTTCAGATCGCTGTCGACGAACCAGAACATATGGCTGGCGTTGGCCTTGTCGAGCACAGCGCGGGCAACCTGGTCGAGCCGGTCGAACGGCTCGGTGGTGGTGATCACGAACTGCACCGGCAGGCCGAACGCGCCCGGCAGCGACGGGAACTGGAACGCACCGACTCTGACTCCGGCGATCGAGTTCCACTTGTTCTGAAGCTCTTCCTGGATCTCGTCCGAGCTTCGCTTGCGCTGGTTCCACGGCTTGAACATCACGCCGCCGATCCCCTGGTTCACGCTCGGATCGCCGGTGATCTGGAACATCTGGTTGTATTCGGGCAGCTTGCTCGAGATATCGAACATCTGGTGCGCGTAGCCGAGCATCTGGTCTGCGGTGGCGTCGGGCGGGCCGGTGATCTGCCCCGCGACAATGCCCTCGTCCTCCTGGGGCGCCAGCTCCGAGTTCGCGGTCGTGAACAGGTACACGACGGCGGCCAGCAGCAGCCCGCCCATCACGACAAGCACCGGCCAGGTGGCCAGCATGCTGGACAGCGCGCGCACATAGCCGGAGTGCACCCGATCGAACTGGCGGTCGATGAACGAGGCCAGGCGACTGTCGCGCATCTGCCCTCCGAACAGTCGCGAGCACATCATCGGCGACAGCGTCAGTGCGATGATCCCGGACACGGTCACGGCCCCCGCCAGCGTGAACGCGAACTCGGTGAACAGGGCGCCGGTCAGTCCCTTCTGGAACCCGATCGGCACGTACACGGCCACCAGCACGATGGTCATCGCGATAATGGGACCACCCAGCTCGCGGGCTGCCATCAGCGCGGCGTCGAGCGCGCCATGCCGCTCGGTCTTCATATGGCGATCGACGTTTTCGACGACGATGATGGCGTCGTCGACCACCAGCCCGATCGACAGCACCAGCGCCAGCAGCGTCAGCAGGTTGATCGAGTAGCCGAGCGCCAGCATCACGAAGAAGGTGCCGATCAGCGACAGCGGCATCGCGATCACCGGAATCGCGACCGCGCGCAGGCGCCCCAGGAACAGGAAGATCACCGCGCTCACGATCAGCAGCGCCTCGATCAGCGTCTTGACCACTTCGTTGATCGACGCCTGCACGAATTCGGTGGCGTCGTACGCGATCGCGCCGCTCAGGCCGGACGGCAGCTGCTGCTGGATCGACGGCAAGGCTTCGCGTACCCGCCGCGCCACGTCGAGCAGGTTGGCCTCGGGGGCCACCTTGACGCCGATGAACAGCGAATTCTGGCCTCCGAAGGCCACGTTGAAGTCGTAGTTCTCGGCTCCGAGCGTCACGTTGGCGACGTCCTTGAGCCGAACGATCGCGCCGTTGCGCTGGGACACGACCAGGTTGCGGAACTCGTCGACGGTGTGCAGATCGGTGCCGGCGCGCAGGTCGACGCTGACCACCTGCCCCTTGCTGGAGCCGAGCGCCGCCAGGTAGTTGTTGGAGGTCAGGGAATTCGACACGTCGGCGGCCGTAACGCCGTGCGCCGCCATCCGGTCCGAGTCGAGCCAGGCGCGCAGCGCGAACAGGCGCGCACCCAGGATCTCCGCGTTCTTGACGCCGTCGATGGCATCCAGCTGCGGCTTGACGACCCTGTACAGATAGTCGGTGATGTCGTTGGTCGGCATCGTCTTGCTGTAGAAGCCGAGGTACATCGAGTCGACCGATTCCCCGATCTGCACCGACAGCACCGGCTGTTGCGCCTGCGGAGGCAGCTGGTTCTTCACCGAGTTGACCTGAGTCGTGATGTCGGTCAGCGCGCGGTTGGCGTCGTAGTTCAGGCGCAAGGTCGCGGTGATCACCGACGCGCCGGTGAAACTGTTGGACGACATGTAATCGATGCCCTGCGCCTGGGCGATCGCTGCCTCCACCGGCTGCGTGATGAAGCCCGCGACCGTCTGGGCGTCAGCGCCGTAATAGGTGGTGCTGACGGTGACGACCGCGTTTTGCGTTTGCGGGTACTCGTTGACGGCCAGTCCCGCCAGCGAGCGCACGCCCAGCACCAGGATCAGCAAGCTGACGACCGCCGCCAGCACCGGGCGGCGGATGAAAAGATCGGTGAAGTTCTTCATAGGCGCCTACTCAAAAAAAGTGAGCACCATCACCCTCGGCCCCTTTTCCGGCCTGCGGCCGGAAAAGGCAAGAGGAAGATAACGAGGGGGCTGGGCTGGCCCCCTCGTGCTCCCCCAGCCAATGTGAAGAAGCGGAAGAGGGGGTGGCTGGCACGGCGGGGTGAGGGAACTGAGGCGATCGATCGCCCCTCTCTCGCAAGCGGGACAGGGGAGGAACTGAGGCAATCGATCGCCCCTCGCCCGCGCAAGCGGGAGAGGGGAGGGGGTGAGGGTCGCGATCGACGAGACTCACTGCTCTTGCGGTTTCGGGTTCGGGTCGCTGCGCGGCTCGACCGTGTTGTTGACGATCAGCGGCGTTCCCGGTCGCAGCTTCATTTGCCCGCTGGTAACCACCATATCGCCCTCCTTGATCCCCTTGACGACCGCGACCTGGTCGCCGCGGGTCGGCCCCAGCGTCACGAAGGTCTGCGCGGCCACCAGCGACGGCTCTGCCGATTCCGACTTAGCACCCTCGCCCGCCTTGGCACCCTCACCCGCCTTGGCAGGGGCGGGCTGCGCCAGGAACACCGAGGCGCCATACGGGTTGTAGGTCACCGCGGCCTGCGGCAACGTCAGGTAGCGCTCGACGCCCCCGATCTGCACGCTGACCTTGGCGTACATGCCCGGCAGCAGCGCCCGATCCGGGTTGGCGATGGTGGCCTCGATCTGGATATTGCGGGTGGTCGAGTCGATGGTCGAATTGACCGCGGAGATCTTTCCGGTGAATTCGCGCCCCGGCCAGGCGTCGGTCGTCACCGTCACCGTTTCCTTGCGCGTGATGCGCGAGATCTGCTGCTGAGGCAGGAAGAAGTCGACGTAGATCGGGTTGATCGCCTGCAACGAGACGATCTTGTCGCCGGCGTTCAGGTACTGGCCCCGCGCCACCGTGCTGATGCCCAGGCGGCCAGCGAACGGAGCGACGATGGTCTTCTTGTCCAGCGTCGCGCGCGCCTGCGCCAATTGGGCCTGCTTCGAGCGCAGGTCGGCTTCGTCGTTGTCGATCGTGGCCTGGCTGACCGCCTGCACCGACAGTTGCTCGCGGTCGCGTTTGAGCGTCGTCTGCGCCAACTCGACCGCGACTGCCAGCGTATTGGCCTGGGCCTGCTCGACCTCCGAGTTCAGCTCGATGAGCAGCGTGCCCGGGGCGACATCGGCGCCCGACACCACGTTCACCTTGCGCACCAGGCCCGCGATCTCGGTGCTCACGTCGACGCCGCGCACCGCGCGCAACGATCCGACGGCGCCGACCGAATCCTGCCAGTCTTGCAGGTGAACGGTCGTCGTCGAGACGGTTGCTGGCGGCAGTGCGCCTCCACCGGCAGCGGCTTTCTTCAGAAACGCCGCCGTGACCATGTTCCATCCGACGATGACTGAGATCAGCACGAACACGACGATCAACATGATCGTCATGCGCAGTTTCATCGAAGGGTTCCTGTTGGCGGTTGCATCAGCCATGGTCATTGGGTCCGGTCAATGTTCTAAGAAGGAGATGGGGAACCGAATCGTCGCGCTGCCGCTCGCGGGAGAAAGGTTAGGGGCGAGGGCGGCGTCGTTCCACCAGCCGCCACCGAGTGCCTGGAACAGCGCAACGGTGTCGGCGAAGCGATCGGCCTGAGCCTGTACGACGGCGATCCGCGTTTGTTGAAACTGCTGCTGGGCGTTCAGCAGCGTGAGGTAGCTGACCGCGCCCACGTTGAACTGGTACGAGGCCATGTTGAACGTTTCCTGCGCCTGATGTTGCGCCTCGACCTGCGCTTGGAGGGCCAGCGCGTCGGTCTGCAATGCGCGCAGCGAGTCGGCCACGTTGGCGAACGCGGTCAGCACCGTCTCGCGGTAGTTGGCCGCGGCGGCGTCATAGGCCGCGACCGCGGCGCGGCGCTCGGCCTGAAGCTGGCCGCCGCTGAAAAGCGGCGTGAGCACGCCCGCCGCCAGCCCCCACGCCGACGCATTGGACTTGAACAGCTGGCTGGCGCCGACCGCTTCGGTACCGATGTTGCCCGTCAGGGTGAACTGCGGATACAGGTTGGCGGTGGCCACGCCGACCTGCGCGCTCGCCGCGTGCAACAGCGCTTCGGCCGACAGGATGTCCGGCCGCTGTCGCACCAGGTCCGACGGCACGCTGACCGGCAACTGCAGCGGCAGCTCGAGGCCATCGAGCTCGAACGACGGCAATCCGTCCGACTCGGGTGTGCGCCCGGCGTACAGCGCGAGCTGGTGGCGCAACTGCGACAGCTGCCTTTGCAGCGGCGGCAGGCTGGCGCGCGTCTGCGCCAGTGCGGTGCGCTGGGCCAGCACATCGGTCTTGGTAACCGCGCCCAGATTGAAACGTCGTTCGACGATGGTGAGCTCGTCCTGCTGCAGCTTCTCGATTTCCTCGGTGGCACGAACCTGCGCCCGCAACGACGCCTCGCGAATCGCGGTCGTCGCCAGATTTCCGGTCAGCGTCAGGTAGGTTGCCTGCACTTGAAGGTTCGCGTTGTCGACCTGCGCCCGCAGGCCCTCCAACTGGCGCCGAATGGCGCCGAACACGTCCAGCGTGTACGACACGTTCACCGTTGCGTTGTACAGCGTGAAGATCGATGTGCCGGGTTGGCCGAGCGATGCCGCCGAAAACTGCTCGCGCTCGACGGTGGCCTGGCCGCTGACGTTGGGCCAGGTCAGGCCCTGCTCGGCTGCCAGGTTCTGCTGCGCCTGCCGCAGCGTAGCCTGGGCCGAGGCCACCGTCGGACTGTCGCGCAAAGCCTGCTCGATCAGCCGATCGAGCGGTTCGGATTTGAACAGGTTCCACCATTGCCTTTGCAGCTTGGCGCTCGCGCTGAACCGCTGCGCATCGCCGTGCGCGAACGGGCTCGAGGCCGTTGCGTCTGGGAGAGTGCTGTCGGTGTAGCGCTCAATCGCCGGC
>Ga0210401_10007625_pt1 | contig 10834 bp, 11 predicted proteins | sample IncBWH32MmetaG_FD_150866 | JGI IMG/M metagenome (GOLD analysis project Ga0210401, IMG submission 150866) | Forest soil microbial communities from Barre Woods Harvard Forest LTER site, Petersham, Massachusetts, United States - Inc-BW-H-32-M | ecosystem: Environmental > Terrestrial > Soil >... | reverse complement strand
AGGTAGTCGCTCCCGTCAATGATGATCGCCACCCCATGGCTATTGTTCCCTACGGCAAATTCGGCGCAGGCCTCTGGACCAGCCATCCCATCGGCCTGGTAATCGTCATCGGAATGTTGGTGGTAGGCCTTGTCGGCATTCCCGAATGGCGCTGGTTCTTCGGCGCCACGGTCCTTGTCGGCAGCCTCGTAGGCTATTCTCTCCGGCGCCGCCACCAAATTCTCTGAGAAGGGTGCAAAACCTAGCCAGAACGCCTCGCCTTCTAGCGACTCCTCAGAAACTGCTTCCTGCTTGTTAGGCCGCCGCCGGTATTGGGGTGACTCGGTATCCGAGCTTTTCGGCTTTGGCCTTGAGGCGCTTGATCTGTAACTCTCGGTGTCGGAGCTCGTAGAAGGCTGCTCCTTGGTCCACGTATTTCATCCCGTAGCGCAGCATGCGGTAGACCAAGCGGGCCAGCTTGGCGGCCATGGCCTTGATGGCGATGGGAGCCCCCAACCTGGTTCGCAATCGACGGAACTGCGCTCCCAGATAGGTTTTGCTTTCCCGCAACGTGCTGGCGGCCAACTTCAAGGCGATACTGATGGGATTATTGGTGGGCAGCCGACCTTTCCCGATGATCTTGTTGCCACTGATGCGATTGTCGGGACACAACCGCAGCCAGGAAACAAAATGGTTCTCGTTCTCCCATTTGCTCATATCGTATCCAGCTTCGCTGATGACCGTCGTGGCGGTCATGACATCGATGCCGTCCATTCGGGTCAAGTCCGTACCGGTCATGCGGAACAAGCCTTCGCGCAAGTCGAACTGCGGCGCATTTCCCTTCTTCTTCTTGAGCCGTCCCTGGCGCTTCTCTTCTGGCAGAGGAGCACCGTGGCTGCGATCCTCTCGCTGCTGAAGATACTGCTGGAGCTGTCGATCGCACTCCGCCATCTGCTTCTGGCAGAACTCGTAACCCTCATGCTCTTGCTTCAACACGAACAGCAAATCCTCTTGCCAGTTGCCTTCCAGACTCTGCGCAATCTGCTCCTCACTCGCTTTCACCCGGGGATCCCGAAACTCAGCCAGTTTATGCGCATCGTGTTCGCCGGCCAGAATGGCTTTGATGATGGCCTGTCCGGTTGCTCCGCTGATATCGGTCAACACATTGGCCAACTGCAGATTCATCTGCGTCAGCGCCTTCTGCATCCGCAGAATATGCCGACCCGCACTCTGCACGAGATCGTTGCGCTGTCGCCAGTAGGTCCGCATCACGCGAATCTCTTGTGATGGCCGGAACGAATTTCGCAACAGTCCGTAGGTGTGTAGCTTCATCAGCCATTGACTCTCCTGCACGTCGCTCTTCCGCCCGGGCAGATTCTTCGTGTCCCGGGCATTCACCAGGTACACCTCCAAACCCGCTTGTTCCAGAATGTCGTATACCGCGACCCAATAAACTCCGGTGGATTGCATGGCGACGGTTCGGATCCTGCATTGCTGCAGCCAGGCGGCCATCGCCTTTAGCTCGGCGGTGGTGCACCCGAACTCCCGTACGGATTGGCTATCTCGGCCTGGCGGTACTGCTACGTAGTGAGATTCGTTGCCGATATCAATGCCCGCAGCGTCGGGATGTATGACTTCCAGGCTGAGGTCTTCGGTCTGCATCTTCCGCATCATCTCCCGCCGTTGCTTGCGGTTCATCTCGTGCCAATGGTGCTGCGTTGGATGGTTGGTTGCTCTTTTGTTTTGCTCCTCTGACTTGGATTTCATGCTAACCTTCCTGTGCTGAATTCAACTTGGCTCGGCCCGGTTGGCGAAAACTACACAATCTCCTCAGCGGGGTCGGGCCGTTCTCCTTTTTCAGGACAACGCCCGCCACCATCTACACAATCGCCAGAACCGGAGCCATGCTCTCCATCGGGCAGGAACGCTCCAGGGAATATGCGGCCTTAGCTGCCGAACCAGGTTGTGCCTCGGATTTTAGTTGGACCACACCATAACTGGCGAGCTCTCGAAAAGAGTTTCAGGCTCATACAACCACCGCAAAAGCGGTGGCCACTGCTCCCCACTCACCCACAAACGATGCAGCAGTACCGCCAGCTTTCTCGCCACCGCAACCACCGCTCGCTTCTTTGCATTTTTCCCTCCTCGCGCTGCAAGCTTCAGTCCCCAACGCCGTAGATCACTGTCTGCTCCAAAGGGCCCCAGGATGTCAAACTCGGGGCCGAGCGGATCGTTATTCCTTACTCGTAGGGCTCTTTCATCCCCTCTTTCAGACCGGTTTATCCCGGCGCTCTGCTAATCTTCTTCATTGCCGGTCTCCTTTTCATTGTGCCTTGAGCACGTCGAACATTGGGAACGTATCGCATCCCGCGGGAGACCGGCCTTCTCATTTCATCTGTGTAGGCGGGAAACCGGAAACTTGGGAACTAGCCGCCACTTTTCCGATTACCGCGTTTGGACTTGGCCACAGACAGGCGGTGTGTCACTTTTGCCAGTAGCCTCATTCGTTGAAACCAAGTCAGAATGCCCGCAAAGAGGGCAGACATGACCATTAGAAAGCTGGCTATTTTGATGGCGTTGGCGGTCGCCGCAATAGGACCGCTATCCTGCAACAAGGAAAACGGCCCGGTGGCGGAGGCGGTCTCGAACAAAGACATTTACCGGGATGCATATATCTACGGATTTCCGATGGTCATGAACTATGGGGTGATGTATGCATACTTTGTAGACCACAATTCGGGGCAGTTCAAGGCTACGTTCAATCAAATCTTCAACGAAGCACGTGTGTTCACCCCCAAGGATACAGCTGTCATCACTCCGAATAGCGATACTCCCTATTCTTTTGTTGGCCTGGACCTGCGTGCGGAACCAATCGTTCTGTGCGTTCCGAAAGTCGAAAGCCTCCGAAGTTTATTCTGACTGCCTGAAAGCCAGCCTTTGCGAGAGCATGAGACAGGCCTTCCATGTAGCCGACAGTCAAACTACCGCCGGGCAACAAGACAATGGGTTGTCCTTTGCCTTCACTAAAATATTCGATGTTGGAATCCTTAAGTTTGATGACACCATGCGGCGCGATTTGTCCGTCTGCCGACCATGCAAAAAGCGAAATGATGGTGAAAAATAGAATCTTCCTTGCAGTTTTGAAGTAGGGACGGGTCATCATGTCTCCTTTCAGTCTCCGATTAAATCACAAGTCGTTGGTCATACTTAACCCAGCATTTGCCGGTTGCAAGCCTTGGGATGGGCGGAATCTTTTACATGGCTAGATGAGGAGACCCGGCGAACGCAGACCTGGACCGCGGGATGAAAACGCTGCCCCAACCGTCGAATGCGGCGATAGAAGCCACGATGTTTCACTGGCTGGATCTACGAACTCGGCTAGTTCGCCGGGCAGGCTGTGATTTGTATGTCGCACGCTTCCTTTGTTGAGGAAAACGGAGGGTAATCCAGGGCTAACTCCAGGTAAGGCTTACCGGAGAAATTCCTGGTTCCAGCATTTCAACGCGCGTGCTGCAGGTCAATCATTGGCTGCTGGCTTACGCGGACAAGCCCCGAACGCGCCTGGTCGAGGTCGATGATTAGGGTAAGAACCAGGGTGACGGCCAGACACATCACGCAGATCGAGAAAATATGTCGCCTTCCATTTAATCCAAATGTGTACCCCACGAGGATAGCTGCCAGCATCCCGACGATGCCATTCACGTAAATCACGTTCTCAGGCACATGATCTTGTAATTCCATCCATCGCGCCGATTCCAGATCGATGGATTGGTTCAAGGATTGCAATAGTAAGCTGGCTGCCGCCGGATTGAGATTTTTCTGCCCGTAAGCCACGGCTCGCTTCCAGAACTCATTCTGCAAACGAAGCGTTTGTGCGTGCAAACTGTCGAGCCGCGCCGGATCATTGCCGGTAGTCCCGTATTGCACCCGCACATCGATGTACTCGCGAAGAATACTCGCCATCTCCGTGCCTTCCGGCGCAGAAAGAAGTTCCGTACGAAGGTAGGAGTTTCGTATGGCATTGGCTTCATCCAGCACAAGCTGCTTACGCGCCTCGAAGCTAGACACCGCCATGGACATGGTGAATCCCAACAACAAGCCAAGAACTGCAAGGATCGCAGCCCCGACAGTAGAGACCAATGACTTGGTTTTCTCCTGAGTGTTTGTTTCCGACTTTCGGCCAAGATGGTATCCAATCTCGGTAGCCGCAAGCATCAAGGCGAAAAATACAACGAAGACGATGATCTCATTTGTACCGTAGAGGAAACCGGTATTCACGATTCGCGCCCCCGGACACGACCGTCTTTCTTCACGCCACGACGACGGGAAGAACACTTCCCTTGGGGTCTTCTTCGCAATGAAGCGGGACGCAGTGCTAGTTTTCTTAAAGCTAGAAGCATTTCCACTAACCCGTTCTTGCTCATCAACTCTTGTAGCACCTGGCGTACTTAGCCTTGCGCTTTTTTCGTCGCTAAGGCTGAAGCTGTTCTGATCCTTACTTAATTCACCCCCCCACTCCTGTCAACTCTTCATTTCTTCGAAATAAATTACACCTGTACTAATATACAGGTGGGAAAGTAATGCTTGGATTTCCGATTCCGCGTAAACATTAAATGCTGCATCTCCGGGATGCAAGCATCCATCACTTGGAGCTTAAACTCAGATAAGAGGAGCAGAGATGTCAGAAGCGAGAGATCTGGCTTTCTTCTATAACGGCGTTGAGATGACGGACGCAACTTCCGATTACCTTTTAATCCTAAAAAGGAGATTCCTGTTAAAATGCGAGAAATCGTTCTGAAGCGGTTTTTAAGATGGCCACTTTTTATACCCTCCTCTATCGGATGTACTTTGTCTTTAAAACTTCTGGCGTAGAACGTCTGTTACGGCGGTGGCCGCGCGCAGGACGAGGGCTTGACCAAGTTAAGCGGTTGATCCGGCGCCATCTCTGGGTGCAAGTTCAATCCGGCCTCTCTCAGGGAATGTGGATGCAGCTCCGCCTTCCGAGCGAAGGGGAGTACTGGCGAGGAACGCATGAACCCCACGTGCAGAATGCAATTTCAGTTGCGGTTCGCCCGGGTGCCGTTGTGTATGACATTGGCGCGCATCTTGGGAGTATTGCTCTTGGGACCGCACGGCTTGTGGGTGATTTGGGCCGCGTTGTAGCTTTTGACGGCGATCCCGAAAACGCTTCGCGTTTGCGGGACAACGCTTCGCGGAATGGGCTGGAGCACCGCCTTCAAGTGGTGCATGCTGCCGTTTGGTCCTCTACCCGGAGTGATGGAATTTCCTTTCGGCGCGGTCAGACCGTGAGGTCACAGGGCGGCGTTGAAGCCAACGGAACTCGTCCCGTAGTGGGAAGCGGTGAAGTTATTAAGGTAATGACAGTCACGCTGGACGACTTCATCGCTGCCGGGGGACCTCTGCCGCAATTGGTCAAGATTGACGTGGAAGGTGGCGAATACCAAGTCCTACGTGGCGGCGCAAACCTTTTTGCAAGTCAAAAGCCACTCATCATCGCCGAAATCCACCATCAACAGGCAGCAGAGCAAATCTCTACTTGGTTGGGCGAATATCAGTACTACTCACATTGGAACACACCAGCAGAGGGTTTCCCGCGATACTTGTTTGCTTGGCCAACAGAATATGACGGAGCTGCGTGGATGCAGAATAGCGCATGCACCGGATCTCCACGAACACCTGCTAGTGAAACTCTCGGGCGGCAGAATTGTGGAAGTGACCATCAAGGCCATCGTTGATACGACAGAAGGTGTGCGCCTGCACGGCCCGGCCTCTGCCAACCCCCTTTTGTCGAAAAACTGAAAGTGATCCCTGCGGTGGTCTTTGGCAATCGTGTCGGCGCGACATTTCACGTGTTGAGATGGGTCGGAGAGTGGGCGCGCCGTGACCGCTCTGAACCGCATTGGCATTTGGGCCCGGTGGCGGTCGACTCCCACCTACAAGGCCAGGGAATTGGAGCCGCCATGCTGGCGCAATTTTGCGCCCGCGTGAACGATTGCGACGCGCTGTCGTACCTGGAGACCGACAAATCCGATAACGTTCGCTTCTATCAGAAGCTCGGATTCAGAGTAATCGAGGAGGCCGCAGTGTTGGGCATCCCCAATTGGTTCATGTCCCGGCAAGGCTGAAATGGAACAACAGCGTGCGCTGGGTTTCCGTTTAAGAGTTCGCCTCCCTTCAGGACTACTTCGCGTAATGCGACTCGACATCCGGCACGACAATTGGCGCCATCAGTTCGAACCGATGCTTGCAAGTGAGCATCCTTTCAAGCAAGTATTTCCCTGTGTATAGGTTTGCTCCAACGCATACTTAATAACCAAACGCGACCCGGCTAAACGAGAGATGGTGGGACGCTGAGGTGAAAAGAAGAATGATGCAATCGACCAGAATGCCTTACCCGGTTTTTTTCTCCTATCTAGGCTACGCGATCTTTAGCATCTTTTTGGCGGCGGCAATTCTTGAAATTGGTTCTACTATTGTTCGGTCTGCTTACCATTGGGTCCGCTCCGGGACAGCAGAGGGCTCCACTAGCCCTGCGTATGAAGGATATCCCTGGGCACAGGCGTTTTGGAAAGAGGAGTATCTCCGACGCGGATCATCCCGCAAGAGTCGTTACGTTCCTTTTCTGATCTGGGGGGAAAGACCCTGGCACAGCAAGTATATAAACGTCGATGAGGGTGTCCTGGAGAATTTGCGAAGAACTGTGAATCCATTGAACCCTGCGTGCAATCAAGGACAGTCTAAAGTCATCTGGATGTTTGGGGGTTCAACGCTCTTTGGAGTGGGTGTTCCGGACATGGAAACCATTCCGTCTAATCTGTCGCGCGAGTTGAACACGGCCGGATCCGTCTGCTTTGTGATTCTGAACGCCGGCGTGGAAGGCTATGTGACGAATCAGGAATTGATCCTCCTTATGGAAGCACTGAAGACGGGGCAACGGCCGGATTTTGTGATCTTCTACGACGGTGTTAACGAGGGTAACGCAGCTGTGTCACCCGGAATTCCGGGCGCTCACCTTGAGTTCGAATCCGTAAAGGCGCGAATGGAAGGATCGCTTTCAAGTAGGTTTGATTTTTTACGGAACTCCAACGCGTTTGGAATGGCCATAGCAATCGTGGCTCGCTTCAAGAGCAGCGATTCCGCCCCACCAGCGGAGGTAGAGGCAAGGGCTGCAGCCGCTCTGGACAATTACGAAGCCAACATTCGGGTCGTAAGGACTCTGGGACAAGCATACAACTTCAAAGTGCTTTGTTTTTGGCAACCGTCACTGGCTTTCGGTGGCAAGCCGCTTGCACCTTTCGAACAGCAACTCCAAAGAGAAAGCCTCGGTTTTCCTGAGGCCAAGTCATTCAAAATCCTAAAAGCCGTGAATGAAGGAGCCGCCCGCCGCTCGCTCCTGGACGGTGATTTTGTTTTCCTTGGACGGGTTTTTGATTCCGTGCGAGAGACTCTGTACATCGACAACCTCATGCACCTGGGACCCCGAGGAAATCAAATCGTGGCACACGCTATAGCCAAATGGGTGGAGGGCCACGACGAGAATTAGCAGAAAACGAAAAAAGATACTCTGAGCTTTCGGCTGGAATCCGAATCCATACAGGTCAGAATATCGTTACCTGTTCCCCGGATCGGCAGCGAGCATCAGGACATTGCATCATGAAGAGAGGTTCGGACTTCGTAGGTGTACACGGTATGTCTTTCAATCACACCACGAGCCTTAAAATTCACTGTGCTGCTCTGTAACTCCTGAGACATGATTTGCTGACCCCAGTTGACCTGTAATTCCTCAGCCGCAAGCTTCTGAGGAGGTAATATGAAACCCAGAATCTTTGCGTTGCGCGGCGCGATGATCTTGTTCGCTGCGCTGGGGTAACGCGTCAAACTTCTGCACAAGAAACGAAAGGCAGTTCCATCAGAAGGGATACATCCACGGCGCCACGCTCGAAATCTGGGCGAGGACGAACAAAATGCCAATCAGGAAGATGACGGCAGCGACGGGCAGCAGCCACAGGTTCTTCCGTTGGGACAAAAATTCAAAAAGTTGGCCAATGATGGACGAGCGATTCGCGAGTTGGTTGAACAGGTTCATGCGCCTGACTTTTCGAGGCGGTAGTTGCCCACGTACAACACGTCCAAGCCGCTCATGCGAAACGCGCGTAACGCGTCCTCGGGGGTAGCGACGATGGGTTCTCCGCGCACGTTGAAGCTCGTATTCAGGAGAACGGGGACGCCGGTCGCCTCTCCAAACGTTTTCAATAAGGAATCGTAACACGGGTTCCATTCCGGGCGAAGCGCCTGCAGTCGGCCGGTGCCGAGATGATTGACGGCAGGAACGCGTTGGCCCGCTTCGGCCTTCCAGGGAACAACCATTAGCATGAATCGAACGGGATATTGCTGGTCGAGATTCTTCGGTCCATCGAAGAGCGATGCAATTGATTGTTCCAAGACAACAGGAGCGAAGGGCCGAAACGGTTCACGAAATTTGATTTTGCTATTGACGATCTTTTTCATATCCTCGCGCCGCGGATCCGCAAGAATGCTGCGATTGCCGAGCGCGCGAGGCCCCCATTCGAAGCGTCCCTGAAACCACCCGAGAACTTTTCCAGCGAGCAGATCTTGCACAGCGTAATCTACTATTTCCTCATCAGTGGTCAGGCATTGTGCTCCCGTATTAGCGAGGGCCGCGGAGATCTGGGCGTCGTCGTAGGAACTGCCCCAGTATGCATGCTCCAGAATGAACGAACGGGGTTTTCCGAGAAGTACTTGCCACGCGTATTGCGCAGCACCGAGAGCACCGCCGGCGTCGCCCGCTGCAGGTTGTATGAAGATGCGGTCGAAGCCGGCGTTGCAGAGGAGTTGGGTGTTGGCGACGCTGTTTAGGGCGACGCCACCCGCAAGGCAGCAGTTCCTGGAACCGGATGAGCGCTGAAGATTCCTCGCCATTTTCAGCAGCGCTTGTTCGGTAAAACACTGTACAGAGGCGGCGATATCGGCATAACGCTGGTTACGTTTTTTCAAATCCTCAGGACCGTCGCCGGTGTCTGCACGTCCGGTAACGAATTCGAGATTAGGTTCGCGCGGCGGGCCGAAGAGATCGACAAAACGGCTCGTGAAGCTACGGTCCGCGGAGTAGTGGAAGGAAAAGAAACGAGGATTGATAGAGATGCTGCCGTCGGAATGAAGTTCTGCGACACGATTCAGTTCGGCGAGGTAACGTGGCTCGCCGTAGGGCGCCATGCCCATAACCTTGTATTCGCCTTCGTTGACTTCAAAACCGAGGAAGGCAGTGAATGTGGAGTAAAGCAGGCCAATGGAGTCCGGAAAGCGCATTTCGTGGGAGAGACGAATCGAGCAAGGCGAACTTGTCGCGGTACCCATGGCTGCCGTGGCCCATTCACCAACACCGTCGACGGTCAGAACCGCCGCTTCGTCGAACGGTGAACAGAAAAAAGCGCTGGCCGCGTGAGACATATGGTGGTCCACAAACAGCACTTTGCTGGCGGACAGTCCAAGTTCTTCGACAATTCTTGCGCTAATCCACAATTTCTGCTTGATCCAGCTGATGGCGCCCTGTTCGAACAGACTGCCGGCCAGGGGCCAATAGCGAAGGGAAGAAGTGAGGAATCGCTGGAGCTTGAGGAGTGGTTTTTCGTGCAGGACGACGAAATCGAGGTCCTGCGACTGGATCTTCGCCTGAGCGAGACAGAAATGGATGGCGCTTGTGGGGAACGATGCATCATTCTTGATGCGGCTAAAGCGTTCCTCCTGGGCCGCGGCGACGAGCAGGCCGTTTTGTAAAAGAGCCGCGGCTGAGTCATGGTAATAACACGAGATTCCGAGAATGTTCATTCAGAAAGGTTTCCGGGCAGAATCGAGGCTGGGAGCGTCACTTCGCGGAGACCAGGTCGTGCTGCTTTTGCCATGGGGAAGATCACGGCGGAACAGGCGAGAGGCGACGGCGATTGGAGCAATGAGCAGGAGATAAGAGGCTACCAAGACAAGCCGGATTTGGTAGTCCGCAACGGAACGCGAGAAAGTCTGCCAACGTTTCCAGATCCCGACAGATGATCGAACTGGAGCGATTTCTTCAAATTCACGGGTGCCGCCACTGCCTGCCTTGCGGGCGGTTCGGGTAGCGATGGAGACTCCAGCACCGAGGAGCCACATCGCTGCGCCACAAACCAGCAGGAACCGAATTGAATGGTGGGCTGGCCGCAGCGAGAAGACGATAGCAAGCGCTGCGGCAACAATGAAAACCTCTGGAGAACAGATGAGCGAGCTGGCTCGAAATTTCAGGCTGCGGCGAGCGACGACTGCGCCAGTGGCATAAGAGGTAAAGGAGAGAACGACGAGAAAGATCGTATACACAAAAGGCATTATATAGCTAGCGCGCCTTTTTTTAGGGGGAAGTTGGCGTAGTCTCGATCCTTCGCTAAAGGCTGTTGAGGCTGAAGCGTTGCCATCCCGCGCTGCACGGCAACGTTTTGCGAATCCCGAAGCAGACGGAGGCTTCACCCTTTACGCCAACCCAAACAGAAACCAAGTGAAATATCGAGTCACCGCAGAGATGCTTCGGGCCGCTAATAAATGTGTCAGGACAGGCGCCCTACGTTTGCGCGGCGAGATAGACCCAATTCGGATAGATTCTCGCATTGGTGGATGGGATGAGTTCACCTGAATTCATGTCCTACCCTGTGAACTACGCCATTCTTCAACACGTCTTGACCTGTGCCTGGCGAATTGTTATTTCGCCCATAATTCCTTACGATTCCCCGCCCTGCTACCATTCTTCAATGCGTCATCTCTTCGTCCTTTTCATCCACCTAATCGCCGCCCT